>Ga0136846_1221528_pt1 | contig 10302 bp, 11 predicted proteins | sample HopSoiMetagenom2_FD_96841 | JGI IMG/M metagenome (GOLD analysis project Ga0136846, IMG submission 96841) | Grasslands soil microbial communities from Hopland, California, USA - 2 Assembly 2016 (version 4) | ecosystem: Environmental > Terrestrial > Soil > Grasslands | place: USA: Hopland... | reverse complement strand
GACACGAACGCGCGGTCACCGGCGCCCGTGAGTACCAGCGCCTGAGCCCCTTCCGCCCCGTCGAGCGCCTTATCCAACTGGTCCATCGTCTCCAGTGAGATCGCGTTGCGGGCGTGCGGCCGGTCGATGGTGATGATCGCCAGGCCGTCGTCAATCTCGAGGTCGACCATCAAGCGTTCTCCGTCTGCGGTATTGGCATTCTCCCTACCGGAGAATAGCATCGCGTTCGAACCTGGAGGTGCGCCCTGACTCTCGGGAAGTCGATCCGAAAAATCCCTATCGAGCTGACCAAGCGCTACGAGCATGAGGGCTGGTGGACGAACGAGACCCTCGGCGGTCTCGTCGCGCGCGGGCTGCGCGCCAACCCGGATACCGGCTTCGTCGTCCACTCGGCCGTGCGCCCCTTCACCAGCACTTTCCGGGATGTCGAGCTCGAGGCGCGCCGGCTCGCGGCCGGGCTGCGCGCCCGCGGTGTCGGTCCCGGCGACGTGATCGCCTTGCAACTTCCGAACTGGATGGAGGCGGCCGCGGCGTTCTGGGCGTCGGCATTTCTCGGCGCCGTGACCGTGCCGATCGTGCACTTCTACGGGCGCAAGGAACTAACCCACATCCTCGGCACGGCGAAGCCGCGGGTATTCATCACGGCAGAAGAGTTCGGCCGCATGCAATTCCAGCCCGACCTCTGTGTAGACATCCCGATCGTGGGGCTCGTCGGAAAGAACTACGACGATCTGCTCGCCGACGAACCCCTCGACGGTACCCTGGCCGCCGACCCCGCGAGCCCGGCGTTGATCGCCTTCACCTCGGGCACCACAAGCAACCCCAAGGGCGTCGTCCACAGTCATCAGACGCTGGGATTCGAGACCCGCCAACTGCTGGAGAACTACCCGGTCGATCGCGGCCGCCAGCTCACCGGCACCCCGGTCGGTCACTTCGTCGGCATGCTGGCCGCGTTCCTCATTCCGGTACTCGAGGGCGCGCCGATCGATCTGTGCGACGTGTGGGACCCGGGCCAGGTGCTCAAGCTCATCGAGCGCGACGGGCTCTCGGTCGGCGGCGGACCGCCCTATTTCGTCACCAGCGTGTTGGACCATCCCGACTGCACCGCAGAACATATGCGCCACTTCACGACCGTCGGCCTGGGTGGTTCGACAGTCCCAGCGGCGGTCACGCGGCGACTCGCCGATCTCGGCATCTTCGTCTTCCGCTCATACGGCAGCAGCGAACACCCGTCCATCACCGGTTCTTCGCCGACCGCGCCGGAGGGGAAGCGGCTCTATACCGACGGCAACCCGCGGCCCGGCGTGGAGATCCGGCTCGGACCCGACGGCGAGATCTACAGCCGCGGCCCCGATTTGTGCCTGGGCTATACCGATCCGGAACTGACCGCCGAGGCCTTCGACGAGGACGGCTGGTACCGCACCGGCGATGTCGGGGTGCTCGACGAGGACGGATACCTCACCATCACCGATCGCAAGGCCGACGTAATCATCCGCGGCGGCGAGAACATCAGCGCGCTGGAGGTCGAGGAGGTCCTCCTCGCGATGCCTGCCGTCGCGGAGGCGGTGGTGGTAGCCGCTCCCGATGCCCGGCTGGGCGAGCGTGGCGCGGCCGTCCTTCGCTTGAAGCCGGGGCAGACGATGCCGACGCTTGACGAGGTGCGTGACCACTTCAAGCGGGCCGGCGTGGCCGCCCAGAAGTGGCCCGAGGAGTTGCACCAAGTCGAGGACTTTCCGCGCACTGCGAGCGGCAAGGTGAAGAAGTTCGTCGTTCGCCAGGACGTAACGGCGACAGCCCGGCATGGGATTGCCACCTAACATGGATGAGAATAGGATTCTCCCAAGAAGAAAAGGAGTGTTCCATGGGTCAACTGTCGCATAGGGTCGACATACCGTTTCCGCTGTTCGACGCGGACAATCACCTGTACGAGCCCGAGGAGGCGCTGACCAAGTACCTGCCCAAGGAGTACAAGGACGTCGTCCAGTACGTGCAGGTCAACGGGCGCACCAAGATCGCGCTACGCGGTCAGATCAGCAACTACATCCCCAACCCCACGTTCTCGGTGGTCGCCAAACCGGGCGCGTGGGAGGAGTACTTCAAGTACGGCAATCCCGACGGCAAGAGCAAGCGCGAGCTCTTCGGCGAGCCGATGCGGGCGATTCCGGCGTTCTTTGAACCCGGTCCCCGGCTGGAGCTCATGAACGAACTGGGTCTGGATCGCTCGCTGATGTTCCCGACGCTGGCCAGCCTGGTCGAGGAGCGGCTGCGCGACGACCCGGTCGCGATCCATGTCATCGTCCATGCGCTGAACGAGTGGCTCGACGAGGTGTGGGGGTTCAACTACCAGAACCGCATCTTCACCACCCCGGTCATCACCCTGCCCATCGTCGAAAAGGCGATCGAGGAGCTGGAGTGGGTGGTCAAGCGCGGCGCCCGGGCCATCCTGATCCGGCCCGCTCCGGTGCCCGGTTTCCGCGGGCCGCGGTCGTTCGCCCTGCCCGAGTTCGATCCGTTCTGGCAGAAGTGCGTCGAGCACGACGTGCTGGTCGCCATGCACTCCAGCGACAGCGGCTACTCCCGCTACACCTCCGAGTGGGACGGCGCGGCCCAGGAGATGCTGCCGTTCCAGACCAACGCGATGGCGATTCTCAACGAGTGGCGCCCGGTTCAGGATGCGGTGGCCTCGTGGGTGATTCACGGCGCGCTGTTCCGGTTCCCGGCGCTCAAGGTCGCCGTCATCGAGGCCGGGTCGAAGTGGATGTTCCCGCTGATGGACGCGATGGCCGAGGTGTACAAGAAGGCGCCCGAGGCCTTCCCCGGCAACCCGATGGAGGAAATCAAGAACCGCATCCACGTCAGCCCGTTCTACGAGGAGGGCATCGACGACCTGATCAATCTGATCGGCGTGGACCGCGTGCTCTACGGCTCCGATTACCCGCATCCCGAGGGCCTGGCGGAGCCGACCCATTACGTGACTGCGCTCGAACACCTCTCCGTTGATGATCAGGCGAAGATCATGGGCGGCAACCTGTCCCGGCTCGTCACGGTGTGACGTACCGGCAACTATGGCAGACCATCCCCGGGATGGTCTTGAGCGCGGCGGACCGATTCGGCGACGCGGAAGCGGTCGTCGATGGTCTGCTGCGTCTCACGTTCACCGAAGTCGTCGAACGGATACGTTGCGCCGCAGGCTCATTCGCAGAGCTCGGCATCGAAAAGGGTGAGCGGGTCGCCATTTGGGCGCCCAATTCCGCCGAATGGATGATCGCGGCGTTCGGGTTGCTCACCGCCGGCGGCGTGCTCGTGCCGGTCAACACGCGGTTCAAGACGGAGGAGGCGGCCGACATCATCGGCCGCAGCGGTGCGAAGGCCGTCCTCGTTCAGAAGGGGTTCCTGGGCCAGGACTACACCGCGCCCGCCGGCGTACCGGTCATCGACCTGAAGTCTGGCTTCCTGTTCAGCGGTAGGCCGTTCGCGCGCGACCTCGAAGGCACAGACATCTCCGACATCATCTTCACCTCGGGAACCACCGGGCGGCCCAAGGGTGTGATGATGAATCACCGTCAGAATCTTCGCCTGTACGCAGAATGGTGTGATCTCGCGGACCTTCGCGAAGGCGATCGCTATCTGATGGTCAATCCGTACTTCCACACGTTCGGATACAAGGCCGGTTTGATCGCGTCGTTCATTCGGGGCGCGACGATGGTGCCGGTGCAGGTCTTCGACGTCGATCGTGTCGTGGAACTCATTGAGGCCGAACGGATCACGATGCTACCCGGCCCGCCGACGCTGTATCACTCGCTTCTGGCCGTGCAGGACAAGAGCAAACTCGCGACGCTGCGGGCCGGCGTCACCGGCGCCGCCGACATTCCGGTCGAACTGGTGCGTCGGGTGCATGAGGAACTGCCGTTTGAGACGCTGGCGACCGGCTACGGCCTGACCGAAGCGGGCACCGTCACACTGTCGCGGCCCGGCGATTCGTTCGAGGACATCGCCACCACAGCCGGGGTGGCGTGCGACGGAGTCGAGATGAGCATCGCGGACGACGGCGAGGTACTGGTCCGCGGTTACACCGTGATGCAGGGCTACCTCGACGATCCCGACGCCACCGCTGAGGCGATCGATGCCGACGGCCGGCTGCACACCGGCGACCTCGGCACCATCGATGACGCGGGCCGGTTGCGGATCGTCGGCCGCAAGAAGGACATGTTCATCGTCGGGGGCTTCAACGCCTACCCCGCCGAGATCGAAGGCTTTTTGCTGGAGCACCCCGCCGTCGCGCAGGCTGCGGTGATCGGTGTTCCCGATGAGCGGTTAGGTCAGGTGGGTAAGGCGTTCATCGTCGTGAAGGATGGCAAACGTGCTGTCAGCGGCGACGAGCTGATCGCCTGGAGCCGCGACCGGATGGCCGGATTTAAGGTTCCTCGGTTCGTCGAGGTTATTGACGCGCTACCGTTGAACGCCACGGGCAAGGTGATGAAGGACAAATTGCGCTGAGCGTTCGCACAGCGCGTAAATAGCATTTCCGCAGGAAACGCATCGTTGGTCCCCATATGGGGATGCGGTATCGTCGCGGCGATACTCAAAAATGAATAATGCCATTCTCATTTGGTGAGCGCTTAGTAAACAAGGAGGTCGCTGTGCCGTCTTTCAGGCGCCGCGCGTCGGTGATCGACGCTGATCGCGTCGATGAACCGCCGCAGGATCCTGATCGGTCGGTCGACGCGGCCGATGCGTTGGCCCTCGCGGAGGAAGCCGAGGCCGAGGCCGCGGAGGCGGACGCGATTGCTGCCGCCGCGCGTGCCAGAGCCCGCGCGATCCGGCTGCGCAGGCAGGCCAAGTCTGCTGGCGACGCGTCGGCCGAGGTGCAGATTTCCACCAGCGACGTGGAACCAGAAGTCATCGATGTCGAGACCGATGCCGACAAAGCGACCGCAGGCACGGAAGAAGATGTCGAGGAACCGGGGGATGAACCGGTCCGCGAGGGGCGCCGCTTCTCGCTGCGCCGGGTGCTCAAGGTTGTTGCGGCCTTCGTCGCCGTCGCCTGCACGGCCGCACTGATCACGCTGAGCGTGCTCATGGTGATCAACCACCGTCACCAGGCCGCCGAACAGCAGCGGCGCGCCGAGTACGCCGCGGCAGGAAGGCAGAGCGCCGTCACGCTGATGTCGCTGGACTTCAACAAGGCCAAGGACGACGTACAGCGCATCATCGACAACTCGACGGGCACGTTCAGGGACGACTTCAAGAACCAGGCGGAGGACTTCGTCAAGGTCGCACAGGACTCGAAGGTGATCACCGAGGTCGCCGTCAACGCAGTTGCCGTCGAATCGATGACCAACGACAAGGCCGTCGTGCTCGTGTCGGCCACCTCGCACGTCACCAACGCCGCGGGGGCCAAGCAGGAGCCGCGCTCGTGGCGGCTGTCAGTCGACCTCCAGCGTGACGGCGGCCAGATCAAGATGTCGAAAGTGGAGTTCGTACCGTGACCGCCAAAGACACCGCCGATGTGACCGACGTCGACGAGACCGAAAAGGTCACCGACGAACCCGTCGACCAGGCTGACGAGCCCGACGAAGCCGTCGAGGACGATGCGGTCGAAACGGAAACGCAGCCCGAGAAGCGGGATGGCATCGTGCGTCGGTCGGCGCGAGTAGTGGGAGGCCGAATCGGCGCCATCCTGCTGGCGGCCGCCCTAGTGGCCTCGGCAGGCGTCGCGGCGTGGCTGTACTTCCAGCAGTACCGCCCCGACCAACAAACCAACGATGCCGCCTCCAATGTCGCGCTCGACGCGGCGAAGAACGGCACGGTCGCGCTGCTGTCGTACTCGCCGGAGAGCCTGGACAAGGACTTCGCGGCAGCCAAGTCCCATCTCACCGGCGACTTCCTGTCGTATTACACGCAATTCACCGAGCAGATCGTCACACCGGCGGCCAAGCAGAAGTCGGTCAAGACCACCGCCGCCGTCGTGCGGGCCGCGGTGTCCGAACTGCATCCGGACTCCGCGACAGTGCTGGTGTTCATCAACCAGAACACCACCAGCAAGGAGAATCCCGACGGCTCGTTCGCCGCAAGCGCGGTCAAGGTCGGTCTGAAGAAGATCAACGACACCTGGCTGATCTCGGCGTTCGACCCCGTGTAGCGTCGGCGCCGTGGCGGAGCCGAAGCCTGCGGACCTGGTGCTGTCGGGCGGCGGTGTCAAGGGCATCGGTCTGGTAGGCGCCGTCGTGGCGTTGATGGACGCCGGATACAGTGCCCAGCGCGTGTCGGGAACGTCGGCAGGATCCATCGTCGGAGCAATCGTCGCCGCCGCGTCGATGGGCAACCGGCTCAGCCCCGGGGAAGTCAAAGAGCTTGCGCTGCAGCTGGATTACCACAAGTTCACCGACCCGGGAGTGGTTGAACGCCTTCCAGTGCTCGGCCCATCGTTGGCGGTGCTGCGCGGGACCGGCATCTACAAGGGCGATTACGCCCACGACTGGGTCCGCAGCCAACTGCAAAATCTCGGCGTAACCACGTTCGGCGATCTGGCGATCAGCGACGAGAACCTGCCCGCTGAACAGCGCTACAAGCTCGTCGTCACGGTCGCCGACGTGACGACGGGACAGTTGGTGCGGCTGCCGTGGGACTACCGCAGGGTCTATGGCCTCGACCCCGACGAACAGTCCGTGGCCGATGCGGTGCGCGCATCGATGTCGATCCCGTTCTTCTTCCGTTCGGTCACGCTGAGCGGCGCCACCGGATTGACGTCGACGTTGGTCGACGGCGGAATCCTGTCGAACTTCCCGATCGACTCGCTCGATCGCACCGACGGCCGAAAGCCGCGCTGGCCCAGTTTCGGCGTCACGGTGTTGCCGAACCTGCCCGAGGGCAACGACCGGGTGATTCCCGCTCTGGCGCCCATCCGGCTGCTCGGCCCGCCGCATCTGCTGGAGAGCGTCATCACCACGGTGCTCGTTGGCCGCGATCAGACCTACCTCAACCAGCCGTGGGTGAGCGCCCGCACGATCCGGGTGGACTCGACCGACGTCGGCTTCCTCGACTTCGGCATCTCGGACAACGAGATCGAGGCCCTGTATGTGAAAGGGTATGCCGCCACGGAGAAGTTCCTGTCGACCTGGGATTGGGACGCCTACCTCGATCGCTTCCGCTGATGGCGGTGGATCTCGCAGCGATCCTGCCGCTGCCGGCGATGTTCGCGGATAACCCCTGGGCGGTGTTCGGCCCGTTGGCGGGGGAGGCTCCGTTGGTGCGTGTCGCGCGGACGATGCTCGGTGCGGCTGTTGTCGCCGTCGCCGAACCGCTCGTCGACGCCGTCCGCGAAACCCTTGCGACCCATGGGCTCTCAGTCGTCGGTGTCGCCGTGGCCGAGAATCCCGGCTCGCGGGCGCAATGCCTGGCCGCAGGCCTTGAGTACCTCCAAGACCCGCCGCGCCACGTCCTGATTCACGACATCCGTCGACCCCTTGCGCCGACGGGCGTCGGTGACCGCGTCATTGCGGCGCTGCGCGCCGGTAGCCCCATCGCGATGCCGGTGCTGCCAGTGACCGACAGCGTAAAAGCCGTCGACGCGCGCGGCTCGGTGACCGGCACCCTCGACCGCTCGACGCTGCAGTCAGTGCAGTACCCGCGCGGGTTCACCGTAGACGAACTGTCCCGGCATTTGGCCAGGTGTACTTCAGATGACTTCGACGAGCTCGACGAGTCGCTTCGCACCGGCAGCCCGATCACCTTTGTCGACGGGGACGCCGACGCGTTCGTCGTCGAATTGCCCAGGGACGCAGCGTTTGTCGAGGCGATCCTCACATGCCGACCGGGTGCTGGCTGAGCAGGTGTCCCGCGACGGCCACGTCGTGCGCATAGGTGACCTTCAGGTTGCCTTCGGCGCCGGGAAAGGTGCGGACCTGTTCATCGGTGTACTTCTCGATGCACGACGACGTGTCGGTGCCATCGAATCCTTCTGCAGCAGCGGCCCGATACGCGCGCAGCAGCGGTCGCGCGCGAAACGCCTGCGGGGTTTGCACGCGCACCAACCGGCCCATGTCGCTGGTCGACCCGACACCTTCGGGGCCTTGCTGCACCACGTCCGGGATGGTCAATGCCGGTATCGCACCGCCGAACTCGCGTGCTACCGAAAGCGCGGTGACGAACATGTCGCTGCCGGCCAGCGGTCGGGCCGCGTCGTGGATCAACACCACGTCGACTGAACCGGATTCGATGTCGTCGGCGAGGTAGCGCAGCACGTTGAACTCCGAGGCATGTCTGCTGTCTCCGCCCTCGACCAGTTCCACCGTCCCGGCAGGCAGTTCCGCCATCACGGTGTCGTGTGCAAGATCGCGTTCACCGCGGCGATACACCAACACCGAGCGCGCGATCTGTGGAACCTGCGTGATGGCGCTCAGCGACCACGCGACCATGCTGCGGCCGGCCAGACGCAGATACGCCTTGTTTCCGTCAGCACCGACACGGGTGCCCAGGCCGGCGGCCAGCACCACGCCGACTGCGCAGGACCCTGGTGGCGTGCTCATGGCGATATTTTGGCACTGTGCGACGGCCCGCATTGAACAGGCCTCGCGCGCAGTCACTCTGCCAGATTGAACGCCTTGCGCACCCTGGTCGGCTTGATTCGCACCACGAGCTCGCCCGGAACACCGTTGCGTCGGGCCATATTCCTCAGCGCGGTCGGCGCCCATGTAGCGGCCGCCGGTCCTAGTCGCGATGTCGAGAACCTCCCGCGGATCTTCGCCGATCGATGCGATGCCCTGCACTTGGACAAACGAGTAGGGCGGACGGGGTCGTCGACGCACATCACCACGCGCGGATCACGGGCCAGCGCGCGGCCTTTCGCGGTGTCCTTTCCGGTGTTGAACGCCAGTTCGCCATCGTCGATGACAAACCAAACGGGTGCCACCAGGGGTCTGCCGTCCGAAGCCAGATACCCGAACAGACCGGTGCGAGTGCCGTCGGACAGGAATGCGACAACGTCGTCGGAAAGTTGGTCCACGCCATCACGGTAGGCCGCGACGACGCTTGTCGTCGACTCCGTTCAGTCCTCTGCGTGCCGGTTGTAATCCCACTGCTCCAGTCGCGCCTGCAGGTCGAACAGGCCCAGTGCGGCGAGCGGTACGCCGACGGACATGCAGATCATCAGTAACGCGTTCATGGCCTTCTCTAGTCGTTCTTGGTCTTTCTGAGGGAATGAAATGTGTGTAGCGAACGCATGGAGCCACACGAGTAATTGGCCACCTGCTTCTCGGCGCTGCGGCCCAAGGTGTCGCGTGCTGCCTTGCGCATCGCGCGATATCGCTGGCGCTCGGCGACGGCCCACGGTTCGGACCACCCGTCGAGCAGTTCTCCGGCGCGAAGCAACGGAAGCAATTCGGACACGAATTGAGGGTCGACGCCTGCGGGCTCGCCGTCATCGAGCAAACGCCCGATGCGGTCTACCGCCTCGTGCCAGTCCACCCACACCCCAGGCGCCAGCGCGATGTACTGCGGATCAATCTCCAGCAGTGGGTCGGCACCCACCGGCCGCAGCCGCCACATCGTGGAGCGAAGGCTCGCGATGGCGCGCCGCGTCTGGGCATGCGGCCACAACATCGCGCAGACCCACAGCCGGTGTACCGGCCGACGCTTCACCGCGAGGAGTGCAATCAGTCGTTGGCATGCCGGAGGCAGGTCGACAGGCTCCTCACCCCGGTAAACAGTGAATTGACCGAGCAACCTCAGCGAGAACTCTTCCGACATGCTTCGATCGTCTAGCCGCGAGCCGCCGAGGTCTTGCGTAGTCGACTACTTGTTTTTTTGAGCGATATAGAACTGCGCGGCCCGCCGGATCGAGTCGTGGATCGGTTTTGGCTGCCAGCCCAGTTCGCGTTCGGCCTTCCCGTGGTCCAGCCTCGGCCAGATGTGCATCAATCGCACACTGCGACTTGTCAGCTGGAAGTCGCGGCGAAACGTCGTGCGCACTGCGTCGCCGACATAGCCCATCGCATACATCGCCCACAGCGGCACGCCCACTCGCGGCGGATTCACCCCGCCCGCTGCAGCCGCGGCCTCGTACAGTTCACGAACACTCATGAACCGCTCGGAAATGATGTACCGCTCGCCGTTTCGCCCCTTCTCCGCGGCGAGAATCAGTGCGGCGGCGGCGTCCTCGACACCCACCACCTCGCCCGTCCAATCCTTGACGTAGAACGGCAGTTTTCCGGCGGCGGCGAGCGCGAGCAGCTTCCCGTGAGGCGTCGGTTGCCAGTCGCGGGGGCCGTACGTGTTCGAGACGCACATCGCCACCGCGGGCAG
>Ga0136846_1214515_pt1 | contig 10302 bp, 9 predicted proteins | sample HopSoiMetagenom2_FD_96841 | JGI IMG/M metagenome (GOLD analysis project Ga0136846, IMG submission 96841) | Grasslands soil microbial communities from Hopland, California, USA - 2 Assembly 2016 (version 4) | ecosystem: Environmental > Terrestrial > Soil > Grasslands | place: USA: Hopland... | reverse complement strand
GGCACCTGCGGGCCGGGGCTGGCCCCGGCGGCCGAGGCGGCGCTCTACCGGGTCGCCCAGGAGGCCCTGCACAACGCGCTGCGGCACGCCGCGGCGTCCAAAGTCCGGGTGACGCTGTCCAAGACCGCGCGCCAGGTCGTCCTGGAGGTGGCCGACGACGGCCGCGGCTTCGTGCCCGAGACCGCCACCATCGGGCTCGGGCTGGCCTCGATGCGGGAACGGGCGGCGGCGGTCGGCGGGCGGCTGACGATCTCCTCGGGCGCGAAGGGCACGGTGGTGCGGATGGCCGTGCCAGGAAGGGCAAGCCGATGACGCAGCCGGCCGGGCTCACGGGGCCGATTTCGGTGCTGATCGTGGACGACCACCCGGTGGTCAGGCGCGGGCTCCGGGTGCTGCTCGAGGTGCAGGACGGGATCGAGGTGGCCGGCGAGGCGGGGGACGGGGCCACCGCGCTCGCGCTGGCCGCCGAGCTCACCCCGGACGTGATCCTGCTCGACCTCAAGCTGCCCGGCCTGGACGGCCTGGCCGTGCTGGCCGAGCTGAAGGCCCGCGGCGGGAGCTGCGCCGCCCGGGTCCTCGTCCTCACCAGCGTGACCGAACCCGCGTCAGCCAGCCTGGCCGTGCGGTCCGGCGCGGCCGGGGTGCTCTACAAGGACGTGGACCCGGACGCGCTGGTGCGGGCCATTCGTTCGGTGCACGACGGCCACTTGCTGCTGGCCCCGGAGGCAGCGGGCAACCTGGTCCGCGCGGGCAGCGGCTGGGGGGCCGTGGCCGGCCTCGACGCGCTCACCAGCCGGGAGCGCGAGGTGCTGGCCGAGATCGCCAAGGGCCGGTCCAACCGGGAGATCGCGCGGGCCCTGACGGTCTCCGAGAAGACGGTGAAGGCCCACGTCAGCTCGGTCCTGGCCAAGCTCGGCGTGCAGGACCGCACCCAGGCCGCCCTCCTCGCCGTCCGCAACGAGCAAGGAGCCTAAATCGTACAGGCAATCGACATTCTCATGATCACGAATGCTTTTATACCCTATACGATACAAAAGTCTTCGTGATCATGGAAAACCTCGCCCGAGGCGCGGTGGCGGCCAAACCGGGACGGCTGACGCCGGTCCCCGGCGTTTCCGCGGAAACGCCGCCTGTGATAGACCGGCCGCGTGCCTGAGCTGACGATTGCCGCGGTCGAGGTGGTGGAACCGGCCGCGGCCTGGCCGCTGACCCAGATACTGGCGCCGTTTATGGTCGTAAGGCAAGCAGGCATGGTAGTTACGTGCGCCCGTCGAGTCTTGGATTCCGTTGCTTTCTGCCTAAAGCAGCGCGCATAACCGCTAAGTGTTACAGAATCCAACAAATTGGTTCTCTCGTTCCGTGAGATTTATGGTCTGACCAGTCGGGCAGGCTAGTTATCAGTCCGGCTGGCTGTGCGCGCGGGGGCGCGGTGGCATAGGTTCGGTTTCGGTGGCGCGCGAGAAGGGAGCCTGATGTCCGACGAGGTGCTTCGGCTGCGGGGCGTCGAGGTCCGGCGCGACGCGGCAGTGCTGCTGCGCAACGTGGACTGGACGGCCCACGGGGACGAGCGGTGGATCCTGATCGGCCCGAACGGGGCGGGCAAAACCACCCTGCTCCAGGTGGCCGCCACCTTGATGTTCCCGACCGAGGGCACGGTCGAGATCCTCGGCGAGCGGATGGGCGAGGTGGACATCTTCGACCTGCGGCCGCGGATCGGGCTGACCAGTGCCGCCATCGCGGAGCAGGTCCCGCCCGCGGAGAAGGTCATCGACCTGGTGCTCACCGCGTCCTACGCCATCCTCGGCCGGTGGAAGGAGGAATACGACTCGGCCGACGTCACCCGCGCGGTCGAGATCCTCGACGCGCTCGGCTGCGCACACCTGATCAGGCGCCGGTTCTCCACCTTGTCCGAGGGGGAGCGCAAGCGGGTGCAGATCGCCCGGGCGCTGATGCCGGACCCGGAACTGCTGCTGCTCGACGAGCCGGCCGCCGGCCTCGACCTGGGCGGCCGCGAGGATCTCGTGCGACGGCTGAGCAAGCTGGCCCGCGACCCCAAGGCGCCGATGATGGTCCTGGTCACCCACCACGTCGAGGAGGTCCCGGACGGGTTCACCCACGCGATGCTGCTGCGCCGCGGGTCGGTCCTGGCGGCCGGGCCGATCGGTGAGGTGTTCACCGAGCGGAACCTGTCCCGCTGCTTCGGCGTCCAGCTGGAAATCGAGTACCGGCAGAACCGCTGGGCCGCCCGGGCCCGCTAGCGGGAATCCCCGCGGTAGCGCTGAGTCAGCAAGCGCTGGCTGAACTCGCTTGCGGTCGGTAACGTAGCAAACGCGCCCGGAAACCCCGGAAGCACTGGGAAACCCCGCCCCGGGCGCAGGAGCGAGGCCGCCATGAGCTCTCTTTTGGTGACGATCCTGCTGGTTCTCCTCGTCGTCGCGGTGATCGCGGCGATCGCCCGGTCTATCCGCATCGTGCCGCAGGCGACAGCGGGCATCGTGGAGCGGTTCGGCCGGTACCACCGGACGCTGAACGCCGGGCTGAACATGGTCACCCCGTTCGTCGACCGCCTGCGGCCCCTGATCGACCTGCGCGAGCAGGTGGTCAGCTTCCCGCCGCAGCCGGTGATCACCGAGGACAACCTCGTCGTCGGCATCGACACCGTCATCTACTTCCAGGTAACCGACGCCCGGGCCGCGACCTACGAGGTCGCCAACTACATCGCCGCCGTCGAGCAGCTGACGGTGACCACGCTGCGGAACGTGGTGGGCGGCATGGACCTGGAGACCGCGCTCACCTCGCGCGACCAGATCAACGGCGAGCTGCGCAAGGAACTCGACGAGGCGACCGGCAAGTGGGGGATCCGGGTCGGCCGGGTGGAGCTCAAGGCCATCGAGCCGCCCGGCTCTATCCAGGACTCGATGGAGAAGCAGATGCGCGCCGACCGGGACAAGCGCGCCGCCATCTTGTCCGCCGAAGGATCCAAGCAGTCCGCCATCCTGACCGCCGAGGGCGCCCGGCAGGCGGCGGTCCTCAAGGCCCGCGGCGAGTCGGAGGCGACCATGCTCCGGGCCGAGGCGGATGCCCGGGCCCAGGCGGTACGGGCGCGCGGGCAGGCGGAGGCGATCGGCACCGTGTTCCGTGCCATCCACGAGGGCAACCCGGACCAGCGGCTGCTGGCCTACCAGTACATGCAGATGCTGCCGCAGATCGCCCAGGGCGACGCGAACAAGGTCTGGATCGTGCCGAGCGAGATCGGCAAGGCGCTGGAGGGCCTGGGCGGCTTCTTCAGTTCGGCCGCCAGCCGGCCGGCCGAACCTCCGGCGTCGGCTGGGCCGGTTGCCACCGCCCCGCCGAACGGGTCCGCCGGGACCTCGGTGCTGTCAGGGCCGGGGTCGCAGCTCGACACGTCCGTCAGCGGTGACTCGAGTCTGGAAGGATGGCTGACGGGCGGTAGCGGGGCCGTGCACGACGCTGCCGTCGGCAATCACGAAGGTGGACCCGTGCCAGGGGCAGGTGATGCAGGCGGAGCCCCGCTCCGCCACGATCCGGCCCTGATGCAGGGGCCCACCGAGATGGGAGCACCGATCTGACAGCACGCTGACCTCGGGTCCCTGCCGGTACACGAGCAGGGAGAGGTAGCCGAGCTGGCGCCGGACCGGCCTTCGCTCTGGCAGCTCGGCCAGCCTGCACAGGTCGTGCCAGCCCAGCCCGGACAGGTGGCTGACCTGCTCGGCGTGGCTGGTGCCGGCGCCGAGCCGCAGCGCCAGGTGGCCGCCCAGGTAGGCGCCGCCGGTCGCCAGCGCCAGCCCGGACGCCGACAGGGCCCGGCCGTAGCCGGTCCGGCCGCCCGCCCGGGCCGCCAGCGAGCCGACGAACAAGGTGGCCGCGCTGACCTGGCAGACGGCGTGCACCAGGCCGACCCGCTGCTGGTCCCGGTGCAGCGCCGACCAGTCGGCCAGGCCGGTGGCCGCCGCGGGCGCGGTTCCCGCGACCCCGGCCGCGATCAGCACCGCGGCCGCGCGCTCGGTGCCGCGGAACAGGTCGAGGATCACGGCGGAGGTCCAGCAGCCAAGCGGCAGCCGCACCAGCGCGGGGTGGGCGGGCTGGCCGAACGGGACGCCGTGCAGGGCGTCGGTGCGTGCCCCGGCCGGGAGCGCGCGGACCACGGAGTCGGACAGCCCGGCGATGACCGGGTCGAGGGCGTGAGCGCGCTCGATGCGCTCGGCGAGAGCTGACGGCCGGGACAGCAGGGAGGTTTTGCCCCCCTTGCGTGCCCGCCTGGTGGAGAGGAGGGATTGCCGCACGTTTAGTGCCTACCCGCCCCCTCCGCACGGGAACCCGGCGCGCGGGTGAAGATCAGGTACGCCGTTCGGCCTCGCCGCGGAGCCGGTCCAGCTGGTACCGCACGATTTCCAGGAACCGCTGCTGGAACCCGAGCAGCAGCCTCAGTTCCTCGTCCGAGTAGCTGGCGGCGGCGGCGCGCCAGGCCATGACCAGCGGTCCGAAGGTGGGGCCGATCTCCCGCAGGGCGGGCCCCGGGTTCAGGTTGACGATCACCCGGCGACGGTCCTTCGGATCGCGTTCGCGCCGGACGAAGCCGCCCTCCTCCAGCCGGTCCAGCACCCCGGTGATCGACGCCGTGGTCAGCCCGGTCTGCCGGGCCAGGTCGCCCGCGGTCATCGGCCCGGTCAGCGCCACGATGTTCAGGCAGTTCAGGTCGGTGGCGTTGACACCGATGCGTTCGGCCGCCACCTGCCCGAGCAGCTGCAAGGTCGATCCCGTCTGCCGCATGGCCGACAGGAACTCGACTTCCATCCGCCGCCGCCCGTCATCGGCCTGTGCGTCTAGCTCAGGCATGTCGCACCTCCCGCCGCTTTCCTGTTAGTACTGCGCGCCACCGCTTTCCTACCAGTACTGCGCCTGCCGTGGTTCCGGTCGAGCGTGCCACGGCTGCGAACCGCCGGCTCGTTAGGTATGTTGATATTTAAGCTTCCTAGACAATAGCTTATCAAGATGATAAGTTTCCCTAAGTGTAGGACGGGCCGGCCGGGGGCCGGTCACAGCGCACGGACGAGTTTCGTCTCAGAGACCGGAGCTCGAATGTCAGAGCGCACCACGACGAGGGGATCCATCACCATGACCATCACCGCCGAGAACACCCGCCCGCTGCCGCTCATCGGCCAGTCGGTGGGACAGGCCCAGGCCGCGCTGACCAGGCTGCTGACCGGCATCCTGGCCAGGTCGGGCACCAGCTACCAGACCTGGCTCGGCCTGCAGCGGCTGAACGCCCTCGGCGGCGAGCCGGCCCGGGACGCCTACGAGCGCGACGTGCGCGACTGGCTGCTGCTGGACGGGCCGGACGCCGCCGGGCTGACGAGCGACCTGGTCGCCTCGGGCCTAGCCGAGGCCGACAGCGACACGATCCGGATGACCGAAGCCGCGCGCCGGCTCCGCCAGGACGTGATCGCCGCGTCCGCGCAGATCACCGGGCCGGTGCTGGCCACCGTGGACCGCGCCGACCTCGAGACCACCATCCGGACGCTGAACGAGATCACCAGGCGGGTCCGGAAGACGTTCGGAACGGAGGAGAGCTGATGACGGCACAGCAGCTGCCGGGCACCGAGGCGGCCCGGCACGGCACCGGCGACGCCGACCTGACCATCATGCTGGCGGCGCACCGCGCGCTCCGCCGCGACCTGACCCGGCTGGCCCGCGCGGCCGCCCGGCCCGCTGGGGCCCTGCGGTCCGAGCCGGCCAGGCGGCGGTCGGTCGCGGCCGGCTGGGAATTGTTCAAGCACGAGCTGCACCTGCACCACACCGCCGAGGACGAGATCATCTGGCCCGCCCTGCGGCCGCGGCTGGCACACCGCGAGCACGCCCTGTCGGTTCTCGACGCCATGGAGGAAGAGCATGCGCGCATCGACCCCCTGCTGGCCGCGGTCGACGCCGCCTTCGCCGGGGCTCCCGAGGCGGCCGACTGGCCCGGGGGGGACCGCCTGCCCGATGTCATCGACGCGCTGGCCAGCACACTGACCGGCCATCTGGGCCACGAGGAGCGGGACGGCCTGCCGCTGATCGGCGAGGCCCTGACCGCCGCCGAGTGGCGCAGCGCCGGCTTCAAGATCGCCCGTCGCAACGGCCTGTCGGAGGGCGGCGAGATGTTCGCCTGGATGCTGGACAGCGCCGGCCGCGAGGACGCCGCCGCCACGCTGAAGTCACTCCCGCCCCCCGTACGCCTGCTCTACCGCACCATCTGGAAGCCCCGCTTCGAGCGCACCCCCCGCTGGTAGCCGGGACGCACGGGCTGGCCCGCGACGATGGCCGGCCAGCCCGGAAGCGCCGCAGAAGCCCGCGTAGTACCGGATCAATGGAGCATTGAGCCGGCTACCACCGGATCGATGGAGCATTGAACCGGTTCGTCTCGAAGCAGAGGCGGTACCACTGCGTTAGCTGGTACTCATGGGGCTGATGAGGTCCGGCAGCGCGATGCCAGGGCGGAAGGACAGCGCCGGGTCAGGGCGGAATGGGAGCGCCGGGTCAGGGGCGGAAGCGGTAACCCATGCCTGGTTCGGTGAGCAGGTAGCGGGGGCGGGAGGGCTCGGGTTCCAGCTTGCGGCGCAGCTGGGCCAGGTAGACCCGCAGGTAGTTGCTCTCCGTCTCATATGACGGGCCCCAGATCTCGCGGAGCAGCTGCTTCTGGGACACCAGGCGCCCGCTGTTGCGCACCAGGATCTCCAGCAGCTGCCACTCCGTCGGGGTCAGCCGGACCGGGGCGCCGGCCGGGGCACCGGCCGGGGAGCCGCCAGACCGGACAACCTGCTTCGCCGCCAGGTCCACGGTGAAGTCGGCTGTGACCACCACCGGCTCGTCCGGCGCGGGCGCCGCCCGGCGGACCGCGGCCCGGAGCCGGGCCAGCAGCTCGTCCATGCCGAACGGCTTCGTCACGTAGTCATCGGCGCCGGCGTCGAGGGCGGCGACCTTCTGGCTCTCCTGACCCCAGGCGGACAGCACGATGATCGGGATCGAGGTCCAGCCGCGGACGCCGTGGATCACCTCGGTGCCGTCCATGTCCGGTAGCCCCAGGTCCAGGATGATCACGTCGGGCCGGTCGCGGGCCACCGCGGCCAGCCCGGTGGTGCCGTCCACCGCCGTGGTGACGTCGTACTCGCGGGCGCTCAGGTTGATCCGCAGCGCCCGCAGGATGGACGGCTCGTCGTCCACCACCAGGACCCGCGTCACGATCGCACCGCCCAGGCCCGGGTCATGATCCGGCGGCATCCAGCGCGGACCGGGCCTCGCTGGCCGCCGGGGCCGCGGGCAGCATGACCCGGACGGTCAGCCCGCCGCCGGGCGTGTCGAGCGCCGAGATCCGGCCGCCCATGGCCTCGGCGAAGCCCTTGGCCACCGCGAGCCCGAGCCCTACGCCGGGATGCCGGTCGCCGGCCCGCTCGAACGGCTCGAAGATGCGCTCCTTCTGCTTGTCGGGCACGCCGGGGCCGTGGTCCACGACCTCGAGGCACACCGTGGCCCCGAGGGAGCCATCGGACAGCGAGGCGTGCAGCTCAGGCGGCCGCCCGGCCGGGGAGTAGCGCAGCGCGTTGGAGAACAGGTTGGCCAGTACCCGCTCGAGCAAACCGGGGTCGGCCAGCACCAGCGGGAAGCCGTCCGGCACGGCCAGCTCGAGCCGCACCGAGTCGTCCAGGCCGCCCGCCGCCACCGGCGCCACCTCGTCGATCGCCGTGGGCCGCAGGAACGGCTGCAGCGACCCGGTGTGCAGGCGGCTCATGTCGAGCAGGTTGCCGATCAGCGCGTCCAGCCGGTCGGCGTTCTGCTCGATGGTGGCGAGAAGTTCGGCTTCATCCGCCGGCGACCAGGTCACGTCGGTCTGCCGCAGGCTGCTGACCGACGCCTTGACCGAGGCGAGCGGGGTGCGCAGGTCGTGGCTGACCGCGGCGAGCAGTGCGGTCCGCATCCGGTTCCCTTCGGCCAGCGCCTCGGCCTGGGCGGCCTGGGTGCGCAGCCGTTCCCGGTCGAGCGAGGCGGCGGCCTGGGCGGCGTACCCCGCGATCAGGGCCGGCGTGGCCGACAAAGCCTGCCCGGTGATCAGCAGGGTCAGGTCGTTGCGGATATCGACGCGGTTGGCCGCGCTCAGCGAACCATCCACGCCGCTCGAGGCGATCCGGACCCAGGTACCACCCACTCGTTCGGTCAATTCGGCCTGACCGCCGTGGGTGCGGGTCAGGTGCTCCAGGACGGCGGCCGGCGAGTCGGCCCCGCCGAGCACGGTCTGCGCCAGCTCCAGCAGCGAGGCCGCCTCCTCGCGGGCCGCCGCGGCCTGGACCGCGCGCCGGGCGGCCAGGTGGACCATGCTGCTGACGGCGACCGCGACCGTGACGAACAGCAGCAGGGCCAGCAGGTTCCGTGGCTCGGCGATGGTGAAGGTGTGCAGCGGCTCGGTGAAGTACCAGTTGAGCAGCAGGCTGGCCGCCACCGCGGCGAGCACGGCGGGCCAGAAACCGCCCACCACCGTGATGGTCACCACCGCGACCAGGTAGATAAGCAGGTCGTCGGCCAGGTCCAGGTGCGGCCGGGCGGCCGTCAGGGCCAGGGTGAGCAGCGGGAGCAGGGCCGCGGCCAGCAGCGCGCCGCTCAGCCGCCGCCGGACGCCGATCGCGCCCTCCCCGGACGGCGGGGTCTCAGGCCCGGTAACAGCGGCCGCGGCGTCGCCCACGCGACGGCCACCTCGCATGCCCGGATACCTGCCCACATACATCAGTGTGCGTCGCTGCGCGCACCAGCGGAACACCAGGCCCAGCCCGGCGCCGGCCAGCGCGCTCGCGAAGATCACGACGGCCGCGTGCGCGGCGGCCGGCCCGGTGGGGCGCAACTGCGCGTACGGCGGCCGCGCGAAACCACAAGCGGTGAGCCAGCCGATGCCGGCCAGCAGGGCCGCGGCGACCGGTTCGGCGGCGAACGACATGCCGCCGGCGATCGCCGCGCAGAGAATTAGCACCCCGGTCGCGGGCAGGCGGCCGGGCAGAGCGGCGGCGGCCGTGCCCACGGCCAGGAACATGGCGAAGGCGGCCGGCAGCGCGTAAGGCGCCGGCATCGCCCGCTGACCGAACGTGTATCTCATCTCGCTTGCTATTCCAGCCCCGTATCCGGGCGAAATCAGCGGTCCTAACGGATCCTTAACGCTCCGCCCGGAAAGCTTGACGAACCGCATACGGCGGCGGCCAGGCCACGCGAATAGCGTCGGATCACGTGATCAGCACGTGAGCGACCGGACGGAGCTAGAAGCCTAGTGGCCATACGTAAAGCGGCTGGCCTGCTGGCCGGCGATCAGCCGAACGAGCTCCCGGAGACCTTCTGGTACTCGGTCAAGCTCCGCCTGCTCGGCCCGCCAATGGTCAACGAGCAGCTCAAGGAGGAGCGGCTGTCGAAGCCGCTGGCCCTGGGCGTCCTGTCCTGCGACGGGATCTCGTCGGCGAACTACGGCTCGGAGCTGATCCTGCACGAGCTGCTGCCGGTGTTCGGGCTGGCCTCGTTCACGCTGCTGATGCCGCTGACCGGGGTGATCCTGCTCGGCATCTTCCTGGTCGTGCTGTCCTACCGAGAGGTGGTGACGGTCTACACCCGGGCCGGCGGCTCCTACGTGGTGGCCAGGGAGAACTTCGGCCCGCGGGTGGCGCAGGTCGCGGCCGTGGCGCTGATGGTGGACTACGTGGTGACCGTGGCGGTGCAGAACTCCGCGGGCAGCGCCGCAATCCTGTCCACGTTTCCCGCGCTGGCCCGGCCGCTGGGGGAGACCGCGACCCTGCTGCTGATCACGGTGGTGGCCACGCTCGCCATGTGCTACGTGAACCTGCTCGGCGTCCGGGAGAACGGCCGGATCTTCGCGCTGCCGACGTACCTGTTCTCCGGGTCGGTCGGCCTGATGATCCTGGCCGGCCTGGCCCGGGAGATTTTCGGCGGTGGCCTGTCCCAGGTCACCTGGCATCCCGGGACCGTGGCCATCGGGCACAACACCGGCACGCTGATCGCCTTCGCGGCCATGCTGACGCTGGCCCGCGCGTTCGCCAACGGCGGGTCGTCGCTGACCGGGATCGAGGCGGTGTCCAACGCGGTCAGCGCGCTGCAACCGCCCGAGGGCCGCAACGCCCGGCGCCTTCTGGAGATCCAGGGCGCCATCGTGATGTTTCTCATCGCCGGCATCTCCTGGCTGGCCCACCTCACCCACGCGGTCCCGTACGCCAGCGGCGTCCCCACCGTGGTCTCGCAGGAGGCCGACCTGGTCTTCGG
>Ga0136846_1242326_pt1 | contig 10303 bp, 5 predicted proteins | sample HopSoiMetagenom2_FD_96841 | JGI IMG/M metagenome (GOLD analysis project Ga0136846, IMG submission 96841) | Grasslands soil microbial communities from Hopland, California, USA - 2 Assembly 2016 (version 4) | ecosystem: Environmental > Terrestrial > Soil > Grasslands | place: USA: Hopland... | reverse complement strand
GCTACAGGCCGCGGCGCGGTCGCGTACTAAGAGATCTTCGTGTCGACTGAGAAGTCGACTCGGCGGGAGTCGCCGGCCGCCACCTCCACGTGCCTCGGCTTGAGCGGCTGCGGGCCCTGGACCGCATAGCGGCCCGCCGGAAGGTGTGCGCGGTAGTGGCCGGCCGCATTCGTGGTCGCGGTGACGGTCGGTGAGCCGTCGCGGGAGAAGCTGAGCGTCATCCAGGAGGCCGGAATGGAGCACGGCCCTTCCTGGGACGGGCAGGCGCCGCCCGGCCCTCCCGACACGGTGCCGAAGAGGGTTCCGCCGCCCTCGGAGGCCGCCGAGCCTCCGCCGCAGCCGACGAGCAGCACAGGGATCAGTACGAGCAAGAGCCTCACTCCGGGATCGTAGGAAAAAGAACGGGGCCGCCCGAAGGCGGCCCCGTTCGACTCACTGTTACTGGAGGCTAGTGACCGTGGCCGTGGCCGTGGTCGCCGTCCAGGTTCATCTTCCAGATGCCCTGCGAGTGCGTTGCGGCGTACAGGATGCGCTTGCAGTGATGCCCACCCGTGCACGTCGGCTCGCGGCTCGAGGGCTGCATCGCGAGGTGCATGATCTCGTAGCGAGGCATGCCCCTCGTGACGTGCCAGCTCGCACCGTCGTTGTTCCCCTGCAGGACGCCGAAGTCGGTGCCCACGTAGAGGGTGTGCGTCTGGTCGTCACGCACGACGTCGCTGACCGGCAGGTCGCCGTCGTTGAGCGGCGTGTCGTAGGCCCGGGCTCCGGCCTCCACGTTCAGGTTCGTGAAGGTGCCGTCCTCGTGGACGCTGAACACGTGGCCCGGCGTCGTCGGAGTGACCGCGTTGTAGCCCGAGTACGAGACCCACGCGTGGCCAGGATCGGCCGGGTCGACGTAGATGCTGCTCGGGAACCTCGTCGGCGAGTTGCCTGCGGCCGAGCTGTCGACGCGGGTCCACGTGACCGCCGCCGGGTCGACCGCATCAGCGTTGTGCGTCACGAAGATGCGGCCTGCACTGGTCGAGGCCCACATGGTCCCGGTGTCCGCCGAGTCACGTGCGAGCCACGAAATGGAGCCGCCGGAGCGGTCTGCCCCGTAGACGGATCCGGTGAGGTCACCCGGCTGGTTTGCGCCGGCCGGGCCGCCGAGCGGCATGTAGTCGCCGCAGTTCGGATCGGAGCCCGAGTGCACGAACTCCGGACAGTTCGCCTCGTAGTCGGCGACGTTCGGAGTCGTGTCCTGCGGCACCTGACCCGGAGTTCCGGCACCGAACGCCCAGCTGCGCCAGACGTGCTGCGCACCGTTGTAGATCGGGTGCGTGGCGTCCCCGTTGTACGTGACGGGGTTCGGGTCGCCGACCTGCGGCCAGTAGAAGGCACATGCCTCGTGGCTCGCCGCGATCGGTCCGGTGGCGATGACCCACCTCTCGGGATCGCCGTTCTCGAAGTTCGAGTCGCCGAAGCAGCTCGTGAACTCGTTCGCCCGCCAGGATGAGTTCTGCCAGTCGTACACGGCGTTGCCGCCGTCACCGTAGATCACCTGGGAGAACGTGTTTCGGTCGCAGTTGTCCACGTTCGACCACGTCCCATTGTCCTGCGTGCCGCCCATCACTTCGCACGAGTCCGTCGGGTTGATCGCCACGTTGATGAACTGCAGCGTGCTGCTCAGCTTCTTGTCGATGTGGTCCAACCTGACCGGGATCCGCGACAGGACCCGCTTGCAGGTCAGGTAGCTGCCCGACGTCGGCGGCAGCGGGCCGCCGCCGTTGCGGTACGGGCTGTCGCAATCGGCCTGAGCGTCGGCGAACGATCCGGTCGTGCGGATCACGCCGCCGTCCGAGCCCTCGAAGATCTGGGTCGGATTGCCAGGGTTGATCACGATCGCGTGCTGGTCGGGATGGATCCCGCCCCAGGCGTGGAGACAGCCCTGGGGGAAGTACGGCGCGTACGCGCACCAGCTAGCTGCCCGCTCGGTGTGGTCGTACGAGAGGTCGGTGAACGTCCGGCTGTTGGCAGTGCCGTCCGGATCACCGGCCGTCGTCGAGTAGAGCACCTCGCGGCCGTTGGAGCGGCCGTTTCCACAGCCGACGCCCTTGGTGTCGCACGGCTGCTCGCCGTACTGGTTGGAGCCGATCACGTAGACCGTGTCCGGCATTCCGGCGGGCGTGTAGACGTCCGCGTCGTACCAGCACTGGCCGGTGCAGAAGTCGTCCGTCGCGAAGTACGGGCTCGCCGTGGTCTTCGACGTCAGGTTCTGCCAGCCGTTGTACGTCTGCGGGTAGACGGTCGTGTCCGGCGGTGGCGTCAGGCCGGCGGCCTGCGAAGCAAGCAGCGTCGCCGCGGGCTGATCACCGTTGTCGGTCCGCCAGTAGTTCGCCGCCGACGCACCGGAGATGCCGCCGCCGTTGGCCGTGCCGTCCGTCAGGTAGATGCGCGTCGCCCCGTTCTTGCGGGTCAGATCGAACATCGTCCGGTCGGGCACGCCGAACTGCTGATGGAACAGCTGGTGGAAGTCGAACTGCGTCGCCGAGCCGTCGAGCGACGGCGAGCGCCGCCAGAGGCCCTCGTCGAACGCGGTGACGTAGACGTTGCTCGGGTTGCGCGGGTCGAGCTTCACCTTCGTGATCCCGAACGAGTTCCCGGCCGCACCGTCCCAGACCTCGGTGAAGGTCGCTCCGCCGTTGGTCGACTCGTACAGCCCGGCCGGATTGGCGCCCGGCTCGAGGCTGATCTGGCCGCCGTTGCCGATCACGTGCGAAAGGCCGCGAACGGACCGGGCCGAGCCCGCGAAGATGTGGCGGGAGTTGGTCGGATCGATCGCGATCGAGTTGATCGCCCGGCCGAGGAACGCGTCGGTGCCCGGCGTGGTGCAGGTGAACGCCGAGTTGCTGACGCACGAGTCGGCGAGCTTGTGCCACGAGTGGCCGCCGTTCGTCGACTTGTACATGCCCACGCCTGCCTCGCAGCCGGACGAGCAGTGGTTGCCCTCGCCGGTGCCGAGGTAGAGCGTGTCGTGGTGCCGGTCGCTCGGATCGAGCACGAGCGACCCGACCGAGTTCTGGTCGAGGTCGTCCGGGCTCAGCTGCTGCCAGGTCGGGTTGTCCGCGAGCGCGTTGTCGGTCTCCCAGACGCCCCCGCCCGAGACTCCGGCCCAGAGCCGGCAGTGCCGTGCGGTGCAGTCCGGGTCCGCGACGAGCGCGGTGACGCGGCTGGCGGTGACGTTCGTTGCGCCCGAGAACGACGTGACGCCCGGTTGGACGGCGTTCGTCTTCGGGCCGTACTGCTTCCACTGGCCGTTGGAGTGGGCCCACAGGAAGCCGTGGCCCTGCTTGACCTGCTTCATCCGCTTGAGGTCGGCGCGGGCGATCTTGCTGAACGTCGCCTTCGCGCGTCGCTGGATGCGGAGCGGGATGTTGTTGGCCGGATACGTGCGCTCGGCCTGCAAATACGCCTCGTAGCTCGTCGGCCCGAGGCCCGGAGTCTCAGCTGCGCTCTCCGTCGCCTCGGCGGCGCCGACCTTCCCTACGAAACCGGCACGGTGGCCTGACGAGCCCCGCGCAAGCAGGGCCAGTGACAGTGCGAGCGCCCCGGCGAGCAAAACCATCGTGACCAGGACGCTACGTCGAGCTCTGATCATCTTCTCCTCTCCCCCAAGAGGAAGCCGTCGGCCTCCTGCATGGCTGTCGGTTTTTGCCGGCACGCGTGCCGGCTGCGTCTTTCCTTCCTTCGCCCAGCGGGCCTGTGCTGCGCGTCGCGCGCTCTCGGCGCGTTCCTCAGCCGTCATCTTGGCGGCACGCGCTTTGCCGCCTTTCAACCCGCCACGCCGGCCCAACTCGACTGCGCGCGGATCCTTTCCGTCCTCGGTGATGCGTGAGCGCTTCGGCATAGACCCGGTGGAACCAGGGACTTATATGGGCACCTACATCAGCTTGTCAAGGAGAACCGCCGTTTCCCGATGCGTGAGCGGTCACGGATCCTGCCAAAGAGAAGGGCCGCCCCCGAAGAGGCGGCCCCTCTGTCACTCGAGACGCTGCGTCAGCGCCTGCGTCGTGCCTTGCTGTGCTTGGCCTTCTGGTGATTGGCCTTGCCGATGTGGCCGTGGCCGCCGTGGCCGTGGCCGTCGGGGAGGCCGCCCGAGTCCGTGAAGACGTCCTCGTCGTGCGTGACGCCGTTCAGCGGGAACGGGTTGACGTTGCGGGTGTCGGACCAGATCGGGTGCGCCAAGTCGCCCCGGTTGACCGTCAGCCCGCTGTAGTCGCCGTTGAAGCCGGTCTGGTTCCCGTCAGGCGGCGGGAAGGCCGGCGAGACCACACGGAAGTCGTACGGCGTGTCGTCTCCGCGGCCGCCGGCGACGACGTAGTCCGAGTTCTCCTCGCCGACGCCCGGGTCACCGAGCTCGAACACGCCGCCTTCGTCCTCACCGGGGACGCGCGCCGTGCGGTAGTAGCTCGCACCGTTGCGGTCGTCGTGGCCGTGCCCATGACCGCCGTTCTGCGGGCTCTGGTCGGTGGCAGGCATGTAATGGTCGAGCCCGTCGTCGGGGTTGACCGTTCCTGCCTCGTGCCACGTGAGACCGCCGTCGGTCGACTGGGAGAGCTGGATGTCGAACTCGCCGTTGCGGTAGTCCTGCCAGACCGCGTAGACGTGGTTGTTCTGCGTGTTGTCCTTCGTGATCCGCGGGAAGTCGTTCGTGCGGATGTAGGCGCCCGGGATGCACTCCTCCGGGCCGCGACCGAAGTCGCACGCCGGCTCGCCGGTGACGATGTCGTCGCCGACCTTGGTGGGCGTCGCGCAGTTCAGGTGCGCGGTGCCGTTGGTGGAGCTACCGGTCGGGCGGCAGTGAACGCCGAGCTGCTGCGCGTTCGGGTTGTTCGGCGCCGTGTTGCCGTTGTTGTAGATGACCTGGAGGTCACCGTTCGGCAGCGCGACCGAGTACGAGCCCTGGTCGAAGTCGCAGTCGCTCGGGTTACGGCCCGGGTCGAAGAAGTCGCCGAAGAAGCAGAGGCCTGGAGCGGTGCCGCTGATCTCCTCGGGCGTCGACCACGACTGGCCGCCGTCGGTGGACATGGAGCCGAAGATGGGCGACGAGCAGAAGTTCTCGTCACCGGTCGGCGGATGCCCGCAGTTCGGGCTGAACCTGAAGACCGTCCACGTCAGGTAGACGTTGCCGGCGTTCGGGCTCTGCCGGTACCGGTCGGCCGAGATCATGTTCTTGTCGTGCTCGATCTCGATGTTGTTGTCCTCGACCGCCATGAAGAGCTTCGACGGAGGCGACGGGACGTTGTAATAGAACGAGCCCTGGGCCTGCCTCGGAGACTGCGTGACGAAGATGCCCGCCGCGAAGTCCGCGACGTCGAAGATCACGCAGCTGAAGTACGAGTTGCCGAAGGCGTCGACCGCGTTCGCCGGGTCGCTAGCGGCGTCGTACGTGTGGAAGGTGCCCGGATCGTGGCCGATCGAGTTGTCGTTCGGGTTGTCGGCGCTCGGGCCCATGTCCTCCGGATCGTTCAGCCGCTGCCTGAAGGGCGGCAGCATGTCGCCCCACTGCGAGCCGTTCTTCGTCGACCAGTCGATGCCGCACTGGTTGAAGCCGACCCGGCTGTCGTTCTGGCCGGCGACGAGGTTGTTCGGATCGGTCGGGTCGTACGTGATGTCGACCTCCGCCTGGCGGCGGTAGGTGCAGTCCTGATTCACGCGGACGTTCCCGCGGCTCTGGCGGTTGCCGCAGCCGAGGGTCCTGGCCGGCGTCCCGTGGCCGTGGATCTGATGCGCCTGGTCCACCCCCAGCTCCTCGTCCGCCTTCTCGCCGGGCTCGATGTTGCCGTAGATCGACTGGAGCATCCCCGCCGAGAAGAAGGGCAGCCTCCGCTGCACCGTCACGGCACGCCCATTCCGCTGGACGTGGACCGGGATGGTGGCAGCCCGGACCTTCCCGAGCGCAGCCTGGACGAGCACGCTCTTGTGAACCACCGGCCGCACGCGCTTCGACCCTGCCGCGATCCCTCCGAACAGAAGGGACCCCATCAGAGCCGTCACGAGCACGGCGAAGAGGTGTCTTCGCACGCTTCCCCCTTTCCTCCCTGGGCGTCCCCTGGCAGGCCGCCCGATCGGAGGGCGATATTGCCAAATATGCCGCGAAATATGCGGCGGGCTCCTGCTAGTGGAGGAAGCGGCCGACGAAGGCGTGCGAGTCAGCGGTGTCGCCGCGGTACGAGAAGGCCGCACCCATGCAGAACCTGCTCTGCACGAACGAGTTGACCGCGGTGATCTGGAGCGTGCCGGCGAGGAAGTCGGGGCCGCCCGAGTCGCCGTAGCAGACCGCGCCGCCCGTGCCGGGGCTCGCGCTGATCTGGACGTTGAAGCCGTCCGTGTGCGAGTTGACGAGGTTCGTGACCTTCGCCTCCCCCGCGTAGCGCGTCCGCTCGGCCGTGATCGTCGGCGGCAGCGCGTCCTGCAGGCCGTACCCGACGAGGTCGAGCCTGTCGTTCTTGCTCAGCGTCCCGACGGGAGCGAGTGAGGCGTACGGGCCCGGCTGCGGCGTGTCGAGGACGACGACGCCGAGGTCGTAGTTCGCCGGGGACGACGCGAAGTTGTCGAAGAGCGGATGCGTGTACGGCCTACCGAACGAGGCGCCGCCCGTGAACGGGTAGCCGCTCGCGGCGGTGACCGGGCCGGGGGAGAGCCAGACCTGCGCCGAAGCCATCCCGAAGGTGCAGTGGGCGGCGGTCAGGAGCACCGTCGGCGACAGCAGCGTCCCCGTGCAGCGAGAGAGGGGGTTCCCCGCGGAGTCGTAGAAGAGGACGAGCCCGACCTGCGGGTGCGCGTCGCCGTCCGGCTGGCCGAACTGGACCGCGCTCGCCGGAGCCGCGATCGCGAGTACGGCTACGCAAGTAGCCAGGAGAAGTGTGGGCCGCTTCACCTCCCGACAGGCGTCGGCGAGGCAGCGGATCGTCTACATCACTCGTTCAGGTGGCCAGGCTAGGCGTCATGCGGCTTCGCCATCTTGCGGTAGTCGAGCGCCGCGTCGAGGACGGACTCCTCGACACCCTGGTCCCGTGCGACCTCGCGCAGCGACTTCCCCGAGCTCGCCGCGCCTTTCACGATCTCGGTCGCCTTGTCGTAGCCGATGTACGGGTTGAGCGCGGTCGCCGCGGACAGGGTCAGCTCGGCGTAGCGCTCGCAGGTCTCGCGGTTCGCCTCGATCCCGTCGACGCACTTCTCGGCGAAGAGCCGCGACGCGCTCGCGAGCAGCCGGATCGAGTCGAGCAGGTTCCGGGCGAGCAGCGGCACGAAGACGTTCAGCTCGAAGTGCCCCTGCATGCCGCCCACGGTGATCGCGGCGTCGTTGCCGATCACCTGCGCGGCGACCTGCGTCACCACCTCGGGAATGACGGGGTTCACCTTGCCGGGCATGATCGAGCTGCCCTTCTGGAGCTCGGGAAGAGCGATCTCGGCGAGGCCGGCCCTCGGGCCCGAGCCCATGAAGCGGATGTCGTTGGCGATCTTCGTCAGCGAGACGGCGACCGTCTTCATCGCGCCGGAGGCCTCGACGAGCCCGTCGCGGGCGGCCTGCGACTCGAAGGGATCGGCGGGCCCGGAGATCTCGAGCCCGGTGTCTTCCCGGAGGCGGGCGCGGACTCGCTCCGCGAACTCCGGATGCGTGTTCAGCCCGGTGCCGGTCGCGGTCCCGCCGAGCGGAATCCGACCGAGCCGCGGGAGGGCGTCGCGGACGCGCTCAACGCCTTGCCGAACCTGCGCGGCGTAACCGCCGAACTCCTGGCCGAGCGTGACGGGGACGGCGTCCATCCAATGCGTGCGGCCCGACTTGACCACGTCGTCGAACTCGCGGGCCTTCGTCTCGAGCGACTCCGCCAGCTGCTCGAGGGCCGGCAGGAGCTCCGAGGAGATCTCTCCGAGCGCGGCCAGATGGACCGCGGAGGGAAAGACGTCGTTCGACGACTGGCCCATGTTCACGTCGTCGTTCGCGTGGACGTCGTCGCCTGCGAGGGCGGCAATCACCTCGTTCGCGTTCATGTTCGACGAGGTGCCCGACCCGGTCTGGAAGACGTCGATCGGAAACTGGTCGTCGAGCTCGCCGTCGGCGACACGGTCGCCGGCGGCGGCGATGCGCTCGGCCTTGTCCGCATCGAGGAGCTCGAGCTCCGCGTTCACACGCGCCGCGGCGGCCTTGATCCGCCCGAGCCAGCGCGCAACTGCTGTCGGGATCGGCTCGCCGCTGACCGGAAAGTTCTCGACGGCCTTGCGCGTCTCCGCGCCCCACAGCTCGCGCTGTGCCTGCATAGCCACGGAATCGAGTCTACTCACGAAGAAGGGGCCGCCCGCAAGCGGCCCCTTCTCGCGGTACGAGCTGATCGTGAACCTAGCCTCCCGCGGTCCCTCGCTCCTGGAACTGCGGTGGGCACGGCGTTGCGAGGAAGAGATTCATCCCCTGCGCCGCTGAGTTGCGCACTGTTCCGGCGCTGACGGCGCTGTACTCGTCGTCGAACACGTCGGACTGCTCGCAGATCGGGTTGCGGCCCGGCTGCGACCGCGCGGAGCGGCCGTTGCGGGCGTCTGTCCAGAGCGCCCAGGCCCGGTTCTGGTGGTCGACAGCGACGTTGTTGTAGTCACCGGCGAAGACGCCGGCCCGGAACGTGTAATCCCAGTTCTGCGCGCTGTCGGAGACGTTGAAGTTCCGGAACGGGAACGCCGTCTCGTTGCCGCCCGGGATGTACGCCCCGGACGCCGGATTCGGTGGAGCGGACGGCTGCGTGAGGATCGCGGCTTCGCTGCCGAGGCACTGCCGGGCGGAAGCCGGGATCGTCGTCGTTCCAGTGGTCACCGTGCCCGTCGTCGTGATCGAGCACTGAGCGCCGAAGTTCCAGACCAGGTAGTTCCCCGGCCGGCCGTTCGGGAAGACCCGGCTGTCTGGCCATTCCCCGGTCGTGGAGTTCTGGTCGAGACGCCGGTCGTACCAGACGACGTTCAGCGAGCCGCCGTCCGAAATGTCGACCCACGGGAACCACTGGTCGTTCCCGAAGTTCTGCGGCGAGCTCGGACACACACGCCCGGCGATGCGGTTGCAGTCCCGTGTGCCTTGGGCGACGGTCGGCTGCTGCGACGGGTCGTTGTTGACGCGCGTCGGGCCGATCCAGGTCTGGCCGCCGTCCTTCGACGTGAAGAAGAACACGTCCGTGTTCGATTCGACCGGAGAACCGTTGCGGTTGTCCGAGAACACGAGGTAGAGGTCGTCCGAGAACTCTCCTCCACGCCGGTCGACCACGACGTTGCCGCCGGAGTTGACGCGGAAGCACGAGTTCGAGAGGACCGCCCGCCTGTTGGCCTGGCCGCGGACACCGCAGTCCTGCCGGTTGCCGGCCGGGCCCGAGCGCGGGTAGTTGACGTCGAACACCGTCGAGACGAAGAACGGGCCCTCGAAGGTCTGGCCGCCGTCGTGCGAGCGGACGACGAGGTACTGGTTCTCGTCCGGGGTATTGAAGTTCTCGAAGGAGACGTAGAGCGTCCCGGTGACCGGGCTCACCGTCGGAGTCGAGAACTGGTTGTCGTCGCAGTCGTTGGCACCCACGCCGAACGCGCAGAAGGGCGCGCTGCCGCTGATCACCCGCGGTGGCGACCACGAGTAGGCACGGTCGTCGGAGTAGCTGACGTAGATGTTCGCGGTCGTCGCGGTGAAGATCGTGAACGTCACGTACAGCCGGTCCGGGCCGATGATCGACTGGTCACAGCCGGGCTGACCGGCCGGGATCGCCGTCTTCGAGATCGGCGCGAAGCAGACCGGTGAGACACCCGTTGGCCGCGGGCCTGCGGCGATGTACTCCTTGTCGGTGATCGGGTTCGCGCCGCTCGCCGTCGGCGGGAAGTAGTCGATCACGCCGTCGCCCGGCTTGCGGACGTCGCCGTTGCCGCCACAACGCGCCTGGTTGTCCGCGTTGCCCGCGGGCACGCACGGGCGGCTCCACGTGAACCCGCCGTTCGTCGACCGCGCGACGAACACGCCGTTCGTGTCGTCGAGCCGGTCGAAGTGGATGTCCGCGTAGTACGCGACCCCGTCGCGGTCGAAGGCGATCGCGGGATCGCCGCCGCCGTCGAGGTGGTCGTCGCCGTTGTTCGGCGACGGGAACGGCTTGACGCCGTCGTACCAGTCACGACCGGCGTCGGTCGTCGAGTAGAACCCCGACGAGCCGAAGCCGTTGCGGTAGTCGTTCGCCCCGCCGACCACGTTGCGCGTGTTCTGCGGGTTGACCGCGATCGAGGTCTCGTCCTGCGGGAAGCAGGCGAAGTC
>Ga0136846_1241349_pt1 | contig 10303 bp, 9 predicted proteins | sample HopSoiMetagenom2_FD_96841 | JGI IMG/M metagenome (GOLD analysis project Ga0136846, IMG submission 96841) | Grasslands soil microbial communities from Hopland, California, USA - 2 Assembly 2016 (version 4) | ecosystem: Environmental > Terrestrial > Soil > Grasslands | place: USA: Hopland... | reverse complement strand
CAGGCCGCGCAGGACGCGGGACGTCTGGTAGGTCCGCCCGAGCCCGAGGCGCACGCGCCGGCGCACGGGCACCGCGGTGACGTCGCGCCCGAAGAGCTCGATCGTGCCCGCGGTCGGCGGCAGGTCGCCCGCGACCAGGTTGAAGAGCGTCGACTTCCCGGCGCCGTTGGGCCCGAGGATCGCGCGGCGCTCGCCGGCGGCGACATCCAGGTCCACGCCGCGGACCGCCTGGACGCCGCCGAACTGTCGCACGAGACCCCGGACGCGCAGCAGCGGCGCCGCGGGCGACGCGGCGGCGGCCGCGCTCATCGCGTCACCTGCGTCGGGTCGAGCGGGGCGGGCCGGCTGAGGCTCTCCGACGGGTGCTCCCCGGGGGCGGCGCGCGCCCGGCGCCCGCGCACCCGGTCGCGGACCGACCCCGCCAGTCCGGTGATCCCGTCGGGGCTGACGACCAGGATCGCCAGCAGGATCAGCCCGATCCAGGTCTCGAAGCGACCCGTGAGTCCGCGCGCGTAGGTGTCGAGCAGCGTGTAGAGCAGCGCGCCGATCCAAGCGCCCTCGATGCGGTAGAGGCCGCCGATGACCGCGATCGTCAGGAGCTGGATCGTCTGCGAGACGTCGATCGTGCCGGGCGAGATGCGCGTCTCGTGCCAGGTGCCGAGCACGCCGGCGAGGGCCGCCAGCAGGGCGCCCGCGGCGAAGCCCAGCGTGCGATGCAGGCGGACGTTGTAGCCCAGCGCGCGCATCCGCACGGGGTCGTCGCGCACGCCCTGCAGGGCCAGGCCGAACGCCGTGCCTCCCAGGTACCGAATGAGCACGTAGGCGCCGACGCTGCAGGCGAGCGAGAGGTAGTAGATCGGCTGCGGGTCGCGCACCGGGTCGCCGACGAACGACGGCGTCCTGACGGCGTTGATGCCCTCGTGCCCGCCGAAGGCGGTGACCTGCGAGAAGAAGAAGTAAGTGATCACGCCCAGGGCCAGCGTGATCATGAGCAGGTAGATGCCCTCGCTGCCGCTCGAGATCGCCCCGAACAGGACGCCGAAGGCGACGGCGACCGCGATCGCCACCAGCGCCGCCGGCACCGGGTCCAGCCCGCTCTGCACGATCAGGCGGGCCATGACGAAGCCGGCGATGCCGTACAGAGCTGTCTGGGCGAGCGAGACCATCCCGCCGTAGCCGGCGAGAAACGCCAGGCTCGCCGCGGCCAGCCCGACGTACAGCGCGCGCGACGCGACCGCGCCCGTGAAGTAGGTCGAGAAGACGAGCGGCACGAGCGCCAGCGCCGCCACGACGCCGGCCCCGACCAGCAGCCCGGCGGGCGCGCGCCGCGCGCCGCGGACGCTCACGCGGGCCTCCCGAACAGCCCCTTCGGGCGCACGGCGAGCACCACGACGAGCAGGATGAAGGTCAGCAGGATCGAGTAGTTCGTGTACTGGGCCGGCAGGTAGACCGCCGACAGCTGCTCGACGAGCCCGAGGGCCAGCGCGCCGATCGCCGCGCCGGGCAGGCTGCCCATCCCGCCGATGATGACGACGACCAGCGAGCTGAGCAGGAACTTGTCGTCCTCGCCGGGGGCCAGGGAGAGGGCCGTGCCGCCGAAGACGCCGCCGAGTCCGGCCAGCAACGCGCCGACGAAGAAGGCGGCGGCGAAGACGAGCTGGACGTTGACGCCGAGCGCCGATGTCATCGCGCGATCGTCGACACCGGCCCGGATGACCATCCCCCAGCGCGTGTGCCGGATGCCCAGCCACAACAGCACGCCGACGGCGACCGCCGCGCCCATGATGAAGATGCGGAACACCGGATACTGCAGGTCGTACACGCCGAGGCTCAGCGACTTGGCCAGCGCCGCCGGCGGCGTGATCGTCTGCGGCGCGCCCCCGAAGTGCACGACCATCTGGTCGCCCAGGATCATGGCCACCGCGATCGTGATCAGCGCCTGGCGCAGGTCCTGGCCCTGGTTCCATCGCAGCAGCAGCTGCTGCATCACCAATCCGACCGCGCCGCAGATGAGCGCGGCCAGGAGCGCGGCGGGGACCCACGACATGCCGTGCTGGATCAGGTCCAGGGCGAGGTAGCCGCCGAGCAGGTAGAGCGCGCCGTGGGCCATGTTCACGACGCGCAGGAGCCCGAACACGAGCGTGAACCCGCTCGCCGTGATGAAGTAGAGCGCGGCCAGGCTCAGGCCGTTCAGCGCGACGACGACGAACTGCGGGCCGTTGCCCGTCGACCCGAACCCCTTGCCGAAGGCCTTGTAGCCGACCCACGCGATCGCGAAGGCCAGCAGCACGAGGGCGACTGCGGCCGGGGCGCGCCGCGCGAGCGCCGCGCGGGTGCCACTGCCTGTCATGGCGGCGCAGGGTAGCCCGTGTTGCCGGCTGTCGCAACGATAATCGATTCTTGATTACAGCCGGGAGCCGGGGGTATAAGCGCGGCGACATCGCGACGTGCGTCTCTAGGGAGGAGAATCCCATGCCCGAACACCAGCGCTCGCGCCGGATGTCGGTGCGTCCGCTGCCGCTCCTGGCCGCAGCCGTCGCGCTCGTCGCGGCGGGATGCGGCTCCAGCGGCTCGAACACGTCGAGCGCTCCCGCGTCGAGCGCGCCGGCGAACACCGCGAGCACCGCGCCCGGCGGCTCAGGCGGGCACGCCATCAAGATCGGCGTCCTGACCACCTGCGGCGGTCCCTTCGCCCTCTTCGAGGCCGAGGCCTTCTCGGGCGCCAAGTACGCGCTCGTCAAGAACGCCGGCGGGACGGCGGCGGGCACGAAGCCGCAGGACCAGGTCACCGGCGCGACGATCGCGGGCCGCCCGGTGCGGCTCTCCTTCGGCTGCTCGGACGCCACGCCGGACAAGGCCGTGGCCGAGGCCCGCCGGCTGGTCGAGAGCGTCAAGGTCGACGTGCTGCTCGGCCCCCTCTCGGGCGACGAGGGCATCGCGGTCGCCAACTACGCCAAGAGCCAGCCCCAGGTGACGTTCATCAACGGCACGTCCGGGGCGCAGGAGACGACGCTGAAGGTCAAGGCGCCGAACTTCTTCCGCTTCGGGGGCGACGGCGCGCAGTGGATGGCCGGGCTGGGCTCCTACGCCTACAACCAGCTGCACTGGCGCACGGCGGCCATCCTCGGCGAGGACTACTCATACCCCTACACCCAGGCGGCCGGGTTCAGCGCGGAGTTCTGCGGGCTGGGCGGGCAGATCGTCAAACGCGTGTGGGCGCCGCTGACCACGACCGACTGGTCGTCCTACGTCACGCAGCTTCCCCGCGACGTCGACGGCGTCCTGTTCCTCACCGGGGGCACGAACACGGTCAACGCGCTGAAGGCGTTCACGCAGCTCGGACAGCAGATCAAGGGGCACGCGCTCGGCGGCTCGTCCGTGCTCGACCCCACCGCCTTCTCGGTGGGCAGCCAGATGGCCGGTCTCGTGGGCGGCTCGCCGGTGCCCCTGGGCGGCACGACGCCCGACTGGACGAGCTACGTCAACGGCTTCCAGAAGACCTATCCGAAGGTCCCCGGGGACAGCCTCTTCACGGTCCTCTACTACAACGGCATGAGCGCGATCATCGACGCCCTCAACCAGACCAAGGCTTCGCTGTCGGGCAACGAGCAGGCGTTCCGCAGCGCGCTGACCAAGCTCGCGCCGACGTTCCCCAACGGGACGGTGAAGCTCGACGCCAACCGCAACTCGATCCAGCCGGCCTACGTCGTGCAGGTCGTCGACAACGGCGGCAAGCTCGGCTTCAAGGTCATCCGGAAGGTCGACCAGGTCACGCAGGACTTCGGCGGCGCCTTCTCGGCCTCCTCGGCGTCGCCCGGGCGCGACGCCCCGGCCTGCAAGCGCGGCCCGGTCCCATCCTGGGCGAAGGCCGGGGCCAGCTGAGCTCGGCCGCGCCGTCACGCCCGCTCGGCGGGCTCGCCGAAGAACCTGCGGCCGAACTCCTCGACGTGGGCGCGGATCTCGCGTCCCGCCCCGTCGGGGTCCTGCCGCCGCAGGGCCTCGACGATCGGCTCGTGCAGCGCCGCGACCTCCTTGCGGTCGATGCGCGTGCGCAGCGCGGTGATCATCGTCCGGGCCTCCACTTGCAGCGACCCCCACAGCTCCAGCAGGCGCGCGTTGCCGGACGCCTCGACGATCAGCTGGTGGAAGCGGACGTCGTGCTCGACCTGGTCGGCCACGTCCGTGGCGCGCGCCATCGCCGTCACCTCGCGCTCGAGCGCGCCGACGTCGCCGCCCATGCGGTGCGCCGCCGCGCGCGCGGCGACGTCCTCGAGCGCGGCCCTGATGGGGTAGACCTCGGCGAGCTCCTGGTCGCTGACTTCGCGGACCCACGCCCCGCGGAAGGGCGCCGACTCGACGAAGCGCAGGAGCTCGAGCTCGCGCAGCGCCTCGCGCACCGGCGCCTGGCTCGTGCCCAGCTCCTGGGCGATGCGCGTCTCGACCAGGCGCTCGCCCGGCGCGTAATGGCGTGAGAGGATCCGCTCGAGCAGCACCTGCTTGACCTGCTCGCGCAGGACGGTGCGGCTGACGCCCGGCGGTTGCGTCGTCACGATCCGCCGTATACCGTCTAATCGATGATCGATCAAGACGTGGAGGCCGGGTGACCGAGACGCGGCCGATCGTCGACGAGCTGCAGCGCTTCCGCCTCGACGGCCGCGTAGCGGTCGTCACCGGCGGAACGGGCGGCATCGGCAGCCGGCTCTGCGAGGCCTTGGCCGGCGTCGGCGCGGGCGTCGTCGTCCACGGGCGCGACGCGGCGCGCGCGGTCCGGCTGGCCGAGCGCCTCCAGGAGGGCGGGGCGCAGGCGGTCGCCGCCGTGGCCGACGTGACCCGCCGCGACGAGGCGGACCGGCTCGTCGACCAGGCGATGACCGCGTTCGGCCGGCTCGACGTCATCGTCAACACGGTCGGCGGCGGCGCCGGGACCGCGCTGTACCCGGCGGAGTCCTACCCCGAGGAGGAGTGGGATCGGATCATGGACCTCAACCTCCGCGCGGCGCTGTTGCCGACCCAGGCGGCCGTCCGGGCCATGATCGCCGGCGGCCGCGGCGGGCGTGTCCTGCACTTCTCGTCGGTGCGCGGCCAGCTCGGCATCGACAACGGCTTCTCGGCCTACGTCGCGGCGAAGGGCGCGCTCGACGCGCTCACGCGCCAGCAGGCGACGGAGTGGGCCAAGCACCAGATCACGGTCAACACGATCTCGCCGACCTTCGTGGCGACCGAGCAGGCCGCGGGGCTGCTCGCCGACGAGGAGTTCCGCGCCGGGCTCGAGCGGCGGATCCCGCTGCGCCGCATCGCCGACACCGACGACGTCGTCGGCGCGGCGCTCCTGCTGTGCTCCGACGCGGCGTCCTTCATCACCGGGCAGATCCTCACCCTGGACGGAGGCCTCACCGCGTGCCAGTGACGCGGGCGGCGCTGGTCACCGGGGCCGGCAGCGGCATCGGGGCCAGCGCCAGGCAGGCGCTGGCCGGCGACGGCGTGGCGGTGGCGCTCGTGGGCCGGCGCGCGCAGCTGCTGGAGCAGGTGGCCTGCGCGATCCGCGCGGCCGGGGGCGAGGCGGCCGTCGTACCCGGCGACATCGCCCGCCCGGACGAGGCCGAGCGGGTCGTCGCGGAGGCGGTGCGCGCGCTCGGCGCGCTGCACGTCGTGATCAACAACGCGGGCGAGATCCGGCGCGGCGTGCGCGTGCACGACCTCGACGTGGAGCGCTGGGACGCGCAGATCGCGGTCAACCTCCGCGCGCATTTCCTCGTGCTCCGCGCGGCGCTCCCGCACCTGCTGGGGGCGACCGGCGATCGCGCGATCGTCAACGTCGGCTCCACGCTGGCGCACAAGGCCGTGCCCGGCGTCGCGCCCTACGCGGCGGCCAAGGGCGGCCTCGCGTCGCTGACCCGCTGCCTCGCCGTCGAGTACGGGCCGGACGGCATCCGCGCCAACGCGGTCATGCCGGGGATCGTGCGCACGCCGCTCGCGCACGTCGACCGCCCCGACTTCACGCAGCGTCAGCACGACTACGCGCTCGCGTATCCGCTGCGGCGCCTCGGCGAGCCCGAGGACGTGGGCGCGACCATCGCGTGGCTGGCGTCGCCTCGGAGCGCGTGGACCTCGGGCGCGATCCTCGACGTCGACGGCGGCCTGAGCGCGGCATGACCGCCCCGCGGTCCGAGAACACCAAGGAAAAGGAGACGCCGTGAGGAGGCTCGTCGACCTCTCGATGCCCGTCCACATGGACATGCTGACCTTCCCGCGCGTCCCCCCGCCGGCGATCACCGTCTACGAGACGCACGAGCAGTTCGCCGAGCGCATCGGCGCTGCGCAGTACGGGGTGACCTCGCTGACCGCCAGCAACCTGATCGTCGTCAACGACCACGTCGGCACCCATTGCGACGCCCGCCGCCACATCGTCCCGACCGCGGGCGGGGCCGAGACGATCCCGCTGCAGTGGTGCCTGTCCGACGGCGTCGTGCTCGACTTCACGGGCGCCGAGAAGGGCCACGGCATCACGCCGGAGGAGATCGAGGCCGAGCTGCACCGGATCGGCTACGAGGTCAAGGAGCGCGACATCGTGCTCATCCACACGGGAGCCGGGGCCTACAACACGGAGGAGCGCTACCGCACCGACCACCCCGGCATGACCGCCGCGGCCACGAAGTGGCTCATCGAGCGCGGGGTGCGGATGATGGGCATCGACGCGATCACCTTCGACCCGCCGGTGTGGGCGATGTTCGAGCGCCAGCAGTTCTGGGAGGCCCACCGCGTGATGTGGGACGAGGAGTACTGGCACCTCGAGAACCTGATGAACCTCGAGCAGATCGGCCGTCCGCACGGCTTCCAGCTGTGCGTCATGCCGATCAAATGGGTCGGTACGACGGCCGCCCCCGTGCGCGCGGTCGCGATCGTCGAGGAGGACGCCGAGGCCGCTTGAGCGCGCGTCGCCCGCCCGGCATGATCGCGCCGGTGGGCAACGGTCCAGCCCGGACGGCGACGGCCGTCACCTTGCGCGACGTCGCGCGGGTCGCCGGCGTGCATCCGGCGACGGTGTCGCGCGCGCTTAACGCCGAGACGCGTGCGTTGGTCAACCGCGAGACCGCCGAGCGCGTGCTCAGGGCGGCGGAGAGCCTCGGCTACCGGCCCAACCCGATCGCCCGCGGGCTGAAGACGAACCGCTCCTACACGGTGGGCGTGCTGATCCCGGACATCACGAACCCGCTGTTCCCGCCGATCGTGCGCGGCATCGAGGATCGCCTCGAGGAGTCGGCCTACACGCCGCTCGTGGCGAACACCGACAACGACCCCGAGCGCGAGCAGGTCGACCTCGCCGCGATGCGGGCCCGCCAGGTGGACGCCTTCATCACGGCGACCGCGCGCGACGACCACGCCTTCCTGCTCGACCTCGTGGCCGCCGGGCTGCCCGTCGTGCTGGTCAACCGCGGCGTGCAGGACGGCTCGCTGCCGGCGGTGACGCCCGACGACCGCCTCGGGATGCGCCAGGCCGTCGAGCACGTGGTCGCCCTCGGGCACCGGCGGATCGCGCACCTCGGCGGGCCGCACGAGCTGTCGACCGGCCACCGGCGCCACGAGGGCTTCGCCGCGGCGATGCGGGACGCCGGGCTGCCCGTACAGGACGTCCTCGTGGGCTCGGGGCGGCGCTTCACGGCGCAGGAGGGGTATCGGCTGTGCCGCGAGCTGCTCGCCGCGGACCGGTCGTTCACGGCGATCGTCGCGGGCAACGACCTGATGGCGCTGGGCTGCTACGACGCGCTGGGCGAAGCCGGCCTGCGCTGCCCGCGGGACGTCTCGATCGTCGGGTTCAACGACATGCGCTTCGCCGATCGCTTCAACCCGCCCTTGACGACGGTCCGCGTCCCGCACTATGAGATCGGCGCGCAGGCGGCCGACCTGCTGCTCGAGCGCATCGCCGACAGCTCCGGGCCGCCGCGGCACATCGAGCTGCCGACCGAGCTCGTGATCCGCGGCTCGACGGCGCCCGCGCCGACCGGCGGCGAACGGTGACCCGCTCGTCCTTGACAGCGCGCCGAGCGTCGCAATACGCTTGCCGCGACGGTTCCGCAAACGATTGCAACGCTCTGCCGCAATCGTTTGCAGTATCAGGAGGAGGAGAGGTTTGATGAGAGGCAAGGGCTGGGTCGCATCGCTTGCCGCGATGGTTCTCGGCGCCGGCGCACTCGCCGCCTGCGGCAGCAGCGACAACGGCGGCAGCAGCAGCGGCGGCGCCGGCGGCGGAACGCTGAAGATCGGCGCGTCGCTGCCACTGACCGGCGAGTTCTCCGAGCCGGGGAAGGCCGCGCAGCAGGGCTACCGCGTCTGGGAGGCGATGACCAACCAGAACGGCGGCCTGCTCGGGCGCAAGGTGAAGTTCGTCATCCGCGACGACGCGAGCGACCAGAACACTGTGGTCGCCGACTACAACGCGCTCATCAGCCGCGAGAAGGTCGACTTGCTCATGGGCACGTTCTCCTCGCTGCTGAACCTGCCGGCCTCGACCGTCGCCGAGCGCAACCGGATGCTCTACGTCGAGCCCGCGGGCGGCGCGCCCGAGATCTTCGACCGCGGCTACAAGATGATCTTCTTCAGCCAGCAGGCGACGGCCGACAAGCAGGGCGACGTGTTCGCCAAGTGGGTGCTGAGCCTGCCGCCCGACAAGCGGCCGAAGACCGCCGCCTACCCGACGCTCGACGACCCGTTCGCCGTCCCGGTGCTGGAGGGGATCCGCACGAAGTTCGAGGCGGCGGGCATCAGGACCGTCCAGAAGAGCACCTACCCGGCCGACACGAACAACTTCGACTCGATCGCCAACGCGGTCAAGGCCAAGAACCCCGACATCGTGGTCCACGGCGCGACCTTCTCGGACGGCGTCGGCTTCATCCGCGCCCTCAACAAGGTCGGCTTCCGGCCGAAGATGTTCTTCCAGACCAGCGCGCCGTCGTTCGGCGAGCAGTTCATCAAGGGCGTCGGCGAGAAGGCCACCCAGGGCATCTTCTACGCGGTCAGCCACACCCCCGAGGCCGCGACGCCGGGCAACAAGCAGTTCGTCGACAAGTACGCGCAGATGTACGGCACGCGCGTCGTCCCCGAGGACGCGGCCGACGCGTTCGCGGCCGCGCAGGTCATGCAGGCGGCGGCCAAGGCGGTCGGCAACGTCGACAAGGCCAGCCAGCAGAAGATGGCCGACTGGCTGCGCAACAACAAGGTCGACACGATCCTCGGGCCGCTGAGCTGGGACGACCAGGGCCGGCCGGAGGGCCAGTTCCTCATCGGCCAATGGCAGAACGGCAAGGCGGAGATCGTCCTGCCCAAGGCCGTCGCGACGACGGACAAGATCCTCGAGACCTACGGAGGCTCGACGGCCGGCTGACGGGGCGAGGCGAGGCGGGGCGCGACGCGCTCCGCCTCGTCGCTTCGTCGCCAGAGCCGGGGTGCACACGATCACCCGATGACCGAGTTCCTCCAGACCGTCGTCCTCGGCCTCCTGGTCGGTGGCGTCTACGCGCTGCTGGCCTCGGGGCTGACGCTCATCTTCGGCGTCATGAACGTGATCAACGTCGCGCACGGCGCCTTCCTCATCATCACCGCGTTCGTGACGTGGACGATCTGGGACGCGGTCGGGCTCGACCCGCTCGCGTCGATCGTGTTCACCACGCCGCTGATGTTCGCGTTCGGGTGGCTGCTCTACAACACGACGATCCGCCGCATCCGCAAGGCGCCCGCGTCGTCGTCGGTGCTGCTGACCTTCGCCCTGGCGCTCGTCATCGAGGGCGTGCTGGGCCTCGTCTGGGGCAACACGTCGCACACCGTGCGCACCGCCTACTTCGACCAGTCCTACACGGTCGGCGCGATCTTCCTGCCCAAGGCGCAGGTCTACGGCTGCGCGGTCGCGGTCGCCGTGCTGGCCGGCCTCTACCTCTTCCTGACGCGGACGTGGACCGGGCGGGCCATCCGCGCCAGCGCGGTCAACCCGCAGGGCGCCGAGCTGGTCGGCGTCAACGTCGCCGCGGTCGCCGCGCTCACCTTCGCGGTCGGCGTCGCGACCACAGGCGCCGGCGGCTCGATCGTCAGCGTCCTGTACCCGTTCCTGCCCGGCTCGCACTACGTGTGGATCTCGCGGCTGCTCGGCATCATCGTGCTGGGCGGCTTGGGCAGCCTGCCCGGGGCGGTCCTCGGCGCGCTGCTCATGGGCCTGGGCGAGACGATGACCACGACCTACATCGGTCCCGAGTGGGCGACCGCGGTCCCGTACGTCGTGATCTTCGTGATCCTGCTGGTGCGCCCGCAGGGGCTG
>Ga0136846_1222817_pt1 | contig 10304 bp, 8 predicted proteins | sample HopSoiMetagenom2_FD_96841 | JGI IMG/M metagenome (GOLD analysis project Ga0136846, IMG submission 96841) | Grasslands soil microbial communities from Hopland, California, USA - 2 Assembly 2016 (version 4) | ecosystem: Environmental > Terrestrial > Soil > Grasslands | place: USA: Hopland... | reverse complement strand
GCCTACCGCGCCAAGCTCCAGGAGTTCCTGCGCGGCCTGGACCTGGACGCCGAGACCCGGGCCCGGATCGAGATCAATCCGCTGCGGGTCCTGGACGACAAGCGGGACGCGGTGCAGAAGCAGCTCGTCGACGCGCCGCTGATGGTCGACAACCTCTGCGCCGCCTGCCAGGCCTACCACGACGAGGTCCGCACCCTGCTCGCCGCGGCCGGCGTCGCCTTCGTCGACGACCCGAAACTGGTGCGCGGCCTGGACTACTACACCCGCACCACCTTCGAGTTCGTGCACGACGGCCTCGGCTCGCAGTCGGCGATCGGCGGCGGCGGCCGCTACGACGGGCTGTCCGAGGAGCTCGGCGGCCCGAGCCTGCCCAGCGTCGGCTGGGCCCTGGGCGTGGACCGCACCGCGCTGGCGCTGGAGGCGGAGGGCGTCGAGCCCGCCGGCGCGGAGCAGCTCGGGGTGTTCGCGGTGCCGCTCGGCGATGAGGCGCGCCGTCGCCTCTTCGAGCTCGTCACCGCCCTGCGCCGGTCCGGCGTCGCCGCCGACTTCGCCTACGGCGACAAGGGCATCAAGGCCGCGATGAAGGCCGCCGACCGCTCCGGCGCCAGGTACGCGCTGGTGCTCGGCGAGCGGGACATCGCCGAGAACGTCATCCAGATCAAGGAACTGGCGACGGGGGAGCAGGAGTCCGTCTCCCTCGACGACATTCAGACAACGATTCAGGAGAAATTGCAGTGATCCGCACCCACGAGGCGGGCACGCTCCGCGCGTCCGACGCCGGGACCACCGTCACGCTGGCCGGGTGGGTCGCCCGCCGGCGCGATCACGGGGGCGTCACCTTCCTGGATCTGCGGGACGCCTCCGGCTTCGTGCAGGTCGTCGTCCGCGAGAGCGAGTCCGTGCACGACCTGCGCAACGAGTACTGCGTGGTGGCGACCGGCGAGGTGCGCACGCGCCCCGAAGGCAACGAGAACCCCGACCTGCCGACCGGCCAGGTCGAGGTCGTGGTGGACACCGTCGAGGTGCTCTCGCCGTCCGCGCCGCTGCCGTTCCCGATCGACGAGCACAAGAGCTCGAACATCAACGAGGAGATGCGGCTGAAGTACCGCTACCTCGACATCCGGCGCGAGCCGATGGCCCGGGCCCTGCGCATGCGGTCCAAGGCCACGAAGGTCATCCGGGACGTCATGGAGGAGCACGGCTTCCTCGACGTCGAGACCCCGACCCTGACCCGCTCCACGCCCGAGGGCGCGCGTGACTTCCTGGTGCCGGTCCGCCTGCAGCCGGGCACCTGGTACGCGCTGCCGCAGTCCCCGCAGCTGTTCAAGCAGCTGCTGATGGTCGGCGGCCTGGAGCGCTACTACCAGATCGCCCGCTGCTACCGCGACGAGGACTTCCGCGCCGACCGGCAGCCGGAGTTCACCCAGCTGGACGTCGAGGCCTCCTTCGTCGACCAGGAGGACGTCCTCGAGGTCGGCGAGGCCGTGGTGGCGGCGGTGTGGAGGGAGACGCTCGGCGTCGACATCCCGCTGCCGCTGCCGCGCATGAAGTACCACGAGGCGATGGACCGCTACGGCTCCGACAAGCCGGATCTGCGCTTCGGCCAGGAGCTCACCGAGCTGACCGAGTACTTCGCCGGTACCGGGTTCCGGGTGTTCCAGGCCCCTTACGTCGGCGCGGTGGTCATGCCCGGCGGCGCCGCGCAGACCCGCAAGGAGCTGGACGGCTGGCAGGACTGGGCCAAGGCGCGCGGCGCCAGGGGCCTGGCCTACGTCGTCATCGACGGCGAGACCGGCGAGCTGCGCGGACCGGTGGCCAAGAACCTGTCGGAGGCGCACCTGGCCGGCCTGGCCGACAAGGTCGGCGCCAAGCCCGGCGACGCGGTCTTCTTCGCCGCCGGCAAGCGCACCGCCGCGCAGGAGCTCCTCGGCGCGGCGCGCCTGGAGATCGGCAGGCGCTGCGCGCTGATCGACGAGAGCGCGTGGAAGTTCCTGTGGGTCGTGGACTTCCCGATGTTCGAGCCCATCGAGGACGCCTCCGGCGAGCAGATCGGCTGGCACGCGGTGCACCACCCGTTCACCGCGCCCACGCCGGAGTCACTGGACTCCTTCGACAAGGACCCCGGCTCGGCCCTGTCCAACGCCTACGACATCGTGCTCAACGGCACCGAACTCGGCGGCGGCTCGATCCGTATCCACCGCAAGGACGTGCAAGAGCGCGCCTTCAACGCGATCGGGCTGAGCGAGCAGGAGGCGCAGTCGCAGTTCGGCTTCCTGCTGGAGGCCTTCAACTACGGCCCGCCGCCGCACGGCGGCATCGCCTTCGGCCTGGACCGCCTGGTGGCGCTGCTGACCGGCGCGGACACCATCCGCGACGTGATGGCGTTCCCGAAGACGGCCACCGGCGGCGACCCGCTGACCGGCGCGCCGGCGCCGATCACCGCGGCGCAGCGCAAGGAGGCCGGGGTGGACGCGGTCCACGAGCCCAAGGGCGGCGCCAAGGCCTGAGGGCGGATTGCGACGATTCGCGGCGCGAAACGGCCTATGAGCGGCGCCTGGCGTCGCCGGACGGCCTTTGCAGCCAAACCAGGATGCGGCAGGCCGTCCGTCTAGCCATGCTTGCTCCTAGACCGTTTCGCTCGTTCCCGAGGTCGGCTGCGGTTCCGTATACCGCAAATCGTCACAATCCGCCCTCTGATGGGCGAAGCCGCCGGCACGGCGTTCCGAGCCGATTCCAGGGCGGGCCGGGAGTGATCCCGGCCCGCCCTTGTCGTGCGTCGCCGAACCCTGATTGACTGTCGGTTGGCGATGATCGGGAGGGCTCATGGCTGCTGTGACCGAGGTGTTGGCGGCGTTCGCACGTGGCGAGGCGTCGCAGAGCGATGTGGTGCGCGCCCTGCTCACCCACGACGAGTGGTACGCCCCGATGATGTGGCTCGACGAGGCCTTCCCGCAGCGCCGGGTCTACGACCGCATGATCCCCACCCCGGCCCTGGGCCAGGCGCCCGGACCGGGACGGCTGTGGCTGTTCACCGGCACCGACCAGGTCCAGGCCGCGATCGACGCCGGCGGCACGTTCGCCGCGGCCGGCGGACCGGTGCCCGGGCTGGAGCTGTTCGGGGCCCTGACCCGCAGCGTGTCGGAGGTGCGGGTGAACCCGGCCGCGCCGGCCGAGCAGGAATGGCTGATGGGCGTCGACGACGACATGCTCGACTTCCTGGCCCGTTGGATCAGTGCTCTGGAAGTGGAGTCCGCGCTCAACGCGGGCTCGGAGGATCTCGGTCCGCGCTTGGCCGGCTTCGAGCACTACGTCGTGCCGGTCGACGGCACCGGACGGCCGCGGGTGGTGGCGATGCAGAAGCCGCCGGGGAACTACGTCATGGCGTTCACCGCGCCGGATCTCTACCTGGACCACCAGAAGCGGGACAGCGGCGTGACCGGGAGCGCCGACATGGCCGCCGCCGCGCTGTTCCAGCTGGCGGACTATGACGGAGTGGACGGAGTGGTGCTGAACATGACGGAGTCGGATTCCTTCGTCCTGCCCACAGACCTGTGCCAGGCCGTTCTCAAGCTGACCGTCGCATGACACGTCGCGTGACATGCCGGAGCGCGTTGTCCGAGGCCCCACCAAGGACAACGCGCTCCGGCCCCTGAACCCCCGCCCCTGGAGTGCCTCAGTAGTTGTCAGGAGCGGCGAGCCGGCCGGGGCGCAGCCGCGCGGCCGGCGCGGTCTTGTGGCCGGCGGACTCGTCGGACGCGACCGACTCGACCGCCTGCGCCGCTCCGCCCTTCGGCTTGATCGCCAGCAGCGGAATGAACTGGTGCGCCAGCGGCCCGATCAGCAGCGCGTATGCCGCGGTCCCGACGCCGACCGTGCCGCCGAGCAGCCAGCCGGAGGCCAGCACCGCCAGCTCCATCGACATCCGCACCACCCGGATCGAGTGCCCCCGCGCCGCGTAGCCGGTCATCAGCCCGTCGCGCGGGCCCGGGCCCATGCCGGCCCCGATGTAGGCGCCGGTGGCCACGCCGTTCAGCACGATCGCGCCGAACATCTCACCCCAGCGTGGCCACCACGCGTGCGGCGTCGGCAGCCAGGCCATCGCGCCGTTCATCGCCAGGCCGATGACGACCACGTTGCTGATGGTGCCGAAGCCGGGCCGCTGCCGCAGCGGGATCCACAGCAGCATCACGGCCGCGCCGACCAGGATCACCATCGTGCCGACCTGGATGTGCACGTGCCTGGCCAGGCCCTGGTGGAAGACGTCCCAGGGATTGGCCCCGAGCCCGGACATCAGGATCATGCCGTCGCTGATCCCGTACAGCACCAGCCCGAGCTGTAACTGGATCAGACGGTGCGCGCGCCGGTCGTGGGGGATCAGCGCCATGACCCATCCCAGGCCCGCGCGCAGCCAGTCCGGAACCGGCAACGGCTCGGCGATCCGGTCCTCGCGCCGCGCTGCCAGGTCGCGCTCTGCCCGGTCGCCCAGCACCGGCGCGGACGTGGTGGTCATGGTCCCCTCCTCAAGACTTTGGCCCCCCGTGCTTGCCGTTAAGGGCCACTTCCATAAGGATGGAGGCCAAGTGGCCTTAGCTGTAGGGCCAATCGAAGGAGGGTGGCATGGCCGGTCCGATGGAGCTGGTGACGACCGACCGCACGGTGGGCAGCACGCGCCTGGCGCGGCTGATCCGTGAGGTCTCCCACCTCGGCGCCGGCGCCGGCGACCAGGTCGCCGATCCCGAGCGCCGCCCGGCGTACCGGGCCCTGGCCCAGAGTGTGCGGGCCCTGATCCTGGACGGCCGCATCGCGCTGCGCACCCGGGTCCCGGCCGAGCGCGACCTGGCCGCCGCCCTGGGCCTGAGCCGCACCACCGTCACCGCCGCGTACGACCTGCTGCGCGAGGACGGCTTCCTGGAGAGCCGCCGCGGTTCGGGGACCTGGACCATGCTGCCGCCCGGTTCGGGCCCGGCCGGCTCCGGCGGCTGGCTGCTGCCCGCCCAGCCCGGCGCCGCCGACGTCGCCATCGACCTGTCCTGCGCCGCCTTCGGCATGCCCGGCGACCTGATGGCCGAGGTGCTCGCCGAGTGCGCGCAGACGATCGCCGCGCTGACCTCGGACACCGGCTACTACTACGCCGGCTGGCCGGAGCTGCGCGAGCTCATCGCCGAGCGCTACGTCGAGCGCGGCCTGCCGACCACGCCGGACCAGATCGTCATCACCTCCGGCGCCCAGCACGGCAACGTGCTGGCGCTGGGCCTGCTGTGCGGGCCGGGCGACCGGGTGGTGGTGGAGAGCCCCACCTATCCGAACAGCGTCGAGGCCATGCGGCGGGCCCGGCTGCGGCCGGTGCCGGTGCCGATCGGCGAGGACGGCATCGAATCCGACGTGTTCGCCGCGCAGCTGCGGCAGGCCGCGCCGCGGGTGGCGTACCTGATCCCGGACTTCCAGAACCCGACCGGCACGCTGATGTCGGTCGAGCGCAGGGTCCAGGCCGCCGACGCCGCCCGCGCCGCCGGCACCTGGCTGATCAACGACGAGACCGTCTCCGAGATGGCCCTGGACGTCCCGCCGCCGCCGCCGTTCGCGTCCTCGGTGTCCCGGGCCGCCGCCGAGCAGGTGATCAGCGTCGGCTCGATGTCCAAGAGCCACTGGGGCGGCCTGCGGATCGGCTGGATCCGCACCACCCCGCGGATGGCCACGGAACTGGCCGGGCAGCGGGTGGCGATGGACATGGCCGGCTCGATCCTGGACCAGATCCTGGCCGTGGCGCTGCTGCGGCGCGGCTGGGGGATCGTGGAGGAGCGCCGGGAGCGGCTGCGCCGGCAGCGGGCCGCGCTGGAGACGGCGCTGGCCGCCGAGCTGCCGGAGTGGACGTGGCGGACGCCGCCGGGCGGCCTGTCGCTGTGGGTGGACCTGGGGGAGCCGTCTTCCTCGGAGGTCGCCGACCGGGCCGCGGCGTTCGGGGTGCGGCTGGTCGGCGGCCCGCACTTCGGCGTGGACCCCGGCACGTTCGAGCACCGGCTGCGGATCCCCTACACGCTGCCGGAGGAGACGCTGCGCGACGCCGTCCGGCGGCTGGCGTCGGCGTTCCGGTGCGAGACGGCGCTGCCGCCGGTATCGGAGGAAAACCGCTGGGTCGCGTGAGCGCCGTGGGCCATGATCGGCTCCATGGAAGACGACCGCATCTATCTTGAGACCGACCGGCTGATCCTGCGCCGCTTCACCGCCGAGGACGCCGACCTGCTCATCGAGCTGGACAGCGACCCGGCGGTGATGCGCTATCTGACCGGCGGTGTGCCGACCGCGCCGGAGGTCATCCGCGAGCGGTATCTGCCGAACGTCCTGGCCGGCTATGAGAAGTGGGACGGCAAGCTCGGCCTGCTGGCCGCGCACGAGAAGGACGGCGGCGCGTTCGCCGGCTGGTTCATCCTGCGGCCCAGGCCCGAAGGACCGCTGGACGAGGTCGAGCTGGGCTACCGGCTGCGCCGGGCGGCGTGGGGCAGGGGCTATGCCACCGAGGGCTCACAAGCCTTGCTGCGCAAGGCCTTCACCGAGCTGGGTGCGCGCCTGGCCTGGGCGGAGACGATGTTCGTGAACCAGGGCTCGCGCAACGTCATGGAGAAGCTCGGAATGGTCCACGTGAAGACGTTCTTCCCCGACCTGGAGCCGATCGAGGGCTCCGAGCATGGGGAAGTGCGCTACGAGATCACCGCCGAGCAGTGGGCGCGGCGGTAGTCAGCGGTGGTCCGCTGCCTGGCGGTGGTCGGCGTCCGAAGGCGACGGGCTGACGGTCAGTTGCCGCCGCCGTTGGCCGCTCCCGCCGGCACGCTGATGGTCCCGGCGAAGACGTCGAAGTACATCGCCGCCGCCACGCCGAGCCCGATGACGCCGAGCGCCAGCGCGCCCCACGACACGGCGCGCACCCACACGGGCGACTGCTGCCGGGCGGCGAAGGTGCCGAGGAACAGCGTCGCCCCGGCGATCACGATCGCCGCGACGGCGAAGCCGAGGCTGACGAACGCGGTCTTGTGCCAGGGGTTCGTGTAGCGCTGCTTGATGATGACGTCGGCGTTGGAGTTGGCGGTGGCGATCTGCGCGATCAGCGTCTGCCGCTGCGCCAGCATGTCGCCCAGCCAGCTGCCGCTGAGCGAGATCGCGCCCAGGCCGGCGGCGGCGATCGCGGCGGCGCCGGCGGCCACGGCGGAGCCGGAGCCGGTCCCGGTGTCGAGTTCGGCCTCGTACACGTCGGCGTCCGGCAGGGCCTCCTGGGCGGCGGCCGCATCGTCGAGGACGTCGGTGTCCCCGGCCGCTTCGAGCACCGCGTCCTCCTCGACGAGCTCGGGGACGATCTCGGATACGGTTTCGGCGCTCGTGTCGGTGCTCGTTTCGATGCTGCGTGTAGTCATGGCGGCGATCCTAGACACACCACCCTGAGAGACAGATGAAACTCTTCCTAACGCAACTGCTGCGCGGTCGTGAAAAGCATGCGCTGCCCGAGCTCCGCGGCCGCCAGCGCGGCCATCACGGCGGCGGCCAGCAGCATGTACATCACCACGATCTGATACCGGATCGCCACTTCCGGTGACACCCCGGCCAAGATCAGTCCGGTCATCGCCCCAGGTAGACTGATCAGACCGACGACTTTGGTGGAATCCAGCGTCGGGATCAGCGCCGTGCGGAGCAGTTCCCGGCGATGCGGCGCGAACGCCTGCGCCCCGCTCAGGCCGAGCGAAAGCCGGGCCTCGATCGCGGCCCGCTGTCCGTTCGCTTCCGCGACCATCCGTGAAAGTGTCACGCCGGTGGCTTGCATCGCGCCGCTGACAACCATCCCGCCGACCGGCACCACGACCCGGGGCGCGGACTGGATCACGCCGAAGGCGATCAGCACGCCCAGCGTCACCGCGGCCGCGACCGCCACCGCGGCGGTGGCCACGTAGCGCGCGTGATACAGCCCTTTGCCGCGCCGTCCCGCGACCTGCCCGGCGATGGCCACCATCACCGCCAGCCACGCGAAGCCGCCGGGCAGCCCGGCGTGCTTGAACAGGAACAGCAGCACGGCGCCGACAGCGAACAGCTGCACCCCGGCGCGCACAGCCGCGATCATGACCTCCCGGGCCAGGCCGAGGCGCTGCCGCCAGGCGATCAGGACGGCGACGGCCACCAGGCTCACCGACAGGGCGACACCGGTCCATTCGGGCACTGCCGGAGAGCTCATGGCCGCGATCCTAATGACGGCCGACTACGCCTGAGCCCCATTGACATACCCGACCGCCGCCACGGCTCCGCTCTCCACCAGCCGCCCCTGCCGCAGTACCAGCGCATCATCCGCCATCCGCCGAACTTGTTCGGCGCTGTGGCTCACCAAGATGGCGGTCAGCCCGTTGCCCAGCAACCCGCACAGCGTCTCCTCGACAGCGGTCGCCGCCGCCGGATCCAACGCCGACGTCGGCTCGTCGAGCAGCAACACCTTCGGATCCACAGCCAGCGTCCGCGCCAGGCACACGCGTTGGGCCTCACCGCCGGACAATCCCGCGCTCGGCCGGTCCACCATCTCCACCGCCAGCCCGACCCGGGTCAGCAGCTCCGCGGCCGCTTCCCGCTCCAGCTTCGGCACCCCGACCCGCAGCTCCTCATACACCGTCGTCGCCACCAGCACCGGCCGCTGGCCGACCAGCCCCACCCGCCTGCGCAACTCCAGTACGTCGAGCGATGTCAGCGGCTCCCCGTCCAGCGACACAGTGCCCGAACTCGGGTCGTCGAGCCGGTTGAACAGCCGCAGCAGCGTCGACTTCCCCGCCCCGCTCGGGCCGACCAGCGCGGTGCACCGGCCCGGGGCGATCGTGGCGGTGACCTGATCGATGATCAGGTGCCCGTCCCGCCGGACGGTGACCTCGCGCAGGTCGAAGCGGCTCATCCGGATCGCATTCCACTGGCCGTCCGGGCGGGCCGCCGTATCTTCGTGTCGTCCACGACGATCATTGTGGCTGATCGGTGGCCGATCGGTGGCCGATCGAGGGTGTCGGCGCGGAGGGTTAAGGTCGTGCTGTGGAGCAGCTGGACTTGTTCGAGGACGCCGGAGCCGAGCACGCGCGCGGTTCGGCGCCCCTGGCTGTCCGCATGCGGCCGCGCTCTCTGGAGGAGATCGTCGGCCAGAAGCACCTCCTGCGCTCCGGCTCCCCGTTGTGGCGCCTGGTCAAGGCCGGCGACGGGGTGACCGTCCCGTCCTCGATCCTGTTGTGGGGCCCGCCGGGCACCGGTAAGACCACCCTCGCCTATGTGCTGGCCAACGCCACCGATCGCACCTTCGCGGAGCTCTCCGCGATCAACGCCGGGGTCAAAGAGGTGCGGGCCGTCGTCGAACGCGCCAAGCGCGAGCTCGGCATGTACGGCCGCGAGACGCTCCTGTTCCTCGACGAGATCCACCGCTTCTCCAAGGCCCAACAGGACTCGCTGCTGCCGGCGGTCGAGAACCGCTGGGTCACCCTGGTCGCCGCGACCACCGAGAACCCGCACTTCTCGATCATCTCGCCGCTGTTGTCGCGTTCCCTGTTGCTGACGCTTCAGCCGCTCACCGATGACGACGTCCGCGAGGTCGTCCACCGCGCCGTGGCCGACGAACGCGGGCTGGCCGGCAAGGTGGTGCTCCCGGAGGACTCCGAGATCCACCTCCTGCGCATCGCCGGCGGCGACGCCCGCCGCGCCCTCACCGCCCTGGAAGCCGGAGCCGCGGCAGCGCTGGCGGCGGCTCGAAAAGACGAGCCGGCCACCCTCACCCTGGAGCTCCTGGAGCAGGCCGTCGACCGCGCCGCCGTCCGCTACGACCGCGACGGCGACCAGCACTACGACGTCGCCAGCGCCTTCATCAAGTCCGTGCGCGGCAGCGACGTCGACGCCGCGCTGCACTACCTCGCGCGCATGGTCGAGGCCGGCGAGGATCCGCGCTTCATCGCGCGCCGCCTGGTCATCTCGGCGAGCGAGGACATCGGCATGGCCGATCCCAGCTCGCTGCAGGTGGCCGTCGCCGCGATGCAGGCCGTCTCCTTCATCGGCTGGCCCGAGGCGCAGATCACCCTGGCCCACGCCGTCATCCACCTGGCGCTGGCCCCGAAGTCGAATTCCGCGGTCAAGGCGATCGGCGCGGCCATGGACGACATCCGCAAGGGACTCGCCGGTCCGGTCCCGCCCCATCTGCGGGACGCGCACTACTCCGGCGCCCAATCCCTCGGCCACGGCCAGGGCTACCGCTACGCCCACGACGCCCCCGGCGGCGTCGCCGCGCAGCAGTACGCCCCGGACGCCGTCCAGGG
>Ga0136846_1214091_pt1 | contig 10305 bp, 6 predicted proteins | sample HopSoiMetagenom2_FD_96841 | JGI IMG/M metagenome (GOLD analysis project Ga0136846, IMG submission 96841) | Grasslands soil microbial communities from Hopland, California, USA - 2 Assembly 2016 (version 4) | ecosystem: Environmental > Terrestrial > Soil > Grasslands | place: USA: Hopland... | reverse complement strand
TACGGGCGCGGGGGGTACGGGCGCGGGCGCGGAGCCTGCGGCTCGAGCGCGGGATGGCGGCGGTGTGGCTGGCCGCGCGCGGCGGGGCACGCTACGCGACCAGCGCGCCCCGGCTGTTCGCCAGCGCGGGCGAGCACCGCCAGGCGCTGCGGAACGACCTGGCCCTGCAGACCGCCGAGGACGTCGCGGTCACGCTGGGGACGATGAAGGGCGTGCTGATGAAGCTGGGCCAGATGGCCAGCTACATCGACGACGGCCTGTCTCCCGCCGCCCGGCGGACGCTGAGCCGGCTCCAGGACAGCGTGCCGCCGATGAGCCCGGAGCTGGCCGCGCAGGTCATCGCCGAGGAGCTGGGCGGCCCGCCGGAACAGGTCTTCGCCACCTGGGACCCCGATCCCATCGCGGCCGCCTCGATCGGCCAGGTGCACCGCGCGATCACCCGCGACGGCCGCGCCGTCGCGGTCAAGGTGCAGTACCCCGGCATCGCCGAGACCATCGAGGCCGACCTGGGCAACGTGGCCCTGCTGCGCCGGATGCTGAAGATCACCGCGCCCATGCAGGATGTCGATGCCCTCCTGGCCGAGCTGCGGGAACGCGTGACCGAGGAGCTCGACTACCGGCGGGAAGCCCGGAACCAGCAGGTGTTCGCCCGTTATTACGCGGGCCACCCGACCATTCACGTGCCCGACATCGTGCCCGAGCTGTCCACCCGGCGGGTGGTGACCAGCGAACTGGCCGATGGTGCGCGGTTCGCCGAGCTGGCCGGCTGGTCGCAGGCCGAGCGGGACCTGGCCGCCGAGACCATCTACCGCTTCGTGTTCCGCAGCCTGTACGAGACCCACGCCTTCAACGGCGACCCGCACCCGGGCAACTACCTGTTCCACGGCGGCGGCCGGGTCACGTTCCTGGACTTCGGCCTGGTCAAGTACTTCACCGAGGAGGAACTCCAGCCGCTGGTGGCGATGGTCAGGCACCTGTGCGTCGACAACGACCCGGAGACCTTCCGCCGGGCGATGGAGGAAGCGGGGTTCCTGATGCCCGGTGCCCCGCTGCCCACCGACATGATCGTCGAGCACATGGCGGTCTTCTACGACACAGTCCGGGAGCGCGGACCGCGGACGATGACGGGAGCGTATGCCACGGCCGTGACCAGGCGTTTCTTCGATTTCCGGAGCCCGCTGGCCGCCTACGTGCAGATTCCCCGGTCTTACGTCATCCTGCAGCGCATCAACCTGGGCCTGTTCGCGCTCCTCGGCGACCTGTCCGCGACCGCGGACTGGCGGGGCATCGCCGAGGAGATCTGGCCGTTCGTCCAGGGTCCCGCGACCACCCCCATGGGGGAGGCCGAGGCCGGGTGGCGCGCCGCCGGCATCGGGGCGGGCCACCCGGGCCGTTAAGCCGGGCTACTGCCTGGCGAACGGCAGCGGCGGCTTGCTGAACTGCGGGAACAGGTTGAAGGGGCGCGGGTACTTAGTCGGGCTGTAGCTGGTGAAGGCAGGCGCGGTCGGGACGACCTTGCCGCCGCTGGAGAAGATGTTGAGGCCGGGGCCGAGCGCCGCGGCCGCCTCGTTCATGCCCGCCGGGCTGGGCACATTCCACTGCCCGGTGGACATGCGGTTCTCCAGGGTCTGGACGGCGGTGACCGTCTCGGCCGGGGTGAACGCGCAGTGGCCGGCCCGGCTCACGTAGACCTGGCGGAGCAGGGCGCTCTTGTGGGCCCGCCTGACGGCGCTGGCGTAGGCCTGCTCGTTCTCCGGGACCACCAGGCCGTCGCCGGTCGTGTGCATGGTGAGCACCGGGACCGTGATCCCGCCGTTGAAGGAGATGTTCTTGATCAGGTAGGCCTCGGCGTTCGGGTTGGCCTTGATCCGCTTCGCGCTGTTCAGCGTCTGCAGGTCCTTGCCCAGGCTGAGTCCGGCCGCTTTATAGAGCGCGATGACCTCCTTGAGGTCGGCGGACCTGGCCAGGTCGGCGACGTAGTTGACGCCGGTGTTCCAGGACGGGTTGCCGCCCGCCCGGGCCTCGAGCTCGGCGCGGAAGGCGAAGATGAAGGGGAAGGTCACCTGGGTGTCCCAGAGGAACTGGCTGGCCTCCTGAGCCGCGTAATCCGTGGCCGCGGGCTCGGGTGACAGCGGGGTGAACCAGCCGGGAGTGTCGGCCAGCGCCGCGGTCAGGGCGAGCCGGGCCCGGCCCTGCGGGGTCTGCTGCGCCTGGGCCACCGCGGCCTCGGTCGCCTGCAGGTTAGCCGTGGGGTTGCTGATGTTGACGATCTGAGCCGAGGGGTCGACCAGCTGCTGGAACGCGAACGCCCCGTCCAGGGCGGTGTTCCAGGTGGCCACGCCGCCGGACAGCACGCCGCACATGGGCAGCGCGGCGTCGAACCGGTTCGGGAAGTCCTGGATCAGCCCGGCGGTGATGATGCCGCCCAGCGAGTGCCCCCAGGCCACCGTGGTCTGGGGCTGGCCGTACAGGCTGCCGAAGGCGTTCAGCGTGTTGATCTGGTCCGGCAGCGCCTGCGCGATGGCCCAGCCAGTGGAGGCGTAGGACGAACCCGCCAGCGCGTAGCCGTGGGACAGCATCCAGGCGGCGGTAACCGGGTCGCCCGCATCCGCGGCCGGGTTGGCCGCACCGGGCGTGACGTAACCGTGGCTGTACAGGTACAGGGTGCCGTTCCAGGCACCCGCCGGGCACTGGAGCAGGTACGTCGCGCCGTCCGCCAGCTTCCCGTTGACCGTGCTCACGCTGCCGGAGCCGCCGCAGGCCGACGCCGCGGAAGCAGTGGCCGCCGTGCTCGCGGTGGCTCCGCCGACGGCTAGGCCTGCGGCGAGCACCAGCCCGGACATTTTTCTCAGACGCACCATTAAGCCCTTCGCTCCCCAAGCCCCCTCTTATGGTCTGAAGGTAACTTACCGGTAGGCGCGGCCGGACGGTATGTGACGCTTCAAGGTGGCTGAAACTAGACGCAAACTTCGCTGAATCGCGTCCGCGGCGGAGGCGCTCTGCCCTTTACCGCCTGGCTCGCGTGCGGTATAGGGCCTTGAGCGGGTCGGCCTGCTCCGGCGGCAGGCGGCGGACGGCTTCGGTGAACGTCACGCCGGACAGCAGGCCCAGGTGCCGACGCGTCCAGGCCGCGACGTAGGCCGGGTCCTTCTTCGACAGCTCGCGCAGTACCCAGCCGATGGCTTTCCTGATGAAAAATTCCTTCTCGGCCAGCATCGGGATGGCGTACCGCTCGAACCGCTCGCGATCCGGCCGGCCCCGCCTGATCCCGGGCAGCAGCGTCAGCAGGGCGGACCGGCGGACCCAGAAGTCCTCGTCGGCGGCCCAGGCGTCGATCAGCGGCCAGGCCCGCGCGTGGCGCAGCGCGATCAGGCCCGCGATATCCCCCGCCAGCGGGTCGACGTAGGCCCAGCCGTGCGCCGCGCGGATCCACTCCTCCACCAGCGCGAGGTCGGCACTCTCCAGCTTCGGGGTGAACAGGCGCAGGACCTCGATGGCCGCGGTCCGGCGCTCGTGCACGGGCTCGCGCCACAGTGCCCGGGCCCACGCCAGCGCGCCGTCCCGGCCGGGATCCGGGCGGGAGCGGGCGGTCCCGGTCACGGCCGAGCGAATGCCCGGCACGCTGACGCCGAGGAAGTCCAGGTCGCTCTGGAGGTAGCGCCGGGCCTGCCCGGCCCGTTCCGCGTCGGCGAGCGGCAGCATCGCCGCCATGACCTCGGCGGCCGCCGCTTCGGCGTCGAAGGCAGCGTCGGAGGCCGGGCCGGTCACCGGGCCACGGTATCGCGGAAGGTGCGAGACTAGGAGCCATGCCGGCCGGGACTTCCTGGCCCGCGGCGATATCGTGCAGCATGGCGGTTAACGACGGGGCCGGCCGGGTGGTCGTTCGGGCGCTCACGGCGGACGATCAGGACGAGTTCCTCGCGCTGGCCCGGGCCAGCGCCGAGCTGCACTACCCGTGGTACACGATGCCGGCCACACCGGAGGAGTTCCGGGCGTACCTGACCCGGTACGCCCAGCCCGCCACCGAGGGATTCCTGGTCTGCCTGCGCGACGGCGGCACGATGGCGGGCATGGTCACCGTCGACTCGATCATCCGGGGGCGGTTCCAGTCGGCCAGCCTGAGCTACGCGGCGTTCGCGCCGGCGGCGGGGCGCGGCTACATGTCCGAAGGGCTGGCCCTGGTGCTCGCGTACGCGTTCACCGAACTGCGGCTGCACCGGCTGGAGGCCAACATCCAGCCGGGCAACCAGGCCTCGCTGCGGCTGGTCCAGCGGATGGGGTTCCGCCGGGAGGGCCTGGCCCCCGCCATGCTGTTCATCGACGGCGCCTGGCGGGATCACGAGCGGTGGGCGATCACCCGGGAGATGACGGACTTCCCGCCGGTTCCGCCGCACCCCACCCAGCCGGCCCGCTAGCTCCAGCGCGCCAGGCCCCGCGCGGCCGGCAGGGTCAGCCGACGTAGAAGATGCCGAGGCCCAGGGCTACGCAGATGCCGGCGATGATCCAGAAGCGGACGACGATGGTGGTCTCGGCCCAGCCGGCCAGCTCGAAGTGGTGCTGCAGCGGGGCCATCCGGAACACCCGCTTGCCGGTCAGCTTGAACGAGCCCACCTGGATGACCACCGACGCCGTGATGAGGACGAACAGGCCGCCGAGCAGGAAAAGCAGCAGCTCGGTCTTGGTGGTGATGGCCAGCCCGGCGATGGCGCCGCCGAGGGACAGCGACCCGGTGTCGCCCATGAAGATCTTGGCGGGCGGCGCGTTCCACCACAGGAAACCGGCGCAGGCGCCCATCACGGTGGCGGCCACGATGGCCAGGTCCTGCGGATCGCGGACCTGGTAGCACGCCTGCGCGAGGTAGACCGTGCAGTCGTTCCGCAGCTGCCAGATCCCGATGATCATGTAGGCGGCGAGGCACAGGATGGCCGCGCCGGTGGCCAGGCCGTCGAGCCCGTCGGTGAGGTTCACGCCGTTGGAGGTCCCGGCCACCATGAGGATGACCCAGACCACGAAGAGCACCGGCCCGATGGAGATGCCGAAGTCGGCGTAGAAGGACAGGTGGGTGGAGGCCGGGGTGAGGTCGTACCCGTCCGGGAACCTGATCGCCAGCAGGGCGAACACCCCGCCCACCACGGCCTGCCCGGCCAGCTTGGCCCCGCTGCGCAGGCCCAGGCTGCGCTGCATGTACAGCTTGATGAAGTCGTCCGCGAACCCGACCAGGCCGAGCCCGGTCATCAGGAACAGCACCAGCAGCCCGGACGCCGACATGGCGTTGCCGGTGACCAGGTGGCCGATCAGGTAGCCGGTCAGCGACGCGATGATGATCACCGTGCCGCCCATGGTGGGCGTGCCCCGCTTAGACAGGTGCCCGGCCGGGCCGTCCGACCTGATCTCCTGGCCGTAGCCGCGACGGCTGAACGTCTTGATCGCGAGCGGAGTGCCGAACAGCGCGATGAACATCGACACGGCGGCAGACAGCAGGACCGTCTTCACTGGCCGGCCTCCCCCAGCAGAGCAGCGGCGACGCCTTCCAGATGCGCCGCACGGGATGCCTTCACCAGTACGACGTCCGAGGGCTTGAGCCGGTTCGCAAGCAATTCCAGGGCAGCCGCGCCATCCGGTACCGCGTGCGCCTCGCCGGTCCATGATCGCACCCGCCGCGCGCCGTCCAGCAGCGGCGCGGCCTCCTCGCCCACCGCGATCAGCCCGGCCAGCCCGGACTCGCCGACCAGGGCCGCGTACTCCCCGATGTCCTCGTGGCGGGCCCGCGAGGTATCGCCGAGCTCGGCCATGTGGCCGAGGACGGCGAAGCCGCGCCCGCCCGGGGACAGGTGCGCCAGGGCGTCGAGCGCGGCCCGGACGGATTCGGGGTTCGCGTTGTAAGCGTCGTTGATGACCGTTACCCCATCCCCCCGCTGACTGACCTCCATCCGCCACCGGCTGCGGGCGGTCGCGGTGCGGAGCCCGTCCGCGATGCCGTCCAGGTCCAGCCCGAGTTCGCCGGCCAGGGCGGCGGCGGCCAGCGCGTTCGGCACGTTATGGGCCCCGTGCAAACGCAGGGTTACCGGCGCGGAACCGGCGGGCGTCAGCAGCGTGAAGCTGGGGCGCCCGCGGTCGTCGAGCCGGATGCCCTCGGCCCGTACCGGGGCACTGGAGCCGGGTACGCAGGAGAACGTGACGACCCGGGCCCGGGTCCGGGCCGCCATGGCCAGGACGCGGGGGTCGTCGGCGTTCAGGATGGCGACGCCGTCCGCGGGCAGCGCCTCGGGCAGCTCGCCCTTGGCCCGCGCTACCTGGTCCAGGCCGCCGAACTCGCCGGCGTGCGCGTGTCCCACGTTCAGCACCACGCCGTAGCGGGGCGGCGCGACGCGGCACAGGTACGCGATGTGCCCGGGGCCCCGGGCGGACAGCTCGAGCACCAGGTACCTGGTCCCGGCGTCCGCGCGGAGCACGGTCAGCGGGTGGCCGAACTCGTTGTTGAACGAGCCGGCCGGGGCGATGGTCGGGCCCAGCCGCTCCACCAGCTGGGCGGCCAGGTCCTTGGTCGAGGTCTTGCCCGAAGAACCGGTGATCCCGGCGATCCGGGCGGCCGGCAGCGCGTCGACCACGGCCCGGGCCAGCGCCGCCAGCGCGGCGGGCACGTCGGCGACCAGCACCGAGGGCACCGGGACGGGCCGGGTGGCGAGCACCGCGACGGCGCCCGCGGCCATCGCGGCGGCGGCGAAGTCGTGCCCGTCGGAGTGCTCCCCGGCGACCGCGGCGAACAAGCCGCCGGGCGAGACCCGGCGGGAGTCGATGACGACCTCGCCGCCGACGACGGCCTCCGGGTCGCCGTGCTCCAGCCGCCCGCCGGTGACCTGCGCGACCCGCGCGAGCGAGAACGGTATCACCGGGTCACCGTCCATGAGTCCCGGTTCTTGGCCTGCCGCTCCAGCGCTTCGGCGGTCACCCGGCGGTCGTCGAACGGCAGCACCGCACCGCCCACGTACTGGCCGGTCTCGTGGCCCTTGCCCGCCACCACCACCACGTCGCCGGGTGCGGCCAGTGCGGCCGCTTGCCCGATGGCCGCGGCCCGGTCCGGCTCGATGATCACCCGGCCGCGCTGCGCCCGCGGCACGCTGAGCACGCCGCCGAGCATCGCCGCGAGGATGGCCAGGGGATCCTCCGAGCGCGGGTTGTCACTGGTGAGGATGGCCACGTCGGCGAGCGACGCGGCGGCCGCGCCCATCATCGGGCGTTTGGCCTTGTCCCGGTCGCCGCCGCAGCCGAGCACGATGATCAGGTTCCCCTGGGTGACCGGGCGCAGCGAGCGGAGCACCGCCTCGACCGCCCCCGGCTTGTGGGAGTAGTCGACGAACGCCGTCACCCCGAGCCCGGCCGCGGGCACCCGCTCGAGCCGTCCCGGCACGCCCGGGCAGGCGGCCACCCCGGCCACCGCGTCCTCCAGCCTGATGCCGGCCTCGACCAGCGCGACCAGCGCGCCGACCGCGTTGGCGACGTTGAACACCCCGGCCAGCCCGACCGAGACATCGGCCTCGATCCCGCCCGGCCCCACCAGCCGGAACGTGCTGCCGTCGGCGCCGGACCGGACGTCGACCGCGCGCCAGTCCGCGTCGTCCGCGCCGGCCGCCGAGAACGTGGTCACCGGCACCAGCGCGGATCTGGCCAGCCGGCGCCCGTACTTGTCATCGATGTTCACCACGCCGATGACGGGCGGCATAAAGAGAGAGGCCTTGGCCCGGAAGTAGTCCTCCATGTCGGTGTGGAAGTCCAGGTGGTCCTGCGACAGGTTGGTGAAGACGGCCACGTCGAAGGCGGTGCCCGCGACCCGGCCCAGGGCCAGCGAGTGGCTCGACACCTCCATCGCGGCCGCGGTCACCCCGCGCTCGGCCATCACCGCGAACAGCCCCTGCAGGTCCGGCGCTTCCGGCGTGGTCAGCGCGCTGGCCAGCCGCTCCGGCCCGACCCGCAGCTCGACCCCGCCGACCAGGCCGGTCAGGTGCCCGGCGGCGCGCAGGCCGGCCTCGATCAGGTAGGTGCTCGTGGTCTTGCCGCTGGTCCCGGTGACGCCGATGAGGCACAGTCGCGACGACGGGTCGCCGTACAGCCAGCAGGCGATCTCACCCAGCCGGGCGCGCGGGTCGGCTAGCACGAAGACGGGCACGCCGCTGGCCTGCGCCCGTGCCCGGCCATCCGGGTCGGTCAGTACCGCCACCGCGCCGGAGGCCACCGCGTCCGCGCAGAACGCCGCGCCGTGCACGCGCGCTCCGGAGAGCGCGACGTACAGGTCGCCGGGTTCCACCGACCGGGAGTCAAGGGTGATCCCGGACAAGAAACCCAGCTCGTTCGGCCCCGGGGTTCGGTCGGAGGCCAGCCGGACGCCGAGCAGCGTGCTGAGCGCGGACAGCGGCCGGCGCGGCCGGGTCGCGGGTCGGATCGCCACGGGGTGAGGGTACCTCCATCAGGGCGCGTTCAGACGCACCTTGGCAGGGCTGGCCCCGTCCGGCGGGATCTTCAGAGTGGCGAGCGCGTTCTTCATGACCTGGTAGAAGACCGGGCCGGCCACGACGGCGCCGAAGTGACCGCCCTTGCGCGGGTTCTGCACGTTCACCGCCACGACGAGCTGCGGCTTGTCCCCCGGGGCGATGCCGATCCAGCTCGATCCGTAGACGCACAGCGCGCATTTCCCGTTGGATTCCTGGGAGGTCCCGGTCTTGGCCGCGATCGCGTAGCCGGGGATGACGCCCCACGGCTGGTCGCCCGCCGCGTCGACGCCCGGCACCTGCTCCAGGATGTCCAGCAGCTCGCGGGCCGTCCTGGGCTGGATGACCCGGTCCGACGGCTGCGGCGCGGCCGCGGTGTACTTCCCGGCCGAGTTGGTGGTGCCCTCGATCAAGGTGGGCCTGACCCTGACCCCGCCGTTCGCGATCGTCGCGTACACCTCGGCCATCTGCAGTGCGGTGGCGGCCACGCCCTGCCCGAACGACAGGGTGTAGCGGGTGTCACCGTACCACTGCGAGACCGGCGGCAGGTCGCCGTCGCTCTCGCCGGGCAGGCCGATGCCGGTCGGCTGGCCGAGGCCGAAGGCCCGCAGGTAGTTGTACTGCGTCTGCTCGCTGATGTGCGACGCGACCTGGGACATGCCGATGTTGGAGGAGTGGGCGATGATGCCCGCGATCGTGTACCGCTCCCCCGGCGCCCACTCGGCGTCGTGGATGTACTGGCCGCCGCGGCGGATCTGGTACGGGATGTTGTACGCGCTCAGCGGCGTCTGGCCGCCGTGCTCGAGCGCGGCCGCGGCGGTGATCACCTTGGCGGTGGAGCCCGGCTGGAACTGGGCCTGCACGGCCAGGTTGGTGGTCTGGCTGACGGTGAAGGACTTGGTCGGGTCGAACGTCGGGTACTGCGCCAGGGCCATCACGGCCCCGGTGTGCGGATTGATGATCACCACCGTGCAGTTGTCCGCCTTGGTCCTCTTGACCTGGGCGGCGCAGGCCTGCTCGGCCGCGTACTGCAGCGCCGGGACGATGGTGAGGCGCAGGCCGCTGCCGTTGACGGCCGGGGTGTTCTTGCCGCCCGACAGCGGGATCTGCTGGCCGTCGCCGACCTGCATCTGCTCGCTGCCCGCCTTGCCGGCCAGCAGCGAGTTGTACTGGAGCTCAAGCCCGCCCCCGCCGACGATGGCGCCCTTGCGGATACCGGTGAAGCCGACGATGTTGGCCGCGACGCTGCCCTGGGGGTAGGACCGGGCGTAGCTGGCGCTCTGGTAGATGCCGGGCAGGTCGAGCGCGGTGATCTGGCCGCTGGCCTGGGCCGGCACGTTGGTCGCCAGCAGCACGTAGTCAGTGGAGGACGGGTGCTGGAGCTTGTCCAGGACCGCGGCCGAGGTCAGGCCGAGCGGGCCGGCCAGCGAGTCGGCGACGTGCTGGAGCTGGCCGGCCGGGATCAGCGGCGGGTCGGCGGTCACCTCGTAGGTGGCCACGGTCATGGCCAGCACCTGCTTGTTGGCGCCGGTGATGCTGCCGCGCATCGCGGGCAGCACCGTTGTCTTGTCCCGTTCCTGCAGCGCCAGCTTGCGGTAAGTACCCGACTCCATTCCCTGCAGCTGGATCAGGCGCCCGGCGAACAGGGACAGCACGAAGACGATCGCGAGCAAGATGATGCCCAGCCGCCGCTTGGGGTCGCCGCGGTTCGGCTGGCGGCGGGCCGGACGGGGCCGGGAGGGCCGGGTCCAGCGGGGGTCCGCGGGCCGGTCACGCGTTACTACCGCCGGACGGGGCGGTGCCCCCCGGGGGGTACGGGGGG
>Ga0136846_1207774_pt1 | contig 10305 bp, 8 predicted proteins | sample HopSoiMetagenom2_FD_96841 | JGI IMG/M metagenome (GOLD analysis project Ga0136846, IMG submission 96841) | Grasslands soil microbial communities from Hopland, California, USA - 2 Assembly 2016 (version 4) | ecosystem: Environmental > Terrestrial > Soil > Grasslands | place: USA: Hopland... | reverse complement strand
TCGCCATCCTTCAGCCCGATGATCGCGCCGTTGTATACCCAGTCGGGAAGCGGCGGCTGGTGGCCGAAGCGATCCGACAGCACCTCGACCAGTTCGACGAAGGTCGGCGCGGCGAAAAGCTCGATCCGCGACGGAATCGCCCAGACCTCGATCTCGTGAAAAGTCTTGCGGCGGAAATCGAAAACGGAATAGGCCGTCGTTTCGACATGCAGCGCGTAGCGCGCCGAGGAAACATAGGTCGGTTGTGGGTAGTTCGTGTTGAAATAATCGCCGCCCGCCCGATCCTTGACGTTCGACTTGAAGGTGATCTCGCTGGTCCGGTCGCGGCCGACGCCCGGCTCAGAGGTCCAAAGGGGAAAGCGCCGGCCGCGCATGTCGAGATAGGACATCTGCTCTCCGCCACCCCAGACATGTTCGTCGTGATCGGCAGGGACACGCATCCATAGCCGATTCAGCGACGTATCGAGCGCCTCAAAGCCGATGGTACCTCCATCGATGTTCAGGACAAGGCGTGCCGGCCGGCCCGGTCCGTCCGACAGAAAAACCCGATTGTGTTCGATCTCCGTATGCGCAAAGGCACGACGCTCGATGACATAGTCCTCGATTTCGAAATTGCCGCGATACATATCCATGCGCTCTTCGCCATGACCGGCAAAGATCGCAGGCGCGGCTGCGCTGTGCTCAAGAATCGTCCGGCCCCCGAAAGTGAGAATGAAGCCGGTTTCTGTCTGTTCGAGTTTCATGAAACTTTCTTTCGGATCGCATGTTCAGTTCTGCGTCAGCCCGGCATCGACGACGAAGTTCGCGCCGGTGCAGCCGCCGCTTTCGTCAGAGGCAAGGAACAATGCCATGCGCGCCACATGGCTTGCATCGAGGCGGAACTTCAACGCCTGCAAGTCGATGAACTGCTGGTTCTGTTCCGGCGACGTCCAGAGGTTCAATTGCCGTTCTGTGACGATCGCGCCGGGGACGATGCAGTTGACCCGGATGCCGGAGGGGCCGAGTTCGCGGGCAAGCGTCTTGGTCATGCCGTTGATGGCGGCCTTCGCAGTGGTATAGCCGACCATGCCGGGACGGCCGCGCATCCAGGAGACTGACCCCAGCATGATGATCGACCCGCTCCCTTTTTCGGCCATGCGGGCGCTGACGGCCTGGGTTGCGAAAAACTGGTGGTCGAGATTAAGCGACAAGGCTCTCCGCCAGGACTCCGGTTCGAGATCGCTCATCACGTGACGATCGTACTTGCCGGCGTTGTTGACCAGAGCATCAATGCCGCCGCGTGCCTGTTCGACCTCGGCAATGGCCCTACGCAGCGCTGGAATATCCGTGACGTCGCAAGCGGCGAACGTCGCCCCGATCGAAGCAGCTAGTTTTGCCCCCTCTTCGGCATCGATATCGATGAACGCAACATTCGCGCCTTGCGCGGCAAAAGCCTTCACCGTCTCCGCCCCGATACCAGAGGCGCCGCCGGTGACAAGCACGGTGCGCCCTTCAAGGGAGGTGTAGCGAACGCTGTCATAGTTGGATGGCATTGGTCAGGCTTCCGAGTTGAAAAGGGGTTTTGGCAAACCGGCGATATAGGTGCGCATTGCAAACACTGCGCCGGACAGGGGAAAGGCGGCGATCTCGTCTGCAGAACGGCCAATGCTGGCGCTTGTGCAATAGAGGGTTCGCATGTCGGAGCCGCCGAAGGTAACCATCGTCGGGCACTTCGCCGGCACTGAGTATTCCGCGAGGAGAATTCCATCAGCACTGTAGCGTTGTACGCGCCCGCCCTCGAATAACGCGGTCCAGTAGCATCCATCGACGTCGACGGCGCCACCGTCCGGGCGGCCCTTATCGGTGTCGCTTCCGAACCGAGCAAAAGCCCGCCGGTTGGAAGCCGTACCTGTCTCGGGCGCATAGTCGTAGGTATAGAGGGCGTAGCGCAGCGTGTCCGCATGATAGAGCCTCTGCCCGTCCGGTGAGAACGCGACGCCGTTCGACGTCAAAAGACCATCGGCCAGCTGGGCTAGACCGTTCCGATCGAAGCGGTAAAGACCGGCAATGCCTTTTTCGCGGGTCTCATCCACCGTTCCGGCCACGAAGCGCCCTTTCGGATCGACCATGCCGTCATTGAAGCGGCTGCTCGCCTGATCCTCGGGATTGTCTGCGAGTTTGCGCAGAAGTGTCCCGTCGGTGCCGACCAGCCACAGGCCCGAGCGCAGTCCGGCAATGAAACCGCCAGCCGCGGCGAGGCCGATGCAGCCGACTTCCTCGGGAAGTTCGATTGTCTTCAAGCCACCGGACTCCGGATCGAACCGATGTATCCAGCAGCGCTTGATATCGACGAAATAGAGCACCTGCTCGGCAACCGACCACAACGGGCATTCGCCGAGAGACGCCTTGAGGTCGAGAACAAGTTCGAAACCCGTTTGCACGCCGAAATCCTCAGTAGGCGGCGGCAGGTGCCGCGGCGGGGGCTACCTGCCCCTTCAACACGCCAAGCCAATCATTGGCGCGACCGGTCATCATGGCGATGTCGGATGCTATCGCCGCAAAATCGTAACCATAGCCCAGGAACCGCTTTACCATATCGGGATTGGGACCAACGATGCCGACCGGCTTGCCGGCCGAATGTGCGTCCTTTGCCGCCTTTTCGATCAGCGCCTGCACCTCCGGATGGGAGATATTGCCGATGTGGCCCATCGCAGCCGACAGATCGCCAGGCCCGACGAACAGCGCGTCGATGCCGTCGACCGCAGCGATCTCCGGCAGGCGCTCGATCGCCTCCGGCGTTTCGATTTGGACGATGGTGCAGACCTCACTGTTCGCCCGCTTCAAATAGTCAGGGATCGTGCCGAATCTAGAGCCGCGATGAACGGCAGCGACACCACGAATGCCCTGCGGTGGATAGCGCGTGTAGGATGCAGCCGCGCGCGCCTCCTCGGCCGTTTGGACGAAGGGCAGCATGACGGTGCGCGCGCCGGCATCGAGCACGCGCTTGACCAGCACCTGATCGTTCCACGCAAGGCGCACCACGGCCTCGGCCGGCGTGCAGCCGATGGCGCGCAGGATGCCCGCGACATCGGAGACTTCGACCGGCACATGCTCCATGTCGACCACAAGGAAATCGAAGCCGGCATAGCCGAGGGCCTCGGCCGTGGCGGGTGCCGCTGCCATCAGCCAGGTGCCGAGCGGGGCTGCCCGGTCCTTTTCGGCAAGCCATGCCTTGAAATGGTTGGTCAGGCTCATGGTCGTCTCCTCAGTAAATGGCAGGATCGGGCACAGCGGCCGTTCCACTCAGAAAATCGAAATCGCAGCCCTGATCGGCCTGGCTGACATGCTGCTGGTAAAGTGCTGCGAAAGAACGCTGGTAGGCCTGCGGGGCGGGCTTCCACTCGGCGCGCCTGCGGGTAATTTCCGCCTCGTCGACCTGCATGTTGATCGTCCCCGCCTCAACGTCGAGTTCGATCAGGTCGCCGGTCTTCAAAAGCGCCAGCGGTCCGCCGATGGCGGCCTCGGGAGAGACATGCAGGATGCAGGTGCCGTAATGCGTACCGCTCATGCGGCCATCGCAGATACGCACCATGTCGCGCACGCCTTGCTTCAGAAGCTTTTTGGGGATCGGCAGATTGCCCCATTCCGGCATGCCGGGGGCGCCGACCGGGCCGGCGTTGCGCAACACGATGACCGTGTTCTCGGTGATATCCAGATCGGGATCGTCGAGCGTTTTGTTCATGACACCGGGATTGTCGAAGACGATAGCCGGGCCGAGATGCTTGAGGAATTTCGGATTGGCCGCAGAGGACTTCATGACGGCACCGTTGGGCGCCAGATTGCCGCGCAGGACTTCCAGTGTCTTGCCGCGCGACAGCGGCACCACCGGATTGTCCTCACCGCGAATGACATCGTCGTTCCAGCAGTCCGCGCCGGCGATGTTTTCGCCGAGCGTTTGGCCGTTGACCGTCGGCCGGGCGAGGTCGAGGTGACGGGAAAATTTGTTCAGCAGCGCCAGCAGACCGCCGGCGAAATAAAAATCCTCCATCAGGTATTCGCCCGATGGAAAGACATTGGCCGCGACCGGCACCTTACCGGCCATCGCTGCCATGTCGTCCAGTGACAGATCGATATCGGCGCGGCGCGCCATCGCAACCAGATGGACGGCGGCGTTGGTAGAGCCGCCGAGCGCCATATAGGCGACGAGGCCGTTGAGAAAACTCGCCTTATCGAGAATGTCGGACGGCTTCAAATCTTCCCAGACCATCTCGACGATGCGCACGCCGCAGGCTGACGCCATGCGCGGATGGCCGGAATCGGTCGCCGGGATCGAGGACGCGCCGGGTAAGGTCAACCCCATCGCATCGACGATCGAGGTCATGGTCGAGGCCGTGCCGATCGTGTTGCAGGTACCGGCGGAGCGGGTCATCCGGCTTTCAAGATCGACCCAGTCATCCTGCGTGATGTTGCCAGCACGAAGTTCGTCCCAGTATTTCTTGGTATGCGTCCCTGCCCCGGTCTTGACGCCGCGCCACTGTCCGTTCGACATCGGCCCGGCCGGGCAATAAATTACCGGAATATCCATGGAGATCGCGCCCATCAACAGCGCCGGCGTGGACTTGTCGCAGCCGCCGAGCAGCACGGCACCATCGACCGGATGCGAACGCAGCAGCTCCTCGCATTCCATCGCTAAAAAATTGCGATAGAGCATCGTCGTCGGCTTCACCATCACCTCGCCGACCGAGAGGGCCGGCATCTCGACAGGATAGCCGCCCGCTTGCCAGACGCCGCGCTTCACCGCCTCGGCCCGGTCGCGCAGATGCGCGTGGCAAGGACTCATCTCGCTCCAGGTGTTGATGATGCCGATCACCGGCCGGCCCATGAACTCGTCGCGGCGCATGCCCATCTGCTGCGTGCGCTGCCGGTGGGCAAAGCCGCGCATGTCGTCGGAGGCAAACCAGCGCTGGCTGCGCAGTTCCGAAAGATCGCGTTTTTTCTTCACGTCGCTCATCCCTTGATCCCGCCGGCGGTCAGGCCGGAGACAACACGCTCCTGGAAGATGACGATCAGGATGGCGACCGGCACGATACCGACGACGAGTGCTGCTGAGATGACCGGCCAGGGAAAGGCGAACTCGCCCTGATAGAGCTGGATGCCGACCGGCAGCGTGCGTAGCGACGGGTTGGAGTTGAACGAAAGCGCCAGCAGGAATTCATCCCATGCGTTGACGAAAGCAAGGATGCCTGCGGTGAATACACCGGGTGCGCAGAGCGGTACCACCACTTTGAAAAGCGCGCCCATGCGCGTGCAGCCGTCGATCATCGCGGCATTTTCCAGATCGCGGGGGATACCTTCGAAAAAGGACACCAGCATCAGCGTGCAAACCGGGAGGCTGAGCACCGTGTAGGGCAGGATGAGCGCTGTCCAACTGTTCAGGAGATTGAGCGCCCGCATGATCTCGAACAGCGGCACCAGCAGCGTCACCAGCGGGAATGTCGAAACGGCGATGATCAGCGACAGGATCAGCCCACGATAAGTCAGGTTGAGCCGGGCGAGCGCATAGGCCGCCAGCACCGAGACCAGCAGCGTCAGAGCAGTCGAAAGCAGCGCCACCATGAAACTGTTGAACAGGAAGACGTGCAACGGTTGGTCGGAAAAGGCCTGCACGAAGTTCTGCACGGTCGGCGCATGCGGGATCCAGCTAATGGGCTTAGCCGTCAATTCGGTTTCCGTCTTCAGCGAAGTGAACAGGATCCAGAGCGCCGGGAACATGCCGTTGATCAGAAGAATTCCGGCGGCGATCAGCCGCAGCGGCTTGCCGGACAGGAAGGATGTCGAACCCGAAGCCAATGTCATGCTCATGGCGATTACTCCTTGGTCCGGATCATGCGGAGGTAGACGGCCGTTACGCACATGGAAAGTGCGAACATGACGACGGCGAGTGCCGACCCATAGCCGAGATCGAGGAAGGAAACGGTGTTCTGATGGATGTACATCGCGAGCGTCGAGGTCGATGTGCCGGGCCCGCCGCCCGTCATCATGTAGGGGATATCAAAGGTCTGCAGCGCGGTGATCGTCCGGAAAATCAGCGCCACGACGATCGACGGCTTCAGAAGCGGCAGCGTGATCTCGAAGAATTGGCGCAGCCGCCCGGCGCCATCGACATCCGCAGCTTCATAGAGCGAGCGCGGAATGGTCTGCAGGCCGGCGAGAATGATCAGCGCCATGAAGGACGAGGTCTTCCAGATGATGGTCAGGCAGATGGCGGCGAAGGCCCAGTTCGGAGAATTAAACCAGATGATCCCCTCGAAGCCGAGACGGTTCAGCACGTCATTGACGACACCGTATTCCGAATGGAAGAACCAGGCGAAGATCAGGCCGGCGAAGGATAGCGGTAGCGCCCAGGGGATGAGCAGCGACAGGCGAACGGGCCACTGCATAGCGAACGGGAGGTTCGCCATCAGGGCGAGACCAAGCCCGACCAACAGAGCGCCGGGAACGGTGATCAGCGTGATCAACACTGTGTTCCAGGTGGTTTCCCAGAAGACCGGGTCACCGATCATCAACCGGTAATTGTCCAGCCCGGCAAACTCGGCCGGCAGGCCCGAGGTCAGAGACAGATTGAAAAAACTAGTATAGACGAGCCGGCAGACCGGGTAGACGATGATCAGCGCCAGGAGAACTGCGGCCGGAAATAGAAGCAGTACGGCCAGCGAACGGTCGCTGAGGTCGAGCCAGCGCGTCCAATTGGCAGGTTGGGCTTCCTGTGCGTCTGTCGCTTTGAATGTGGTTGTCGTCGCCATGGTTTCGTTCCGAAACATTGAGCGGGTCGGACGACGAGGCCTTTTGCCTCGCAACCGAAGGTCGCTCGTCCCACCCCTTGAGAAACTCTCCCCTCCCCAAAGACAGGGAGGGGATTCCGCGAGAGCTTAAGGGGTCCTCACCGCAGAACGCGCTTCAAGCGTGCCTCGATCTGATCGGCACCATCTTCCGGCGTCGTTACCCCGGCAAGAACGGCGTTGACCGTCGTGCGGATCACTTCGCTCACTTCATTGTAGCGCGGCGTCACTGGACGCGGCTTGGCGGTCTCGACCACCTGCAGCGCATCTGCAAACCACGGCGCGCTCTTCGTCACTTCCGCGTCCTGGTAGAGGCCGGCGTAGGTCGGCAGGAGCGAGCCGTTGATGGCCATGAACTTCGAAACGTCCTGCGAAGACAGGTATTCAACCAGCTTCTTCGCCTCATCCTGATGTTCGGAATAGGCCGACACACCCCACTCCCAGCCGCCGAGGCAGGTCGCCTGCTCGCCGCCGGCCATGGCCGGTAGACGGGCGACGCCGACCTTGCCGGCAACGGCCGATTCTTTGCCCTGAGCCTGCGCCCAGGCATAGGACCAGTTGACGGCAAAGATCACATTGCCAGCCTGAAACTCCTTGCGCGTGTCGTCGGTGCCGACTTCGGCGATATTCTTCTTGGAAATGCCCTCGTCGGCAAAGCTCTTCCAGAGGCCGAGCGATTTGATCGCTGCGTCGCGATCGAAGGTCAGGCGACCGTTGTCGGTCAGCACCTTGCCCTGGCTCCAATACGGCAAGAGGAAGGTGCAGACGGCGCCCTCGATCGCCTTGCCCTGGAACGACAGGCCCTGGAGATTGGCATTTCCTTCGCTTTCGGCAATTTTCTTGGCAGCAACCTTCAACTCATCCCAGGTCTTGGGCGGCGCGATGCCGTATTTCTCCAGAAGGTCCTTGCGATAGTAGAGGAACTGCGAATCCGCGAAGGCCGGCAGCGCGATCACCTTGCCATCGACCGTATTGGCGCCCGCATAGGCCGGCAGGTAAGAGGACATGTCCTTGCCGGCGAAATCGCTGGTCCAGCCGGCAGCGGCAAACTGCGCCGGGCGGATGACGTCGAGGATCAAGACGTCGAGCGAGGTATCCTTGGCCGACATCACGGTATTGAGATACTGCGCCTGGGCTTCGGACGTGTTGCCGCCCGTCTCGATCTTGACCTTCACATCCGGATTGGCGGCTTCATATTTGTCGAGCGCCTTGCGCCAGACGTCCGGCTGGTGCTGGCTGGAGATGTAGATGTTCAGCGCCGTCTCGGCCGAAGCCGGCATCGCAAACGCCAGCATCGTGCCGCAGAACAATATACCGGTTAATTTCCGAAAAGCGGTTAATTTCGAAAAAGTCATGGTTTCCTCCCGTTTGGTTTGTGGTCGCGCGGTCTTGGCATTCTTCCCGCGCGGGTCGTCAATGGACGGCGCGTTCTGTTGCGGCGTCAAAGAGATGAATTTTCGTGGGGTCCACGCCGATCTTGAGCGTTTCGCCAGCCTTGACCCGCGTTTCCGGCGGCATGCGGGCCGTCAACGTCTCATTGCCCACGGCAAAATGGACCAGCGTATCGGAGCCAAGCGGCTCAACAACCTGAACGTGACACGTCAGGGCAACGTCGGATGCATTGGCGCTAAAATGTTCCGGGCGGATACCAACGATGAACTCGCGACCATCGACGGCCCCGGCATGATCGGCGGCACGGATCGCCGACAGGGGCAATCGATCGCCGTTTGCGAAGGCCAGATTGTCGTGATCCGCCTTGGCTCTCGCAAAATTCATCGCGGGTGATCCGACGAAACCGCCGACAAAAACACTGGCCGGGCTGTTATAGACCTCGTCCGGCGTTCCCACCTGCTCGATCTCGCCGCCGCGCAGAATGACGATTCGGTCCGCGAGCGTCATGGCCTCGACCTGATCATGGGTAACGTAGATGATCGTTGTGCCGATTGCCTGATGCAGCTTCTTGATTTCGGTGCGGACCTGACCGCGCAATTTCGCATCCAGATTGGACAACGGCTCATCGAAGAGAAACACCTGCGGACGGCGGACGATGGCGCGGCCCATGGCGACACGCTGACGCTGGCCGCCGGAGAGCTGACCAGGTCGGCGGTCGAGCAGGTGGGCAATGCCAAGCATGCTGGCAGCCTCGCCGACCCGCACCGCAGCTTCAACGGAATTGATGCCGCGCACCTTCAGGCTGAAGCCCATATTCTCGCGCACGGTCTTGTGCGGGTAGAGCGCATAATCCTGAAACACCATGGCGATATCGCGCTCGCGTGGCGCAAGCCTGTTGACGACGCGATCGCCGATCCTGACCTCGCCGCCGGTGATCGATTCCAAGCCGGCCACCATGCGCAAAGTGGTGGATTTGCCGCATCCGGAGGGGCCAACAAAGACCACGAACTCGCCGTCGGCAATCTCCAGGTCGATACCCTTGACGATCCGAAGGGCGCCATAACTCTTATCCAGCGCCCGCAGGCTCACTCCCGCCATTTCAACCTCCCGGGGATGGCACCTCATCCCGTGCCCATCGCTATTTCTAGGTTTAATAATAGCGCTACGATTTTTCTTTTGCAAGCAGGACTGCTCAAAATCGGCTCGCGAGGTGCTGGCAGACCGACGAGGACGCCGTGAAGTTTGCGATTTACTGAGCTGTATCAGGTAATTAAGCTATTATCTTCCAAAGGGAATTGTTCCGCAGAAATCCATGGGTTATCATACGTGCGAATAATAGCGCTATTATATCGACAGGAAGAATGGTGGATACTCGACGCTCCGTTAAGCCGACACGCAAACGCCGCAAGATTCAGCGTGTCACGATGATGGATGTCGCGGCACGGGCGGAGGTTTCGCCCTCTACCGTCTCGCTCTATCTGCGCAAGCCGGACGCCGTATCAGCGTCGGCCAGCGAAGCGATCGCAAAATCCATCGTAGCTCTCAACTATGTGCCGAACCTGATGGCGGGAGGGCTCGCCGCCGCCTCTTCCCGCGCCGTCAGCATCATCGTGCCATCGGTGCGAAATGCCTTCTTCGCCGAAACAGTTGCAACCATGCAGGCGGAACTGGGCAAGGAGCGGCTGCAGGTCCTGCTCGGCCACACCGAATACAGCGAGCGCGAGGAGGAAAACCTCGTGCGCATGGCTTTGTCCTGGGCGCCGGCGGCGATCGTGCTGACGGGGCTCAGCCACAGCAATGCGACGAGAAAGCTCTTGCGCGAAAGCAGCGTGCCGGTTGTCGAAATCTGGGAGCTAGGTTCGGAGCCGATCGATATGGCCGTCGGCTTCCACCACGAACAGGTCGGCCGGTCAGCCGCTGCTCATCTCGTCCAGCGCAACCGTCGCAAGCTCGTCTTTCTCGGCGCCCGCCTGCAGGAAGACAATAGAGCGGCGCACCGGGCCGAAGGATTTGTCGAGGAAGCCCGCAAGACCCTAGGAGGCACCGCTGAAGGCATCAACCATCCGACGCCGTCGCGTGCGGAAGCGGGCGCTAT
>Ga0136846_1227194_pt1 | contig 10306 bp, 10 predicted proteins | sample HopSoiMetagenom2_FD_96841 | JGI IMG/M metagenome (GOLD analysis project Ga0136846, IMG submission 96841) | Grasslands soil microbial communities from Hopland, California, USA - 2 Assembly 2016 (version 4) | ecosystem: Environmental > Terrestrial > Soil > Grasslands | place: USA: Hopland... | reverse complement strand
TACTGGCCCCCCGCACCGAAGACCTGTGCGTAAAACAATTTGCGCCGCTGCAAACCATCAATACTGTTGTATTGAAAGAAGGTGAATTGCTTAAAGATGTGATCACCGGTTTGCGCGATGTAAGAATAAAGAATGAGATAAAATCCAAAGAACCCATTAAACTGCATGTACAGAGCGAAAACAAGGAGCTGTTCAAAGCCATTGAAACAATATTGCTCAAACAGGTAAATATTGATCAATTAACATTTGTTTCAGAGCCTGTAGTACAAACCATTACAGCGGTTATAGGTAAGGATAAGTTTTACATTGAAACTGAACGTGCTGTAGATACCGGTACACAAAAAGAAGAGCTGGAAAAAGAGCTGGAAAGGCTTAAAGGCTTCCTTGAATCAGTTAATAAAAAGTTAAGCAATGAACGCTTCGTACAATCTGCAAGGCCAGATGTCGTTCAATTAGAGCAAAAGAAAAAATTGGATGCCGAAGAAAAGATCAAGGTCCTTGAGGATAGCCTGTCAAACCTCTAACTGTAAACAAACCCCGGTTTCAACTATATTAAAAAGCATGCTGCTTATGGCAGTGTGCTTTTGTTGTTTCAAGCCGGGCGCCGTGGCGCAAACAAAGTACAGTCTCGATCAACACATATTGATAGAGATGATGGAAAGCCGTAATGCCGGCGCTACCAAAGTGTTCAAGGATATTAGCAATACCACGGAAATGATGAGTATTGCCGTTCCGGCCGCCGTGGTGATCGCGGGGCTTATCGACAACAACAGTAGTACCCTTAAAAAAGGATTGTACCTGGCCGAGTCGGCAGCCGCCACCACCTTTGTTACCTTTGGTATGAAGTATGCCTTTCAACGGTCGCGCCCCTACATGGTAACGCCTGGGCTTACCAAAGTCTCTGGAGGCGGTGGTCCTTCGTTCCCGTCGGGACACACCTCCGTGGCCTTTGCTACCGCCACTTCATTAACCCTGGCATTTCCCAAATGGTATGTAGCCGTTCCGGCCTATGCCTGGGCCGCATCCGTGGGTTATTCAAGAATGTACCTGGGCGTGCATTACCCCAGCGATGTACTGGCAGGCGCCGTAATAGGCGCCGGCAGCGCCTGGTTAATGTACAAGGCCAACAAGTGGTTGTTCAAAAAGAAACCCGGCATTAACGACCTTCGTCCGGCCCTTTAACCGGAGTCGGAAGTCGGCAATCGGGAATGGTGAATGTTGGATCTGCTTAGCTAAAGGCTATGTGGATTGGTGGGGTTTTCGGCAAACGGGAAACGTGAAATCCCGACAAGTCGGGACAGGCTGTGAAAGGACTCGCGCGCAATTCGAATGAACCTCAAAACCAAAGAACTAAAAAACTAACAAACTCAATAACTTAAACTGATCTCTGTATTTCCTGGTTAACTTGTTAACTTGTCAACTTCTATCAACTTACTTCTGAATTAATACAGAATCAGGTTACATATTACGATTGAAACTTAAAATATGAACATCCGTTACCTGCTATTGATAATAGCATGCATATCACTTATAAAACCAGCTGTGCAGGCGCAACGCACCAGTCTCGATGTGCAGGTATTAGATGAAATGATGGAACACCGGCATGAAGACCCGGTGGAACTCTATCAGCATATTTCCAACACCACCAATTACATCAGTATGCTGGTACCCGTATCGGTACTGGCAACGGGTCTTGTACGCGACGATAAGGTCACCATCAACAAAGGACTGTTCCTGGCGGAAAGCCTGGCAGCTTCTTCCCTTATAACTGCAGGTCTGAAATATACCTTCAAACGGCACCGGCCCTTTGCCGATCATCCGTTTATTATTCCCGCCAGTGATGGCGGCAGTCCTTCCTTTCCATCGGGACATACCTCTGAAGCATTTTCCACCGCTACCTCATTAACCATGGCTTATCCCAAATGGTATGTGGCCGTGCCGGCCTATGCCTGGGCCGCATCCGTTGGGTATTCAAGAATGTACCTGGGCGTGCATTATCCCAGCGATGTATTGGCCGGAGCAATCGTGGGCGCCGGCAGCGCCTGGTTAATGTATAAGGTAAACAAGTGGTTGGTCAGCAAGAAACCGGCATCTGTCCTAATTAATTAACAACCGGGTCGTAAGTCGTGAAACGGCAAACTGCGACACGGCCAAAGCAACTTCTTAGCTGTAAGCCATTTTCTTATTACCCTGTACCTTTATCAACACTATCAACCCTATTAACTTCTTACTTCCGTCTCCCAAACCTTCTTCCTCGTCACCTCTTCAACTGTTAACTTATCAACAAGTCAACTTGTCAACTCGTCAACTGATCAACTGGTCAACTCTTTACCCCTATCCCCAGTCGCTTTTGACGCATATCCCCCATTTTGTTCCCCCCATCTCCTACTGGCAAAAGAATTGCTTTGTAGCTCATTTCATAGGCCAGTTACTTTAAAAAAACTTTTAAAACTAACCTCTTTACAAAATGAAGCAAGACATTTCAAAACTCCTTCAAAAGAAAAAGAAAAACATTTTAGAAGATTGGATAAGCCTGCAGCTCGCAGATGCCGGATTACGTGAAGACCTGATGAGTAACGATGAGCTGCGCGAACAGAGTGCTGAGTTGCTGGATGCGTTGTTGCAAGGTATCACAGGGGATAATTTAGCTGATTTTAATTCAGAGGGATTGAGCCCGGTTTATGAAATTCTCGCCGGTATTTCCATCTCCCGCGCGCGCCAGGGGTTCTCACCGCGCGAAACCGGGGTATTTGTATTCAGCCTGAAAGACGCCATCTTAAAAACACTTATAATTGAATTGGCAAATGATCAGCAGGCACTGGCAGATGCCCTGATATTGATCAATAAATTCCTCGACAACCTTGGCATTGCAACATTCGAAACATTTATCAAAGGCCGGGAAGAAGTGATCCTTCGTCAAACAGATGAAATTTCCGAGATCTCCACCCCCATTATCAGGGTATGGGACGGCATTCTGGCGCTGCCCATCATTGGTACGCTCGATAGCGCCCGCACCCAGGTGGTAATGGAAAGCCTGCTGCAAAACATTGTTGATACCGGCAGCACCATTACCATTCTCGATATTTCAGGTGTACCGACCGTTGACTCCCTGGTGGCCCAGCATATTATTAAAACGGTGGCCGCTACCCGCTTAATGGGTGCAGAATGCATTATCAGCGGCATACGGCCCGAAATTGCACAAACTGTTGTTCACCTGGGAATTGATCTTTCAAATATAGTTACCAAAGCCACGCTGGCAAGCGCTTTAAAATATGCTTTTGCTGTATTAAGGCTCGATGTTAAACGGATTCAAAAAGAAAAATAAGTTATTACGGTTATGGACAGGATACCTATTCTCAGAATGGGGAATTTTTTACTCGTCACCATACAGATTGACCTGTATGATCGCCTTGCTATCAACCTGGAAACCGATCTGGTAAATATGGTTAACAAAACGCAGGCGAAAGGCGTGCTGATCGACATCTCCGCACTCAGTATTGTTGACTCCTTTATGGGTCGCATCTTAGGCAACATCGGCGATATGGCCCGTATTATGGATGCAGAAACAGTAGTGGTAGGCATGCAGCCTGCTGTTGCCATCACCCTGGTTGAACTGGGCCTGGAACTGAAAGGCGTTCATACGGCACTGAATGTTGTAAAAGGCATGGAGTTACTACGACTCAAAATAAAAGACCTGGACACGGGTGAAGAAGAGGATGAGGAAGAAGAAGAAATAGCAACCAATGAGGATAGTACTGATTGAGGACGCTATGCTGATTGAAAAGGAACAGGACGTTGTTCCTTTTCGCAACCGCGTAAAAGAATACGCGGTAAAAATTGGAATGAGTGTCGTTAATCAAACCAAATTAATAACCGCCGCCAGCGAGCTGGTCAGGAATATGTTGAAATACGCCGGTGGGGGCAAAACGAAAATGGAAGTGATCAGCGAAGGCAGGAACAGTGGCATCCGGTTGGTGTTTGAAGATAATGGGCCTGGTATAAAAGATATCGCACAGGCTATGAAAGAAGGCTTTTCAACCGGACAAAGCCTTGGCGTCGGGTTGCCGGGCGCTAAAAGACTGGTGAATGAATTCGAAATCAAAAGCAGCCCTGGAGAAGGTACTGTTGTTTCTATAATCAAATGGAAGAATGGTTGACAATGCACACGTGCTGTTTAAAGCAAATGACAGAAGCTACTTTGCCATCTTAAAAAAGGAGATCCGTGCACTTGCCCACACGCTCAATTTTAATGAACGCCAAAATGGTGAAATAGATATAGTAGTGGCTGAAATGGCCAGTAACCTGGTTAAACATGCCGGGGGCGGACAAATACTTGTTAAGCTGGTTCGCCACAATGACAATGATGGCATAGAGCTCATTAGCATAGACAATGGATCAGGCATCGCCGATATAAATAAAATGGTGCGGGATGGTGAAAGTTCAAAAAGCACCCTGGGACTTGGGTTGGGCGCCATGAAACGGTTGTGTGACACTTTTCAGGTGTACTCACTCAAAAACTGGGGCACAATTATTTTATGCCGAAAATATGTTACTGGTTTCAAGCTTCATATAAAGCCACCCATTGCAGAAATAAGATCGGTGGTAATACCCAAACCCGGAGAAACAAAATGCGGGGATAGATTTTTTTACATTGAAAACAAAAATCATATAAAGCTCTTTCTGGCCGATGGCCTGGGGCATGGTGCAGAAGCCGCCCGGGCAGTACAGGAAGCAGGTGTTGCATTTTCCAGTTGTCAGGAGCTAGACCCTCCTGAAATTTTACGTTATATAAATTCAGCTGTTCGAAAAACAAGAGGATTGGTAGGGATGGTGGCCATTTTTGATATCGCTCAAAAAACATGGAACATCTGTGGCGTGGGAAATATCACCACTAAAATAAATGGTCCAACAGCAAGCAAGAATTATTTGTCCTATAATGGCATTATTGGTTTAAACCTGCCCCGTATAATGAGCGGCCAGCATATCGTACATGAAAAGGGCCAGTATATGGTAATGTGCAGCGATGGCCTTCGCAGCCGGTGGGATACCTTAAAATATACCGGGATCCTGAGATGCGATCTTACCATACTGGCTGCATCCCTGATTAAAGACTTTACCCGTGCTACCGACGATTCATCCGTAGCAATTTGTAAAATAAACACCTGACCGCTCATGGAAGATATTGCAAAGGTTGTTCTTGAAAATGAAATGGATCTGATTATCGCGCACAAACGCACCATGAAACTGGCAGAAATGCTGGGCCTGTCTCTTTCGGCTCAAACCTCTTTTGCAACCGCCGTTTCTGAGGTTGGCCGCAATGCCATCGAAAACGGCAAAAGCGGCTCACTGGTACTGAGTCTGGACGGTGAAAGGCTAAATAAACAGATCCAGTTTGTTGTTGCCACTATAAAAAATGAAAAGAACTCCTACAATAGCCTGAACGGCCTGGAATATGCCAAGAAGCTGGTTAACAAATATTCCGTTTCTACTAACAAAGACGCGGAAACCCTTATTGAGTTGTTCTATGCAATCCCCCATCGCCTGAAGCTGGATATTAACCAGCGGGATGAATGGCGTTCCATCTTCCGTAACGAGCCGGCCTTTTCACCCTACGAAGAAATAAGAAAGCAACACGAACGGTTGCAGGAATTGACTATCCAGGTGCAAAAGAACGAAGCCCAGTATAAAATGCTCACCAATTCGCTGCCCCTGATGATCTTTTCACTGAACCCGGCCGGTTTACTGGTGTATGCCAATGAATGGCTGCAAACCTATACCGGTGAAAGCATCGACTCGTTAAATTCAAACCAGTGGAAGCAGGTAGTGCACCCCAGCGACTATGATTCATTTATTTTGTTCTTTAATAAGAAAATACCTAAGGATGCCGCTTCTATTAAAACTCACGCCCGCATAAAACAAAAAGGCAGTGATGATTTTCTGTGGCACCAGGTATCCCTGTCCCCCTTCCTGAATGATCGCGGCGAACTGCAATACTGGATTGGCTATCTCGTAGACATCCATGCACAGAAAGTATATGAAGAGACCCTGAAAGATAATTTTGAATTGAAACAGGTACAGGAAGAACTGAAAGACCACCAGGAGAAACTGGAAAAATATATTGCGGAACTGAATAAAAGCAATTTCGAACTGCAGCAGTTCGCATTCGTTGCCTCGCACGATTTGCAGGAACCTGTTCGAAAACTGATGTTATACAGCGATTATATGCTTAACCGCTATACGGATAATATGGATGAAAAAGGCATTGAATATTTAAAGATCATCCATTCCGTTTCAGGCCGCATGCGTTCCCTCATCAAAGACCTGCTGGCCTTTTCACAGATCAGCAAATCCGAGATCGCTTTCAACCATGTTGACCTGAATAATGTAGCCCATTATGCCCTGCAGGACCTGCAGCTGCCTATTGAAGAAAAAAAGGCAGCCATAGATATTCAGCCGTTACCATCGGTAATAGGGGATGAAAGCCTGCTGCGCCAGTTATTTGAAAACCTCATCACCAATTCTTTAAAATATTCCAGAAAGGGTGTAACCCCTGAAATAACCATCAGGTATCAGCAGGTTGAAAACAACCACGAAATAATCTTTTCTGACAATGGGATTGGTTTCGACGAAAAATATGCGCCGCAGATCTTTAAGTTGTTCCAACGGCTGCATGCACGCGATCAGTATGAAGGAACGGGTCTGGGACTGGCCATCTGTTTAAAAATAGTTGAAATACACCGGGGAGCTATACGCGCCTCTTCCAGCGAAGGCAGAGGCGCCAGTTTTTTTGTTTCACTACCAATAAGAACTGCATAATGGAAAACACTTCATGGAAAATATTAGTAGCTGACGACGATGCCGATGACCGCGCTATTTTACAGGATGCCATGGCGGAATTAGAAGCCAGCCATGTGCTTTGTTTTGCGCAAAATGGCGAAGAGGTGTTGCGTATCCTGGGTAAAGATTTTAATGCCGGTTGCAAACCTGCATTGATCATCCTCGACCTGAACATGCCTAAATTAAACGGCACCGAAACCCTGCGCCGCATTAAAAACGATGAACGTTTTAAAACCGTTCCCGTAATCATTTACAGCACTTCCTTAAACCCCATGGAAAAGGATAAATGCATGATGCTGGGCGCCCACTCCTATATCACCAAACCGGTTACTTTTAAAGAAAGTATGGATACAGCCAGGTCATTTCTGGCATTTTGTGAGCAAATACCTACCGTCCCAACAAATTGACAGGTAATATAAACTCCCACTGGTTGGGATCGTACCCGCGCAGCTGGTTCAACATACGGCTGTAGCGGATGCCAAAACTTACATTGTATTCGTTCCACCATTTAGTATCAAAATACATTTCACCACCGGTCGATCTCCATTCCAGGTACCGGTTATCTCTAAAGAATTTCAGGTAAGTATAATCATAGAACGCATTGCCGCGCACCCGCAGGAAGTATACAATATTTCCTATCCCGAAATCAGGATATACCAGGGGAAAATGATAATTGAATCCCACCTTGTACATATCGGGGATTGAGTACTGGTTTACAGCCGGGTACCCGCGCGAGATGGGAAAGCTGCTGCCGAAACTGTAATCGCCAATGGTATCGCGCTTCTGATACGCCCCGGTGATTACCAGGTTATGGGTGCGCGCCACGCCCGGCAAATACAGGGCGGCGCTTGTTAACCATTGATACCCGCTTAAGTTGTTTACAATTTGCCGGTACCGCGATAACAAACTAAAGCCAAACCTTGGATAAATATGTTGTTTCGCCACCTGTGATTGCAGGGTGAAGGTTACCGAGGCATCAAAAAATTCAAACTGCTCATTGGTAAACCTTTTCTTACTGGCCAGCGTGTAATTAACCTGGTGATGGTTGATGCCGCCCGAAATATTCAACTGGCGATACAACCGGCCGCTGTTAAAAGTAAAAGGGAACTGCAGGCCTAACCGGCCGTTCAGTTCATTCCACGTTCTGTAAGGGGTGTCTGTTTCCTTACGATCGAAGGTTTCTGCCACGCCAAGGGTGAGGTAAGGGAACCAGGCGCCATACACCGCAGTGGCGCCTACTTCTTTGTATTTTTCATCAGTATTATAATTGAAATAGATCTCGGTTTGCAGGGTGTTCAGTACGTTCTCGCCAATAAGGGAGAACGTATAATCCGGATCGGAAATATAAGGCCGCCAGCTGTGGAAATTAACCAGGTTGAACGCTTTATGATACCGGCTGATGGGGTATGGCCGGGTAGTATCCACGCCGATGGGTGTATCCAGGTTTAACCCCGTGAGATCAAAAGGCGTCATCGTTGCCTGTGTAAACGCTTCAGCGCTTACTGGCTGCCAGCTTTCGGCCCCCAGTGATTCTTGCACCAGGTGATAGCCCGCCGCCGTAAAAGCCGTATAAATGGCCTTATTATTCAAAGCGCTCCATTGGTAATTGCCGGTGCCTTTATTGGCCGGGGTTTGAACCTGGTATAATTGTTTGTTCACCAGGGCCAGCAGGTCATCCTGCTGATGCCCAGCAGCAGTAAAGGTAATGGTATCGCCATGCACCGACGGAAAACCTACTACCCGTCTTGAAAGCGGTAATAATTCTTCTATTGAACCATTGTTGATATTCACCAGCGCCAGGGTGTTTTCGCCGGTTGTGGTACGAACCGCCGCCACCACTGTTTGCGGATCATAAAACTTCGGATGGCTATAGAACAACTGTTTGGGATTGGGCACCTTTTTTAAAACAGCGCCAGTTGTTGCATCCAGGATATGTAACCCGGCAGCCCCGCCGGGTTGTACGGCTACCGCTACAATGGTTTTTCCATCGGCTGAAATATCAGGTGCAAAGTATTTTGACAGATGCGTGATGGCGCGCTCCCTGCCCGTATGCACATCCATTACCCTGATCACGCTGTAGTCCTTCCAGGCCCAGCGTACATCAGCTTCATAGGCGGCATATACAATGCGGCCATTGCGATACGAGAAATAATTATCCAGCGAAATAGCTTTTGTTTTCAGGCGGGTATCGGTACCGGTAGTAAGGTTGCGCAAATAAAACGCGGGTATTTTTTTATAACTGCTTTTTACCAGCACCACGGTATTGGCATCTACCCACTGCGGAAATTCATCATCACCCGCAAAATGTTTTTGTTGTTTGGCCCAGTCGCTTACCGCATCGGTCCCTAAAGAATCGCTGCCGGCCTTAAAATAGTTGATCGCATTTTTGCGGAATTCCTTATAGGTGATATTAGTGTATTTTTTTATCGCATGTTGAAAAGGATAGAACACGCCGTTGAACCGAACGGCGTCATCGGTCACGTTCTTCCAGAAATCGGGCCCATACTTTTCGCGCCCATAAGCCACCTGCATATATCCCAACCGGTAATGATCGGGCACAAAATCACGCAATGACCCATTGCGCAGCTTCATCCAGGAATAATTTTTATTGGCCCTCCACAATGACCGGTAATCATTAAAGAAGAACGATAACCGTCCCCTGCCCTGCTGGCTTTTCAGGGTTTCCTGGTACACGGCATCGCCCTCCCAGAACCAGTTGGGCACGGCGGCGCTGTTGGCCAGGGAAAGCCCATCCTGTCCGAACAGGTAATACGCCGCCCGCGATAGTCCTTTACGGAAGTTATTGAACTGCTGTACATGTCTGAATTCATGCAGGGCCAGGGAATGCGACCACAGCGTGGTGCCCAGGTCGAACGGGTTTTGTGACGGCATCAGGTTAAACTCACTGCGCCAAGGGCCCAATGCCACATAGGCATTGGAGATAGTTGTATAGGGTTGTAATACGATGCTGATCTTACGTAAGCGGTTGCCAATGGTGGGGGCGGTTTGTATGGCCAGCTTTTGCACGGAGGCGGCTATATCTGCCGCCTGTTTCTCAAGCCCCAATCCTTCGGGAAAAATAACCCGGATGCTGTCGTTATTGATCTGGTTCCATTTGGTAGCGGGGGAATGACCGCCAAACTGTTGCGCCTGGATAAAACAATAAAGAGGCATACAACAGATGATTAGAAAAAGCTTTCTCATTCAATGATAATGTAGGCTGAAAATAATGCTTTTTTCTATATAGGAGTGAAAAGTTGACCAGTTAACCGGTTGACCAGTTAACCAGGCCTTTAAAACGACAGTCCTCCCCCAGCCCGTTCCCTCCTTCTCCCTTTTGTATTCCCTTTATCAACACCGTCAACCATATCAACTATATCAACCTTATCCTCTGTCAACTTTCTGGTCAACTGGTTAACTGATCAACTGGTCAACTTGCCCTCTGTATCAACCAACCTTCGTATCTTGG
>Ga0136846_1242196_pt1 | contig 10307 bp, 4 predicted proteins | sample HopSoiMetagenom2_FD_96841 | JGI IMG/M metagenome (GOLD analysis project Ga0136846, IMG submission 96841) | Grasslands soil microbial communities from Hopland, California, USA - 2 Assembly 2016 (version 4) | ecosystem: Environmental > Terrestrial > Soil > Grasslands | place: USA: Hopland... | reverse complement strand
TCGGTGCGCAGGCGCAGTGAAGGCTCGTTCTCGCCGGCCTCGCAGGCCGCATCCCCGTAGGCGTCTCCGAGATGGCGCCACGTCCCGTGGGTCAGGCCGTAGGCGAACGCCGGCTCGCAGTCGACCTCTGAGTCGACGAAGCCGTCGAGGCAGCGCACGAGGCGAAGGAGGACGTGCCCGGCCTCGTGGTCGCGCGGCGCCCGCACGTACCGCTGCGACCGCCCGGCGTCGTGGCGCCATGGGCCCACCAGCAAGACGTCGCTGACCTCGAGCCACCCCGTCGACGTGCCCCAGGTCGTCTCGAGGATCATCGTCCCCGGCACGTATCGCCGCCCGGCGGGGACGGTGCGGTCGCGCGGCGCGACGCAGAACCGCCCGGCGTGGCGGTCGAGGATCGCCGAGAAGACGCTCGGGCCGTCCATCCGCGGGAGCGACAGCCACTCGACGTTGCCGCCGGGCGCGACGAGCGCGCACACCTCGCAGTCCGAGAGCAGCGCGTAGTCGGCGATCGGCGGAAACGGGCTTCCGCCGAGCGGGATGTCGTGGTCAGCGCCTGCGCCAGTCGGGAGCTCCAGCCCCAGCCCCGGGCCCGGCACGAAGTTCCAGTCCATCCGCCCTCCCTCCGAGTCCCCGTGGGGCGCGCACGAGGCCCGCTCCCGCGTCTGCGGCGGCGACGCCGGGGAGCTCTTCGCTGTTTCCGGTGAGCCGCGCCAGTAGCAGGCTCACGTCGACGTGGCCGGTCGAGGCCAGCAGGCTCTCGACCCACAGCGCCGCGACGCCCGCGACGTGTGGCGCGGCCATGCTGGTTCCGCTCAGGGTGCGGAACCCGCCGCCGGCCCGGGCGGAGAGGATGCGAACGCCGGGAGCGACGACCGTGGCGCCTGCGTTCGAGAAGGGCGCGATCCGCAGGGCGCCGTCGGACGCCCGCTCGAGCGCGCCGACTGCGACGAACCCCTCCGACGCCGCGGGGGGCGACACGCCGATGGTGTACGGCGTGCTCCCGGTCCGCCGGCTCTCGTTCCCGCTCGCCGCGACCACCAGCGCGGCCCGCCCGTATGGGCCGGTGGCCCGGAGGACGTCGGCCAGGCGGCCGAACAGGCGGATCGTGTCGCGGTAGCCCTCAAGCGCCCGGGAGGTGGCCGGCTCGATCGGAAGGCCCTCGTCGGTCCAGCGGGCGACGAGCCCGGGGAAGTCGAGCCCGAGCGACATCGACATCACGTGGGCGCCGGATTCGAGCGCCCAGAGCATCGCGCGCATGAGCGCGTCCGTCGAGCCCCCGGCGGAGCCCAGGACCTTCGCGACGAGCAACTCCTCGACGCCGGGAGCGACCCCGTACCGGTAGCCGTCGACGTCGCGGCCGGCGATCGTGGCGGCGCAGTGCGTGCCGTGACCGTCGCGGTCACCGTCGCCGTCGCCGGTGAAGTCGCGCTGCGTGACCGCCAGCCCATGGAATGCCTCATGCTTCGCGTCGATCCCGGTGTCGAGCACGGCGACCTTCGCGCCCGCGCCGGAGAACGGGCTCTCGAGCGCGCCGACCGCCTCGACGCCCCATGCGATGCCGGGGCCGCTGGGCGTACCCGCATCGAGCTGGGCGACCGGTTCCACCAGCTTGAGGGGCAGCACCGGCGCGACCGTCACGCCGGGGTCGTTGCGGGCAGCCGCCGCGTCGCGCGCAGAGAGCGCCTCGACGCTCACCGTCGCGGCGACGTTGCCGGGCCCCTGCGGGCCCCCCCGCCGGACCGGGCCGGTTGGCCGCACCTCGAGGACGACGTACTCCTGCTCACCGTGCATGCGCACTTCTGAACCATCCTATGCGGGGAGCGTCACGCAATGTCAACGCACCAAAATAGGTGAATTGGGCTTGGCCGATGTGAGCGACGGCACGCAACTCCGGTCGCCCGGGCGGGATGGTGTCGCTCATGGAACGTGCCGCCGATATGCCGCTTTTTGCCTGCTTGTCGTCGCTTTTAACGGTTAATCGCGAAAGTGAACAAAGCCTCCACGAACTAGCGTCGGGAGGGACACGCTGGGACGATCGACTCGGGGTTGTGAAGCGGCGTCGACGAGGGCGCCGGAAGGGGGAAGGGACGATGAGGCATCGCGAGGCGTTCCGGGCTCGGCTGCTCGTCGTAGGTGTCGTCGTGCTCGGGGTGCTCGTCGGGGCGCCGGTCGCGGCGCACGCGACCACGCTCAAGGTCGTGCCGATCGGCCACGGGACGGTGTCGTTCACCCCCGCTCCCCAGTCGCCCGATGCGACGGACCCTTGCTCGAGCGCCGCGGCCGGCCAGACGACCGACCTCCTGGACGGGTCGTGCGCGGTGACGTACGCGCCCGGCACGGTCGTGAGGCTCGAAGCCAAGGACGGTGTTGCGGTCGGCGAGGACCCCGCAACGACGTTTCGCCGGTGGAGCGATGACCGGTGCCCACCCGGGAACACGCGGGTGTGCGAGCTGACGGTCGGGTCCGAGCCGGTGACCATCGCGGCACTGTTCAGCCCGCAGCGCGTGTCCGTCCAGCTCGAGGGCACGGCGGGGACCGTGAGCATCGCCCCTGCCGGATTGCTCGGCGGACTGCAGCCCACGTGCGACGTCGCCAGCGTGAGCCAGTGTCACGACGACTTCGACCCCGACCTCTCCGGACCCGTGACGCTCACCGCTGCCGGCGCCGCCCCCACGTGGGCCCCGACAGCGGCCGACGGGCGGACGCTGTGCGACTCGCTCGGCAGCACGACTTGCACTGTGATCCCCGCATGGCCCCGATGGGGCTCGGTCGGATTCGGCGTTCCCCCGAACAACCAGGTCCCGACGGACGTCTCCGTGAACTTCCGCGTCGCGAAGGCGGGCAACGGCTCGGGAACCGTGCGGAGCACCAAGCTGGACTGCGGCGGCAAATGTTCCATCGAGACAGGGTTCGGGGAGACGGAGACGCTCACCGCCGTCCCTGACAGCGGGTCTCGGTTCGACCGCTGGCGGGCGGCGTGCGGCACCGCTCCGACCTGCAGCCTCGCCGTAGGGCCCGTGACGTCCTTGACGGCGGTCTTTGAGAGGGGCGCGGGCGGCGGCGCGACTCAGCCCGGCGGCACGAAGCCGCCACAGTCGCGCGCCTTCGCGGCTCGCGTCCTCCGGCTGAGCGTCCGCGGGCACGGGCGGCGGCGCACGATCTCGATCCGGCTGCGGGTGAACGCCGCCGCCGGCGTGCGCGCGCGGCTGCTCCGTGGCCGTCGGCAGATCGCGTCGCACCGGTGGCACGTCCGGACGGGCGTCCACGTTCTGCGGATGCGCGTCCCCACCCGTGCGCGGCCCGGCGCCTACAAGGTGCGCTTGAGCATCAGCAGCGGGGCGCGGACGGTGCGGATCACGCGCAACGTGCGCCTTCGGCGCTGAGGCGGCGGGTCCCGGCGACGGCCCGTCACGCGTCCCACAACCGGTGTCGCAGTCCGGAGGCGCGTGCGATCGGGCGCAGGATCGCACCTCGGACGGACTCATCGCTTCCGACGATGACGACGCGCGTGCGGGCGCGCGTGATCGCGGTGTAGAGCAGTTCGCGCGTGAGGATCGGGGACGTTGGCGGCGGGAGCAGGACCGCCGCGGTATCGAACTGCGAGCCCTGGCTCTTGTGGATCGTCATCGCGTAGACGGTGTCCACGGACTCGAGGCGGCCGGGGCGAATCTTGGCGATGTCGGTCCCTCGGTCGAAGGCGGCGGTGAGTTCGCCTTCGCCCGTGCTGATCACAACGCCGGCGTCTCCGTTGTAGAGGCGCAGGGCGTAGTCGGTCCTGGTGACGAGCAATGGGCGGCCGGGGTACCAGCGGGTGTCGGCGGCGAAGTCTTCGAGGTCCTCCGTCAACCATCCCTCGATGCGCTCGGTCCACCACGTCACGCCGTGAGGTCCTCGGCGGTGGGCGCAGAGGAGGCGGAAGGTGGCGAGGGCTCGCAGCGCCGCGGCCGCGTCGCCGGCGCGGGCGGCCTCCATCACCGGCTCGGCGAACTTGGCGACCTCGGTGCGAATCGTCGACACGGCGGCGGTGGACTCGGTGTCGTCGGGGTCGGTTGCGATCCAGCGGGCCTCCTCGGGTGGCGCGGTCTTGAGGGCCTTGATCACCCCGTCGGCGTCGCCTCGGCGGATCGCGTCGGCGATGTCGGCGATCGCGCCGCCGTAGCGGTGGACGCGGTCGAGGATCACGATGCCGTCGGCCACGGCGGCGTTCAGGGGTGGGTCCCGGGCCACCACGTCATGGCCGACTGCGGTGGCAAGGTGTGCGCGTGTCGACGGGCTGATGCGGAGCGCATCGTTCACCGGGCCGACGATGTCGCCCAACACGACCCCGGCCTCGATCGAGGCGAGCTGGCCCGGATCTCCGACGAGGATCAGGCGCGCTCCCGGACGGACGGCCTCGGCGAGGCGCGCCATCAGCGACAGCGAGACCATCGACGTCTCGTCGACGATGACGACGTCGTGCGGCAGTCGATTGGAGCGGTGGTGACGGAAGCGGCTGTGGCTTCCGGGGCGCCAGCCGAGCAGGCGGTGGAGCGTGGAGGCCTCGAGCGCGCCGAGCTGGGCGCGGATCGCCGCCTCCACGCGAAGGTCGGGCGAAGCGGCGGCGGCGTGAACCGCCTCCTGCAGACGCGCCGCGGCCTTGCCGGTCGGCGCGGCGAGCGCGACGAGCGGTGGCGGCGCGCCGGCCGCTGCCGCCTGCTCGGCGAGCAGGGCGACGATCTGCGCGACCGTCGTGGTCTTCCCCGTGCCGGGACCGCCGGCCACGACGGCGAAGCGGCGGAGGACCGCGGCGGCTGCGGCGAGGGCTTGGCGGGAGTCGGGCTGCTCGGGGAAGAGGCGCGCGATGCCCGTGGCGAGGACTGCCTCGTCGACGCCCTCGGCCGGCACCGTGAACGCGGTGATGTCCTCGGCGACCCGGCGCTCCTCGCGCCAGTAGCGATCGAGGTACAGCGTCGTGTCGATGAGGCGCAACGGGCGGTCCGCGACGTCGGCGTCTTCGCCGACCGCGACGAGCGGCCACTCCCCCACCCGCCCGAGCCAGGGGCCGACGTCGGGCCATGGCAGCCCGGACAACTCCACGGTCTCCTCGGTATCGACGGCGGCCGACTCCCGGATCGTGGCGAGGTCGACGCAGACGTGGCCGAGCCGAGGGCCGCGGACGGCGAGGGCGGCGGCGAGCAGCGCTTCGTCGGTCACACCGGATCCGAGCGCGGCCAGGCGCCGAGCGACGTGGATGTCGGCCGCGGCGAGCACGCCCGCTTCGTTGAACTCCCGCAGCACGCCGGGTGCGTGGACGGCGCGGCGGACGTCGAGCGGATCGACGTCGAGCGGATCGACCGTCGCGCTCACAACCCGCCTCCACGGTCGAGGACGTCGCTGAGCTCGACGACGAGCTCCGCCGGCGGCTGCCACGCGAACACGCCGCACCGGCCGCCATCGACGACCGGCGTCTCGGCGCCGGCCATGCCCCGCAGGAACAGGTACAGGATCCCCGCCAGGTTGTCGGCAACGGAGTAGCCCGGCAGCCGCCACCGCAGGTACCGGTGCAGCGCCACCGTGTACAGCAGCCCCTGCAGCACGTAATGCATCCGCCGCATCTCCGCCGCCAGCGCCGCCGGCCGGTGGTGCCCCAGTGTCAGCTCCTCCGACGCCGCCGCCAGCCAGTTCGACTTGTAGTCGACCACCGCGAACCGCGGCACGGTGCCCGGCACGCGGAGGACCAGGTCGATACTGCCGGTGAGATAGCCGCGAACGGCGTGGCGGAGGTCCGGGTCTGACACGCGGTCGGCGTAGCCGAACAGGGGGTCGCCGGCCGCCACGTACCGGCGCAGCACGTCACCGATCGCGGCCGTCGTGACCTCCCCCACAGCGAGATCGCCGCCGGCCAAAGGCAGCTCGAACGTCAGCTCGTCGAGGCGGTCGGCGCGGGGCACGTCGCGCAGGCGCAGGTCGCCGGCGAGCGGCCCGAGGGGGGTCTCGATCGCGGCGGCCAGCCCCGCAACCACGGCGTCGACGGGACCGACGTCGACCGAGCGGCGCGCCCGTGCCCGCGCCACGTGCACCCCCAACTCGGCCGGAAGGTCGACCGCGGTGAAGTCCGTCTCCTCGAGGACGTTGTGGATGAACGTGCCGACGCGCACGCCGCCGGGCATCGCGGCAAGCGCGGACGGCAGAGCGAGGGCGGGATCGGCATCTCGGGCAGCCCCGACCCCAACCGCAACCGGCATCGGCTCCTGCGGCTCGTCGGACACCACGTCGGCCTCCGGCTCGCTCCCGACCACCGCCTCGTGCGCGCCCGCCGTCAGATCGCTGTACGACGTGCGCCGCCAGCGGCGATCGAGGTCGCGCGAGAACGACGCCGCCTCGAGATCCGCCAAAGGCTCGACCCCGGGCGACCACGACACAGGCATTCCCAACACCGAGCGCTCCACCGAGATGCACCCCGCCTCGGCGCCGGCCGCGATCGCGCCGAAGCGCTCCATCGCCGCCTCGTCATCAGGCGAGAGCGCGCCCGCGTCGGCGATCGACCCGTCCTCCCCGCGGAAGAACACGAGCCGCCCCAGCGGCGAGAAGCGGCAGTCCTTCGTGCCCGCCCACCACACCACCGCCTGGTGGCGCGCCCGCGTGAGCGCAACGTACATGAGCCGCAGGTCCTCCCCACGCTGCTCGGCGATCGAGCGCGTCCGGTGCGCGCGGTACGACGCGCCCTCGAGCCCGACGTCGACCTTCCGCATGTCCGCGAGATCCGGGTCGTGGAAGCTCACCGGCTCGCCCGTCCGCGTCACCGGCGACGGGTGCCACAGGTACGGCAGGTACACGATCGGGAACTCGAGCCCCTTGCTGCGGTGGATCGTCAGCACCTGCACCGCCGCGTCGTCGGACTCGAGCCGGCGGCTGCGCTCCTCGATGCCGAGCTCGTCGGCGGCGTCGGCGATCCGGCGGCGCAGCCAGGTCGTCAGCGCGGTGATCCCGAGCTGCTCCTCCATCGCCGCGCCGTGCAGCAGCTCGCCGATGTGGCGCAGGTCGGTGAGCCTCCGCTCGCCGTCAAGCACGCCGAGCACGCGCTCGGGGACGCGCTCGGAGTGCATGATCGTCTCGGCCAACGCCGCGACCCCGCGCGTGCGCAGCACGTGCGCCCACCGGTGCAGCCGCCCGTGCAGATCCTCCCAGCGCGCGTCGCTCGCGGTGGCCACCTCGGCCGCGCTCCATCCGAGGAACCACGTCAGCGCGACCGCCCCGGCGCGCGCGGCCGACGTCGGGCGCTCGAGCGCCTCGAGGAGCCGCAGCCACTCGGTCGCCGCCCGCGTGTCGAAGACGCTGCCCGCACCCGCGAGCACCGCGGGCACGCCGGCGCGCGCCAGCGCGTCCCGCACGAGCTCGGCGTCGGCGTTGCGCCGCACGAGCACCGCGACGTCGCCGGGCGAGACCGTCCGCCGGTCGCAGACCGTTCCGTCATCGGCCCGATCCTCGATCGACGCGCCGCTGTCGAGCAGCGCCACCAGGTCGCTCGCGAGGTCCTCGGCGATGTGCGACCGCGCCGAGTCGGCCGCCGCGAAGCCGTTGTACGTCGTGGCGACGCTCGGATCCTCGCGGTGCACGACCCGCACACGCAGCGCCGCGGTCTCCGGCGCCCCCGACAGCCGCGCCACGACGTTGCCCGCCGCGGCGCGCACGCGCCGGTACACGATCCCCGGGTGGCCGAGCTGCGCCTCGCCGAACAGCGCGTCGTAGGCGTCGACGAGCGCCTGGTCGCTGCGCCAGTTGACATCGAGCGTGCTCGTCGCCGCGGCGACCCGGGCGGCCTCGAGGTAGGCGTAGACGTCCGCGCCGCGGAAGGCGTAGATCGCCTGCTTCGGGTCGCCGATGAGGACGAGCGTCGTGCCGCCGTCGCCGAACGCGCGCCGCACGATACGCCACTGGATCGGGTCGGTGTCCTGGAACTCGTCGACGAGCACGACGCGGTAGCGCGTGCGCAGGCGCGCCGCGATCTCGTCGCCCCCGGCCCCCTGCAGCGCGTCGTCGAGCCGCGTCAGCAGGTCGTCGTAGTTCATGACGCCGAGCCGCCGCTTGCGCAGCTCGAGCTCCTCGCGCACGCGGCACGCAAGCCGGTAGCGGGCGTACGGCTTGACCCCCGCCGCGCGGTCCGACGGCTCGAGCGGCGCGCCCGGGTTGCGATCCGCCGCGAGCGCGACCGCGAGCGCCTGCTTTCGGTCGAACAGGACCTCCTCGCGGTCGTGGAACGCGCGCACGTAGAGGTCGTCGACGACCTCCTCGACCAGGTCGCGCAGGTCCTCGACGAACTCGATGCCCGGCTCGAGGTCGCCGGCGATGCCGAGGCCGCCGAGGATCTCCTGGCAGAAGCCGTGCGTCGTGACGATCGTGGCCGCGTCGAAGTCGGCGACCGCGGCGGCGAGCCGGCGCCGGCGGACCTCAACCTCCTCCGACGAGCCGTCCGCGAGCAGCGCGAGCACGCGATCGGCCGGGTCCGGCGGCGTGCCGGCGAGCGCCCGGTCGAGCCCCTGCTCGGCCGCGACCAGCCGCTCGCGGACGCGGTCGCGCAGTTCCGCCGTCGCCATGCGCGTGAACGTCACGACCAGCACCTTGTCGAGCGGCACGCCGGCGGCGATGTAGCGCGCGGCGAGCCCCGCGATCGTGAACGTCTTGCCGGTGCCGGCGCTCGCCTCGAGCACCGTGACGCCCTCGGGCAGCGGCCCGCAGACGTCGAATGGGGCGGGCTCGACGGCCGAGCTCATCGCTCCTCCAGGCGCTCGGCGTCGAGCAGGTCCGTCCACAGCCGCGCGGCGTAGCGGCCGAAGCGCGTGCGCTCGGCCGGCTCCCAGCCCGGCCCCCGCTCGTCCTCGCGCGGGTCCTCGCGGCACAGCTCGTCGAACGACAGGCCGCGGCCGAAGGCGAGCGCGTGCTCGGGCTCGTCGGCCTCGCCCGGCCAGTTGTAAGTGCCCTCCCACGCCTCGCGCGCGGCCGCCTCGGCGTCGCCGCCGCCGCGCACCGCGCGCGCGTACGCGGCCGTCGCCTTGCACGCAATCGGCAGCGGCTCGCAGAGCGCGCGGTCGTAGAGGTCGACGAGCATCGCGAGCCGCGAGCGCGCGAACGCGCGGCGCGAGTCGGCGTCGGCCATGAGCGGCGGGACGGTCGCGACGGCGATGCCCTCCCCCTGCCGCGCACGGGCGACGGTCACCCCGCGGTACCCGGCATCGGGAGCCGAGGCGGTGACCGCCAGCACGCGCACCCACGCGGCCAGGCGGTGCTTCGGCGCCAGGCGCGAGTACGTCGTCGCGATCACCGCGTCGCCGTGCACGCCCGCGACCGTGCCGGTCAGCGTGCGCCCGTCGTCGAGCGCGACGCGCACATCGACCGTCTCCCCCGGCCCGCCGCCCGCCTCGGCCCGGCTCGCCGCCACGAGCCCCTCGACCGTCGGCTGGAGCTTCTCGATCACGGGCTTGCCGAGCAGGCCCGGCGGCAGGTGGCCGCGGGCGATCTCCGCGCGATAGGCGGCGCGGAAGTCGCAGCCGTCGAGCCGCGCGTCGAGCAGCCGCTGGCCGATGTCCCACTCCTCGAGGCCGTCGAGGTCGACCGGCAGCGCGTCGTCCACGTCGGTCGAGAAATCGCCGAGGCTGAGCCCGAGCCGCCCGCGCAGGAACGCGCGGACCGGGTGCTGGACGAAGCGCACGAGGTCGTCGAGCTGGACGACCGGCGCGCGCTGCGACACAAGCGGCTCGTCCAGGAAGGGTGGGGCGTCGGAGCGGCCCGTGGTCAGCGCGCGGGCGCCCGCGAGCGTCACCCGGTCGAAGCTCCACGGGTCCGCGCCGGCGAGCCGGCCGGCGGTGAAGTTGCGCCGGTCGAACGGCTGCAGCGGATGCTCGATCACGACGTGCTCGCGGGCGGGCCGGCCGTCGGCGGTGCGCACCGTGCGGTCGGCGACGTCGAGCAGCTCGCCGACCGGGACGGCGGGCGGGCGGCGGGCGTTCGTACGCTCGTCGGCGCCGGTGTACGTGACGACGAGCCGCTCCTGCGCGGCCATGAGCGCGTCGAGCAGGAGCTGGCGGTCCTCGGCGCGCGGGTCGCGCTCGCCGATCCGCGGGTGCTCGAGGAGCAGGTCGTCGCCGTCGCGCGGCGCCTTGCGCGGGAACACCGCGTCGTCGAGCCCGAGCAGGCAGACGACCCGGTGCGGCACCGAGCGCATCGGCATGAGCGTGCAGATGGTGAGGTGGCCGGTGCGGAAGTTCGCGCGGGTGGGGCGGCCGCGCAGACGCTCGGCGAGCAGCGCGCGGATCTCGGCGGCGGCGAGCGCC
>Ga0136846_1231555_pt1 | contig 10307 bp, 7 predicted proteins | sample HopSoiMetagenom2_FD_96841 | JGI IMG/M metagenome (GOLD analysis project Ga0136846, IMG submission 96841) | Grasslands soil microbial communities from Hopland, California, USA - 2 Assembly 2016 (version 4) | ecosystem: Environmental > Terrestrial > Soil > Grasslands | place: USA: Hopland... | reverse complement strand
CCTGCTTGATTCGGCGACATTGGCAGCGACTACCCGCTCGATACCCATCATCGCTGCCTGGACCGATTGAGTAAAACCAACGAAGGTAAATGAAGCGAGTAGGAGCTAGCAGGACTGCGGCACGCTGTCGGAGGGCTTCACGGAGGCTGCTTTTTTCAACGCTTTTGCAGCATCCTGTTTTCCCCGCGCGCGTGAAGGCGGGAGACGGCGCAGTGTTTTCAACGCGTCGAGGTTATTGATTTCGATTGCACGCTGATCAACCGAGATCAATCCGATTTCATTAAATGCCGACAATGTGCGGCTGACTGTTTCCAGCGTCAGGCCCAGATAGCTGCCGATTTCATGACGTGTCATGCGCAGATTGAAATGCCTGCCCGAATATCCCATGTCGGAGAAGCGCTCGGAAAGCAGCGCGAGAAAACGTGCGACGCGTGCTTCTGCACTGAGCGATCCAAGTATGGTGATCATTGCGTGTTCGCGTATCAATTCGCGGCTTATGACGCCGTATATCGCGGTTTCCAACTCCGCATGCGTTTTACCTATGCTGGAAAATTTTTTGAAAGGCACCAGGATAATATCGCAACTGGAAAGTGCAACGGCTTCCGCTGCGTATTGTTTGGTATGAATTCCGTCTACCCCGAAGAGATCGCCTTTCATGGGAAAGCTGAGGATGTGCTCATTTCCTGACGCATCTATCATGACGGACTTCAGAAACCCGGAATTGACGATATACAGCATTTCAAATGGCTGGCCAATGGTATGAATCCGCTGCCCGGCCTTGAACTGCACATGCTGAAACAGAGCCTCTTCGTTGATAATCGATGCCCCTCCCGAAATGCCTAACAGATCGCACACTTCTTTGAGACTCTACCAAAGCTTGCCGGAGCGTTGCCATCCGGCTTCGGCACAGATTTGTACGCCAGACGGCGTAGAGGCCGCACGCATTTCAGATGTTTGGATAGATAACAAGACACTCTCCTCTTTCATTAACACATATTATTTATTCGTCCGCGTTAACAGCTTCGTGTTTGCTGCCCGCGGTGCCTCCTTTGCAAGGCATAAATCATTGGGTTGAAGTATGTCAAGTTAATTACCAAATTGATATCAGCAGACGCCGCGATTTAAAATAGGAAATATGACAGAGGGGTAGGAGAATTCTTAATCGGCTCTACGCGATACCGTTCAATCACTGCAGGGATTTCATGGAGCACCGCTCCATGCCTGCAGAACGGCACAGGCTTGCAAGCCTGTGCCGTTCTGCAAGGGCGGCGCGTATTATTCCATGCCGAAAATACCGATCCTGGATGCAGGCATCGGCTGTGAAAATCAATCCATAAACGTCGCCATCTGATCGCATACCTGTGCAAAACAGTCGACAAAATAGCGCGCCTGGCTCTCTGTCAAAATCAGCGGCGGTTGGATGCGTATGACGCTGGAGTTGTTCGCCGTCACAAAAGTCAAAATACGGTGCTCCTGAGAGAGTTTGGTCACGAAACGAAGAACAAACATTTCTTTGAAGTTCAGCTCAAGCTCCTGGATCGCATCTCGAATATGCTGCCTCGCCCGGTCGGACAGGAATCGATACATTTCCATCCCATTCCCAGGGAAACGGCTCACAAACTCCCGCGCAAAAGCTTCCACGCCTCCCGAGAATGAATTTTCAAATTCGATTGCAATCATCAAACCACGTCCACGCACCTCTTTAATAAATGGATATGTACGCGCTACTTCCATCAGGGAGGACTTCAGGATTTCACCTATACGCAATGCATTGCCGGCAAGATCCTCCCCCTCCATCAAGTCGATAGTCGCCAGTCCCGCCGCTGCCGCAAAATTGCCGCCACCAAACGTCGAGGTATGCAAAGCGAACCGGTCGCGCGAGCCATAGGCACGGTCCCATAACGTCTCACGGGTCAAGGTTGCCCCAATAGGTACCAGACCGCCGGAAAGCGATTTCGCCAGCACGAGAATATCGGGCTCGACGTTTTCCCATTCGCAGGCAAAGCGCTTGCCGGTACGGCCGAATCCGGTCTGAATTTCATCAATAATAAGTATGCAATCGTAGGTGTCGCAGAGTGCGCGTACAGCGGATAAGTATCCTTCGGGGGGGATCATCACACCGCCTTCACCTTGAATCGGCTCCAGGATAAACGCGCCCACATCGCGCTTTTCCAGCTCATTCTTGAGGGCGTCCAGATCACCAAACGGAATGCTGGCGCATTGCGGCAAAAGCGGTGCAAAAGCTCGGCGGTGCTTTTCACGCCCGGTCACGGATAGGGCGCCAAGCGTTTTTCCATGATAGCCGTTGTCGCAATAAAGTATCCGCGGCTTATCCATCGCCGCCCGCGCCAATTTGATCGCCGCCTCCACTGCCTCGGTCCCGGAATTGCTGAAAAATACGCGCTTCAAATTTCCAGGGGCAATGGCCGCCAATCTTTCTGCAAGCAGACTGGTATGCAAAGGAGCGGACACATACTGAACGAAACTGGGATATCCCTCATCGAGATACGTTTTGAGAGCCTCGACCACACGAGGATGGTTGTGTCCCGTATTGAGACAACCATAGCCGGCCACGAAGTCTAAAAACTCATGGCCATCATGATCCGTCAACATGCAACCCTTACCTCCGGTAAATACGCGATCGATGTGATTCAGTTCAAAGAAGTCCCGCATGATGGGGTTAATGTGCTCGCCGAACAGACGCAAGACTTCATGTCGGATATCCTGAGGAGAAAGCGCTTCAAAATCACTAAGCCGCCGTGGCGCCAAATCAGGACGATAGAAACGCTTCAAGGCATGAAAATCCTTTTCGTCCAGCCGCTCGCCGTAAGAAGCCATGCGATGCGGTGTGACACCATGCTTTTCAGCCAAGCGGCCAATTTCCAGGACTTTTTCCTCCGGCAGATCGCGCCCGATCGAAAATGCCTCGGCTCGCCGCTCAAGGGCAAGAATCATGGTCTCGGCAAGACATCCGTTCATCATTTTTTTCGGCGACATACCGATGATTTCGCCACCCAGACGAAACTTGTCGCTTGCGGATACCAATCCGCCATCGACAATCAGAATGTCCTTGCGATCGCCACGATAGGGCATCACGTCGCGCGGCAAGGCGACATCCACCACAACGGACCCGGGCAACAGTTTATAGGGATCAATCACCGCGCCACTGGATGTCGCTGCGATATAAATGCGTACCGAGTCATAGCAAGTTGCGATGTCATTGGTCAGCCGTACTTGCCGATGCATTTTTTCAGGAAGGTAATCGAGATATTGTTGCTGTTCTTCGGTCTTGCCGCGATGGACCAGCACCAGACGGCACCCGTCTTTCGCCAACAACCTGGCGACCACCAGCGCAATGGAGCCAGGATAGCCAATGATTGCAACCTCTTGATCCTCCGGCCGCAGGCCAAGGCGGGAAAAAACGTCCAGGACGTTGCGCCAAGCCGCATAGGCAGTCAAGGAATTGCCAGTCGTAACGGGAACCCCCGCCCTTTCCAAGGTATGCAGGCCACGGTTGCCGACGATGCCGGTAAAGCCGCCCAAACCTACCACTTCAGCGCCGTGCCCCACCATATCCTGAACACCGGCAATGACCCGCTGCCCCATTGCACGATGGCTTTCCAGCATTTCTTCAGCGGTAAGCGGCATGTAATGCAGGATACCTTCACATTCCGCGCCACAGGCGCTGACGATTCGGCCAAAATCGATGAACGGGACAAGATTACGACGCTGCCATAAAAGCTTGTCGAAGCCTTGTTCTTGCTCAGCAATACTGCGATCGACAAGGTCGACGATCTTGACATGACGTTTGAGTTCGATGGATGTTGGATGCGCGATAAAACCGAATTTCATTAAAATTTTCCTTTGACATCGGAAATTCTCTGACTATGGAGAATCCCAAAAATAAGTGACTGGGCACAACAAGGCCGCCTCTTTTCACAGGCAGGCAATCGCTTTAGAAGTTAATTACTGACCTTACGCATTGCCCAGCAAAGGCACTGTCCACGAAAGGCACGAAAGACACGAAAAAGAAGCATAGGGAGAGAGAAGAGTGTGGTGCATACCTTTCGTGTTTTTCGTGCCTTTCGTGGACTGCGTTTTTTCATGATGGCGTGCGTAACGTCAGTTAATTAAACAGGCAGGCCGGTGGATCACTAATAACGGTTTGACGGTTCCACGCTTTTTCCGATAACAGGCTCAGTCCATCCCCGCTGGAATTATGGGAAAGCAGCACATCGAAGAAATTGATGCGTCCAGGTTCCGTCATGGCTTCTTTTAACATCTCTTGATCGAAATCGATGAGTGCATGCCGATGCACGGATAGCGGGCCGAACGTTTCCACACTCTGCGCGACAAGACGCGACGGCACTCCCGTCTGACTTCCTCCCTGGTGCGAAAATCGCATATCGAGATAGGTCTGGATGACGGAGAGAATGCCATTGGCGAGATAGAAAACAGTGACATTTTTCTTTTTTGCTTCGGGACACTCGGCAAGCAATTTGCAAAGATGGATTTCAATGTCAGGCACCACGCCTCGCGCACCATCGCCGATGAATGCCAACACATTACCGGAAGCGCTTAACGCGATATAGGGAAGCGCCATGAGCGCATCGCCCATGAGGGCTCGGCCATACCAACCGGAAAAGCCGGGGCCGGTAAGCGGCATATTCCGTACAGCGGAAAGGCCGCAACGGCCGACATCGAATACGCCAATATACCGATAGTCCTGCGTTTCAATCAGATCTTCGATCAACCGGCTCAAGCGATGGAAAAAATAGTTGGGCGCCATGGGGATGGTTTCAACACAATCCACCGGCACTGCCGTTGACAATGCGTTCATGGCGGCAATCTTGGCGCGCCGTTTCCGCAGAATGGCGGGTTGCACATCAAGCCTTGCAATCAAGCGCTCAAGAAAAACCTGCGCGGACATATGAACCGCGAGATCCGTAAAAGGCGCAAAATGCTTGCCCTCGCGATTCACCTGCACAATCCTCAGCTTCCGCGAAAGAACGCCTTCCGAGAAAGGCGTAGCGGCCTGATCCACCTTGCTTTTGATGAAGAACAGGCATTGCTCGTCTTTATTGTTCAGATCATGATCGGTATGCAGGAAATGATAAACACGACGGCTGAAAGCGTACATGGCAAGTGTGCCAAGGTAGTTGGATACCTTGCTGCCATTCCAATACGCCCCTACGCTGCCCGGATAAGTCAAAGAATCGCTTAAGGCAATCCCCGCACGCCGAGCGATCTCGTAGATCAGCGATCGTTCAACCTCAGACAAAGCGCCGCATTGCCAAAGAATATGGCAATCGCCCCCGTTTACAATCGCTAGCGCTTCTTCAAACGAAGCATCCGTCTCCACAGTCGTACCGTTTGGCGCATCGTTGCAGGGCAAAGCCTGCAAAGGCGTTTGTGCCCAGCATTCCAGCACCGGCTGCGTCACAAAGACGACAACAGGTCCAGTGCCTTTTGTCATTTTCTGAAATGCTTCGTATAGTTGGCCCGGCAGATCCGTCTGCTTCTCGATATAAACGTAAGCCAAACCACGAGCGGCAGCCACTGTACGTCCATCGCCTTCCTGATTGACCGTACCCTGAAACGCATACCAGGCATTGCTCGGGCTGTCTGCGCAAATAATCAGGCCCGGCGCTTTGGCACGCTGCAAATTGGCCAGCGTTCCTTTGAATTCGTCAATCATTCCTGATGTCACCGCAATGACATAAGCACGGCTGAACAACTGCCAGCCCGCCAGTGCGCCACAAGCCAGACTGTGCTCGTTCGGGCCGGTCAGTTGCCTAGTCCCTGTTCCAGCCGTTGTGTCGGCCATCGAGTCGATAAAGGCGGCGACCATCGAACCGGTAAAGGAGTAAAAATCCCAATTGTCGCGCCATTGGCTTTGCATAAAGCTTGATACCTCAACTGCCAAGGTCACTGGACGGAACGCATTATCGATGCCACGGCGGAGAACCCGGTTGAAATATGCACACTCCAAATGATCCAGCACAATCCGCAACATGTCTGCCTGCTGTGCGGCCCGGTCGCCGTCAAGCAGACGCAAATGATGGCCTCCGTCAGTACATAGAAGATGCGTTTCGAGACCATCGCGATCAAGATAAAAGGTGAACGAATTGGGAGAAATCCGGGTCGCCAACTTGTTGGATCGGCAGACCTCCAGCAATTGATGCTTCAGTCTCGCAGCCCAAGTCATATCACCAGTCCGCTCCACTGGAAATACCGCTGCATCGACGAAGAAAAATTCGAGCGACAAGCCCTCCCCTCCAATGCCATGATTGGAGGATTGCGCTGCTGCGGAAAATGCTTGCATTGACTCAAAATAAAAAACACGCAGATCGAAATCGCACTCTTGTTCCTGAAGATAGCGCTGCGCCTGGACAAACAAAGTATCGAGAACTGCCTGACTCTCGGGAGCAGAATCATTGCACCGGAAGGGAGCGATTGCCTCCGGGCGATCTTGCTTGGCTGCATCGCAACGCTCAGTCGCACCTTGGGTAATTGCCGCAAGCCGATCAGCAATGAAAGAAACGCTATCAAGTAAATTTTGATTCGGGGTTATGACGCAAACTCCAATTGTTACCATATAAAAAAACCCCTATAAAAGAAGCACGTATCCAATCAAACTTTCGTAGATTCAATAACGCGGTATGTTTTTTTTGAGTCACGTCAAGCAAGTGCAGACGTGATGTATTCTTGTTAATTCAGTTTAACCATAAATTACTTAGCATTCACTACTCGCACATAAAAAATGTAAGTGTCTTCGGCCAAGGCCGGCACGCTACGGCACTCGTCCCTGCATTCATTTAGGGGAAGCTTGCCATACCATTACAGGAAGAACCTGGTTTGCTCTTGATTTTGGAGAATGAAATGAACCATGATCGGTGATCCGCCCGTGACAGGTTGATGCCGTTCATGCGCTGGCCGATATATTGGTGATCGCTGGGTCGAGGGCTGGGACGAAGCCCTCGAAAAACGATGGAATGACGAAAGCCGGCCGACTGATTTTCTCGGCCTCTGCGCCTTACCGGGACACCATCGGGCTGAACGCTTTGGCAGATACCGACACGATGTCGCCCACCCGCATCCCATCAATTTCATCGTCGGTGGCGATCACGTCGATGATGTCTTGCCCCAATAACAGCGACAGAATGTACACCACCTCCTCGCGCCGAATCGCCAGCACCTGCGCGCGCAGGTTCAGTTTCCCGGCCACTCGCTGTTGCAAAAAGATTTCGGCTGGCGTGCCCGATTGCGTAATTTGCCCCTGCTCCAGGCGCAACACACGCTGCGACAATTTGAATACCTCACCCACGTCATGGCTTACCAACAGCGTGGTCAATCCGAAACGCCGATGCACGAGGGCGAGGTCGTCTTGCAACTGGCTTCGCAGCTCAGCGTCAAGCGCGGAAAGCGGTTCATCGAGCAGCAACAAGGCCGGCTTTCTAGCCAATGCGCGTGCCAGCGCTACCCGCTGTTTTTGGCCGCCTGACAACATGCCTGGCAAGCGGTTTTGCAGCGCAGTCAATCCTGTCAGACCAAGTAACTCGTCCACCCATGCGTTGTCGCCCTTGCCGGTGCCATAAGCAACGTTGTGGCGAATGGACAGATTCGGAAACAGCGCATAGTCCTGAAATACGAAGCCAATCGAGCGTCGCTGCGGCGGAAGATTGATTTTATTCGAGGAATCAAACCAGGTTGTGCCGCCGACCACGATCTTGCCGCGATCCGGTTGCGTCAATCCAGCCAGCATTCGCAGCACCGTCGTTTTTCCTGCACCGGACGGCCCGAACAACGCCACGAAGCTGCCGTCATCGAACGACGTTTGCAATTCGAGTTGCAGTCGGCCATCGGCATTTTGCAGGTTTTTTTCTAAAGTAAAATCGATCAACTCAGCCCGCCCTCACCCACTTTTTATTCATCACATACACGGTCAGCAGGATGAAAAAGGTAATTGCGAACAGCACCATCGCATAGAAATTCGCTGCCGCATAATTCAGGCTTTCGACCTCATCGTAAATCGCGATCGAGGCAACCTTGGTGACGCCAGGGATATTGCCGCCGATCATGAGCACCACGCCGAATTCACCCACTGTATGCGCAAAGCTCAGCACGGTTCCGGCTAATAGCGCCGATTTCATATTTGGTAACAGCACGCGGAACAGCGTTGTCAGATCCGACTTGCCCAAGGTGCGCGAGGCTTCAATCAGCGACGCCGGCAAATTTTGAAACCCCGACTGTATCGGGTGCACCATGAATGGCAGGCTGAAAATCACCGAGCCAATCACCAATCCGGCAAAGCTGAAAACCAGCTTCACATGCAGCCAGTGATCGAGCCATTGGCCAAACGCGTGCTGCGGACTGAATGCCAGCAGAAGATAGAAGCCGAGTACCGATGGCGGCAGCACCAGCGGCATGCTGACGAAGGTTTCAATCACGGGCTTGATGCGAATGCGGGTATAGGCGATCCAGTACGCCAGCGGAATGCCGATCACCAATAGAATCGCGGTCGTCATCGCCGCCAGGTAAAACGTCAGCAACAGCGGCTGCCAGTCGTAGCTCATGCCGCAGGCTCTCCAATACCAATCCTCACCCATAACGTGACAATGAAATTGATGGATTTTTTCGGCTGGCAAGGGTGAAGCAGGGGTTTCGCGCAGCATGCTGCGCGCCTGCGTAACGGTCTGCGCTTGCAAGCGCAGACGCGCCCTGCAAGGGAGAGGAGGCGCCATAGCGAGCTATGGCAACGACGAACAACGGTGAAGCAGGGACTTCGGATCGCATGCGATCCGCCTGCAAACAGTATCGGCTTGCAAGCCGATACTCCCATAGCGAAGCAGCCAGACGGAAAAAGACGCGATTTCATGTCACGTTATGGGTGAGGATTGGTATAAGTACACTCATTTCATTCGCTTTCACCAGGCCTTCCACCCGATCGCCAATCGCCAGTTGGAGCAGGTACGAAGACTTGGTTGTGATCACGGAAGCCAGTGCGTAGCCATCGACATCCAGTCCGACTTTCGTCAGCAATTTGCCGCGATCGATCATGGTCACGATGGCCGGAATACGATTGCGCATGCTGATCAAGCCGGAGAGATTCTTGGCCAGCGACACTTCGGTCTCTTTGAACATGAGTGTCACCGGCACATCGACTTGCCATGCAGCGACTTCATCGCCCGCACCAACCAAGGTCGCGGTGAAACAATGCGCGCCGACGGCGACTTCGATCAATGCAATGCTGCCGACAACTTCGATTGCCAAGATCCGGCCAGGCAAGCGATTCATGGCAGGATATATCCGTATTGTTCAAGGATGGCCCGAGCCTTGCCGCCATAGAGAAAGCGGTAAAACGATTGCGCCGCTTCCGGATGATTCATTTGGCCGTGTCTGAGAATTACCGCGCCTTGCGCGATCGGTTGGTACGCCTGCAGGGGAACATCGATCCACTTCCCCTGCCCTTTCATTTCCGGTGAAATAACCACCGACTTCGCGGTAAAGCCGGCATCGGCCGCCTTTGAATGAATGTACTGGTTTGTTTGCGCAATGCTTTCACCGAAGACCAGTTTCGATTTCAGCGCATCCTCCAATTGGTAATGGGTCAATACCTTGACCGTCTCACGACCATACGGCGCGGTCTTTGGATTGGCAAGCGCGATTTTGTCGATGGATGCGCTGCGCAGCACGTCTTTCCAGTTTGTCAGATCGATATTTTTCATGGTCCACAGCACCAGCGCGCCGTAGGCATATGGTTTCGGGGCCGCTGTGGCGAAACCTTCCTTGTACAGCTTCTCAGGAAATTCCATGTCGGCCGACAAGAACACATCGAACGGCGCGCCATTCAGGATTTGCGCAGTGAACTTGCCGGATGAGTTATAGGTCGGTTTAAGGTCATGACCCGTTTCTTTTTTGAATGCGGCCTGCAGATCATCGAACGCGTATTGCACGTTTGCTGCTACGGCAACCGTGAGCGTGTCGGCAAAAACCGGAGCGGAGATTGCCAGCAGCAATCCAATACAGAGATGAGGGATGCGTTTCAATTACCGTTCTTTCGTGGTTGAGCGCTATTGCGCCACAATTGCCGACGCGGCGCGCTTCATGTGAAGGGTGCGCATGCGGCTGCATGTGGCTATATGTTACACAGAAGTCAGTAACTTAGGCGACGAAGAACCTTCGTGTTCCCCTCCTCCCTAGAACGGATTGCAAATCACTGTAGGGGTGTAGCAGGGAATTCGGATCGCCTGCGATCCGCCTGCGAAACGGTAGTGGCTTGCAAGCCACTACGCGCCCTGCAAGGG
>Ga0136846_1225134_pt1 | contig 10307 bp, 12 predicted proteins | sample HopSoiMetagenom2_FD_96841 | JGI IMG/M metagenome (GOLD analysis project Ga0136846, IMG submission 96841) | Grasslands soil microbial communities from Hopland, California, USA - 2 Assembly 2016 (version 4) | ecosystem: Environmental > Terrestrial > Soil > Grasslands | place: USA: Hopland... | reverse complement strand
GTCTCCTACTACGAGAACGCGCGCGCGAAGGCGGCGATCGGCCAGGGGGCGGCGGAGTGGTCGCTCGGCGAGGACTCGGGCGTCTAGGTCGACGCGCTCGGCGGGCGGCCGGGGGTGCTGACGGCGCGCTACGCGCCGAGCGGGCCGGAGGCGAACGCGAAGCTGCTGGCCGAGCTCGGCGACACCGCAGACCGCGGCGCCCGCTACGTCTGCGAGCTCGTCCTGATCGGCCCGGACGGGCGCGAGCTTCGCGGCAGCGGTGAGCTCGCGGGGCGGATCGCGCAGGAGCCGCGGGGCAGCGACGGCTTCGGCTACGACCCGGTCTTCGTCCCGGAGCGCGAAGAGAAGACGGTCGCCGAGCTCGGCAACGACTGGAAGGCGCGCAACTCGCACCGGGCCAGAGCCGCGGCGGCGCTCACGGCCGCGCTCAGGCCAGGCCCGCCGCCTCCTCCGGCTCGGTAGCCGGGCCGCGCCGGCGGTCGGCGAAGAGCCAGTTCACCTCCGCGCCGAAGACGATCACGTTCGCCATCACGTAGAGCCAGACGAGCAGGAGCGCCGGCCCGCCGAAGGCCTTCAGGGCGACGACGTTGTTCGAGAAGCGGACGTAGAGCGGCAGCACCTGGAAGCTCGCCTCCAGCACGATGGCCGCCACGATCGCGCCCGGCAGGACGTCCGTGAACGAGTGCGCGACGTTCGTCAGCAGGTTGTAGACGGCCATCAGGAACACGAATACCGCCACCAGCGAGACCACCACCGAGAGCCCGTACGCGACGTACGAGTTGCTCGCGACCCCGTCCGCGTAGCGCGTGAAGAGGTCGTAGCCGAACGACCCGATCAGCAGGCCGAAGAACAGCGTCACGAGCGACAGCAGCATCAACGCGACAGCCAGCAGCTTCCCGCGCAGGAACGAGCGGTTCGGCTTCCCGTAGACGATGTTGAATGCCGACTCGAGCACGCTGAAGAGCGAGAGCGACGTCCACAGCAGAGCCGCGCCGCCGACGATCCCGAGAGCGGTCGCGTGGCGCTGGATCTCGCGGACGGTGTGGACGATGCTCGAGATCGAGCTGCCGGGGAACGCGCGCTTCAGCTCGGTGACGAGATAACTCGACTCGTCGGGACGCCCCGCGAGCGAGAGCACCGACACCGTCAGGAAGAGCAGCGGCACGAAGGACAGCAGCGCGAAGTAGGCGATCATCGCTGCGAGGTGCGGGCCGCGGTCGTCGAAGAACTTGCCGAGCGGCTGGGGCAACGGCGGCATCAGGCCGGAGTATGGGCTGTGCTAGCGTCGGCTCGATGGCCGAGACAGCCCAACCGCTCGCGGACCTGACCGAGATCTCGACACAGGTCCAGGCAGCCGTCGTCCTCGACCGCGAGGGCTCCGTGCTAGCTGCAACCCTCGACGACGAGCGGGCCGGACGCCTCGCCGCAAGCGCGCTCGAGCTCTTCCGAGCCGGCGACGAGCGCTCCGAGCAGGAGCTCGTGCAGCTCGACGCGACGCTGCCCGACGGCAGCGTCTTCGTCGTCCGCGACGGCGACCGGCTGATCGCCGCGACCACGACTCCGGAGCCGACGGTCGGGCTCGTCTTCTACGACCTCAAGAGCGCCCTGCGCGGCTTCGGCGAGGAGCAGAAGCCGAAGCGCGCGCCCGCCAAGCCCGCGAGCACGCGGAAGAAGAAGGATGCGTCCGCGTAGGGCTTTCGCGGTCGTTGCGGCCGCCGCCGGCTCCGCGGCCGGTGCGGTGCTGCTGCGGCGACGCGCGGCGCGCGGCAAGGCGCGGGTCGAGCTCTACTTCGCCGACGGCTCGCTCGTGCGCCTGGCGCAGGGGGCGGCCGAGTCGGAGCGCCTACTGCTTCACGCGCGCGAGCTGCTCGCTGCGGCGCGCAGCTAGTGGAGCACGCCGAGCTCGGTGCGGCCCTGCGCGACCACGCCTACCTCGAGGGCGACTTCGTCCTTCGTTCCGGTCGCCGCTCTCGCTATTACCTCGACAAGTACCGCTTCGAGACCCGGCCCGACCTGCTCGGGCCGCTCGGCGAGGCGATCGCCGTGACCGTGCGTGAGCACGAGCCGGAGGCGGAGCTGCTCGCCGGGCCCGAGCTCGGGGCCGTCGCGCTGGCTGCGGCGGCGTCCCTCGCCTCGGGCCTGCCGTTTCTGATCGTCCGCAAGGAGGCCAAGGACTACGGGACGGCGAACCGGCTCGAGGGCGTTTACGAGCCCGGCAACCGGGCCTGCCTGGTGGAGGACGTCGTCACCTCCGGCGGCGCCGCGATCGCGGCGATCGAGGGACTCCGCGAAGCGGGCCTGGAGGTCGGAACCGCGGTGTGCGTGGTCGACCGGGAGGAGGGCGGGGCGGACGCTCTCGCGCGAGCCGGAGTGCGGCTGCGACCCCTCTTCCGGGCCTCCGAGCTGCTCGACCTGTCCAAAAGTGCCGCAAACCGCATGGTTGAGCCGAAAGCCTAACCCTGCTAGGGTCTTGCGCCGAGGTACAGCAATTCCCAATCGGGAGAGGAGCGAATGTGACGAAGCAAGAATTCGTCGATCGGGTAGCGCAGACGGGCAACCTTTCGCGGCGTGACGCCGCCGAGGCTGTCGACGCTGTGCTCGCGTCGATCACCGAGGTCCTGCGCTCAGGCGGCGAGGTCAACTTCACCGGCTTCGGGAAGTTCTCGACGCAGCATCGCAAGGAGCGGCAGGGCGTCAACCCGCGCAACCCCAGCCAGAAGGTGACCATCCCCGCGGCGACCGTGCCGAAGTTCTCGGCCGGCAGCTCGCTGAAGACCGCCGTCAAGACCGGCGGCGGCGGTGGCGGCGGTAACGGGGGCGGCACGGGAGGCGGCGGCGGCTTCTAGACCGCGGCTCCTGTGAAGCTTCGTGAGGGCCGCGAGAGCGGCCCTCACTCGTTCCACGGCCGGGTCGGCCGCTAGCCTCCGTGCGAGTGGGCGCCGAGCCGGCAGTCGCGACCGCGCTGTTCCCCGACCGCCTGGCGGAGGCGGTCGAGCGCAAGCGCTCCCAGCTGCTCGTCGGCCTCGATCCGCGGCCGGACCTGCTGCCCGTCGAGCTGGCCGGGGACGCGCATCTCTCCCGTGAGGCCGCCGCGGATGCCTGCGCGCGCTTCTGCTGCGGGATAGTCGACGCCGTCGCCCCGCACGTCGTCGGTGTCAAGCCGCAGCTCGCGTTCTTCGAGGCGCTCGGCTCAGACGGCCTCCGGGCGCTCGAGGACGTCTGCGCCTACGCGCGCCAGGCCGGGCTGCTCGTTCTCGCCGACGCGAAGCGCGGCGACATCGGCTCGACCTCGCGCGCTTACGCGACGGCCTACCTCGAGCCGCGTGGCGACGGGCCGCCGCTCGCCGACGCGATGACGCTCAACCCGTACCTCGGCCGCGATTCCCTGGAGCCGTTTCTCGGCGCGTGCCGGCGCCACGGCGGCGGCGTCTTCTGCATCGTCAAGACGTCGAACGAAGGGGGAGCAGACGTTCAGGACCTCGTGCTCTCGGACGGGCGGCCGCTCTGGCACCACGTGGCGCGGCTCGTGCACGAGCTCGGTGAGGAGCTGGTCGGCGAGCGCGGGCTCTCCAGCGTCGGCGCGGTCGTCGGCGCCACGCACCCACGCGCGGTCGGCGAGGCTCGCAGGCTGCTGCCGCAGGCGATCCTCCTCCTGCCGGGGGTCGGCGCGCAGGGGGCGACTCCGGCCGATCTCGCCCGTGCCTTCACGAGCGGCCCGGCGAGCGCGCTCGTGAACGCGTCGCGCAGCGTCATCTACGCCTTCCGTAACGGCCGGGCGGACTGGCGCGCGGCGGCCGGCCTCGAGGCGGCGCGCCTGCGGCGCGACGTCTGGGCCGTGTCGGGCTGGTAGAGGTGGCCGACGGCTGGCGCAGGGAGGCGAAGCGCTATGGGGCGCCGGTGGCGTTCCTGCTCGCGGTGACGATCGCGGTGCTGCTCGTCCGGCAGGGCTTGAACAGCGAGGCGGCGCCGGCAACGACGACCACGGCGACGTCGACTCCGACCACCACGGCCCCGAACGCGACGCCGGTCCGCCGCCGGCGCTTCTACGTTCTGCGCTCCGGCGAGACGCTCAGCGATGTCGCGATTCGGTTCGACACCACCGTCGAGCAGCTCGTCGTACTGAATCCCGGCGTCGAGCCGACCAACCTGAGCGTCGGCCAGCGCATTCGGGTCAAGTGACCTCCTCCTAGTTAGACTCGCCCGGCTTTGCTGCGTGTGGTCGTCGCCGCTGCGGCCCTGGCGCTCGCGGGACCGGTGCTCGCCGCGCCGCCGCAGGTCACCGGGCGCGCCTACGTCGTCGAGAACGGCTCGACCGGCGAGGTGCTGCTCGCGCACAACCCGCGCGCCTCGGTGCCGATCGCGAGCATCACGAAGCTGATGACGGTGCTGCTGACGCTCGAGCACACGAAGCCGGGCGACACCGTCGTCGTCGACCCGCAGGCGGCGAGCGTCGGCGAGTCGAGCGCGAACCTGCGAGCGGGCGAGCGGCTGACCGTGCGCGAGCTGCTCGAGGCGGCGCTGATCCAGAGCGCGAACGACGCGGCGGACGCGCTCGCCCTCCACGTCGGGCACGGCAGCCAGCAGCGGTTCGTGGCGATGATGAACGCGCGGGCGAAGCAGCTCGGCCTCGCGAGCACGCACTTTGTCCGCCCCGACGGGCTCGACGCGCCGGGTCACCTCTCGAGTGCGCGCGACGTGACGCTCCTCGCGCGGATCCTCATGCACCGGCCGATCGTCCGGCAGATCGTGCGGCAGCGCGCGGCGACAATCTCGGGCGGTCGGGGCCTGCACACCTGGAACGACCTGCTGTCGACCTACCCCGGGATCTTCGGCGTCAAGACGGGGCACACGTCGGCGGCAGGCTGGTCGCAGGTGGCCGCCGCGCGCCGGGGACTCGTCACGATCTACGCCACGCTCCTGGGTAGCCCGGACCGCGCCGTTCGCAACGCCGACCTCGTGGAGCTGCTCGACTGGGGCTTCTCGCGCTACCGCTCCGCGGCCGTCGTGGTGCGCGGCCATGCCTACGCCCGGGCGGAGCTCGGCTACGGGCGCCGGCCGGTGGCGCTCGTCGCGGCGGGATCGCTGACGCCGTCCGTGCGAGTCGGGTTCGCGCTCGTCCGCAGGATCGTCGCCGCCGACGCGGCCGACCTGCCCGTGCAGCGAGGACAGGCGCTCGGCGAGGTCCGGGTCTACCAGCATGGGCACCTCCTCGGCGCCGTGCCGCTCATCGCGTCGCGCTCGGTCGCGCAGCCCTCGTTGGGCGGGCGCGTCGGGTGGTATGCGACGCGTACCCTGGACCACATGGGCGGGTGGTTCTCGTAGTCGTCACGGTCACGATGAACGCGGCGATCGACCGCACGCTCACCGTGCCCAACTTCCAGCGCGGCCAGCGCCATCGCGCGAGCGCCGGGCTGACGCTCGCCGGCGGCAAGGGGATCAACATCGCCCGTGCGCTGAAGGGTCTCGGCGTCCCGGTCGTCGCCACCGGCCTCGCGGGCGGCCGCACGGGCACGCGCATCGTCGAGGAGCTGACGGCGGAGGCGATCCTGAACGACTTCGTGCGCATCGAGGACGAGTCGCGCACCTCGACGGCGATCGTCGATCCGACGGGCTCGAGCTACACGGAGGTGAACGAGTGGGGCCCGCACGTCGAGGCGGACGAGCTCGAGATGCTCCTGGAGAAGCTCGCCTACCTTTCGCAGGGCGCCGACTACGTCGTCTTCGCAGGCTCCCTGCCGCGCGGGATCGACGACGCGTTCTACTCGGAGGCCGTGCGCGAGCTGAACCGCCGCGGCGCCCGGACCGTGCTCGATTCGGAGGGTGAGTCGCTGCGCTTGGCGGTCCACGCCGAGCCGCTGCTCGTCTCGCCCAACGAGCGCGAGGCCGAGGCGCTCGTCGGCCAGGAGTTCCACGACGACGACGACTTCCTCGTCGGGCTCGAGACGATCGCCGAGCTCGGCCCGCGCAACGTCCTGATCACGCGCGAATCCGGCTGCTGGGCGCTGCTCCGCTCGGAGCGCGAGACGAGCCGCTACCGGGCGCTGGCGCCGGTCGTCGACCCGATCTCGGCGGTCGGCTCGGGGGATGTGCTCCTCGCCGGCTTCATCGCCGCCCGGCTCGAGGGCCGCTCGGACGAGGAGGCGCTCCGCAGCGCCGTCGCGGCGGGAGCCGCCTCGACGCTCGAGATCGGCGCCGGCCGCTTCGAGCCGCGCGAGGCCGGGCGCCTCGTGTCGGCCGTCGAGGTGGCCCAGCTCGAGCCGGTCGTCAGCGACTGAGCCTGCCTAAAGCGCGGGCGCGCCTCCGCCGATACGTGCACGGCGATGAATCGCCAGCGCCTGCCTGTGGTGCTGTCTGCGGCGGCGGTTGCGATCGCCGTCCTCGGCGCCACCCCACACGGCTTTGCGGCCCTCACCAAAGGGGCTGTTCGCGTTGCGCTCTTCGCAAAGAACTCGGGCAAGGTCGGCGGGATCGCGGCCTCGAAAAAGCCGAAGGCGGGGAAGCTGCTCCCGCTCGGCAAGGACGGCAAGTTTCCCGTCTCGGTGCTCCCGGCCGGCCTGCAGGGGCCGCCCGGAGCCGAAGGCGCACGCGGTCCCGCCGGCCCGGCGGGCCCACAGGGCGCCCAGGGCCCGCAGGGGCTGAAGGGCAGCAAGGGCACGACCGGCCCGGCAGGCCCGCGCGGCACCACCGGCTCGCAGGGCCCGATCGGCCCGCCGGGCGGCTACGGCCTGCTGAACCTCGGTCGCGCGACGCTCGCGAAACAGACCCTCGCGCCCGGCGGCGCGCATTCCGCCAGCACCGCCGGCGCGGACGGGCTCCCGCTCGTGGCCGTGCTTGACACCGGCAACGACGACCTGCAGGTCGTCCACTGCGCCGATGCCGCCTGCGCCACGTCGGCCTCTACGCCCGTCGACACCGGCGGCAACGTCGGCCGCTACCCATCGGTCACCGTGGGCTCGGACGGCCTGGGCCTCGTGAGCTACCTCGATTCGACGAACCACAACCTCAAGGTCGCGCACTGCACCAACGTCGCCTGCACGGCGTTCACTGCCGCGACGGTCGTCGCCAGCGGCACCGTCGCGGACGACGCCACCTCGATCACGGTCGGGACCGACGGCCTGGGCCTCGTCAGCTACGTCGACAACGGCAACCTGCGCGTCGCGCACTGCGCGAACCTCGCCTGCTCGAGCGCGACCTCCAACCCGGTCGCCGCGACCACGGTGGGCTACTCCTCGCTCGCGATCGGCGCCGACGGGCTCCCGCTCGTGAGCTTCCTCGACAACGCAAACCAGGACCTGCGCGTCGCCCACTGCGCCGACGTCGCCTGCACGAGCTCGACCTCGACCGCCTTCGACACGGCGAACAACTCCGGCTTCTACAGCTCGCTGACCCTCGGCTGGGACGGTCTCGGCCTCATCAGCTACCGCGACGCGACCTCGAGCGCGCTCAAGGTCGCGCACTGCGACGACCTCGCCTGCTCCGCGGCGACCGTCACTCCGATCGACGCCAGCGGGATCCAGGGCGAGTACTCGTCGATCACGGTCGGCGCCGACGGCCTCGGCGTGATCAGCTACTACGACGGCACCGGGGCCAACCAGGACTTGAAGGTCGCCCACTGCGGCAACCTCGCCTGCTCGACCTCGTCGTTCGTCGCCGTCGACACGGCCGGCCAGGTCGGCTGGAACACGTCGATCACGATCGGCTCGGATGGGCTGCCGTTCGTGAGCTACCGCGACGTGACCGGCAACCGGGTCAAGGGCCTGCACTGCCCGAACGTCTTCTGCGTCGGCTACCTCCGTCGCCGCTAGGGGCGCCCTTCTTCCGTCCAGGGGCAGTGCTAGCATCGCGGCACTTGAGAGAAGGCGGCGAGAACGGTTTTTTGGCCCAGGCGATCACGACGGCGCCTGGGCCTTTGTGCATTAGAGGGGCTGGCGAAATAGCGCTCGTCGCTGGGGCGCGCTGGTCGTTCCGAGGCAAGGACGCAGGGAGCGTTCGTACCTGGAAGGTACGGGCGCGACTGAGGACGCCGTCTCGGGGCGACCGGTGCGGTTCAGCGGCACAGTCGCTACTTCGGCAGATCCTCTTTGAGGGGAGGTAATCGGTGGAGATCGAGATCGGGCGAGGGAAGAAGGCTCGGCAGGCGTACGGCTTCGACGACATCGCGATCGTGCCGTCGCGGAGGACGCGCGACCCACAGGACGTCGACATCGGCTGGAAGCTCGGTCCACACCTGCTCGAGCTGCCGCTGATCGCCTCGGCGATGGACGGTGTCGTCTCGCCGCAGACCGCGATCGAGCTGGGGAGGCTCGGCGGCCTCGGCGTCCTCAATCTCGAGGGCATCTTCACCCGCTACGAGAAGGCCGACCGCGAGCTCGAGAAGATCTCGAAGCTGACGAAAGAGCAGGCCACGAGCGGGATGCAGAAGATCTACGACCGCCCCGTCGACCCCGAGCTGATCGCCTCGCGGATCAAGGAGATCAAGGCCGCGGGCGCGCTCGCGGCGGGCTCGCTGACGCCGCAGAAGGTGCGCGACCACTACGAGGCGGCGCTCGAGGCGGGGCTCGACGTGCTCGTGATCCAGGGCACCGTCGTCTCGGCCGAGCACGTCTCCTCGAACGGGCACGCGCTCAACCTGAAGGAGTTCATCGCGTCCTTGCCGATCCCGACCATCGTCGGCGGCTGTGCCTCGTACCAGACGGCCCTGCACCTGATGCGCACCGGCGCCGAGGGTGTGCTCGTCGGCGTCGGCCCCGGCCAGGCCTGCACCACGCGTGGCGTCCTCGGGGTCGGGGTCCCGCAGGCGACGGCGATCGCAGACGCCGCGGCCGCCCGCGTGCAGCACCTGCTCGAGACCGGCAAGTACGTGAACGTGATCGCCGACGGCGGCATGCGCACCGGCGGGGACATCTCGAAGGCGATCGCCTGCGGCGCCGACGCCGTGATGGTCGGGTCGCCGCTCGCCCGCGCCAAGGAGGCGCCCGGCCGCGGCTTCCACTGGGGCATGGCCACCTTCCACCCGACGCTCCCGCGCGGGGCTCGCGTGGCCGTCGACCAGAACGCGACGCTCGAGGAGATCGTGATCGGGCCCGCCCGCGAGAACGACGGCACGCTCAACTTGATGGGCGCCCTGCGGACGTCGATGGCGACCTGCGGCTACGAGTCGATCCACGACTTCCAGAAGGCCGAGGTGATGCTCGCACCGGCGCTCAAGACCGAGGGCAAGTCGCTCCAGCAGGCCCAGCGGATCGGCATGGGGTAGTGCCGGGCGAGGTCGTCCCGCTTCCCGTTCCGGAGCCGTCGCCCGAGGAGCGGCCGGTGCTCGTGCTCGACTGCGGCGGCCAGTACGCGCAGCTGATCGCCCGGCGGGTGCGCGAGGCGCGGGTCTACTCGGAGCTCGTGCCGCACTCGATCTCGGCGGCCGAGGCGCGCTCGCGCCGGCCGCGCGCGCTCGTGCTCTCGGGCGGCCCTGCGTCGGTCTACGCCCACGGCGCGCCGCGCGTCGATCCCGGCCTCTTCGAGCTGGGGGTCCCGACGCTCGGCATCTGCTACGGCATGCAACTGATGGCGCAGGAGCTCGGCGGCACCGTCGAGCGCACCGGCGTCTCCGAGTTCGGCAAGACCGACGTCCGCGCGGAGCCGGAGAGCGAGCTCTTCGCCGGCCTCGGCGCCGAGCAGACCGGCTGGATGAGCCACCGCGACTCCGTCACCGCGCCGCCCGAGGGCGCGCGCGTCACGGCCGGCTCGCCCGCCGCGCCGATCGCGGCGTTCGAGGACTCCGGCCGGGGGCTTTACGGCGTTCAGTTCCACCCGGAGGTCGTGCACACGCCGCACGGCCAGGAGGTGCTGAAGAACTTCCTCTACAACGTTGCCGACGCGCCGCCGACCTGGACGGCCGCGGCCGTGATCGAGGAGCAGGTCGAGCGGATTCGCGCGCAGGTCGGCAACGAGCGCGTGCTCTGCGCACTGTCGGGCGGCGTCGACTCCGCAGTCGCCGCGCTGCTCGTGCACAAGGCGGTGGGCGACCAGCTCGTCTGCGTCTTCGTCGACCACGGCTTCCTGCGCAAGGACGAGGCGACGCAGGTGGTCGAGACGTTCGAAGGTCACTTCCATGTGCCGCTCGTGCACGTGCAGGCGCAGGAGCGGTTCCTGGCGCGGCTCGAGGGGGTGTCCGACCCCGAGGAGAAGCGCAAGGCGATCGGCGAGGAGTTCATCCGCGTGTTCGAAGACGAGGCGCGGAAGCTCGGAGACGTCCGCTGGCTCGTGCAGGGGACGCTGTACTCGGACGTGATCGAGTCGGGCGGCACCGACGG
>Ga0136846_1221082_pt1 | contig 10309 bp, 13 predicted proteins | sample HopSoiMetagenom2_FD_96841 | JGI IMG/M metagenome (GOLD analysis project Ga0136846, IMG submission 96841) | Grasslands soil microbial communities from Hopland, California, USA - 2 Assembly 2016 (version 4) | ecosystem: Environmental > Terrestrial > Soil > Grasslands | place: USA: Hopland... | reverse complement strand
GGTCCTGCGCGGCCAGCGCCAGGCGCTTCACGTCGATGCGAGCCAGCCCCAGCCGGGAGACGATGCCCCGGTTCAGCGAATAGAGGCTGGTGATCTCGCGAGCCATCGTCAGCCGATCAGGTTGCCCGTGTTGCCGCCGCCATCGCGCCGGTTCGGAAACCGGTTGCGTGACCGAGACCACGTGCCTTGCGCCGGGAAGCTGGTCGGATCGGCCATGGCGGCCTTGTTCTTGGCCGTCGTCAGCAGCTTCTCGCGCAGTTTTTCAACGCGATCCAGTTCTTCCTGCGAGTTCGACAACTTCAGGATGATCTTGCTGGCGAAGTGCACCTCGACGAACTCGCGGAAGCTGTCGGGCCACTGGTTCATGTTCATGCCGTACAGCAGGCCGGACGACACGAAGCGAATGTAGAGCGTGTCAAGGTCGGCATACCAGTAGCCGGCCTCATCGCGGTAGCGGGTCAACGGCTCGCGCATGAACTCGTCGGCGCACACGCCGGACGTCAGCAACCAGTCGTCAGGCTTCTGGAACGCGCGGTTGTAGCCGAAGGGCGGCTCCAGCGACGAGTCGTAATCGATCTGCACGGTGCGCATGGCGAAGTTCCACTGCGCTTCCTCCAGGCAGGTCTTGACGCCGTTGGCTGACCACACGCGGTCGAGCAAGCGGCGGGGCTCGCGGTTCTCGGTCAGGGACGCGAGGAACCGCTCGCCGCAATGCAGCAGGGCGCCGTTGTAGAGGTCCAGCTGCGTGGTCACGACCGTTCAGCCCTTGAGGACGTTGGTCTCGTACTGCACCAGCCAGGCATTAGCGGCGGCCTTCGTTTCGATGCCGCTCTGGATGATCGCGTCGTCGGCCAGGCGCTTGACGCGAAATTTGTGCTGCGGGCCGCCGTAGACGACCTCATGCTTCACGCTGTTCGCCGGCGCAGCAACGACGCTCTCTAGGTCGATCTTGGATGCCAAGTGCACGGCAGCCCAGTTGCGGCCGACCTCGGTGACGATCAGGTTGACGATCCACTCGCCGGTTTCGAGACGCACCTCGATGTGATCGAACTTCTGGAGCCGCGCTGCCATGTGTGCCCAGTAGCCCATGTCGAGAATGTCCTCGACAGTCGTGCCGTCTTCGGCGTTGACAACCCACTCCTGGCGCCACTGCTCGGCCAGTTCCATGCGTTGCGGGTTCAAGATCACTGCGCGCCGGATCGCCGGCTTGTCCAACACTGCATTCATCGAGTTCTCCTCTCGGGTTGAAGAAAAAATGGGCGCACCCTGGATGGAGTGCGCCCGCACTGGCAAGGCTGCGAAGCCTTAGTTGAAAGTCGACGTCATCAGCGAACCGGTCGACAGGCTGGCACCGGCCGTCGAGACCGAGACGATGGAGCCCTGCCACGTCTGCACCGACGAGCCCAACGACGAGAAGCTGTTCCCGATGACCATGTCACCGGCACGCATGCCGATGTAGAAGCCGTCGCTGAAGAAGTTCGACGCGGTCAGGTCGGTGGTCAGGTTGGTGGACGAGTAGAACCATAGTCCACCACCACCGCCACCGGGGCCGTTGGGGTTGTTCGCGGCCGTCGAGCCCTGCGTGGACAGGAACTGCGTCGAACCGGAAATGGCCGGGTTGTTCGCGAACGGGGCAACCAGCTGACGCGGGGGATTCGCGATGCTGGACGATTGGGTGCTGCCGAAGTAAGCCATGGTGATGTCCTTTCAGGCTTGGCGATCAGGCGTAGGCCGAACCGTCGTGGGTGATGACGACCACGCCGGTGTTCTGCAGCAGCAGGGCGCTCATGAACGCCGAGGCGCGAGCCCACGAGTAGTCCTGTTCTTGGTCGTAGCCGACCGGGCTCTGCAGGCCGCCGGTGTCGATGGCGAAGCCGGCCGAGGTCTTGTGGTACAGGAAGCTCTTCTCGCTGCTCGTGCCCTTGCCCGGAAGGTTCGGGTGCTCCACGATCAGCGCGTTGCGCCACCGGTACGCCATCGGCTTGTCCTTCCAGGACGCGTTGTCCGATCCGGCATAGGGCCGCATCTCGACGTACTGGGCGTTCGCGAACTCGGTCGCCTGCTCCAGGTAGGCCAGGAAGGACGGCTGACACAGCAGCGTGATGTTGCTGTCCCACGGCACGGCAGCGTTGGAAAGCTTCACGCGACCGTTCTGGAACAGCGACACGTTGGGCACGGTGCCGCCGGCGCCGATGGCGACGGTGCCGGTATTCAGCTGGTTGATGATCAACTCGTCGATCTTGCGGTTGATCACCGCCATCGTGGTCATCTGCATGACCGCGCGCTGATTGCCCTGCGACGCGAACACATTGAACCCGGTCTTGCGAACCAGGTCATGCCATTCCTGCAGCGTGCAGGTGTTCTGGTTGTTCGAATCGTTGCGGGCGGGGATGCGGCCGTTCAGACCACGGGTCACGGCGGACGCGCCACCCGAGCCAGCGACCAGGAAAACGGCCTGCTGCCCCTTGATGACGGCTTCGGTGGTGACGGTGTCGCGCAGCAGCGTGCTGTGCGCTTCGAACGCCTGGATGAACTCCTGGCGGTATTGGATCTGGAATGCACTGTCGCTCATGGCGGACTCCTAGAAAACGAGGTGTGTGAGACCGTCGCTCGGGGTGTCCGTCTGTGGCTGTTCGCCGGGGTGTCCTTCACAGGAGCCGGCGGCCCGCCAACGGGGCCTTGCTACTCGGTAAGCAGGCCGCACTGTGCGTGCGCGCCTGCGTTCCGGCAAATCAATGGCCGAGTTTGCTCAAGCCTTGGCGCGCGGCTTCATCTGCTCGCGTGCGCCCAGCAGCTCGCGGTAGCGGGCCTGCATCTTCTCGTCCTTGTTGTAGGCGGTGCGGTTCTCCCGCATGGCCTTCTCGATCTTGCCGATCTCGTCCTCGACACCTTGCAGCGGGTTGGCCTCGGAGCCCGGCACCACCACGCCGCTCGGGTTCTGCACCAGCGCCAGGCTCACGAGCAGCTTCAGCACTTCCGGCGAGCTTCCCAGCAGCGTGCCATCGGGAAGGCGCGCGCCCAGAACCTGATTCTTCAGCGGCTGCGATGCATTACCGTCGAGCAGACCATGCACCAGGTTGAGGTTGCGGCGGAACTCGGGGCCCCACTCGGCGCGCAGCGCGTCTTCGCTGGCTTGCTTGGCGGCCACGTCGTTCTCGTGGCGCATCTCCATCGCCTTGGCGAATACGGAGTTGTAGGCCTTAAGCGATGCCTGCACCTGGGCTGGCGTCTGGTTCGTGGCGTGGGCCTCGGCCAGAAGCAGATCGACGGCGTCTTTCGACAGCGTCTTGCCCATGTCGCCGAGGTCGTACTTGTCGGGCGTTTCCGGGATGCCGTTGGCCTCGCGGAACTCCTTGAGCTGGTCGGCCGTCGGGTTCTTGCCCAAGACCGGCTTCAGCTCGCCGGCACTGATGCGGTTCTGCGCGGCGATGAGCGCCTGCATGGCGGCCTCGGGCGAGGCATAGCGCCCCAGCCGGCCCAGCATCTTGGCGTCATCCTTGCTGACGGTCTCGCGCCAGTCGGCGGGCCAGTAGCCCTCATTGGGCGTGGCCTTGTTTCCCTTGCCGTCGTCTGCGGCTGCGGGCACTGGTGCTGGGCCAGCCGCCGCCGGGCCCGGCGCTGGCGCGGCCGGAGCGGCAGCAACCGGTGCGGGCGCTGGGGCCGCAGGCGCAGCAGCTGGTGCCGCGGCGGGTGCAGCAGCAGGAGCGGCCGCCGGCGCGGCGCCGCCACCACCACTGCCCTCGCCAGCGTCTTCAGGCTTTCGGTACGTGTATCGATTACGTCGGATCAGCATGGTCCCTCCTCAGGGATGAAAGATCGGCATTGAAACAGCCGACGATGAGGTCGGCGACGAACAAGCGCCCGAGCGCGAAGGCGGTGTCGCGGTCGTTGGCCTGGTACGGGAAATGGGCCTTGCCGCCGGCCTCGCGAACGATCCACTCCAGCGCCAACTGCTGCTGGTGCTCGCTGGCCTCGCCGCGGTGCAGCGCCTTGATGGCGGCTACCACGGCGACGGGCGCGTGCGGCGCCTGGTCAATCGGTGGCCGGGGCGCGGCCTTCATCACGGGCGCCTTGTTCATGCGGGCGCGCCTTGCTGCTGCGGCACCAGGCCGGACTGCCCGATGTTCTTGGCCGCGTTGGACGCCTGCTCGATGGCGGCGAGCTTGGACTGCTGGGCCGTGGCCTGCTGCTGCCTTGTCTTCTGCTCGGTGACGTAGGCCTCGGTGTTGAGCCAGGTGGCCGGAACGCCCACGCCGAGCAGCGCATCGCGCAGCGCCGTCTCGGTCTTCGGAATGAACGCCGTCGACGGATCGAGCGCGATGGCCGAGCCGATGAGCGCCTGGGCCTCCTGGAACTTCTGGCCCTTCTGCTGCTCGATGGCATCGTGCAGCGGGCTCTCGAAGGTGAAGGAAATGTCGGCGCCCTGCAGTTCCTTGGGCCAGGTGTTTTCCGGGCCGAATGCGCCGTGCCGCCTCATGATGTCGAAGGTCTCGTCGCAGAGCGAGGCGTTGTATTCCATCTCCATCGGCTCGAAGATGGGCAGCGCGTTGCGGATGTATTCCTGCACGCGCTGGCCCACCTCGTAGGCCGTCATCTCCGGCGCGCGCTGCGGCAGCGTCAGGGCATCCAGGAAGAAGGCGCTGTGCAGCATGGTGCGCGTGTCCTGGTTCATCTCGACGCCGAAGCTGAAGCCGCGGAAGTCCTGCGCGATCGGTCGCAGTGCCTCGCCCATGCGCTCGTCGTAATCCTCGTCGATCCAGGTCACGCCGCCGGCGTAGAGGGCCATGTCGGACTTCACGACGTTGCGTGTGGCGATCATGGGCGGGCTGGTGGCCTTCTCGCCGGCCTCCAACAGCGTGAATGTCATGGCCTGCAGCAGCCGCGCATCGGGCAGCGCGCAGACGGTGGCCGGGCTGTAGCTGTACTGCGAGCCCGAGACGGTCTGCCAGCGCGGGATGATGTAGTGGCGACCCCAGATCGGCGTCGCGTCCATGACCTTCTGGTGCAGGGTATCGAACCAGACCGAGTAGCGCGGCCGGCCCTGGGCGTCGCCGTCGTACATGTCGGCGTCGACCACGAAGTGAATGCATTCGACCTCTTCGAATGGCGTCTTCTCGGCCATCTTGGCCACCTTCTCATGGACGCCGTTCGGGAACGTCTTGGCCAGCGTGCGCGCCGTCGGTTTCCACTTGCGCGCCACGAAGCCGATCTTGCCTTCCTCGTTCTCCTGCCAGACCACGTCGCGCAGGTGCCAGCAGCGGTACAGCAATCCGTTGCCGAGCTTGTTCATCTCGATGCTGATGACGTTCTGCCCGAAGGCGGCGAAGTCGTGGTCGCCTTCCTTGGTGGCGCGCGTGAACAGCGCGTGCGGATCGTACATGGCCCGTCGCTGTGTCTCTGCGAACCACTCCAGATAGACGCGGGTATCGCCGCTGTTCTTCTTCTCGTAGCGCCGGCCGGTGTGGAACCAAGGCCGGGCCGTGGGGCGCAGCATGGTGCTGAACTGGTTGCCCAGTTCGCGCCGGCAGCGCACCGGGTAGCTCGTCATCAGCTGCGCCGCGAAGTCCGTGCCTAGGCTGCGCTTGACGGTGAAGTCCGCGCGTTCGGGGTAGAAGTTGTCGGCGATCTCCTGATGCAGCGAGGTCAGCGGCATCTTCTTGCTGAAGAGGTCGTCGGCCAGCTCGTTGAGTTGCTTGGCGTCCATGTCAGCCTCCCAACTTGCCGCTGCCACCGCCGGCATCGGTCAGGATGGTGGACGCGCGGCCGCGGCGCGCCAACTGCTCGGTCAATGCCTGCTTGCGCGCGGACTCTTGGGCGAGCGGGTCGGGCATTTCTCGGACTGGTGGCAATCCAGGCTTTGATGGCGCCAGCAGGCTGCTGACGGCAGATCCCGCTGCAGCGCCTGCCGCGGCCTGACCGACGCCGGTCCAGAAGCTGGTTCCAGCCGCGGCGCCCGCTCCAGCGGCGCCCGCTCCTCCCGCTGCCGCGGCGCCACCACCCGCAGCGCCAGCTGCACCGGCTCCGACTGCACCGTCTGCGGCCACAGCCCCAGCGCCCTCTGCGGCCCCAGCTGCTCCGGCACCCTCGCCGGCCGCCGCAAACCACTCACCAATCGCTGCTGCACCTTCAGGCATAGGCCGCCTCCATGAAGAATTGATCGCCCTCGATCCGGAGCACACAGTCCCGGATGTCGATGCGCAGCGGGTCCGTCGAGACCACGCGCACCGGCTGGTACATGGCGAAGCGCGCCCAGCGGTTGTAGGTGTCGATCGCCTTGTCCACGAGACCGGCGCGCACCATCTCGACAGCCGCGCCGACATAGGCGTCATGCACCGGGTCATGCGGATGGGCAGGTGCGCCGAGTTCGCCATGGAGCCGCGCATGGAAGGCGTTGCCCGCGGCAGCGCAATGACCGGCCATGACCCACTCGTCCAGCGACAGGCTGTAGAAGCCCATGCCCTGCAGCACGCCGCCCGATGGCCAGACGCGTGCGCGGTCGAATAGGTGCTGGAAGCCCATGCGCCTGGCCATCCACTTCGCCTGTGGCGCCGTGGCGGGGCACATCGTCAGCAGCTCCCGAGCGTCCGTGCGTAGGAATGCCAGCGCCAGCGCTTCCTGCGCCGCTTGAATCGCATCTGCGCCGCGGCAGTGCGGCAGGAGGTTGGTGTGGATGACATATCGCCCCGGGTCGATGCAACGAGCGAGGAAGCAGCCCTCGTCGCCCAACACGGCAAATGATGGCGCGGTCAGATACTTGCGGGCGTCGCACAGCGGAGCGCCATCGAACGAATTCCACAGGCGCAGGCGCGGGTCGTTGACGACAGCCTCCACCTGCTCTCGATCAGCGAGCGTGGCGAACCTCATGCGCGCCTCCGGGCCGAGAGGGGCTGCCGGCCGCTGGCAATCGCTTGGGGTGCCTTCTGCAGTCCATGCTTGGTCTGCTTCAGGTCCATCCAGTCCATGGCATGCGTAAGTTCGCGCGGGCCCTCGAACCAGGACATGACTACCGCGTCAGCCTCGTCGGGACTGAAGCCAAGCTTCGCCATCACGCCAGCCTTGACCTTACCCTTCTGGTCGCGGACCACCTTCGGCTCCACCTTGATGCCTTGAGGTGTGATTTCGAAGGTTGGCGCGGTGAGCCCGGCGAACAACCTGCGGTCACCTGGCGGCAATGCGATCGGGCTGCCGCCAGGCTGTCCAGGGTCCAGTGCCTCTCGGAACAGCCAGTAAGCGGCAGATCGCTTATTGACGAAGCGGAGTTTCCCGTCACGGCTGCGGCGATGTGAAGTCTCCGAACCTTTGAAGGCAATCACCTCGACATCGTTGGCCTTGAGGTGCTCGTACACCGGACCACCGTAGCCCCCCCCCATGTCGATGACTACCGTCGCACGATCGCGCCGATGGCTGACCACAACACCACCCGCATAGGAGCCAGCCCGCTCCATCGGAATCTCGCTTCCCGGCACCTTCACCAACGGCGCGAACCAGCCGTCATGACGCGGCGACAGCACCATCTGATCCTCTCCGCCGCCTGCGCAGTCTGTGCCAATCGTGCACATGGGCACATTGCGCGGTGGCTTGTCGGTCCAGCGCAACTGCGCCTGGCGCACCCACTCACTTGGGATGCACTGGTTCACCAGATCCTTCAGGCTCGTGGCGAACTTGCCATAGAGCAGTTGCGAGCGCAGAGGCTCTGGAAGTGACTGCAACTTCGCGCGGTACTCGGGGGTATTGCGATGGGGGTTGTCCTCCAAGCTGGCCGGGATGAAGGTATATGACTGCGCGGTGTAGTTCTCCCCCTCGACTTCATACACTCCAGGGCCGTCGACCCAAACCATCTCGATCTCGTCATTGCGAGACACTCGCAGTGCCCAGCGCAGCTCACCGGGGGTGGCTGGATTCAGAAACTTGTCGTCCAGCCACGGCGCAAACCACTTGATCAGCCAGAAGCCATCCGCAGAGCGCGGCGGGTTGGAGCCGATCACCACCCGCGTGCGCTTGCCTGGCGCGGCCCGCAGCCACGCGATGATGCTGGCGACCTGCTGCTCCAGGAACTCGCCGCCCTCGTCGAACGCCATGTAGTCGCGCTCGCGGCCGGCATGGTCTTGCCAGTCGTCTGGCATCTGCATGCCGGCCAGCTTCAGGCTCTTGCCGTTGGGCCAGGTCCATTCCAGGTCCGTGCCGTTGAAACGGGCACCGGCTCCGATCAGGCCCTTGCCTTCCTTCTCCAGGCCGTCCGTCTGGTTGCGGCCACGGCGGAAGATGATGCCGCTGTCGGCTTCGTTGATGCCCCAGCCCAGTTCAAGGTACGTCTTGCCGCCGCCGGCCTGGCCGCCGTAGAGCAACACATCGGCCAGCGACAGGTAGGCATCGGTCTGCGGGCCTGCATTCGGAACGAACTTCATCCCCACCGTCATGGCCTGCGCTTCCTTGTAGAGCGCGGCCTGGTCGGCGGCGGGCAGGTTGCCCACGCGGGATAGGAGTTCGTCCAGAACGTTCATCAGGTGCCTGGCTGGTCCTCGGCGGGCGCCTCGGGTTCGGCGGCTTCCACCGGCTGCTCGATCGCCGGCTCGGCCTCGTCGGGCGCGTCCTGAAGCGCGCGCTCGATAGCGGCGATGACGGATGGCGAGCCCTCGGAGCGCGCGGCCTGGAGTTCGGCTTCGAGTTCAGCTTTGGTCTGCATGGATCGCTCCTTTGAACTGCATGGGGAAACCTTGCGGGCCGGTGTGATCGGCCTTGCCAACCCACGTGTCGCCCATGTACTTGAGATCGTCCATGGCGCCGCGCAGGAAGTGCGTCGCGTTGACCAACTCCTGCGCCTGGGCCTGTGCCTGGGTCAGCCGACCCTCCAGCTCTTGACGGCGTGCGCGCGTCTTGCGGTAGCTATGCGTCCACTCGTCGACGGCGTAGCGGAAGCGCGGCGTGAACAGGTCGGACTCGGCCGGCGTGCCCACCTCGATGCCGCGAGCGCGGGCGATGTAGGTGAGGAAGTGGATGCCAGCGCGCTGCATCTCGTATTCCTCGCCGGCGGCCATGTCGACGCCCCAGAAGCCGATGGTCGTGGCGCCGAGCTTGATTGCGCGAGCCATCATCCAGAACAGCGACGACGAGCAGAACCAGCGCTGCGGGTCGAACTCGGCCAGGATCTCATCGGCCGGGTAGACCTCGGAGCCGGGGAGCGCCGGCACCGCTGCGCCGGTCCAGAGCTTGACGCCGCGGCTCGGCAGCGCCGCCAACCACTGGCAGTACTCGGGCGAGAACCAGGGCTGGCCCGGCTCAAACAGGTGCATCTCGAACCATTCGTCGACACGCGGCGCGATGCCGTAGACGCCGGGCGAGCAGCCCCAGATTTGCCACGACGGGTCCGCATACGGAGCCAATCGAACGGATGCCGGCGCAGAGCCAACGAGCGCGATTTTCAGATCAGCCATAGAGCCCTCCTCTTGGCCGATCAGTACGTCGACGCCTGCATGCCGCTGGCCGTCGTGAAGGCCGCCGTCACCAGGAAGATGCCGCCGACGCCGCCGACGCTGGAGCCGGTGGCGACGCAGAACAGGTTCGCGGTGTGACCGAAGCCCGCGAAGATCAGCTGGTTGAAGCTGGTCCCTTGGGTGGTAATCAACTGCGCGCCCGGGCCGAACTGCACCGCGATGCCAAGCGTCGAGCTGCTGATCTGGGTCAGCTGCTTGTAGATGCCGGCCACCGGGTTCTGCAGCGTGTGGATCGCGCTGGATGCCACCGTGCACGAGAACAGGCTGGCGCCGTTGGGCGATAGCGATGTCGGCACCGTGCTGGTGATGTTGTCGATGGGCAGTCGCGTGTCCTGCTCGCCGACCTCGTAGTCGTTGTTGTCCATCCCCGCGCGACGGCCCATCATGGACGTCTTCATCTGGTTGCGCAGGGTCTCACGGGAGAGCGCCGTGACGCTGGTGCTGCCGAGTGCCATGGTGGGCTCCTTGGGTTTATTCCTGAAACCGTCAGGGGCGGCTTACTCTTCTGTTCCGAAGATCGTTCCGGACAGGGTCTGGGTCACAGCGCCTGTCGCCGTGAGAACGTTGTTGGCGGCGGCGCTCAGTTGGCCGTTGCCCATCGGCGGACTCGAGATCACGCCATTGGCCGCGCCGAATGGAACGATGTTGATCGTGGTGCCGCCCGTGTTGTCCTTGAGGAGCACGTTGCCGCCCACTGTGCCGGTCTCCAGCACATAGCCCATGAGCCGGAACTTCTTTCCGGCAGCGGGCGTCCAGATGGTGGTCTCTGCGGCAATGCTCACCGCGTTCAGCGTGATGAACACGTTGGGCGTGCGCGC
>Ga0136846_1213799_pt1 | contig 10309 bp, 8 predicted proteins | sample HopSoiMetagenom2_FD_96841 | JGI IMG/M metagenome (GOLD analysis project Ga0136846, IMG submission 96841) | Grasslands soil microbial communities from Hopland, California, USA - 2 Assembly 2016 (version 4) | ecosystem: Environmental > Terrestrial > Soil > Grasslands | place: USA: Hopland... | reverse complement strand
GCGCTGGTGTTGGCCGGTCGCGCCCCGACGAACACCAGCGCGCAGCCGGCATCCCGCGCCGCCGCGAGGCGCGCTTTCAGCAGGGCCGCCTGCACGCCGCGGCCGCGAAACGCGGGCAGCGTGCTGGCGATGTAGAGCTCGCCGACGCGCCCGCGCGGCGTCTCCATGACGCTCAGGCCGGCCGACCCCGCGACGCGCCCGTCGACACGCGCCACGAACATCGAGGTGTCGTCGCGCGCATGGGCGATGCGGGCCAGCGCGGCCAGCAGCTCGCGCGGCCGCTGCTGGGCCTGCAGGCTGAAACCCTCGACGCTCGCCTCGACGAACAGGGCGTCCGCCTCCTCGCCCCGCAGGATCTCGATGCCCGGCGCCACCCGGTCGGGCACATCGTCCACGCTGCGGGCGTAGGTGTTGCTGAACGCGTTGACGACGTAGCCGCGGCGGCCCAGCAGCGCCATCACGCTCGCGTCCGCGTGCGGGCACAGATCGATCTCCACGCCGAGGCCGCGCCTGGCATAGGCCGCTTCCACGCGCGCCAGGGCGTCCTCGTCGACCGGTCCGGCCATGCCGAGCCCGGTCACGTGGTTCAGCTTGCGGCCGAACAGCGGCTCGGTGAAAGCCGCCACCCCGCCGCCGATCTCGACGGCATGGGCGTCGACGGCGCCGAGCGCGCGCCAGGTCTGGGCCTGCACGCGCAGGTGCCAGGCTTCCGCGGCTTCGAGGGTGGCGGCGATGTCGGGGGAGGTGAGCACCATGGAAGTCGGGAGGGGCGAATCGGGGACGGACAGTCTAGCCGTCGCATCGCACCAGGCCGTCGGCCATCGCCTGCAACCTGGCCATGCCGGCCGGTCTCGAGCGCGTCGGGCATCGGTCGCATCGTCAGGACCTGCAGGACGGCGACCGATGCATCCGGTTCCGCGATCGCGCCACCACGTGCCGGCGAAGACCCCGCGCCATGCCGGACTTCCCGGGCGCTGGTTTCAGGCCAGCGCGGCCACCACGTCGATCTCGACGCAGCCGTTGCGCGGCAACTGCGCGACGCCCACGCTGGTGCGCGCGTGCCGGCCCAGCGCGGGGCCGAGCAGGTCGTAGATCAGCGCGGACGCGCCGTCGGCCACGGCGCTGTGCTGCGTGAAATCCTCGGTGCTGTTGACGTAGACCGTCATGCGCAGGATCTGCCGGACGCGATCCACGTCGCCCAGTTCGTCGCGCAATGCCGCGAGCGCCCGCAGCAGCGCGATGCGCGCCCCGCCCTGCGCGGCGGCGATGTCGACGTCGCGCCCCAGCTTGCCGGCCACGACGATGCGCTCGCCCTCGCGCGGCAGCTGGCCGCTCACCCAGGCGAGGCCGGCGTGGACGACGACCGCGGCGTAGCGGGCCCCGGGGGTGGCGGTGCCGGGGAGGACGAGGCCGAGGTCGGCGAGGCGGTCGGTGAGCGACATGGAAGTGCAAGCGGGTGGACAGGATCGCAGGGTGCACCCGGATCGAGCCGCCGTACAGGCACAGAGCGGCTTGGCGCGAGCGAAACAGTGTCAGTGACCGAGGCGGTGCACCACACGGCCGGCAGCGACCTCGCCCGAGGCATTCATGCCGCCGACGTCCTGCATTCGGTTCACACCCCGTCCTCCGCCAGCAGCTCGCGCACCTGCGTCAACTGCCTGCGCGACACCGCCAGCCACTCCTGCGTCGCTCCGACCAGCACGGCCCAGCCTTCGCCCTCGCCTTCGCCGTCGCTGACGACCCGCCGCTCGAGCCTGGTGACGGCGGTGCGCGCCACGAGCGCGTTGCGGTGGATGCGCAGCATGGCGTCGCCCAGGCGCTGCTCGAGGTCGGACAGCGAGTCGTCCAGCACGTACGCGTGCTGCGGCGTGCGCAGCGTGACGTACTTGAGCTCGGCCTTCAGGAACAGGATGTCGGCCACCGGCACGCGCTGGACGCGGCCGCGATCGCTGACCACCAGGACCGGCTGTTCGGCGGGCGCCGCCGCGGGCGCGGTGGGGGCGACGGGCACCGGGCGGTCCAGCCGCTGCGCGACGCGCATCAGCGCCTCCTGCAGGCGGGCGCGGCGCACGGGCTTGGTGAGGTAGTCGACGGCGTCGATCTCGAAGGCCTTCAGCGCGTGGGTGGCGTGGGCCGTGACGAACACGATCCTGGGCGGATGCGCCGCGGCGCGCAGTCGTTCGGCCAGTTGCAGGCCGTCGAGGCCGGGCATGTTGATGTCCAGCAGCACCAGGTCCGCCTGGTTGGACGCGAGCCAGTGCAAGGCCTCGGCCGCGCTGCCGGCTTCGCCGGCCACCTCGGCGGCCGGGGCCGCGCAGTCGGCCAGCAGGCTGCGCATGCGCAGCCGGGCCAGGTCCTCGTCGTCGACGATCAGCACTCTGAGGCGGTTCATGGCCGCGCGCTCCCTGTCATCCCGTTCATTTGCATCGTCTCACAGCGGCACGGCCAGGCGCACCCGGAAGCGTCCGCCGTCGATCGGGCCGGCCTGGAACTCGGAGCGGAAATCATGCATCAGGCGCAGCCGCTCGCGCGAGCTCACCAGCCCGATGCCGTGCCCCGGCGGTGCGCTCGCGCCCACGGTGTTGACCACCTGCACCCAGGCACGGCCGTTGCGCTGGCGCGCACGGATCTGCACGCGTCCGCCCGCGTCGTTGGGCTCGACGCCGTGGCGCACGGCGTTCTCCACCAGCGGCTGCAGCAGCAGCGACGGCACGCGCACGTGGGCGAGGCCGTCGTCGACGTCCCATTCCACCTCCAGGCGCTTGCCGAAGCGCATGCCCTCGATGTCGAGGTACAGGCGCGCGAGGCGGATCTCCTCGCCCAGCGTGGAATCGCCCTCGAGCGCACCGAGCGCGGCGCGGAACAGCTCGGACAGGTTCTCCAGCACCTCCTCGGCGCGGTTCGGGTCGACCCGCACCAGCGCGATGGCGGTGTTGAGCGTGTTGAACAGGAAGTGCGGCTGCACGCGCGACTGCAGCTCGATGAGCCCGGCCTCGGTGGCCGCCGGCAGCGTGGCGCGCACGCGCAGCTCGAGCCAGTGGTAGATGAAGGCGCCCAGCAAGGTGCCGGCGAGCACGAAGGCCACGACGTTGGTGGCATCGCCGGCGTCCAGCCCGATGATGCGCAGCGGCAGGCAGGCCGCCCAGGTGGTGGCCGCGCCGACCGCCGCCGCGCAGGCCAGGCGCCCGACGGCCGGCAGCCGCACCAGCAGGCCGGTGGCCCAGCAGCAGATGACCAGCCAGGCCAGCGTGGCCGGCACCGACACGGCGGCGCCCACCACGACGTGCCCGAGCCAGGCGGCCAGCGAGCCGCTGCCGAAGGCGGCCCCCGCCGTCACGATCACCTGCACGCCCAGCAAGGCGCGCAGGATGTTGCCCGGCTCGCACGGCGTGGGCACGCTCGCGCGGCGCAGGCCGGCCACCGGCGCGTCGCCGAGCAAGGTGGTGGAGGCGGAGACGGTGTCCATGGACCCGCATTGTGGGCGAGCGCGCGCCCGGCGGACAAGGCGACGCCCCGGCAAGCGGACGTGCGGTCTTGCGAAGGCTGCGAGCGGTGCGCGACCTACAATCCCAGGGTTCTCCCGCACCCCTGGGGTCAGGTCTTGAATCATGCAGTGCCGACTGCATGATTCAAGACCTGACCCCGCAAGTTTCAAGACCTGACCCCGGATCGATGCCGCGATGAGCGAAAATCAGTTTGACAAGAAGTCCCAGGCCTGGTCGGCCCTGTTCTCGGAGCCGATGAGCGAGCTCGTCAAGCGCTACACCGCCAGCGTGTTCTTCGACAAGCGCCTGTGGCAGGCCGACATCGCCGGCAGCCTCGCGCACGCCGAGATGCTCGCCGCGCAGAAGGTGATCTCCGACCAGGACCTCGCCGACATCCAGCGCGGCATGGCGCAGATCCGCGCCGACATCGAGGCCGGCGAGTTCGAGTGGAAGCTCGAGCTGGAGGATGTGCACCTGAACATCGAGGCGCGCCTGACGCAGCTGGTGGGCGACGCCGGCAAGCGCCTGCACACCGGCCGCTCGCGCAACGACCAGGTCGCCACCGACGTGCGGCTGTGGCTGCGCGGCGAGATCGACGAGATCGCGCAGCTGCTGGTCGGGATGCAGCAGGCCCTGCTGGCGGTCGCCCAGCAGCACACCGAGACGGTGATGCCCGGCTACACGCACCTGCAGGTGGCCCAGCCGATCAGCTTCGCGCATCACCTGCTGGCCTACGTCGAGATGTTCGCGCGCGACGCCGAGCGCCTGGCCGACGTGCGCAAGCGCGTCAACCGGCTGCCGCTGGGCGCCGCCGCGCTGGCGGGCACCAGCTACCCGCTCGATCGCGAGCGCGTGGCGAGGACGCTCGGCTTCGACGGCGTCTGCCAGAACTCGCTCGACGCGGTGAGCGACCGCGACTTCGCGATCGAGTTCTCCGCCTTCGCGTCCATCGTGATGGTGCACGTCTCGCGCATGGCCGAGGAGATCGTGCTCTGGATGAACCAGAACTTCGGCTACGTCGACCTGTCGGACCGCTACTGCACCGGCTCGTCGATCATGCCGCAGAAGCGCAACCCGGACGTCGCCGAACTCGCGCGCGGCAAGAGCGGCCGCGTGGTGGGCCACCTGATGGCGCTGATCACGCTGATGAAGGGCCAGCCGCTCACGTACAACAAGGACAACCAGGAAGACAAGGAGCCGCTGTTCGACACGGTGGACACCGTCAAGGACACGCTGCGCATCATGGCCGAGATGGTCGGCGGCGAAGTCGATCCGGCGACCGGCGCGCGCACTCGCGGCCTGGTCGCCAAGGCCGACGCGATGGAGCGCGCCGCGCAGCGCGGCTACGCCACGGCCACCGACCTCGCCGACTACCTGGTGCGCCAGGGCGTGCCCTTCCGCGACGCCCACGAGGTGGTGGCGCACGCCGTCAAGGTCGGCATCGACTCGGGCAAGGACCTGTCGGAACTGCCGCTGGACGTGTTGCAGGGCTTCCACGCCAGCATCGGGCAGGACGTGTACGGCGTGCTGACGCTGCGCGGCTCGCTCAACGCGCGCCAGGTGATCGGCGGCACGGCGCCCGTGGAGGCGCAGCGGCAGATCGCGCGGCACAAGGCGCGGCTGGGCTGAAGCCGCGCGGCGGCGCGCCCTGATCGCGCCCGCACCGCGAGATCCGGCCCTCGAGAAAATGCGCCGCCGACGGCTCCTCAGGCCGCTTCGCGCCGCGCCGCGTTGGACGCCTGGTCGTCGAACGAGAAGTAGAACGTCGCCCCCTGGCCCGGCTTGCCCTCGGCCCACACGCGGCCGCCGTGGCGGTCGACGATGCGCCGCACGATGGTCAGGCCGATGCCGTGGCCCTCGAAGCGATCGGCGTGCAGGCGGCGGAACGGCACGAACAGCTCGCGGCCCTCGTCCTCGGTGAAGCCGACGCCGTTGTCGCGCACATGGAACACCGTGCGGCCGTCGGGGGCGCGGGTGGCGCCGACCTCGACGCGGGGCTGCGGCACGCTGCCGCTGAACTTGATGCCGTTGGCCAGCAGGTTGGCGAACACCTGGCGCACCAGCGCCGGATCGGCCTGCAGGTCGGGCAGTTCGCCCTCGATGGCCACCACCTGCGGCGTGGCGGCCGTGGCGCCGGCCAGCAGGTCGGCCACCTCGCGCACCAGCGCGTCGGTGTGCACGGTGCGGCGCTCGACCGCGCCCTCGCCCGAGCGCGCCAGCTGCAGCAGCGAGGTGACGAGGTGGGTGGAGCTTTCGGACTGGCGCGCGATCGCGGCCAGCAGCCTGTCGGCGGCGCTCAGGTCGCCCTGTCCCAGCGCATCGCGCGCCAGGCGCGCCACGCCGGTGATGCCGCCCAGCGGCCCGCGCAGGTCGTGCGAGACGCTGCGGTTGAAGCTCTCGAGGCCCTCGATCGTCTCGCGCAGCTGCGCCGTGCGCAAGGCCACGCGCAGCTCCAGCGTCTGGTTGATGCGCTCCAGCTCGGCCTGCACGGCCTGGCGCGCCTCCAGCTCGCGCAGGTTGCTCGCCTGCGCGCGCACGAGGCCCGTGGTCAGGATGGTCATGCCCAGCACCGCGTGCGGCACGATCAGCGAGATGCCGGCCACCTCGGTGCTGAACCAGCCGGCCAGCGCGCCCAGCATCGACGCGGGATAGACCAGCACCGCCAGCATCACGATGCCGTGGCCCGCGCGGGGCTCGCGCCGCATCGCCCAGCCGAACAGCGCGGCCCAGCCGCACATGAACGTGCCGATCAGCGCGATCGCCGCCGCCCGCGTGAGGACGCCGGCTGCCAGCGCGACCAGCGCCAGGCCGAACGCCGACAGCGTGGCCTGGCGCAGCCGGCGGTTCCAGACCCGCGGCAGGCCGACGTAGTCGATCAGGGCCCACGTGATCAGGCCATGGGCTGCCAGGGCGAACACCGCGTTGAGCGTCGTCGGCGGGTCGCGCCAGCCCGGGCTGTGCGCGTAGTGCCCCAGGGCCACGCAGGCGTACTGCGCGGTCACCGCGATGAAACCGGCCGAAAGCAGCAGCGTCCAGCGCGCCCGCAGCGAGCGCCAGACCACGAGCAGCAGCAAGGCCAGCGTCCCCTGCACGGCGACGCCGACCAGGGCCATGATGTCGTCGAGAGGCATGTCGACGAATCTTAAGGACTTTGCCTTGCGCCGGGTGCGGGCAAATCCCGCAATTCCGGGCGTTCTCGCGGCCGGCGGCGCCGCGCGCCGTTCATTGCGGCAGCGTCAACGTCACGCGCAGGCCGCCGCCGTGGCGATTGACCAGCGCGATGCGGCCGCCATGGGCTTCGACGATCTCGCGCGCGAGCGCCAGGCCCAGGCCGGTCCCGGCCCGCTTGGTCGAATAGAACGGCAGCAGCGCCTGCGCCAGCACGGGCTCGCTCATGCCCGAACCGCGATCGCCGACCACCAGCACCAGCTCGGCACGCTGCGCGGCGCAGCGCAGCGTCACCGCTTCCGGCGGGCTGCCCGACTCGTGCGCGTTCTTCAGCAGGTTGATCAGCGCCTGCTCCATCTGCGCCGGGTCGAAGCGGGCGACGCCTTGCGGCGCTTCGCCATCGAGCCGGAACGCGCAGTGCGCGCGCAGGCCGGCCAGGAAAGCCGTCCAGTCCACCGCCTGAGGGTGCGGCGCGGGCAGCTTGGCGAAGCGCGCATAGCCATCGAGGAAGCCGTGCAGGTGGCGCGTGCGCTCGCCGATGGACTGCAGCACGTCGACGGCGCGCGCGCCGTCGCCGCGCCGCAGCAGCTCGGCGCCGCTGTGCGCCAGCGAGGAGATCGGAGCGAGCGAATTGTTCAATTCGTGGCTGATGACGCGGATCAGCCGCTTCCAGCTGGCCACCTCCTGGCGTGACAGCTCGCGCGTCATGCGCCGCAGCAGGTGCAGCCGATGCGGCTGGCCCTGCAGGCGGAAGCCGCGCTGCGAGAGGTGGAAGGTCTCCTCGCTGCCGTCCAGGCCGACGCTGAACAGCGTGTCCTCGCCGGCCGCCAGCGCGTCGCGCAGGGCCTGCGGCGCGCTGGCCAGCACCGCCGTGAAGGCCATGCCCTGCAGGCTGCGGCCCTCGCCCAGCAGCTGGCGCGCGGCGATGTTGGCGTAGGCCACGTGGCCGTTGGCGTCGGTCAGCACGAGGGCGACGGGCGTGTTCTGCACGACGGTGTCGAGCAGCAGCTCGCGCTGCACGAGGTGCTGGCGCTGCTCGCGCAGGGCCTGGCCCAGCTCGTTGTGCAGGCGCACGAGCTCGCCCAGCTCGCCGTGGCCGCCGGGCGCCAGCGACAGGCTGAAATCGCCGTCGCGGTAGCTCAGCACGCCGCCCTCGAGCGCCCGCAGCAGGCGCGACAAGGGCGCCAGCACCGCCTGCGCGGCCCAGAAGCAGAACGGCAGCACGATGGCCGCGGTGAGCGCGATGGCCCACGCGTTGCCCGGCGCGGGCGCCGTCCAGGGCAGCCGCATCGCGGTGCGCGTCCAGGCGAACAGCTGCGGCAGCGGCCACTGCGTCAGCCCCGCGTGCGCGAGCACGCCGGACAGCGCCGACAGCGCCATCAGCAGCACGAGGCGGGCGCGCAGCGTGCGGGGCATCACGGCTTGTCGTGCGGCAGCGCGTAGCGTTCCATGCGCCGGTACAGCGCCTGGCGCGACATCCCGAGCGCCTGGGCCGCGCGGCTGACCACGCCCTGCGCCGCGGCCAGCGCCGCCTCGATGGCCTGGCGGCTGGGCTCGTCGAGGTTGCGCGACCCGTTGACCGGCGCGGCCGGCGGCAGGCCGAGCAGTTCGACGGCGATCGGCTCGCCGCCGGCCAGCAGCGCCGCGCGCTCGACCGCGTTCTTCAGCTCGCGCACGTTGCCGGGCCAGGCGTGCGCGCGCAGCGCGTCGCGCGCCGCGTCGCCGAGCGTGGCGCGCCCCGCCAGGAAATGCTCGGCCAGCGGCAGGATGTCGTCGACGCGCTCGGCCAGCGGCGGCAGGCGCACCTCGATGACGTTCAGGCGGTAGTACAGGTCCTCGCGGAACGTGCCCTCGCGCACCATCGACTTGAGGTCGGCGTTCGTGGCGCTGAGCACGCGCACCTTCACGCGCCGCGTCTGGTTGGAGCCCAGGCGCTGGAAGGTGCCGGCGTCGAGCACGCGGAGCAGCTTCATCTGGCCGACCAGCGGCAGGTTGCCGATCTCGTCGAGGAACAGCGTGCCGCCGTCGGCGGCCTCGAAGCGGCCTTCGCGCGCCTTGTGGGCGCCGGTGTAGGCGCCGCTCTCGGCGCCGAACAGCTCGGCTTCGACGAGGTTGTCCGGCAGCGCACCGCAGTTGACGGCGACGAACGGGCCGCGCGCGACGGCCGAGTTTGCGTGGACGATGGCGGCGATGCGCTCCTTGCCGCTGCCGTTGGGCCCGGTCACGAGCACCGGCACGTCGGAGCGTGCGACCTGGCAGGCGAGCTCCAGTGCGCGCAGCGTGGCATCGGCCTCGAAGACGAGATCGCCGAGCGCGTAGCGCGCCGCCAGCACCGACTTGCGCGCGCGCCGCTCGCGCCGCGCGCGGCGCAGTTCGGCGCCGGTCTCGGCCAGTTCCAGCAGGTTCTCCACCGTCGCCAGCAGCCTGGCGTCGTCCCAGGGCTTGGCGAGGTAGTCGGCGGCGCCGGCCTTGACCAGCTCGACGGCGTTTTCCAGCCGCGTCCAGGCCGTCAGCAGCACGACGGGCACGTCCACGTGGCGGGCGCGGATCGCGCGGAACAGCGCCACGCCTTCCTCGCCCGACGTGGTGTCGGCGCTGAAATTCATGTCCTGGATCACCAGGTCGACGCGCTCGCGCTCCAGCAGCGCCAGGCCCTCGTCGGGATGGCGGGCGGCGAGCGGGCGGATGTCGCGCAGCGACAGCGCGAGCGCCAGCGCCTCGCGCACGCCGGCGTTGTCGTCGATGATCAGGACGGTTCGCATGTCGCCCTCAGCGCGCGGGCACCGCGTCGCTCAGTTCGTGGCGGCAGGGGCGGCCAGCGATTCCAGCATCAGGTCGCAATGGCGCGTGAGCAGCTCGAGCGAGGTCTTGCGCAGGCGCTCGACGTCCGCGCCGGCCAGCCTGGCCATGCCCTCGTCGGCATTCACGCCGCCCTTGGCCGCCTGGTCGCGGATGTACCTGCCGCCGCTCTCGATGCGTGCGGCGTTGTCGCGGCGCCAGGCGTCGTACACCTTCTGGAAGCGCGGCATGTAGTCGGCGATGCGCTCCGCGCACGCCGCGGCCTGGCGCGGCAATGTCACCGACTGGCCGTACAGCGAGGCGTCGGCCTCCGGGCTGTCCGACGACGCGGCCGGCGGTTCGGCCGCAAGCGCCGCGCCGCCGAGGGTGGCGGACACGGCGAGCACGAGGAAGTGGGTTCGCAACGTCATCCCCCCATTGTGCCGGGGCCGGCGCGAGACACTGTGTCCGGTTCCTTCCGGCGCGGCTGTACGGCCGTTCCATGCGCGCCGCGGCCACGGCGCTCATCAGGCACTCTCCGCCCTGCGGGCCGCGGCGCGAGCGCCCTTCGGAGCGGCCGTGCGGGCGCTCATGTGGAAGCCTCCGCCCTGCGGGCTGCGGCGCGAGCGCCCTTCGGAGCGGCCGGGCGGGCGCTCATGCCAGCCCGCGCATCGCGTGCGCCGGCGGGAGCGCGGCCGCGCGGCGGGCGGGCGCGAGGACGGCCAGTTGCCCGAGCGTCCACAGCATCAGCGCGCCCAGCGGCAGGTAGGCGATCGGCAGCCGCGGCAGCTCGTACTGCGTCATCAGCCACTGGTTGATCGCGTAGGCGCCCAGCATCCCGATGGCGATGCCGGTGCTCGTCAGCAACAGGTTCTCGG
>Ga0136846_1213603_pt1 | contig 10309 bp, 9 predicted proteins | sample HopSoiMetagenom2_FD_96841 | JGI IMG/M metagenome (GOLD analysis project Ga0136846, IMG submission 96841) | Grasslands soil microbial communities from Hopland, California, USA - 2 Assembly 2016 (version 4) | ecosystem: Environmental > Terrestrial > Soil > Grasslands | place: USA: Hopland... | reverse complement strand
GCAGCTGTAGTCGTAGGCCTGGTGGACGATGTGCTTGTACTTGAAGTACTCGTTCGGGTAGACCTGCACCGACTCCGGCGAGATGCCGCCGTTCATCTTCGAGACGTTGATCTCGTAGTCGAGGGGCGGGCGGTTCAGCGGCTCGTTGCGCGAGCCGACGCCCGCGCCGATGATGGCGGCGGCGACGACGCCCAGGAGGATCAGCAGCATGGTGGTCTTGCCTCAGGTGGTCGGGCTAGTTCTTGGGCCAGAGATTGAGCGTGCCCGTCATCGAGGCCGTGCCGTTCAGGGTCAGCGAGCCGAGACTGCTCGTGATCGGCGCGTTCGGGTCGGTCTGGACGCCGATGCCATGGATGCCGAAATCCTGCGCGTTGACGTAGGCCGGCATGCCGATCGCCAGGTAGCCGCTGCCATCCGGCTTGACCGACGGATCGATCGTGATCGAGAACAGCTGCAGCCCGCCGCCGAAGTTCTGCACGATGGCGTACGTGGTGACGCCGCCGACGTTGAAGCCGGCCGAGATATTGCTGGGCGGCGCGGTGCCGGCGATCTGGCGCGTGTTCAGCTGCAGGTTCACGGCGATGGCGATGCCCTTGCCGGAGACGCCGCGCAGCTCCTCGTCGTCGAGCGCCTTCTTCTCGGCGGACGCGCCCGCGGCTGCGGCGGCGAGCACGCCGGCCAGCGCGGCGTGGCGAAACATGGCCGGCATGCTCATTGACCCGTCCTGAACTTGATGTCGAGATAGTTGATCTGCATCGACGCGATGCTGGCCGACCCGAGGTTGGTCGTGGTCGCCGCGGCGCCGTTGACGCCGGCCGTCGTGAACGTGATGTTGTCGATGCGCAGCGTGGCCGCGGGCACCGGGTCGCTCGTGGTGGGCCAGCCCACCTGCAGGTGCAGGTACGAGCCGGTCGCGTCGGTGGCGGCGTTGATCAGGCCCGGATGCTTGTCGAGGTCGGCCAGCATGTAGACGCCGCCGGTGCTGGCGTCGACCAGGTGGATGCCGGTGAGCGCGAGCACGTCGCCGTGGTCGATCGTGCCGTCCGCGGCACGGCCGCGGGAATAGACGGACAGGCTGCCGATGTCCAGCTGCGTGCCCAGGCCGAACGCGATGCCTTCGGTGTCGGGCACCTGGGACGGCGCGACGTACAGGCCGCCGCCCTTCATCGTGAGGTCCAGCACCTGCAGCGTGCCGCCGAAGAAGCTCGCGCCCGCGGCGCAGCTGCCTGCCGCGAAGGAGCCGCAGTTGGCGAAGTCCGCGGTCAGCGACCAGCGCTGGCTGCCCGCCGCGTTGAGCGGGAAGTCGATCGCGATCATCTCCTGGCCGCCCGCGGTCGGCCGCAACGAGAGCTGGTACGGGTCGGCGAACGCGTCGGCGTCGTCGGTGCGCGCCAGGTCGAGCCCGGACAGCGTCAGCGCGCTGCCGTTCGGCGACACGTAGGTCAGCGTCAGCGGATTCGTGAGGCTGCTCGTGAGCGAGAAGTTGTTCAGGTTGAACGCGATGCCGTCGGCGCCGCGCACGGCCGACAGCTCGTCGTCCTGCAGCGCCTGCATCGCGTGGGCCGCCGCCTCGGGCGCGGTCGACGCCGCGGCGGGCAGGGCCGGAACGAGCAGCGCGGCGAGCGGGGCGGCGGCGCGCAGCAAGGCATGGCATCGCATCGCGATGGCCCGTCCGGTCGCGCTGAGTGCCCCGCCGCGCATCATGGCCCGATCTTGGGCACGTTGGGCGGCACGGTGCCGGTGGTGTTGAGCGCGTTCAGGCGATCGGTCCAGTTCAGCCAGAAGCCCGCCTGCGAGGCCGCGGGCGCCAGGGCGTTGGTGGTCGGATAGGTCACGGCGGACTTCAGGATCGACAGGAAGAAGTCGCGGCTGGCGCCGTCGGTCGCATTGCCCGCGGTGACGCCACCGATCTGGTTGAGTGCCAGGGTACAGCCGCAAGACGCGCCGGTGAGCGTGGTCGATTGCGCTCCCAGCGACGTCATCTGGCCGCTGGGCGTGTTGATGACGAGCGAGCCGCTGACGGTGTTCATCAGCAGGCCGACGTCGCCCGAGATGCCGCCGAAGCCCACGCGCATGCCCACCACCTGGCGGTCGCCGGTGGCGGCGCTGCCCGTGTACACCCATTCGAAGTACGGGTTGGCGATGGCGACCGTGCGGTGCGCGTCGTCGAGGTCGCTGCGGCCGAAGCTCAGCGTGGAGATGTCGATGTCCGTCGTGCCGTCGGCGTGGCGTCCCAGCACCAGCCCGGAGAGCGTCGACGACATCGTGATGTCCGCCTTCAGCGTGAGGCGGGAGAAGTCGTAGCCGCCCTGCGTCGTGTTGACGAGATCCAGCAGCGCCTGGCCGTAGACGCCGGAGAGCTCCGCGTCGTCGAGGGGCTTCAGCCTGGGCTTGCCGGCGTCCTGCGCGTGCGCCGATCCGGCCAGCAGCGCGCAGGCGAGCATCGTGGCATGGGCGGCGGGGATCTGGCGCAAGGTCATGGCGGGATTGTCCTTGGAAGCGCTGGGGAGCAAACCCCTGGACGTGGGACGAAGTTCGCGCTTGTCGGAGAAGAAAGGCCCCGTGACGGTGATCACGGGGCCTTTCGAGGAATGGTCCGGCCCCTGGTCAAGCGGGCCGGAGGTCATCCAGGCAGATCAGTGCGCCCACATCCACACGGTCGTGCCGCGCAGGTCGAGCTGGTTGATCGCGATCGAGCCGAACGACGTCGTCGTGCCCGCGGCGTTGTTGCCGGCGTGGCCCAGGGTGATCGAGCCGACCTTGATGGTGGGCAGGACGGCCGTCGAGGCCAGGGTGTCGTTCGGGAAGGCGAACTGGACGACGTCGGACGTGCCGTCGTAGTCGGCCAGCGTGGCGCCGACCGAGGTCAGGATGCCGTTGAACGTGGCGGCGTTGATGATGTCCACGTCCATGTGCATCAGGCCCTTGATGCTGATGTTGTTGAAGCTGACCGAACCACCGTTCGCGTCCGTGTCCGTGTACTGGAACGAACCGATGTTGATGTTCAGGCTGGCGCCGATCGACACGCCGTCCTGGCCGGCAACGGTGCTCAGCTCGTCGTCGGCGATGGTGGTCATGGCCGAAGCCGACAGGGAAGCGGCGACCAGGGCGGCAGCGGTGGCAAGCTTGAAGAACTTCATGTTTGTCTCTCCAGAATAGATTGAAATATGGAAACCTTTAAAACCCCTCGCGAGCTTGTCTGGTCTGCAGCGCCCGGGGTTTTGCCCCGAGCTGCCGTCGACAGTTCTGGTGAACCGCCTGCCGCCGCTGAAACCATTCCTTTGATCGCGTGCCGCAACTATGTTCGGATTCCGTGAACCATGCACTGACTTGCGGAGCCAAGGCCATGGCTTGCGAAACCAGGGTGGAGGGTAACTTCCCTAGTTTTCGGGAGTCGTCCGGCGAATGCCTTCCACGATCCGGAACGGATTGTCCGCCAGTGAAAAATCAAGGGTGGCGAGCGTCGAGGCGATAATCCGTTGGCACGCTGCCGCCCGTCCTGGCTCGCGGAGTCACTCCGTCGACATCCTGGAAATATCTCCGGAAATAAAAAATGGAGCCGCTCGGCTCCATCTTGATAATCCCATCGAATATGTCTCGGGGGATCGTTCTGGAAAATTGTTGACGAATATCAGGCGGCGCAGCGCAGGGTATTCGGAGTACGTCCGAACCAGCGTTTGCAGGCCCGGTAGAAATTGCTCGGATCGGAGAATCCGAGGGCGAAGCTCATTTCGGTCGGGCTGTAGGCGCCGTTGACGAAATAGCGCTGCGCCAACTCGCGGCGGGTGTCGTCGACGAGCTCGATGAAGCTCGTGCCTTCCTCGGTCAGGCGGCGCTGCAGCGTGCGTTCGCTCATGCACAGGGTGGCGGCCACCAGCTCGCGGCGCGGATCGCCCTTGGAGATCAGCTGCATCAGCGCCTGGCGCACGCGCGCCGTGATGCAGCCGCCCTGTTCGGCCGCCAGCTGCGCGACCATGCGCTCGCACATCTCGCCGACCGTCGGGTCGGAGGTGGGGAAGGGGATGTCGAGCGCCGACAGCGGTAGCTCGATGACGAAGGCGGCGGCGCCGAAGTGCACCGGGCAGCCGAAGGCTCGCTCCCACGGGGTGGGGTCGGCCGGGGCGGCGTACGGATGGTGCACGCGCAGCGGGTCCACCTTCTCGCCGACCAGCCAGAACATGCCCTTGAGGAACGTGGCCGCCATGAAGTCGTAGCGCTGCTGCGGCACGGCCATCTTGCCGGCGGAGATGCGCAGCGTGATGCGGCAGGCGTCCTCGTCGACACGCATGCCGACGCTGGACGACGGCATGTCCACGCCCACGGACGTCGTCGGCGAGATCAGGCTCGTGTAGCGCGCCATGCGCTGGAGGCCGCTGCGCAGGTCGGGCGCGGACAGGATCAGGCTGGACAGCGAGCCCAGGCCGATCAGCGGCTGCCGCGGGCAGGTGCCCAGGCCGACGGCCGGGTCGCCCGTCTTCTCGACGGCCACGCGCCAGGCGACGCTGAAGATGTCGGCCAGGTGCTCGGCGTCGACGGACTCGTTCGGGTCGGGATTGAGCCCGGCCTCCGCGAGGATGCCGGGCAGGTCGAGACCGCGCTGCGCAAAGCCGTCCTTCATCGCCTTGAACGCGCTGAGCTGGGACAGGGGAACGACGACCACGGGCTGCTCCGATTCGCTGCGAGAACCGGCGGCACGGGCGCCGTCGAATCTCTTTGCCAAAATAGAACGACCGTTCTATTTATTGAATGAAATGTTAGACAGCGGGTCCCTGCACCGACATGGGATGAACCCGCAGTCCGCCCCTTCCAGGTGCGGTCCGTGCCCGTTCCAGGGTGCTTTCCCCCCAAGTTGGGTGAAGGGTAAGTACTCTCCGGCGCGCGGACCGCGAAACGGCTCGTTTTCCCGGGCGTGGAATGGTTGCAGCACGGGCGCCGCGCCTCGTCCCGGTGCGCGCGGCGCCCGCGCGGGCAGGCCCGCCGGCGCACGCCGGGCGATTGTCAGCCGGCCGCACGCCGGGTCGCGTCGGGCAGCCTGCGAACGATCGTGCGGAAAAAAGACGGATCGCGGCTCAGGCGCCGGCCTTGCGGCTGCTGCCGCGGGCGGTCGCGACCGGGTAGCGCTCGGCGTTCAGCGCGATCTTGCGGTCGGCGGCGGCAAGCAGGTCGATGCCCAGCTGGTCGGCGAGCTGGATCAGGTACAGGAGCACGTCGGCCGCCTCGTGCGCGATCTGTTCGCGCTGCGCGTCGGCGGGTGCGCGGCTCTGTTCCTCGGTCATCCACTGGAAGTGCTCCAGCAGTTCGGCCGCTTCCACCGAGAGCGCGCAGGCCAGGTTCTTGGGCGAGTGGAACGGGCCCCATTCGCGCTCGAGCGCGAAGGCGCGCAGGCGGTCGCGCAGGGAGTCGAGATCGGTGGACATGACCGCCAGCATAGCCGCGCCCCGAACGCGCCGCCGTGCCATAGTCGTGCGCTGGACCGGCCGCGCCCGGGCGCCCAAGAGGCGTGCGGGCCGCGGCTTCGACACCCTTGCTCCGAAGGAACATCGCCCATGCCGCACGTCCTCGCCCGCCACCTGGTGCCGGGCCTCGCCACCACCTTGCTCGCCAGCGTCGCGCTGGCGGCCGTCCCGGCGCCGCCGGTCTCGGCCCCGCATGGCTACGACCAGCCGCCCAAGGCCATCCTCGACGTGCTGCACGCGCCGGCGCCGCCGACGGTGTACACGAGCCCGACGCGCCAGGCGCTGCTGCTGGTCTCGTGGCAGGAGTTCCCGCCGATGTCACGCGTGGCCGCGCCGTTCCTGAAGCTGGCGGGCAGCCGCATCGAGATCGCCAACCACAGCAAGCACGACACCCCCGGCGGCTACGGCATCACGCCGTGTGCGCGCTCGTTCGAACTGGTGGCCGTGCCGGGCGGCGCGGCCAGGCCGGTGCAGCTGCCCGCGGGGGCGTGCGCGGGCCGGCCGGCCTGGTCGCAGGACGGCAGGCGCTTCGCGTTCGCCAACACCGCCAGGGAGGCGGTCGAACTGTGGATCGGCGACAGCGCCACCGGCGCGCTGCGCAAGGTGCCGGGCGCGCACCTCAACCCGATGATGGACAACGAACTGCAGTGGATGCCCGACCACAGGTCGCTGCTGGTCAAGCTGGCGGCCGGCAAGGGTGCCCCGCCGCCCGAGCCCGTCGTGCCGCCCGGGCCCAGCATCCAGGAGTCTGGTGGGGGCCAGGGCGAGAGCAGCACCTACGAGACGCGCGACACCCTCAAGAGCCCGCACGACGAGGACCTGTTCGACTGGTACGCGTCCTCGCAGGTCGCGCTCGTCGACGCGTCGACGCTCGCGGTCACGCCGGTGGGCCAGGCCGGCAACGTCGCGGAGCTCGACCCCGCGCCGGACGGCCAGCACCTGCTGGTGGGGATGATCCACAAGCCGTACTCGTACGTCACCACGCATGAACGCTTCCCGCGCGACGTCGAGGTGTGGACGCTCGGCCGAAAGGGGGCGGTGACCCGCCACACCATCGCATCCATCCCGCTGGCCGACCGGGTGCCGGTGGCCGGCGTTCCCACGGGGCCGCGCGAGTTCGCGTGGCGCGCCGACGATCCGGCCACGCTCATCTGGCCGGAGGCGCTGGACGGCGGCGACTGGAAGGTGAAGGTCCCCCAGCGCGACAAGGTGATGCTGCAGAAGGCGCCGTTCGCGACGCCCCCGGTGGAGATCGCGCGCACGGAGCAGCGCTTCGTCGGCTTCGAGTGGACGGAGAAGCGCGACGTCGCGCTGCTGCGCGAGTACGACGAGAACCGCCACTGGCGCAAGACCTCGCTGATGGACGTCGACCACCCGCAGGCCGACAGGCGCGTGCTGTGGGACCTGTCCAGCGACGAGAAGTACGCCGATCCGGGCAACCCGGTCTACCGCGTGCAGGCCGACGGCCAGTACCTGATCCGCATGCAGGGCGACGCGATCTTCCTGTCGGGCAATGGCGCCTCGCAGGACGGCGACCGGCCCTTCCTCGATCGCCTCGACCTGGTCACCCGCAAGACGGAGCGCCTGTTCCGCAGCGGGCGCGATTCCCTCGAGCGCTTCATCGCGTTCACGGGCCCGGACGAGCGCGCGTTCCTGACCTGGCACCAGTCGACCACCAGCCCGCCCAACGCCTACCTGCGCACGCTCGCACCCGCGCGCGACGCGAGCGCGTCCGCGGGCGAGGCGGCGTTCGCGTCGGCGCGGGTCGCCGTCACGCACATCCCTGATCCGACGCCCGCCGTGCGCGCGATCAGGAAGCGCCTGGTGACCTACAAGCGCGCCGACGGCGTCGACCTGTCGTTCACGCTGTACACGCCGCCGGGCCATGTCGAGGGCACGCGCGTGCCGACGATCCTGTACGCGTATCCGCTGGACTACGCCGACGCCTCCAAGGCGGGCCAGGTCTCCGGCTCGCAGTACACGTTCACGCGCCTGCGCCAGTACCAGCTGCTGCTGCTGGCCGGCTACGCGATCATCGACCGCGCGTCGTTCCCGGTGATCGGCGATCCCAAGAAGGCCTACGACGACTATCTGCCGCAGCTGGTGGCCGACGCCAAGGCGGCCGTCGACGAGGCGGTGAAGCTGGGCGTGGCCGACCCGGACCGCATCGGCGTCACCGGCCACAGCCACGGCGCGCTGATGACGGTCAACCTGGTGGCGCACTCCGACCTGTTCCGCGCCGGCGTGGCCACCAGCGGCTCCTACAACAAGACGCTGACGCCGTTCGGCTTCCAGAACGAACGCCGCTCGGTCTGGGAGGCGCCGGAGGTCTACGAAAAGGTCTCGCCGTTCTTCTCGGCCGACAAGATCAAGCTGCCGCTGCTGATCATGCACGGCGAGGACGACGCCAACCCGGGCACGACGCCGCTGCAGTCGCAGAAGCTGTTCGAGGCGATCCGTGGCAACGGCGGCATCGCGCGCCTGGTGATGCTGCCGCACGAGCCGCACTGGTACTCCGCGATGGAGTCGCAGGAGCAGCAGATCTACGAGATGGTGCGCTGGTTCGACAAGTACGTGAAGAACGCGCCGCCGCGCGCGGCGGGCGCGCCGCCGGCGGCAGCCTCGCAGGGCTCGAATTGAACGCAGGGCGCCGCGCGATGGCACGACGCACGAACGGCGGGTCGAACGACCTGCCCTACGGCGTCAGCGCCCGCCACGCGGCCGTCGCGAAGCGCTGCGCGTGCGTCGCCGGCGCGGCCTGGCGGCGCCCGGCCAGCCAGCCGCGCGCATAGAACTCGGTGGCGCCCAGCACCAACGCGGGGATCAGGTCGGTGGGCAGCGGCAGGATGCGGCCGGCCTCGGCGTCGCGCGCCAGGATCTCGTCGATCGGCGCGTAGCGCGCGAGCAGCCGCTGCGTCAGGTCGGCGCCATGCGGCCCTTGCGCGACCAGGTCGCGCGCGACGAACACGAAGTACGCGCACTCGGGCTGCGCCGTGATCCATTGCGTCGTGGCCTCGATCAGCGCTTCGACCACCGCGTGGCCATCGTCCAGGCCTTCGATGCGGCTGGCGATGGCGCGGCTCTGGTCGTCGAGCGCCACGAAGAACAGCGCGGCGACGACGCCTTCCTTGTTGCGGAAGTGGTGGTAGATGGTGCCCACGCTCTGGCCGCTGGCCTTGCGCAGGTCGTCGATCGTGGTGGCCTCCACGCCGTTCGCGTTGAACAAGGTCAGCGCATGCCGCAGGACGCTGCGACGGCTGGCGTGGCGCGTTTCGGGCAGGGCGTGCTCGAGCAGCAGATCGGCGGCGGCCGTCTGGGCGGCCGACAGGTTCTTGCGTGCCATGGAGGACATTCTATTCGAACATTATTCTAGAAAAATGTTCTAGAATCGGATTCCGTTGGAACCGCATCCGTTTCCATCGCGCCGTCGCCGCCCGGCGAACCCGAGGACGCCTTGATTCCCTCCCGACCCGAGCCCCGCTACGCGACCATCAACGCCCTCGGCGTGCTGGACAACCCGAACCTGTCCTCCGGGCCGCCACCGGACGCGGACGGTCCGGCGCTCGTCAGCGGCACGCGCGCCATCGACGCGCGCGCGCTGGCCGACGCCCGCAGCGCCGGGCTGTCGGCCGTCAACATCACGCTGGGCCATGTCGCCGGCAGCGGCGATGCGTTCGCCGAGACGGTGCGCGACATCACCGGCTGGAACGCCTTCATCGCGGGGCACGCGTCGACGCTGCGCCGCGTGCAGTGCGTCTCCGACATCGCCGCCGCCACCGAGGCCGGCCAGGTCGGCGTCGTCTACGGCTTCCAGAACACCGAGATGCTGGGGCGCGAGCTCGATCGCGTGCGGCTGTTCGCCAAGATGGGCGTGCGCGTCATGCAGCTCACGTACAACGGCCGCAACGCGGTGGGCGACGGCGCCACGGTGCCCGACGACGCGGGACTGACCCGCTTCGGCGCCGAGGTGGTCGAGAAGCTGCAGGCCGAGAACGTGCTGGTCGACCTGAGCCACAGCAGCGAGAAGACCTGCCTGGACGCGCTGGCCATCGCCGGGCGTCCGCTGGCGATCACGCACTCGGCCTGCCGTGCCGTGGCCGACCATCCGCGCAACAAGTCCGACGCCGAGCTGCGACTGCTGGCCGACAAGGGCGGCGTGCTGGGCCTGTACTTCATGCCCTACCTGCGAGTCGCCGGCCAGCCGATGGCCGCCGACCTCGTCGCCCACCTGGAGCACGCGCTGGACGTCTGCGGCGAGGATCACGTCGGCCTCGGCACCGATGGCGGCACCACGTTGCACGACGACATGACCGCGTACCGCCGCCAGCTCGAGGACGAGATCGCGCAGCGCCGCGCGCTGGGCATCGGCGCGCCGGGCGAGACGGCCGATGTCGTCACCTTCCTGCCCGACCTCTGCGGCCCGACCCAGTTCCAGCGCCTGGCCGACCTGCTGGCCGCCCGCGGCCACGGCGCGGCGCGCATCGAGAAGATCCTGGGCGGCAACTTCCGCCGCCTGATGGCCGAGGCCTGGAGCCCCGTGCACTGAAAGGTTTCGCATGACCCGCAAACGCCGCCGTGGCCTGGCCGCATCCGCCCTGCTGACCCTGATCATCGGCGGCACGCCGGCGCACGCCCACGACGACGACGTCCGCATCCACGGCGTGGCCGTCGGCACCCAGGCGCTGAAGTTGCTGCCGGGCGGCGTGACGCAGGCCGACTACGGCTTCAGCGAACGCGGGCGCGGCGACCGCATCCACGCCCGCTGGACGCTCGACGCGCGTGGACTGCCGGCCAGCTACGACGCCGAGGGCAACGACTACTGGAAGGTGCCGATCACCGAGCACTTCGAGGTC
>Ga0136846_1242404_pt1 | contig 10310 bp, 9 predicted proteins | sample HopSoiMetagenom2_FD_96841 | JGI IMG/M metagenome (GOLD analysis project Ga0136846, IMG submission 96841) | Grasslands soil microbial communities from Hopland, California, USA - 2 Assembly 2016 (version 4) | ecosystem: Environmental > Terrestrial > Soil > Grasslands | place: USA: Hopland... | reverse complement strand
TCACGACGGCCAACCGCCTCGCCGACATGCACCGCAAGACGGTCAGATCGCGCCCGTGGCGAGCACTCGAGATGCCTGAGCGTCCCATCCACGGGAGCAGATACAGCTCGCCGGGCGCGCCTCCCCGTTCGGGGACGAGCCGCGCGATCGCGGCTAGGAGTGGCTCAGGCAGCGAGCGGTGGGCCGTCGACCCGGCCGGCGCCAACCGGTCCACGGGCCCGCCGTCAGGGCGCCTCGCGCTCCTGCTGCGCGGCCATCAGCATGAGCCCGCCGTCGATCACCAGCGAGGACCCGGTGATGTAGGCGGCCTGCGGGGTGCAGAGGTGCGCGATGAGCGCCGCCACCTCGCGCGCGTCGCCCGGCCGCCCCGCGGGGATCGCCGGGCGCGCCTCGGTGTGCGGATCGACGTCCTCGCCGCCGGTCATGGGTGTGGCGATCTCGCCCGGCGCGACGCTGTTGACCGTGATGCCCTCGCGTGCGAGCTCGAGCGCCATGACCTTCGTGAGCATGCCCAGGCCGCCCTTGGAGGCGGAGTAGGGCGCCGAGCCGGGCAGCGGGATGTGCTCGTGCACCGAGGTCACGTTGACGATCCGCCCCCCGCGGCCCTGCCGCACCATCCTCCGGGCGGCGGCCTGGCCGGCGACGAACGCACCCGTGAGGTCGACGTCGAGCACGTGCTGCCACTGGTCGAGCTCCATCTCGAGGACCGGCGTCTGCGTCCCAGTCCCCGAGTTGTTGACGAGGACGTCGACGCCGCCGAGCTCGTCGGCCAGCTCGTCCACCACCCTCGCGCCGTTGCGCGGGTCCGACAGGTCCAGCCGGCGGACGCCGGCCCGGCGCCCCTGCCCCCGCACCTCGTCCGCGGTGCCCCGCGCGCCCGCCTCGTCCTCGTGCCAGGTGACGCCCACGTCGAACCCGCGTTGCGCGAGGGCGACGGCAGTCGCCCGGCCGATGCCGGAGTCCGACCCGGTGATGATCGCGACGGGCATGCTCAAGCGCCCCCGACGACGCGGACGCGGGCGTGGTGCGACGGCTGCTCGGCGCGCCGGCGCGGCGGCGAGGAACCGGCCGGCGCGGGCGGGATGATGCCGAGCGCCTCGAGCATCGCCAGGAACCCGATCGCGTAGGGCGAGCACTGCGTGCGCGCGCGGACCTCGTCCCAGTCGACCTGCTCGCGCAGCGCCCGCGCCGCCGCCAGCGGGTTGGCGAAGTCGAGGTGGTGCTCGGTCATCGCGCACAGGCGCGAGACGAAGACGTCCTCGATGTCCATGACGAGCATCGGCACGGACTCGACCGGCAGCTCCTCGGCGTGCGCCAGGACCTCCTCGACGTCGCCCAGCCCCTCCAGGTCCCAGATGAGGTCGACCATGACGTCGCCGTCGTAGGCCTTCAGCAACCAGCCCTCGGGCGGGCGCTCGCCGCGCATACCCGCGGCCTCGAGCGCCTCGAGGGCGCGCCCGGCGTCCTGCTCGCGCACCGCGAAGTCGAGGTCGTTGGAGGGCGCGGGCCCGCCGCGCGCCCAGCACGCCACGCTGCCGGCCAGCGCGAACGGGATCTCCGCACCCCGCAGGGCGGCGGCGACGCGCTTCAGCGTGGCCGCGATCTGCTCGGTCTCGGCGGGAGGCTGATAGCGGCCCATGGCGCCCGGCTACCCGCCGCGGTCGAACGGGTAGTCCCGCCCCGATGTCGGAGAACGGAGCCCTGCCCGCGCGCGGACCGATCCGCATCGCCGCCGCCGGCGACGTGCACTGCCACGCCGAGACCCGCGACCGGACCCGCGAGGCCTTCGCCCGCCTGGAGGGCGAGGCGGACCTCGTCCTCCTGGCCGGGGACCTGACGACGCACGGTGAACCCGAACAGGCGGCGGTCCTCGCCGAGGCCGTGCAGGAGCTGACCCTGCCTGTCTTCGCCGTTCTCGGGAACCACGACTGGCACGTCAACCGCACCGACGCGATGGTCCGGGTGCTGGAGGACGCCGGGGTGCGCATGCTCGACCGCCGGCACGCGACCGTGTGCGTCGGCGACGTCGAGGTCGGCATCGCGGGGGCCAAGGGGTTCGTCGGCGGGTTCCCGGGCTCGCACCTGCCCGACTTCGGCGAGCCGCTGCTGCGCGAGGCCTACACGGAGACGGGCCGCGACGTCGAGGCGCTCGCGGCCGGGCTGCAGGCGATCCGCCACTGCCCCGTGCGGATCGTGCTGCTGCACTACGCGCCGATCCCCGAGACGCTGGAGGGCGAGCCGCCCACCATCTGGACGATGCTGGGCAGCGACCGCCTCGCCGGTCCGATCGCCGAGCACGAGCCCGACCTCGTCCTGCACGGCCATGCGCACCACGGCACGTTCGAGGCCCGGCTCGGCCCCGTGCCGGTTTACAACGTCGCCGTGCCGCTGATGGGCCGCGACTTCTGGGTCTTCGAGGTCGAGGCGCTGCATCGGCCGCTTCCCGTCGGGTAGGACGCCGCCATGCCGGCCAACGACGTCACCCCCGAGCGCCTCCGCGGCCTGGCCGCCCACGAAGGCCACGGACAGGTCCTCAGCGTGTTCGTGAACCTGGATCCGCGTGACTTCGGGACCGGCCGCGCCCGGGCATCGCAGATCACGTCGGTGCTGGACCGTGCGGCCCGAGTCGTCGAGGGTCAGGAGGGGCTGGCGCACGAGGAGCGGATGGCGCTGCGCGCCGACCTCGATCGCGTCCGCCAGGAGCTCGAGGGCGAAGCGGACCTGGCCGGGGCCCGTGGGCTGGCCGTCTACGCCTCCTCCCCCGCGCAGCTCTTCGAGGTCCTGCGCCTCCCGGTGCCGATCGAGCACGAGCCGGTCGTCGCCGCGACGCCGCTGGTGGAGCCGGTGGCCGCCGTCTACGACGCCGATCGCTGGGCGGTGGTGCTCGTCAACCGCTCGTATGCGCGCCTGCTGTACGGGACGCGCGACACGCTCGAGGAGGTCGCGCTGGTCGACAGCGACGTCCACGGCCAGCACCAGCAGGGCGGCTGGTCGCAGGCGCGCTATCAGCGCTCGGTCGACAAGGACGTCGCCGAGCATCTGCGGGAGGTGGCGGAAACCGCGCGCCGGCGCCTGGAGCGGCGGCCGCTCGCCGGCGTCATCGTCGGCGGCCCGGAGGAGACGGTCGGCGAGTTCGAGCAGACGCTGCAGCCGTACCTGCGCGACCGGCTGGCCGGCCGGCTGAGCATCGACGTCGAGAACACGACGCTCGAGGAGGTCCGTCAGGCGGCCGCCGAGCAGATCGCGGTGGCGACCCGCCGGCGCGAGGACGATCTGCTCGAGCGCCTCAAGGCGCGGCTCGGGCGCCCCTCCGGCGACTCCGCCGCCGCCGCCGGACTCGCGGAGGTGCTCGAGGCGCTCACCGAGCGGCGCGTGGAGACGCTGCTGCTCGACGACGGGTTCAGCGCGCCCGGCGTGATCTGCCCCGAGGACGGCTGGATGGGGCCGGTCGGCGACAGGTGCCCGGTGGACGGCACGCCGACCGAGCACCGCGAGGACATCCTGCAGGACGCGATCCAGCGCGCGATCGAGCAGTCCGCCGACGTCGTCGTGCTGCGCGACCGCCCCGACCTGGCGGCGCACGAGCACGTCGCCGCGATCCTGCGCTTCTGACCCAGGCGGCCCGGCAGATGGAGGCTTCCGTGACGATCGCGATGCACACCCCCGGCCCAGGACAGCCCGCGCCGATCCCGCCCGTCGAGGATCCCACGCCGCCGCCGAGCGGCCCCAACGAGCCCGGTCCCGACCCCGCGCCGCCCCCTGGGCCCGAGCCGCCGCCCGATCCTCAGCCCGGCGGCCCCCAGATCTGAAAGCAGCCGGCGCGCGCCGATCTCAGGCGTGGGGCGGCCGCCGGCCGGGAAGGCGGCGGGCATGTCGACCGCGACGACCTCCGCGACCGCCGCCGCAGCGGCGACGATCGCCGTCCTCGACCCGGCCACCGGCGAGCAGCTGGACACGATTCCCGCCGGCGACGAGCAGGCGGCCGACGCCGCGGTGCGCGCCGCAGCGGCGGCGCAACCGGCATGGGCGCGCACGGCGCCGGGCGAACGCGCGGCGGTGCTCAAGGCGGCGGCCCGCGGGCTGCGCGGCCACGGGGTCGCCGAAGAGCTGGCCGTCCTGCAGACGCGCGAGAACGGCCGGCCGCTGGCCGAGTCGCGGGCCGGCGTGGAGGCCGGGATCGGCGCGATCGAGCAGTACGCCGAGCTCGGGCCCCTGCATCGCGGCCGCGCGCTGCAGGGCGAGTGGAACGCCACCGACCTCATGGTGCACGAGCCGCGCGGGGTCGTCGCGCTGCTCGTGCCTTGGAACGACCCGCTCGCGATCGCCTGCGGCCAGCTCGCGGCCTGCCTCGTCGCGGGCAACACGGTCGTGCTCAAACCGTCCGAGAAGACCCCGCTGGCGACGATTGGCCTGCTCGAGCTGCTCGGCCTGCCCGCCGGGATCGTGCAGCTGCTGCTCGGCGATGCGCGCGCGGGCCGGCGGCTCGCTGCGCACCCCCTGACCGACCTGGTCGTCCATACCGGCTCGGTGACCACCGGACGCGAGCTCGCCTCCGCCCGCGGGGGCGAGCTGCGCAAGGCGCTGCTCGAGCTGGGCGGCAAGGACCCGCTGATCGTCGACGCCGGAGTCGACCCGGTCTGGGCGGCCGGACAGGCGGCGCTCGGCGCGTTCGCGAACGCCGGCCAGCTGTGCACGTCGGTCGAGCGGATCTACGTCCACGCGCAGGTCGCCGATCGCTTCACGCAGGCCCTGGTCGAGGCGGCGCGGGCGCTGCGCCCCGGCCCCGGTCTGGACCCGGCGAGCACGATGGGGCCCCTGATCGACGAGCGCCAGCGCGGCGTCGTCGACGCCCATGTCCGGCAGGCGATCGAGGCCGGCGCCGAGCGGCTGACCGGCGGCGCGCCCGCCGAGGGCCACGGATTCTTCTATCCGCCGACCGTGCTGCGCGGCGCGCGCGACGACATGGACGTCATGCGCGAGGAGACGTTCGGGCCGGTGGCCGCGATCCGCACGGTCACGAGCTTCGACGAAGCGCTCGAGGCGGCCAACGGGACGGTGTACGGCCTGGCCGCGACCGTGCTGACGGGCGACCTCGCCCGCGCGCAGCGCGCGTGGCGCGAGCTGCGCGTCGGGACGGTCAAGATCAACGCGGTCTGGGGCGGCGCGCCCGGCGGCGCGGCGGAGCCGGCCGGGGCCAGCGGGACCGGTTTCGGCTATGGGCCGGAGCTCCTCGACGAGGTCACGCGCACGAAGGTCGTGCACGTCGAACCCGCGCCCCCGGCGTAAGCGCGCGCCGCATCACTCCACGCGCTCCAGGCGCGGATTGGGCATCTCGCGCCGCCCGGCCTTCGCCAGCGGACGCCCGTCCACCCGCACGATGTCGGCCGTGAAGTCGTTGGAGCCGCGCAGCAGCGACGAGCCGACGCCGTAGGCGTCCACGGGGACCGCCTCGTCCTCGAAGCGCGTGATCTTGTCGACGGTGAAGCCACCGGATGCGACGATCCGCACGTCCGGGAAGGCCGCGCCGTCGAGGGCGTCGCGGACCTTGCGCACGAGCAGCGGGTTGACCGCGCGCGCGGCGTCCTGATCGGGCTCGTCGCAGAGCGCGCGATCGACCATGTTCTCCGAGGTGTCGAGCCGGACGCCCCAGAGGTCGTCGCCGAGCGCCTGCGCGACCTCGACCGCGGTGCGGACGGAATCGTTCTCGAAGTCGACCAGCACCGTCACGTTCATCTCGTGCGCGAAGCGCGCCGCGAACGTGCGTGCGGCTGCGACCGTGTCGCCGCCGTAGGAGGCGATCAGGGCGTGGGGCACGGTCCCGACGCCGCGTCCCCCCCACCAGGACGCCTGCGCGTCGGTCGAGACGCCGATCGCGCCGGCCACGTGCGCGGCCCAGCCGTCGCCGGTCTGCACGACCCAGTGGTCGTGGCGCGCCGGGAAGAAGAGGATCTGCTTGCCGCGCGCGGCGCGCACGACCGCGTCGACGTTGCGCATGACCAGCGTGCGGCGCGCGAGGCAGCCGAGGTACACAGTCTCCAGGTGCGCGAACAGCGAGTAGTCGCCCTCGATCGTGAGGACGGTCTCCCACGGCGCGATACGGTCGCCTTCGTGCAGCGCGTGCACTTCCAGGTGCTCCCAGCCGGCGTCGAAGCCGCCGTCGGGCAGGCAGCGGCCGGTGCACTCGCGCAGGACGGCCAGCGCCTCGTCGATCCCGCCGAGGACCGACTCGCGCTTCTGGAAGACCTGCATCAGCACGCGCGGACGGCGGCCGTCGTGCTCGAGCAGGTCCTTCGTGAGGTTGAAGTACTGGTCGGAGTAGTAGCCCGATCGGATCTTCTCGACCGGCAGGCGGAACACCGACGGATCCAGTCGCGTGCGGACGGCCATCGCGAAATCCTAGGCGCGCAGAGCGGATGAGCGATCGCACGCGGCTGATCGAAGAGCTGCGGGGAGCGATCGGCGACGAGCGCGTGCTCGCAGCGATCGCGGCCGTCCCGCGCGACGTGTTCGTGCCCGAGCCCGTCCGCGCGCACGCCTGGGACAACACCGCGCTCGCCATCGGCTCGGGGCAGACCATCTCCCAGCCCCTCGTGGTGGCCCGGATGGCCGAGCTGCTCGACGTGCAGCCCGGCGAGCGCGTGCTGGACGTCGGCACCGGGTCGGGCTACCACGCCGCCGTGCTGGCGGCCCTGGGGGCGCGCGTGTGGTCGGTCGAGCGCTACCCGGAGCTCAGCGAGACGGCCGCCCGCGCGCTGGCCGCCGCGGGCGTCGAGGGCGTCGAGCTGCTGGTCGGCGACGGGTGGGACGGGCTGCCCCAGCACGCCCCCTACGACGGGATCAACGTCGCGGCGGCGGCACCGGAGGACGCGCTGGCCGGGCTGGCCGCCCAGCTGGCCGAGGGCGGCCGGCTCGTGGCACCGCTGGCCGACGGCGAGCAGCGGCTGATGATCGCCTGGCGCGAAGGCCGGCACGTCCACCGGCGCCTGCTCGAGGCGGTCCGCTTCGTGCCGCTCGTGCGTGGGACGGCCGGATGAGCGCGGTTCATCGGCCCGGCAGCGACTGAGCGAGCGAGACGACCGGCGCGAAGAGGTCGCCCTGCTCCTCGACGCGCGCGAGCACGTCCTGCGCGGTGAAGACGAGCAGCTCGGGGTCGCCGCGGTCGGCGACCGCGCGTACCTCGTCCCAGCTCACCGGCGTCGACACGGTCGGCCGCTCGCGCGCCCGCAGGGAGTAGACGGAGACCGTCGTCTTGTGGAAGTCGTTCTGGCTCCAGTCGACGAGCACCTTGCCCGCACGCAGCGACTTCGTCATGCGCGAGACGACCAGGCCCGGCTCCTCGCGCTCCAGCAGCTCGGCCACGGTCCGCGCAAAGGTCTTCGTCGCCTCGTAGTCCGCGCGCCCGTCCAGTGGCACGTAGACCTGCAGGCCCTTGGAGCCCGACGTCTTGGCGAAGCTCTGCAGTCCCAGACCGGAGAACATGCCCTGCAGCAGCAGGCCGACGCGGCAGCACTCGACGACGGTGGCGGGCGGGCCGGGATCGAGGTCGAAGGCCAGCGTGGTCGGGTGCTGCAGGTTCTCCGCGCGCGACAGCGAGGTGTGCAGCTCGAGGTCGGCGAGGTTGGCCAGCCAGACCAGCGTCCGCAGGTCGTCGCACACGACGAAGTTGATCGCCTTGGACCCCATGACCACCCGCTCGGTCCGGACCCACGACGGGCGGTGTGAAGGCGCCTGCTTCTCATAGAAGAACTGCCCGTCGACGCCGTTGGGATAGCGCTTGAGGGTCAGCGGGCGGCCCTCGAGATGCGGCAGGAGCGCGGGCGCGATCCGCACGCAGTAGTCGACGACGTCGCGCTTGCGGAAGCCGACTGCGGGATACAGAACCTTGTCCGGGTTGGCGAGCCGGATCTCGGTGCCCTCGACCACGACGACGGCGTGGTCGCGCTCCTCGCGCACCACCACATCGGCCTCCTTGTCGTCGCGCAGGCCTTTGTAGGACGGCGCGCGCAGCTGTCCGGTCTGGGTCCAGTCGCGGAACTCGACCTCCGCGACCAGCCGCGGCTGGACCCACACCGCTCCCCGCGGCGGCTGGGGCGCGCCGCGGTTCTCGACGAACGGCGAACGGTCCTGCTCGAGCTGGGCCAACCGGCCGCGGAGCCGGTCGAGCTCGTCCTCGGTGAAGCCGGTGCCGACGCGGCCCGCGTAGCGCAGGCCGCCGAGCCCCTCGTCCTGCACGCCGACGATCAGCGCCCCGATGCGGTCGCGCCGACGTCCCTCGCCGGGCAGCCAGCCGCCGATGACCAGCTCCTGGCGCTCGACGTTCTTGACCTTGACCCAGCAGGGGCTGCGGCGCCCCGGCTCGTAGCGCGATCCGAGCTTCTTGGCGACGACGCCCTCCAGCCCCTGGGCGCGGCTGGCCTCCAGGAGCGCGCGTCCGTGCCCGACCACGTGCTCGGGCGTCTGCCAGCGCTCGCCGTTGAGGCCCAGGTCGACCAGGCGCGCACGCCGCTCCTCGTACGGCGCGTCCGTCAGGCTGTGCCCGTCGAGCCAGAGAAGGTCGAAGAGCACGTAGGTGACCGGCTTGGAGCGCGCCAGACGCCGGATCTGGCTCTCGACGGTCAGGTGCATGCGCTGCTGCAGCGCGCCGAAGTCCGGGCGCGGCGGGTCCGAGCCCGGGTCGAACGCCACGATCTCGCCGTCGAGGATCGCGCGGTGGTGGCTCAGCGCGCGGTTGAGCTTGGAAAGCTCGGGATAGCGGCTGGTGATCTCGTTGAGGTTGCGCGAGTACAGCCGCATCCGGCCCGGCTCGGAGTGGCAGATGGCCCGCACGCCGTCCCACTTGATCTCGTAGGCCCAGCGGTCGTCGTCGCGCGGGAGGTCGTCCAGCCGCGCCAGCATCGGCAGCACCTTGTCCGGCATCGGCTCCGTCGTCGGATCGGCCGGCGGATCCATCCGGTGGATCATCCAGTTCTTGGCCTGGACGTCCTTGTCGAGCGGGAACAGCGCGTAGCGGCCCTGCGCGCGCTCGCCGTGCAGCCGGACCTCGATCTTGCGGGGCTCCCACTTGAGCTCCTCGTAGGTGCCCTGGTCCCAGATCGTCATCGTCCCCGCGCCGTAGTTGCCGCGCGGGATCTCCCCGTGGAACTCGAGGTACTCGAGCGGGTGGTCTTCGGTGTGGACGGCCAGGCGGTTGTCGCCGGGCGCGGTCGGCAACCCGTTGGGGACGGCGAAGGAGACCAGGACGCCGTCGCGCTCGAGGCGCAGGTCCCAGTGCAGGCGGGTGGCGTGGTGCTCCTGGATGACGAAGCGCGGTCGGCCGGCGCCGTCCTCCTCGCCGTGCCCGCTCGGCTCCGGCGTGGCGCCGAAGTCGCGCTTGCGCCGGTAGGTCTGAAGCGATTCCGCCATGCACTCCCACGCTACCCGCCGCCGGGCGGCGGCGGGAGCGTGTCGAGGGGTTCGGCGACGCGGCGATCGCCGCGGGCGGCCGCGGCGCGGACGGGAGCGTTCGCGGCCGGGCGACGGCGCCGATCGGGGCGGCCGGGCCGCGGCGCGGACGGCAGCGTGTCGAGGGGCGGCTACGCGGCGATCGGCGCCCGCTGCTCGACCTCGGCGACGAACGCGTCGTAGGACGGCTCGATCTCGTGCTGGGTGAACGTGTCGCGCACGGCGTCGAGCGTCTTGAGGCCGTCGCCGGTGATGACGAGCACGACGCGGTCCTCGGCGCCCAGGGCGCCGGCGGAGGCGAGCTTGGCCAGCGTGGCCGTCGTCACCCCGCCCGCCGTCTCGGTGAAGATGCCGGTCGTCTCGGCCAGCAGGCGGATTCCGGCCCGGATCTCGTCGTCGTCGACGGACTCGATGCAGCCGCCGGTGTCGCGCGCGGCGTCGAGCGCGTACGGGCCGTCGGCGGGCGTGCCGATGGCCAGCGACTTGGCGATCGTGTCCGGACGCACCGGCAGGCACGTGTCGCGCCCCTCCGCCCAGGCGGTGGCCACGGGGGAGCAGCCCTGCGCCTGCGCGCCGTGCATGGCCGGGGCCGCGCCGCTGACGAGCCCGAGCTCGCGCAGCTCGCCGAAACCCTTGTGGATCTTCGTGAACAGCGACCCCGAGGCGATCGGCGCGACGACGCGGTCGGGCAGCTCCCACCCGAGCTGCTCGGCGATCTCGTAGGCCAGGGTCTTGGAGCCCTCCGCGTAGTAGGGGCGCAGGTTGACGTTGACGAAGGCCCACGACTCGCGCTCGCCGCTCAGCTCGGTGCAGAGGCGGTTGACGTCGTCGTAGTTGCCGCGGACCTTCACGAGGGTGGTGCCGTAGGC
>Ga0136846_1218874_pt1 | contig 10310 bp, 7 predicted proteins | sample HopSoiMetagenom2_FD_96841 | JGI IMG/M metagenome (GOLD analysis project Ga0136846, IMG submission 96841) | Grasslands soil microbial communities from Hopland, California, USA - 2 Assembly 2016 (version 4) | ecosystem: Environmental > Terrestrial > Soil > Grasslands | place: USA: Hopland... | reverse complement strand
TCGAACTCTCGATACCGGGTTCACCGGTATGCCGGTTTTCGAGACCGGTGCCTTCAACCACTCGGCCACCTGTCCTGCAGCCCGCAACTTATTGGGCGCAGGGTGCTTCTTCAACCTTACCCGGTTGGAAGTTCAACGCCCCGGTGCGCGCGGAAAAACTCCTGTAAAAGTGCTCCGCATTCTTCGGCCAGAACACCGGCGCGAACCTCGGGACGATGATTCAAACGCGGGTGGCGAAGCAGGTCTCCCACTGAGCCCGCCATGCCCGCCTTGTGGTCCCAGGCTCCGAACACGACACGATCAAGGCGCGCCAGGACCGCGGCGCCCGCGCACATCGCGCACGGCTCGAGAGTCACGTAAAGAGTGCAGTCGTCGAGTCGCCAGCGATCAAGCTTTGATGCGGCCTCCCGTATCGCGAGGACCTCCGCGTGAGCTGTCGGATCCTGGTCGCGCACAGTCCGATTCGCGGCCGCCGCTATTATGGTGCCCTCACGAACTACGACTGCCGCGATTGGCACCTCATTTCTGCGAGCGGCCTCGCGCGCCAGCGCAAGCGCATTCCTGATGTACTGCTCGTCGACTGACAGCCCACCGCCGCTGCCAAAGGCTTCGACTTCCCGGCGACTATCGGTTGGCAACCGCTGGCTCGGCTGCTTTCCGGAAAGTGAGCTCCCCCTTCGCATCCCGGTCTACAACGATGTGATCGCCCTCGGTGAATTTCCCCTAGAGGACGGCCAGAGCCAGCGGGTTCTGCAGCAGCCGCTGAATCGCGCGCTTCAACGGGCGCGCGCCGAACGCCGGATCATATCCCTCGGTGGCCAGTACCTCCCGCGCGGCCGGTGTGAGCTCGAAGGTGAGCTTTCTCTCGGCGAGCAGATTCTCCAGCCGCTTGAGCTGAAGATCGATGATGTGCTCGATCTCCGATTTGCCCAGAGGTCGGAAGACGATGATATCGTCGACGCGATTGAGGAACTCCGGGCGGAAATGCTGCCGTAACGCGTTCGTCACCTGCGCGTCGATCACTTCGCGATCCTCGCCGGTGTGCTCGAGGATATAGGTGCTGCCGATGTTGGAGGTCATGATGATGACCGTGTTCCGGAAATCGACCGTTCTTCCCTGCGAGTCGGTGAGCCGCCCGTCGTCGAGAATCTGCAGCAGGATATTGAATACGTCGGGATGCGCCTTCTCGATCTCGTCGAAAAGAACTACGGAGTACGGGCGGCGGCGAACAGCTTCGGTGAGCTGCCCCCCTTCCTCGAATCCAACGTAGCCAGGAGGCGCGCCGATCAGACGAGCGACGGCGTGCTTCTCCATGTACTCGGACATGTCGATGCGGACCATTGCCTGCTCGTTGTCGAACAGGAACTCCGCAAGCGCGCGCGCTGTCTCCGTTTTTCCGACGCCGGTAGGGCCGAGGAAAATGAATGAGCCAATTGGACGGTTCGGGTCCTGCAAACCGGCGCGCGAGCGACGAACAGCGTTCGCCACTGCTCTGACCGCCTCCTCCTGACCGATCACTCGACGCGCGAGCTCGATCTCCAGCTTGGTCAAACGCTCGCGCTCCCCTTCCATCATCTTCGCCACAGGGATGCCGGTCCAGCGAGAAACTATTTCGGCCACGTCTTCAGCCGTGACTTCCTCTTTGAGGAATCGAGCGCCGCCTCCCTGTTTGCTGGCGAGCCTCTGCTCTGCCTCGCGCATCTGTCGCTCGAGGTCGGGGATTTGCCCGTAGGTAATTTCGGCAGCCTTTTGCAAGTCGCCCGCTCGCGTGGCACGATCAGCTTCTATGCGCGTCTGTTCGATTTGCTGCTTGATCTTCCCAACTGCACCGAGCGTTTCCTTCTCCTGCTGCCATTGCGCCTTCATGCCCGCGGATTTCTCGCGCAGCTCGGCCAGCTCGCGTTCCAGGTTGTTGAGGCGCTCTCGTGACGCCGTATCCTTTTCCTTTTGAAGCGCCTGGCGCTCGATCTCGAGCTGGACGATGCGACGCTCCACCTCGTCGATCTCCTGCGGCATGGAGTCTATCTCGATGCGGAGTCGTGATGCGGCCTCGTCGATCAGATCGATCGCCTTGTCGGGCAGAAAGCGATCGCCGATATAACGATTGGATAGCGTCGCAGCAGCTACGATCGCCCCGTCGGTGATGCGCACGGCGTGGTGCGATTCGTAGCGCTCCTTGAGACCTCGCAAAATGGCGATAGTGCTTTCGACACTTGGCTCGCCGACATACACCGGCTGGAACCGCCTCTCGAGCGCCGCATCCTTTTCTATGTTCTTGCGGTATTCATCGAGAGTCGTCGCGCCGACGACTCTGAGCTCACCGCGGGCAAGCATGGGCTTGAGCATGTTGCCCGCGTCCATCGAGCCTTCCGCCTTGCCCGCTCCGACGAGCGTGTGCATCTCGTCGATGAACATGACGAACCGGCCCTCGCCCTCGGTGATCTCCTTCAGAACGGCCTTGAGGCGCTCCTCGAATTCGCCCCTGAACTTCGCACCCGCGATCAGGGCGCCGAGGTCGAGCGCCACTAATCGCTTGTTCTTGAGGCCTTCGGGTACATCGCCATTGGTGATTCGCTGGGCCAGTCCTTCAGCGATGGCCGTCTTGCCTACGCCTGGCTCGCCGATCAGCACGGGATTGTTCTTGGTGCGCCGCGAGAGGACCTGGATCACGCGGCGAATCTCTTCGTCGCGCCCGATCACAGGATCCAGCTTGCCCTTGCGAGCAGCGTCGGTGAGATCGCGAGTGTAGCGCTGTAGCGCCTGGTACTGGTTTTCCGGCGTTTGGTCCGTCACCCGGTGGGACCCACGCACTTGCTGCAACGCCTCCAGGAGCTTGTCGTGCGTCGCGCCGAGTCCGGTAAGGAGGCTCCTGCTCTCAGTGCCTTTGACGTCCGAGAGGGCAAGCAGAAAGTGCTCCGTGGAAACGAACTCGTCACCAAGATCCCGCGCATCGGCTTCGGCTTTATCGAATACCTGATTCAGCTCGCGCGACAGCGTCGGCTGGGCGCCCGACTGCTTCGGGTAGCGCGCAGTCTCGCGGCCGACCGTTTCGCGCATCTGAGCAACGCTGACTCCCAGTTTCTGGAGGACGGGGACGACGATCCCCTCGTCCTGGTTCAGCAGCGCCAGCAAAAGGTGGAGATCGTATACGAGCGGATTGCCTGCGCGACGCGCGAGCTCAATCGCTTCGTTCAGTGCTTCGGTGGCTTTTACAGTGAGACGATCGGGGTTTATCATGGTCCGTTGCGAGAGTTCCGACTCGGGGCGCGCGGAGAAAAGTGCAACGCAGATGCCGCATAAAACCCGCCATCCTGGCACACAACGAATGCAAAAAAGAAAGACCCGGCTGGCAATCTGCCAACCGGGTCTCATTTATGTCAGATACTATTTCCGAACAATCATTTTTTTGACGAACGATTTACCGTCGACTTCGAGCCTGTACAGGTAAATCCCGGAAGCGATCTGGTCGCCGCTCTGCGAGTTCTTGCCGTCCCAATACGCTTCGTAAGCACCACAAGTCAATAACAAACTTTCCAGCGGCTCGCCGCCCGCTACGTTCCCTACACCGCCCTGCAGGACAGGCACAGCTACCTGCTGCGCCAACAGATTGTAGATCCGCAGACTAACGCGGTGCTGACGTCCCGAATCCGTGCATCCCGGCGCATCGCCGACGAGGAACCTGATTCGAGTGTCCTGGGTTACCGGATTTGGATAATTCTGTTCCAACGGCAACCCGGCGCCTGGTCCTACGCCGGTTTGGGTTGGAATACCCTGAGCCGCCGAACGACCTGGCATGAACGCGCAGAGCACGAGCACTACCAACAGCGCCCGCCACAGGTGCTTCATGTTGTCTCCAAATACTGACGAAAAAGGGTCTTTAGACGCTAACTCCTACAAAGGTGGACATTTGTTCTCTGGCGCGAAGTTACGAATGAGCCGCCGAGGTGTCAAGCCGAATCGCAGGTGTTTCCCTGAGAATACGCCCATCGCCCCGCCGTTCCGTTACTCCACTACGGTCGCAGAACTCGAGAAACGGGATGAGATATTTCCTCGACAATCCGAGGACCTCTCGCAGCTGCGCGGGCACATAAAGCTGTCCCGGCACCAGCTTCCCCTTGAGTCGCGCGATCATTTGTTCCAGCGCATCCCGGTCGTAATAGCGATCGACCTCCACCTGGACGATCCGCCCCTGTCGCTCCAGAACCCGAAGCAACCCCGGGACCGAGCTGCCGTGGCGAGAAGTCAATTCTCCAACGCTCGGCGGCTCATGCTCGCCAGCGCAAATATCATGCGCCAGGCGGTTGCTCGCTTCGACGTCCTGCTCGGTGAGGGAAGGCACCCACCCGCGTCTCCTCAGGAGCGGACCGAAAGACTCGATTTCGCCCGCGCGTTCCATCTCGCGGATGGAAATATCGGCGAGCTCCTCGCTTGCGCGCACATTCTCGCGCACGGTTTGCGCTGGAACGCCGAGTGACAGCGGAGATCTTATCTCGTACTCCGCGACGATTCGCCTTATGCTTGCCATTACCTGTTCGACAGCTTCAGGCTCGAAAAGGTTGTGCCTTCCGAGCCGCGCACCGCTCGTGTTGATGAGGTCGTTTACCTCTGCAGGCGAGCAACCGATGCGCACAGGCAAGTCGACAACTCGCGCGCCGCGTCCAGACTGTGCGCCGAGAGCGAACTGCAGTCGCGCAGCGGCGCTCGTCGACAAACGCTCAAGCTGGTTCGCCGTGATTTCGGGAAGCGAGCGGCGACGCGCGTAAGGATCGACGACGACTCCTCCACCCACTGTGCGCAGCGGCGCCGGAAGTCGGAGAACGAATCTGTCGCCGCCCCGCAGAACTACAGGCGAGTCGGTGCTTACTCGCGCGAGGACACGTTCGGAATTGTCTGCGCCTGGTTCATTCATCACGATCCGCGCGCCGACCTCGGACGCACCCGAGTGCAAACGAAGCCAGCTCCGCGGTGTGAGTCCCGCGGCGGAGTTGCGATCCATGAGCACCACGGCCTCGAACAGCGACGTCGGCTGCCAGTGCTCGTCGCGAACGAGGACTGCGCCGCGCGCGATATCGCTCAGCTCCGTACCTGTCAGAGCGATCGCGGCTCGGTTGCCAGCGCTCGCGCGGCCAGTCACCCGGCCGTGTTGCTCGATGCGCCGCACGCGAGTGGCCCTTCCCGCGGGGAGAATGCGGACCGCGCTGTCGACCGGCAGCTCGCCGCTCCACACCGTTCCCGTGACCACAGTACCGGTGCCTCTGACCGAGAAGGCTCGGTCAACTGGAAGGCGGAAGAGATCGTCGGATTTACGATCGTCATCGGAGAGAGTGTCGCGGAGGACACGGAGCAGCTCGTCCAGGCCGGCGCGCGTGCGGCTCGAGCAGCTCACGATTTTCGCGTCGGGATAATCACCGAGGAGTGTGAGAACATCGTTGCGAACGAGGGCAAGCCATTCGTCGTCGACGAGATCGGCTTTGGTGAGTGCCACCACCATGCGCGGGATCTGCAGCAGCTTCAGGATCGCCAGGTGCTCGCGCGTCTGTGGCATCACGCCCTCGTCCGCCGCAATGACCAGCAACGCCAGGTCGATTCCGCTGGCGCCGACAACCATGCTGCGAACGAAATCCTCGTGACCAGGCACGTCGATCACACCCACTGTACCGACCCCCTCGAGAAGGAGCGGTGCGAAGCCGAGGTCGATTGTTATGCCGCGCCGTTTTTCTTCAGGGAGGCGGTCGGTGTCCACTCCCGTGAGCGCCTTCACCAGCTCGGTCTTTCCATGATCGATGTGACCAGCGGTGCCGATTATCACGCCGCGCTCCAGGCCTCGTGCTCCCACACCTTGAACGCACGCAGCGGGCGGTCATCAGGCATATGGGCGTCGAGGAACTCACGGAGCAACCGCTGGTGTGATTTGCCCTCGGCGTCCGAAAGCGCCACCGAGTCGCTGGTCGACAGCCAGTGCGAGATCGCGGCTCTCGCGGCAGCGGGCAAACGGCGGCCGCCGCGAGCCTGCCGGCTGCAGGCGGGGCAGACAACCCCCCCGGACGATGCTGAGAAGGTCGTCTCGTCGGCGTCGCGCAGGGGAGTATGGCAGAGGGCGCAGCTTGTGAGCTCGGGCGTGAACCCGACGACTGCGACGATCCGCCAGCAGCCCGCAAGACCGATACTGATGGTGTCGGCCGGAGCGGCGCGCGCAATCTGGTCCAGGACCTCCGACACGGTGTCATAGAGCTGAGGGCTCCCTTCCTCACCGGCGAATCGCAAAGCCAGCTCGGCGATGGTGGAAGCGGCGGTAAAGCGTCCGACTTCCTCAGCAAGCTCGCTCCGTGACCGGGCAATTTCGAACGTGGTCAGATTGTGCAGCTCACGGTTCGGTTTCACGTAAAGCTGCGCCGAACCTTCCGCAAAAAGATCGAGCGCGGAGCCATAGCGAGCACGCGATTTCCGCGCGCCCCGCGCCAGAGCCGATTGAACGCCGGCTTCGCGCGTCAGAAGCCGAATGATGCGCGAGCTCTCGAGATAATCGAATGCGTGGAGTACGATTGCTTCTGTGACCAGGAGCGCCATTCACAGAATGTAACACGCGGTGACGGCGGCCCGACTATCTAGCCGTTGGGTATATCCTGCAGCCTGTGGCTCGGCTGGTCAGAACGTCGTAGAAGCGCGCCCGCCTATCAGGATTACCCGGCCAGGTGCAGGAAAATTGAGAACATCCTCGTAATGTTTGTCGAAGAGGTTTTCTACTCTCCCGGTGAGCGTAAAGCCGCCGAAGTGTTGGTTGATGATCGGAACCTCCGCCGACAAATCGACTTTCGTATATGCGGGCAGCGTTACGCGAGGCGAGGGAAACTGGGAAAAGTCCAGATCAGGGCGCTTCCCGACGTAGTTGATGGACGTGCCCAGATCGAATCGGCCGGGATGCCCGTAGGACAACGTCACGGATCCGGAATGCGTGGGCCGCCTGAGCAGCGCGTCGCCTGGGCGCTCGCTACCGTCGTATCCGGGATCTACTTCAGTGACGTGTGGTCGAACGATCGAGTAGCTCGCCGCGCCCCGGAGGTCGGTAGTCGGCGTGACCGAAAGCTCGGTCTCGAAGCCGTTGGAGCTGGCAGCGCTCAGGTTGTCGAAGCTGCCCTTGAAATCGGGCGGCCCGCCATTCACGAATTGAATGAGATCCGAGAAGCGCTGGTTAAAGTAGGCCACGCTGACGCGCACGAGGTCCGGACGGAAATTGGTGACGAGCGCGACTTCCGCAGAACGGATCTGCTCTGGCCGCAGGTCGGGACTGCCCACCGTATAGAGCGTGGGGCGCAGCTGGTTGAACGCGGGGGCGTTAAACGCGGTGCTGACCGACGCCCGCGCGTTCACGCCGGGAAACAGCGTTACGTTTGCTCCGAGTCTGTATGTCCCGAATCGCTGGTAATCCGAGTTGTCGTCGACGCGCCCACTCAAAGTGTAGGAGAATCCACTGAGCGGATTGCCGAGGATCTCGGTGTAGTAGGCGACGTTGTGCCGCGAGGCGTCGAAAGCATCCGTCTGCGTCGTCGGAGTGCCAACATCACCTGAACCAGTGGCAGCGTTTTCGTGCTCTTTCTCGAACGCTCCGCCGACGGTGATGGTCATGCTCGCTGGAAGAAAAAATGCAGCGCGCGCCTCAGCATTCCTCCGGTAGCCCCTGGACTTGAAACGCGAGTGCTGCGGACTTGTGGCGCCGAAGGGCGTGGCGATGTCGTCGGTGATGTCGGAGACATCATTGTCGCCGAGAAGAATGCGCCCCTGGCTGTAGGCCCCGAAATTTCGTCCGGCATCAAGACCGACGGTCAAACGGTGTTGGGTGCGGTACGCGTTGCTGTCGACCGGCTGTCCGGTGAAGTCAGTGGGATAGTGGAACTCGGCCGCGGTGTAGCGCGCGGAGATTTTGGCGTCACCCGATGCACCGCCGTTCGCGGTGAAATTCGAGCTGATTGTGCCATTGTTGTATTGGTTGTTGAACGGCAGTATGCCGTCGCTGGCGTGATGCGCTCCGCCGAGAGTAAAGCCGGCTAATGCGTTGGAGGCTGAGATGTCGCCGTCCACATCCACGGACTTGTAGGTGCCTCCGCGTGCGCCGAGCGACGCCTGGCGCACGCCCGTCGGTCGGCGCGTGAAGATCTGCACTACTCCCGTGGCTGCATCGGCGCCGTAGAGTACGCTCGCCGGACCACGAACGATCTCGATCCTGTCGATGTTATCAGTGGTGAGATGGCTGAAGTCGAACGAACCGCCGTCAGCATTAACCGCCACGCCGTCGATCAGCACTTTGGTGTACCTGCTTTCACCGCCTCGCAGAAAAAGCGATGTGAGGGCGCCATAGGATCCGCTTTGGACCAGCATTGCGCCCGGCACCTCGCGCAAAGCGTCGGTCACACGAGTGACGCCGCGCGCACGCAAATCATCGCCGGATAACACAGTCACCGCCTGAGTGAGAGCCTCCGCGGGACGCGGAACCTTGGACGCCGAGACGACTACCGTGCCGAGGTGGGCTGTGTCGGGTTGCTGCGCCGCAGCGCCATGCGTGCTCAGCGCAACGAGTGCCGAGGTCGCGGCGGCAAGGATCAATCGTAGTCTCATCTTCTTTCGTTAGTAGGGTGTGCTGTCTGGAGTTGGAAAGGCCGACGCAACGGCACGAGTGCCGGCGCGCCGATGGCAGGATCTCGCGTTACTACTATCGGCCAGCCGTAAATGGCCTCGAGGCGTTCGGCGGTCATGACGTCGGCGGGCGAGCCGCTCACCGCAATGCGGCCATGGTGGAGCAGAACGATCCTGTCGGCGAAACGCGCAACCAGATTCAGCTGATGACTTACCAGGAGCACCGCCAGGCCAGAGCGCGAAAGCGACGAGAGGAGCTCGAAGATCGACATCTCGTGGGCCACGTCGAGGAAAGTGGTCGGCTCATCGAGGATGAGCGCCGGCGCACGCTGCGCGAGTGCGCGCGCGATACGAACACGCTGCCACTCACCGCCGGAAAGCGTATCGGTCGCGCGGTCTGCAAGATCACTGACGCCCGCTTGCGACAAAGCGACTTCCACCGCGCTCCTGTCCTCTTCGCCCGGGGCTCGCCACAGGCCCAGATGAGGGTAACGGCCAAGCGCGACGTAATCGAGAACGCGAATCGGAAACACGGGCTCCTCGCGCTGCGGCACGACGGCGATGCTTGTGGCGAGATCGGAGTAGGAAAGGGTTTGCACGTCGCGCCCGTCGACCAGCGCCGATCCCTGCGGGATGTGCGCCCGGCGTAACAGCGCGCGAACGATGGAGCTTTTTCCGGAGCCATTCGGGCCGGCAAGCGCGGTGAGGCGTCCGCGCTCGCTGACGAAGCTGACGCCGTCCACGGCATTTGCCGACGCGCCGGGATATCTGACGACGAGATTCCTGACTTCGATCACGTCAGACGTCTCAGCTGGACGAGAAAAAAAGGAACTCCCAGCAGCGCGGTGATGGCCCCAAGGGGAAGTTCCGTCGGCGCGGCAACGGTGCGGGCGGCGAGGTCAGCGGCTACCACGAGCGTTGCGCCAATCAGACCGGCGGCGAGCATCAGCGGCCGGTGGGCACGGAGGCCCATCCCGCGGGCGATGTGCGGCACCACCAGTCCCACGAAGCCGATGAGACCCGCCGCGGCAACAGTCGCCGCAGCCAGCAATGCTGACAGCACGAATGCCCGTTTCCCCGCGCGTTCCGCATCGACGCCGAGCGAAGCGGCGGTGTCCTCACCAAGAGCGAGCACATCGATTTCTCGCGCACGATATATGAGCGCGCCGCCCGCGATGGCCACACTCACAGCGAGCCACACAACGCGTTGCCACGTAGCGTCCGCGGCAGACCCCATCATCCACCAGAGCGCGCCACGAACGGTGTTCGGAGCAGCACTGGCCAGTGCGACCATTATCGCAGCGTTGGCAAAAGCGCCGACGATGACACCAGCGATGAGCAGAGTTCGCAGATCGGCCCTGGCTCCTCGGCCTCCCGCTCTGCTGACGGCGAGAGCCACGAACACCGCGGCGACGCCGCCGACGAACGCGGCGAGGGTGATGACCGGCTCCGTCGTACCACCGAGCGAAAACGCGAGTACCGCGCCGACTGCCGCTCCGCCGGAGACGCCGAGCAGATACGGCTCGGCGAGGGAGTTTCGCAGCGCACCCTGAAGAACTGCACCGCTGGCGCCCAGCCCGGCTCCGACCAGCACTCCGAGCAGCACGCGCGGCAATCTCAGGTCGCGGACAATCGCGATAGCGGTTGGATCTCCTCTACCTCGAAGGGCATTGAACACGACC
>Ga0136846_1214147_pt1 | contig 10312 bp, 10 predicted proteins | sample HopSoiMetagenom2_FD_96841 | JGI IMG/M metagenome (GOLD analysis project Ga0136846, IMG submission 96841) | Grasslands soil microbial communities from Hopland, California, USA - 2 Assembly 2016 (version 4) | ecosystem: Environmental > Terrestrial > Soil > Grasslands | place: USA: Hopland... | reverse complement strand
GTCACAGATCTCGCGGACCCGCTGAAAGTAGCCCGGCGGCGGCGGAAAGCAGCCGCCGGAGTTCTGCACCGGCTCGAGGTAGATCGCGGCGACCGAGCTCGGGCCCTCGCGCAGGATGGCCCGCTCGATCTCCTCCGCGGCCCACTCCCCGAACTGCTCCTCGTCCCCGGCCAGGAAATCCGGCGCGCGGTAGAAGTTGGTGTTGGGCACCCGGACGCCGCCCGCCGGCAGCGGCTCGAACGGGTGCTTGATGTCGGCCAGGCCGGTAATGGCCAGCGCGCCCATCGACGTGCCGTGGTAGGCGAGCTCCCGGCTGAGCACCTTGTACCGGCCGGGCTCGCCGGTCAGCTTGAAGTACTGCTTGGCCAGCTTCCACGCCGACTCGACGGCTTCCGAGCCGCTGGTGGTGAAGAACACCCGGTTCAGGTCGCCGGGGGCCATGTCGGCCAGCCGGGCGGCGAGCTCGACGGCCTTGGGGTGCGCGTAGGACCACAGCGGGAAGTAGGCGAGCTCGGCCGCCTGCCGCGCCCCGGCCTCGGCGATCTCGGCCCGGCCGTGGCCGACCTGGCTGACGAACAGGCCGGAGAGCCCGTCCAGGTACTGCTTGCCGTGCTGGTCGTAGACGTAGGCCCCGGAGCCGCGCACGATCACGGGAACCTCGTGGTCCGCGTAGGAGGACATCCGGGTGAAGTGCAGCCACAGATTGCGCTTGGCGGCTTCCTGGATGTCCCCGATGGCGTCGAAGGATGTCATCTTGTTCCCCATGAGTAGGTTTGCTTGCGGAGCTTGAGGTAGACGAAGGTCTCTGTGCTGGTCACGGACGGCACGCCGCGGACCCGGCCCAGGATCTCGAGAAGGTGATCGTCGTCCTCGCAGACGACCTCCGCCAGCACGTCGAACGAGCCGGCGGTGATGACGACGTAGTCGATCTCCTCCATGTCGGAGAGCTGGCTGGCTACCTTCTCCAGGTCGCCGTCGGTCTTGATCGCGATCATGGCCTGCCGCCGGAAGCCCAGCGTCAGCGGATCGGTCACGGCGACGATCTGCATGACCCCGGTGTCCTGGAGGCGCTGCACGCGCTGCCGGACCGCCGCCTCGGACAGCCCGACGGCCTTGCCGATCGCGGCGTAGGAACGCCGGCCGTCCTGCTGCAGCTGCTCGATGATCTGCTTGGAGACATCGTCGGGCACGACACCGCCGGAATTCTGGTACGGGGACGTCCTCGCGCTACGCGCCATACCGTCGCCTCCTTCCCTGAACTCGGGTTATGTCGCCTTCCAGTCAACTGATTTCGTAGGTATTGGCAAGAATAGCAACTGAATCGCTTGTGAAGATAGTCCTCCTCTGCGAAGCTCGTCGCAGAGGATCATGGGTTGGAGGGCTGGAGATGGCAGACCGCGGGCTGCAGAATTTCGTGAATGGCACGTACGCCGCCGCCGCCGACGGGCGCACCAGCGACGTCATCGACCCCAGTACCGGCGAGATCTACGCTCAGGCCCCGGTATCGGGCCGCGAGGACGTGGACGCGGCCATGCGGGCGGCGGCGGACGCGTTCCCGGGATGGCGTGACGCGACCCCGTCCGAGCGCAGCCTGGCCATGTTCCGGATCGCCGACGCGATCGAGAAGCGCGCCGGCGACATCATCGAGGCGGAGACGCGCAATACCGGCAAGCCCGTCGCCTTCATGGCCTCGGAGGAGGTGCCGCCCGCGGTCGACCAGATCAGGTTCTTCGCCGGCGCGGCCCGGCTCCTGGAGGGCCGCAGCGCGGGCGAGTACATGAAGGACCACACCTCGATGATCCGGCGCGAGCCGATCGGCGTGTGCGCCCAGGTCACCCCGTGGAACTACCCGATGATGATGGCGGTCTGGAAGTTCGGGCCGGCCATCGCGGCGGGCAATACGATCGTGCTCAAGCCGTCGGATACCACCCCGGTATCCACGCTGCTGCTGGCCGAGATCGCGGCCGAGTTCCTGCCGCCGGGCGTGTTCAACGTGGTCTGCGGCGACCGGGACACCGGCCGCGAGCTCGTCTCGCATCCCACGCCCGCCATGGTGTCGATCACCGGCTCGGTGCGGGCGGGCATGGAGGTGGCCCGGGCGGCCGCCGATGACCTCAAGCGCGTGCACCTCGAGCTCGGCGGCAAGGCGCCGGTCGTGGTCTTCGACGACGCCGACATCGAGGCCACCGCGGCGGGCATCGCCGGCGCGGGCTACTTCAACGCCGGGCAGGACTGCACCGCGGCGACCCGCGTGCTGGCCGCTCCCGGTATCGCCGCCGACCTGACCGCTGCCCTGGCCGAGCAGGCCGGGAGTACCAAGACCGGCGGCCTGGATGTGCCCGACGCCTACTTCGGCCCGCTGAACAACCCGAACCAGCTGGCCCGGGTCGAGGGCATGCTCGGGCGCGCGCCCGGCCACGCCGAGGTCGTGGCCGGCGGTTACCGGGTGGGGGAGCGCGGCTACCTGTACGCCCCCACCGTGGTGTCCGGGCTGCGGCAGGACGACGAGATGATCCAGGACGAGATCTTCGGCCCGGTCATCACCGTCCAGCGGTTCACCGACGAGGACGAGGCGGTCCGCTGGGCCAACGGCGTCAAGTACGGCCTGGCCTCCAGCGTGTGGACCAGGGACCACGGCCGCGCGATGCGGATGGCCAAGCGGCTGGACTTCGGCGCGGTGTGGATCAACACTCACATCCCGGTCGTGGCCGAGATGCCGCACGGCGGCTTCAAGCACTCCGGCTACGGCAAGGACCTGTCCATGTACGGCTTCGAGGACTACACCCGCATCAAGCACGTCATGAGCTTCATCGGCTAGCTCCGCCGCCCGCAAGCGGTGCCTGTGTGCCCCTACCCACGTTCTTGCGCAGCCGGGGGCACACGCACCCGTACCGAATGCTTGTGGCTCAGCCCCTGTCGGGGCGGCGCCAGACGTCGCGCTCGTGCATGAGCTCGATCTGCTTGTCGATGACCTCGCGGCGGTACTCGGCATGCGTGTACGGTGCCCGGTCCAGGTAGAGGTTCTTCGGGTAGACCGGCTCCTCGTAGATGATCTGGTACTGCTCGGTGGTCAGGTCCTTGATCCAGTTGTCCCACTGCGCGCTGGCCCGGAACTTGCGCAGCGCCTCGACGTCGACGGTCCCGGCTACCCAGGACGAGCCCGCGCTGTAGTCGTGCCGCCCGATGATCTGGCCCCGGTAGTCGATCACCGCCGAGCCGCCGCCGAAGGTGTCGATCGGCACGTCCGAGTCCGTGTGCAGGTAGTAGGTGCCGACGTTGCAGGCGATCAGGTAGAAGTTGTTGTCCAGCGCCCGGGCCCGGTTCTGGACCTCGAACAGGCCGTTGCCCACGTGCGGGTGCGGGTAGGGCCCCCGGTACACCACCTCGGCGCCGTTCATGGCCAGGCCGCGGGCGTTCTCCGGATACGAGCCCTCGTTCGCCATCAGGAACCCGAGCCGGCCGATCGCGGTGTCGGCCACCGGGTAGAACGCGTCCAGGTTGCGCCCGTACAGCTCGATCCACTTGTCCCATACGTTGTGCGGGGTCACCGAGTGCTCGACCGGCAGCAGCGGCACCACCTTGTGATGCCGCAGGACGAGATCGCCCGCAGGATCCAGCACGAACCCGACGTTGAAGAAGCGGCCGGGGAACTCGGGGTGCCGCGCCTTGGCCTGGCCCATCACGAACGCGTTCCACTGCCGGGCCAGCGCGCCCAGCGCGTCCGTCTCCGGGCCGGGGACGTCGATCGCGCACTCCCGTGCGAACGTCTCGTGGTCGAGGTCGAGCACCTCGTCGTTGAAGCCCTGCAGCGCGCCCTCCGGAATGGCGATCAGCCGGACCGGCAGGTCCAGGCTGGACAGCCACGACGCCGCCTTGATCAGGTGGGAGATGTGCTCGATGTTGACGCGGATCTCGTCGCGGTGGCGGATGCCCCGCATCGTGGGCACCAGGCCGATGGCCTGGTAAGGCTCGATCATGACCGACCTCCGGGGGCGCAGTACTGCGTAATGGTCAGCCCGAGGCCCGCTGCCGGGCCTCGGCCTCCTTCTTGATGGCCTGGTTGATCGCCTCGAAGGCGCCCTGGATGCGGCTGAGCGAGGTGAGCGTGAGACGGCCGCCGCGGTTGCCGCCGAGGCCCCGGTAGGTCTGGGACTGCACCAGCATCGTGCCGGCGGCGTCCGGGCTCAGGGCGAAGACGCGCTCGCTGATCGTCATTCCGGCCAGCTTCGACACCCACCGCAGCTCCCGGTCCGGCTCGGCCGTCCGCACCTTGACCTTGCCGGTGATGGTCCGGCCGGACGTCGGGTGGGTGGTGGTGATGGTGAGCGTGCTCCCGGCGGCCAGCTGCCCGGCCACCGACAGGAACACCGGGTGCCATCGCGGATAGCTGGCCAGGTCGGACAGCACCGCCCACACGTTGTCCGGTGTCGCGGCGATCTCGATTGACGTCGTTACCTCGTGAGCCATCGCGGTGGGCCTCCTGCCGGGATCATACGACGTCACGCGTGACGCCTGTGACCGGTGATTCCAGTTTGTGACGAAAGCCTTACACAGACAGCATTTTTCGATCCATATCCGCATTCACCTCGTTCCCCTGGGTAGGAACAGGCCGACTTCAGACCCCATCGGCCCGGTGCCCAGCGGAACCCTGCGCCGCTGGGCACCTTCCTTTTCCCGGGCCTTTTCCGGCCCGGATGAATCCCGGCAGCAGCACGGCGACCACCGTCACCGCCCCCGCGCAGAGCAATCCCCCGGAGACCAGCGAGACCCTCGGGCCGGCATCGGCCGCCCCGGGCATGGCGGGCAGCCAAGACAAGAGGCCGAACGAGGCAGCGAAACCCACCGCGTCGATCCCGTGCACCAGCCACGGACCGGGCCCGTCCGCTGGCCCGCCCGCTGATCCTCGTCAGGTGACATTGAGCAGCCCGATACCGGCCGCGACCAGCACGGTCGCGGCGATGCGGGTCCGGCCGAACGGCTCCCGGAATACCAGCGTGGCGATGATCGCGCCGAAGATCACGCTGGTCTCGCGCAGCGCGGCGATCGGGGCCAGCGCGCCCCGGGTCTGGGCCCACAGCACCAGGCCGTAGGCCAGCACGCTCAGCGCGCCGGCGCCCAGGCCGGCCAGCAGGATCCGCGGCGGCTGCTTCAGCAGGACGTCCCGCCGGCGGGCCATGGCGAACATGGGCACGCCGAGGCTCTCCAGCACCATCAGCCAGCCGATGTAGCCGACCGGGCTGCCCGACAGCCGCACGCCCACGCCGTCCACCGTCGTGTAGGCGGCGATGGTCAGGCCCGTCCCGACCGCGGCCAGGAACGCCGCCCGCCCGGGCCGGCGGCCGGCCAGCACCAGCACGGCCAGCCCGGCGGACACCACGCCGATCCCGCCCACCTGCAGCAGGGCCAGGTGCTCGTGGATGAAGATCGCGGCCAGGATGGTCACCACCAGCGGCGACGTCCCCCGGGCGAGCGGATAGACCTGGCCGAACTCGCCCAGCCGGTAGCACTGCATCAGCAGCAGGTTGTAGAAGACGTGGATCACGACCGACGCGAGCAGGTACGGCCAGCAGTCCGCCCGGGGCAGCGCGGCCCCGATGACCAGCGGGATCCCGACCGCGATGCCGCCCACGCCGATCAGCGCGAAGGCGAGCGTCTGGTCCTTGATGCCGTGCGCGATGGCGTTCCAGACCGCGTGGGTGACGGCGGCGCCGAGAACGGCGAGGGTAACGGCGGCCGAGAGGGTGGTCGACGGGTCCAACGGGGCTCCTCAGGCAGGTGCGAACAGGAGCCCTCAGGGCTTCTATCCCGTCAGGTGTTCCCTGGGGCCGTACGAGCCAGCTGGCCAGGTCGCGGCGCCGCTCGGTCCAGTCCCGGCCATCCTGATTGTCGGCGTTACCTGGCGGACAGCCGGCGGAACCCTAGGCGCAACCACGTGCTAACCCCAGCTTAACCACGCTGAGCTTGCCCGAACCCCAGCAGGGTCCGCAGCAGCAGCGTGACCCAGGTCCGGTAGGGCCGCCAGTTCTCGCTGATGGCCAGGATCTGCTCGGGCGTGGCCGGCCCGGGCAGCCCGTAGGCGAGCTCGACCGCGCGGGCCAGCCGCGGCTCGGCGCTGGGCACGGCGTCGGGAAAGCCCGCGCCGCGCAGCAGGGTCAGCCCGGCGGAGAAGTCCCCGATCCCCGGCAGCTTCTTCAGGTCGGCCAGGGCCTCCGCGGGCGGCATGGCGCGCAGCCGGGCCGCGTCGAGCTGCCCGTCGAGAGCGGCCCGCGCCACCGACCGGAGCCACTCCGGCTTGGGCTGGGCCAGCCCGGGGAACGTGTCGAGACCGGCCAGCCGCTGCGGGGACGGGAAGGCGTGCACCACCCGGCCGCCGAAACTGACGGGTTCGCCGAGTTGCTCGTTCATCCGCGCCTTGATCACCGCCGCCTGGGTGATGCGGATGCGGCGCACGATGATGGTCCAGGCGGCCGCCTCGTACGGGGACCAGAAGCCGACCGGGCGCAGGCCCGGGAATTTCCGCTGTACCTCGCCGACCACCGGATCCCGTTCGCCCACGGCGGGGAAACCCGAGCCGTCCACGTCGAGCGACAAGATCCGCTCCAGCTGCGGGCGTATCTCGGCCACCAGTTCCGGGCCAGGATCGGCCGGGCTGACGATCTCCGCTACCACCGGGCCGCCGTCGTCCTGCCGGACCCGCAGCCCGGCGGTCTGCCAGCTGCCCTCGACGCCGAACGCGATCTCGAGCACGCCGCCCGCCGCGCCAGGATACGACGCGGGCGTGAAGCCCTCGAGGAACGCGATGCTGGCGGCCAGCGAGAACGGCCCGCGCGGGACCACGGTGAACGTCTCCATAGGGCTATCTCATCACCGGACCCTGACATTGACGCACCGTTGACAGCTAACCGGATCCGGCTTAGGCTCTCATACGTCATATATGAGACGCGGTACATGATGTCTGCTCCTTATCTGGTCCTGAACGGCGCCGGTGCCCTCCCGTCGCGCACGGTCGCCGTGCTCGACGCGATCAGGCACGCGATCCTGGCCGGCGAGCTCAAACCAGGCCAGGCCCTGGTCGAGACCGACCTGGCCGAGGTGCTCGGCGTCTCCAAGACCCCGGTCCGCGAGGCGCTCAAGACCCTGGCCGGGGCCGGCCTGGTGACCATGAGCCCGTACAAGGGCGCGGCCGTGCGCGTGGTCGACGACGAGCAGGCCCGGCACGTCTACGACGCCCGCCTGCTGCTCGAGCCCGAGGCCGTGGCGCGCGCCGTGACCCGGGGCCACGACTGGGGGCCCGCGCACGAGGCCCTGACCCGCGCCGACGGCGCCGCCGGCCAGGACGGGCGCAGCCTGGCCAACCGCGACTTCCACCGCGCGCTCTACGCCGGCTGCGGCAACCCGCTGCTGGTCCGCATGCTCGATGACCTGCGCGATCAGACCGCCCTGGTCAGCGTGGCGGCCTGGCACCGCGAACCCGGCTGGCTGCCGGCCCCGAGCTGGGAGCACGAGGCGGCCGAGCACCGGGCCGTGCTCATGGCCGCGCACGACGGCGACGCCGAGCGCGCGGCGCTCCTGCTCCGCGATCACATCACGTCCTTCGTCACCCGGAATTTCCCTTAAGTCACAGGAGAATCAGAACCGATGAGCTTCACCCCGGCCGCCGCGGAGAACCTGCGACGGGCCCTCGCCACGGTCGTCGCCGTCCCCGTCACGCCGCTGCACGCCGACGGGAACCCCGACTGGGACACCTATGCCGCGCTGACCGGGCGCCTCATCGACGGCGGCATCACGGTCATCACGCCGAACGGCAACACCGGCGAGTTCTACGCGCTCAGCCCGGCCGAGGCCCGGCAGGCAGCCGAGACGGCGGCCCGGGCCAGCCGGGAACGGGGCCAGGGAACCGAGCTGCTGGCCGGGGTCGGGCACGACATCGCATCCGCGGTCGAGGCGGCCGGGCACGCGCGGGACCAGGGCATCGCGATGATCATGATCCACCAGCCGGTGCACCCCTATGTCTCCCGGGAAGGCTGGATCGACTACCACGCCGCCATCGCCGGCGCGGTCCCCGACCTGGGGGTCGTCCTCTACATCAGGAACGAGCGCATCACCGGGGCGGACATCGCCGCCCTGGCCGACCGGGCGCCGAACGTCATCGCGGTCAAGTACGGCCTTCGTGACGCCAGCGCGTTCGCGGCGGTAGCGGCCGACGCCGGGATCGACCGGTTCACCTGGCTGGCCGGGGCGGCCGAGCTGGCCGCGCCCTCCTACTGGGCCAGCGGCGCGCACGGCTTCACCTCCGGCCTGGCCAATGTCGACCCCGCCCTGCCGCTGGCCATGCTGGCGGCGCTGAGCGGCAACGACTACGGCGAGGCGATGAAGATCTGGGAGAAGGCCCGCCGGTTCGAGGAGCTCCGCGCGGCCGGAGCGAACGCCGACAACGTCAGCGTGGTCAAGGAGGCGCTGGCCCAGCTGGGCCTGTGCCGCCCCGATGTGCGGCCGCCCAGCCGCCTGCTGCCCCCGGCCATCAAGCAGGAAATCAAGCAGATCCTCACCAGCTGGGGGCGGGCGTGAAGCAGCCCGGGGAACTTCGCAGCGCCCGCTGGTTCGGCGCCGGGCGCACCTCCGGGCTGCGGTCGTTCAGCCACCGCTCGCGGATGCGCCAGCTCGGCGTGGAGGGCGAGGAGCACCTGGGCAAGCCGCTCATCCTCATCCTCAACACCTGGTCCGAGATCAACCCCTGCCACATGCACCTGCGCCAGCGGGCCGAGCAGGTCAAGCGGGGCGTGCTGGAAGCCGGCGGCTTCCCCGTCGAGATGCCGGTGGCCACGCTCAGCGAGACCTTCCAGAAGCCGACCCCGATGATGTACCGGAACCTGCTGGCCATGGAGACCGAGGAGCTGCTCCGCTCCTACCCGGCCGACGGCGCGGTGCTCATGGGCGGCTGCGACAAGACCACGCCGGCCCTGCTGATGGGCGCGGCCAGCGCCGGCATCCCGGCGATCTACGTGACGGCCGGCCCGATGCTGCGCGGCAACTTCCGCGGCCAGCCGCTGGGCAGCGGCACCGACATGTGGAAGTTCTGGGACGACGCCCGGGCCGGGCTGATCGGCGAGTGCGAGCTGGCCGAGCTCGAGTGCGGCATCGCCCGCTCGCCGGGTCACTGCATGACGATGGGCACCGCCTCGACGATGACCTCGGCCGCCGAGGCCCTCGGCATGACCATGCCCGGGATGGCCTCCATCCCCGCGGTCGACTCGGCCCACTACCGGATGGCCGCGGCCAGCGGCCGGCGCATCGTGGGCATGGTCTGGGAGGACCTCACCCCGGACCAGATCCTCACCCGCGCGGCGTTCGAGGACGCGGTGGCCACCGTGCTCGCGCTCGGCGGCTCCACCAACGCGTTCATCCACCTGATCGCCATGGCCGGCCGGGCCGGCGTGGACCTGACACTGGACGACTTCGACGCCATCTCGCGCCGCGTCCCGTGGCTGGCGAACATCCGGCCGAGCGGCACGTACCTGATGGACGACTTCTACACCGCGGGCGGCCTGCCCGCGCTGCTCGGCCAGCTGGCGACCGTCCCCGGGGCGCTGCACCTGCGCCGGATGACGGCGAACGGCCACCCGTTCGGGGAAAACATCTCTGACCTGCCGGTGCACGACCCGGACGTCATCCGGTCGCCCGGGACCGCGCTGGCCGCCGAGGGCGGGGTGGCGGTGCTGCGCGGCAACCTGGCCCCCGACGGCGCCGTGATCAAGCACATCGCGGCCGAGCCGCGGCTGGTCAAGCACACCGGCCCCGCCGTCGTCTTCGACGACTACGCCGACTTGCAAAAACGCATCAACGACCCGGCCCTGAACATCACCGCCGACTCGGTCCTGGTGCTGAAGAACGCCGGGCCGAAGGGCGGCCCCGGCATGCCCGAGTACGGCATGCTGCCCATCCCCGATTACCTGCTGGCCCAGGGCGTCCGCGACATGGTGCGGATCTCCGACGCCCGGATGAGCGGTACCAGCTACGGCGCCTGCGTCCTGCACGTGGCCCCGGAGTCGTTCGTCGGGGGCCCGCTGGCCCTCGTCCAGACCGGCGATCCGATCACGCTCGACGTCGCCGCCCGGTTGCTTTCTCTCGATGTACCCGAACGGGTGATGCGCGAGCGGCGGGCCAGCTGGCAGCCTCCTGAGCCGAAGTTCGAGCGCGGCTACGGCGCCCTGTACGCCGAGCACATCACCCAGGCCAACGAGGGCTGCGACTTCGGCTTCCTGGCAAGGCGCGGCCGGAACCCCGAGCCCGATCCCAGGTAGCCTCGGGTCGT
>Ga0136846_1233488_pt1 | contig 10313 bp, 6 predicted proteins | sample HopSoiMetagenom2_FD_96841 | JGI IMG/M metagenome (GOLD analysis project Ga0136846, IMG submission 96841) | Grasslands soil microbial communities from Hopland, California, USA - 2 Assembly 2016 (version 4) | ecosystem: Environmental > Terrestrial > Soil > Grasslands | place: USA: Hopland... | reverse complement strand
CGTCGCCGCTGGAAATCAGGGCCTGCTTTACATACCTGATAGAACCGACCATGTATCGGCGTTCTTCCTGTGACAATAGCGGATGTCCTTCCCCTTTGAGCAGCCGGATATTTGTGTCGTGGCCAACCACAACATAAAGATCCCCGTAGTTGCTCACCTCCTCGAAGAAACGCACATGGCCAGAGTGAAGCCAGTCATAGCAGCCTGTTACAACTAATTTCTTTCGCTCCGACGAAGACGCCGCCGGGAGCCCCTCAGAAAAACCGTTAAGGTCGTCAGAGGACCAGATGCGGTGGACGATGTTGTTATCTCGAGCGTACCTCTCGCGCTCAGGATTTGCGGTTGCTTGGTAATCGGCCCAAAAATCCGCGGGTAGGTTTTGGGGCAGGGAATTGCAATCAGACTCTGGATCTGCTTCCACCACCTTGCTTACATAGCGAACAGCATTGAGGAAATACCTTCGCTCCGCAAACGGAAACCTCGGCGCTTTTCCCGTGACTCGTTCCAGAACGGCATCCGGCCACAGCAATACAGTGAGCTCGCCCAGTTTGGCGGCCTCCTCTAGGAAGCGGATGTCGCGCGATCTCATATCATCGAAGCCGCCGCTGGCCACGACTTGTGCTGGCGTTTTGATCAAGAGTGATTTGCGATTCCGGTACGAACGTTCACCCTGAAAGCTCCCGGAACGGTCTCTTTGGAAACGACAATCAGATATCCGCCACCGCAGCCCGAAAACATGGCCCCGGGAAAGCAGCGTTGATAGATCCGCAGAATTGCCTTCAGATCAATCTTGATCAATGCATGAGCCACGACATGCGGCAGCAGCTTCTCCCAACAGAGCATCGTCTCGTTGAGGGAAGCGCCAAGCGCGTCGACGTCCATCCGCTTAATTGCGTCGAAGCAATCCATACCGGTGCGTCCGAGTCGCGCCACCCATTCGCCTTTCAAGTGTTTGATGCCGAGAGGGCTGTAGCCCAGCGGTCGTGGCTCAATTGGCAGGAAGTGCAGCACAGCTTCCAACCAACGAGCATGTTTCGAGGATGTGAGTGATTCGATGTGTTTCGGGAATACACCGCCGTGAGCGGCATAATCGTAGTCCAGACGGTTTACGCCGGGATAAATCAGGCCGATCATATCCTGCGAACCGCTGGGATCTGCCTTGCCCTTGTTCTCCGCGTGATACAGCTCACGCACCAGTTTGTCTAGCGGTCGCCTCGGCAGCTTTCCTTTCCATAGGCGATGCGCGATCACCCGCGTGCCGCTGGCAAGCCCGGAACGGTCCATCGGCCGGAAGTTCGGCTCGATCTGAACTACCACCATGGCGCCGGGTGGCCGCGGGTTCATTTGCGAGACAAAGGGTTGATCGATCCATCCTCCCGCAAGCTGCACTCGATTGGGAATGGAACCGAAAGCCGAATTGAGCACCGGGGGCGTTTTCATGTTCGTCAGCCCAAGCCAATGTGCTCTCCGGCGTTGCGCCTGTCGTACTGATCCTGGATCCACCTATAGGTGAGGGCGAGCCCGTCGTCTAATGGCGTGTTCGGCTCCCAGCCTAGGACTCGCTTGATAAACGTGTTGTCTGAATTGCGCCCCGCTACTCCACGCGGCGCATCGAAATCATAGTGGCGCTGCAGCTTCTTGCCGGCAATCTTTTCCACCTTGCTGACCAATGTATCGATCGAAACGAGTTCGCTCGAACCCAGGTTGATCGGCGTCGCGATCAGTTCATCGCAGTGCATAATTTTGTCGATCCCTTGGACGCAGTCGTCAACATACATGAAGCTACGCATCTGCTTACCGGCTCCCCAGATCGTAATCTGCAGGTCGTTGTTGTCGACCGCCTCGATCATCTTGCGGCAAATTGCTGCGGGAGCCTTCTCCCTGCCGCCATCCCAGGTACCATGCGGTCCATACACGTTATGGAATCTGGCGATAAACGTCTTCATGCCGCGCTCGTGCCAGTACTCCTCGCACACCATTTCGGAAAATAACTTTTCCCACCCATAGCCGCGCTCTGCCATCGCCGGGTAGGCGTCAGATTCTTTTAGGGCTCGAACATTCGGGTCGTTTTGCAGCTGTGTATTGTAGGCACAAGCTGAGCTGGAAAAGAAATAGCGACGCGCGCCCGCGTTGTAGGCGGCTTCGACCATCTGAGTGTTGATCAGCACAGAGCGCAGGCACTCGATCCGAAAGTGTTCGATGAACCCCATCCCGCCCATGTCGGCAGCAAGGTTATAGACCTCTGTGGCTGCCTCGCACACCCGCTGACAGTTGCTCTCGATACTGACATCGAGACAGAGATTCTCCGCTCCGGGAACACCCAAGTACCAGTCGTGGAGCGGCTTCTTGTCCACTGCCCGAATATTGGCGAAACCCTTGTTCTTGAAATATAGAACGAGATTGCCGGCTATGAAACCGCCTGCACCTGTGATGGCGATCAGATCGTCTGGTTTCGTGGGGGAATCTGCAGCCACGTACGGTCTCTTATCTTTCGTTGTTGTCATGATGCCGGATGTCAGAAAGGAACTGGATGGGTGGTCATCTTTGTCACATGCGATGCAAAGCATCTGGGAAAAAGGACCGCTCCGACGTGGAGAAGATCCGAGCCGGAGTTGCAGGCGATAGTAATCGCTAAAGTAATCGGCGTCAACATGTCCGTAAACTTAAAAGGCTTCTGTATACTGCCGCTGTATGAGCACACGGATGAAAGATATCGCCAGAGATCTTGGCGTGTCGGTAGTCACGATCTCCAAGGTTCTGCGCAATCATCCCGACGTCGGAGACGAAACTCGCGAACGAGTTCTCGCCCGCGTCAAGGAACTGGACTATCGCCCGAACCTGGCCGCCCGCAGTCTCGTCACGGGGCGCACATATTTGGTCGGTCTGGTCGTTCCCGACCTGCTGCACCCGTTTTTCGCCGAGATTGCCAAGTCCATATCTGAGGTCCTCAGAGAGCGCGGCTACTACTTGATCGTTTCGTCCTCTGAGGAAGATCCAGTCCTCGAAGAACAGGAGATCGATCAACTTCTTGCGCGCCGCCTCGACGCACTGATCGTTGCCAGCTGCCGAACGAACGTGGACCTCTTTTTCCGAATTGAAAAGCAAAAAACGCCTTACGTCCTAATCGATCGCACGTTCCCGGGTCTTTCAGCGAACTTCGTTGGGGTAGATGATCTGGCGGCCGGAGTGCTCGCCACCAAGCACCTGATCGAAGCCGGCTGTAAAAGAGTCGCGCACATACGCGGTCCGGAAACCAGCCCCGCCATTCGTAGACTGGAAGGCTATAAGCAGGGTTTAGCGCAAGCTGGTATGAGGATTACGGACGATTACATCATCAGCGAGCTTAAGGGTGATGTGGAGACCAAGCAGCGTGGTGCAGAAGCGATGAGCCGCCTTCTGAACCTTCGTAAAAGGCCTGACGGCGTCTTCTGCTTCAATGATCCAATGGCGATGGGCGCAATGAATTACGCGCTTGATCATGGAGTTCGCATTCCGGAGGACATTGCTGTCATTGGCTGCGGAAATCTTCACTACGACGATTCACTTCGCGTTCCGCTTTCAAGCATCGATCAGCACAGCCGCCACATCGGGGAAGAGGCCGCCCGCATTGCGCTGGGAATGTTGAACTCAAAAGTTGTACCCAAGCCTGAAACCATAGTGCTGCAACCGGAGTTGATCGTGCGTAGATCCACAGAAAGACGCGGATCGAAGCCCAAGTCTGGGCGCGCATCGCGATCTTGATCTAAACGCCCAGCGGCCTCTTTCGCCGGGATCCCGGCTGGTTGGATTTTGGCATTCTGCTGTATGATTCGCTACAGTTACCGATAAACGACTTGGCTATTCTGTTCAGAGATGATCTCGGATTGTGCGAGCGCGATTCTTGGCCGGCTGTGGACAGCAACTGCGTATGCGCATAGATCGGAGAACTTTCCTCAAAAATAGTGGCACCATGGCGATGGGCGCAATGGTGCCGTTGTCCCGCCTGGCCCCTGATTCAAAATACCTGCAGCCATTTCAGTGGACGGCCGGCGACCTTACTTTTTCTTTTGACGTGCAGTCCGGGAGACTGCGCCAACAACGCCTTGTTCCCTCCAGTGCCATTGCTCAGCAGGGTAAAAGTTCGTCTGGCGTCGAAGTGGCCCTCCAATGCAGCGGAGAAAACTCTCCAGATCAAGGCATGAAATCGGGTATGGGGCAGCCCGGCGCGCGCCTGTTGTTCGCCGGACATCGGGAAGAAGCAGCGCCTCGAGGCAAGCGGCTTATCTGCATGCACACAGACCCGCTCTTGAATTTGCAGGTGGAGTCTCTTTACGAAGCCTTTGACGGAGTTCCAGTGGTTCGGCGCCACTCGCGCGTTACGAATATTGGAGCTTCGGCAGCCGGTATCGAATTTTTTAGTTCCGCAATGCTCCACGCCCTTGCCGCCCCCCAAGAGTATGACCGTGAGCTTCGCATCCATGTTGCGATGAATAGCTGGATGGCAGAGGGCCAGTGGCATACGTTCCGCCCGTCGGAGATGGGCTTCGTAGAAAACGAGCGAACCAGTTGGTCGGAGGCAAAGGCTGGCAGCGTTGGCAGTTGGTTAACAGAACGATATTTGCCGCTGGCCATCGTCGAAAACCTGAGACTAGGTCTGGTCTGGTTCTGGCAGATCGAACACAACGGATCATGGTATTGGGAGATTTCCAATGTTTCAGCGAAGGATAACTACGCAGACGATGTTTACGCCTACATTGGCGGTCCTGATGACCTGCATTCCTCGGCGTGGAAGCGATTGAATCCCGGGCAGACGTACGAGACCGTTCCAGTCGCAGTTGGCTGTGTACACGGCGGGTTCAGCGAAGCCATCAACGCGCTCACGCGCTACCGGCGGATTGCATTCGAGAAATCGCACAGCCGGAATCTGCAGTGTCCTGTGATTTTCAACGATTACATGAATTGCCTGTGGGGTGATCCGACAGAGGAAAAAGAATTGCCTCTCATCGCCGCCGCCGCAAAAGCTGGGTGCGAATACTTCGTGATCGATGCGGGATGGTACGCGGATATCAAAGAGGACTGGAGTCAAACCATAGGATCATGGCAGCCATCTGTCACTCGCTGGCCGCGCGGACTGAAGTTCGTGCTCGATGAGATCAGGCGGAACGGCATGATGCCCGGATTGTGGCTCGAGCCGGAGGTGGCCGGAGTAAAGTCGCTCCTGGCGCAGAAGCCGGACAACTGGTTTTTCGTCCGCCATGACAAGAGAGTTCTAAAGAATTCGAGATATTTGCTGGACTTTCGAAACCCGGAGGTGCGCGCTTATCTCGACCAGGTGATGGCGAGACTGGTAAACGACTACGGCGTTGGCTATATCAAGATGGACTACAACGTCGATTCGCTGCAAGGAACCGAACTCTCGGCCGAGAGTTTCGGGCAGGGCCTACTTGAGCATAACCGTGCCCACCTCGCCTGGCTCGACAACGTTCTGAAGCGCTACCCTAACTTGGTCATTGAGAACTGTGGTAGCGGAGGCGGACGTATGGATTACGCCATGCTGAGCCGCCTTCAGATCCAGTCCATGACGGATCAGGAAAATTATCGGAAGCTCCCCGCGATTCTGGTCGGCGCGTCCGCCGCTGTTCTACCCGAACAACTCGCGATCTGGTCTTATCCGCTATCGAATGCTGATGCCGATCAGGCCAGCTTCAATATGGTCACGGCTATGTTGTGCCGCATTCACCAAAGTGGGGCATTGAACTCGCTTTCACCTGAAGCATGGAAACAGGTAACAGAAGGGATCCGGGTCTATAAGAATGTTCTACGCAAGAACATTCCCCGAGCAGTGCCGTTTTATCCCCTCGGGTTGTCTGATGGCACAAATCCCGATGCTCAGCTTTGTTTGGGAATGCGGTCGCCGGAACAAACGTACATGGGTGTGTGGAGAGTCGATGGTCCGGCAACCACGAAAGTGCCGTGGATGTATGGTGAGGCTAGACTTCTTTACCCCAGTGATCTTGGTATCAAACTCTCAGCAGCTGAAGGAACTTTGGGAATTGAGTTCCCTCGGAGCCGCATGGCTTGCGTCATTACTACATAGAGAGTGTGTGGCAGTCGTGATCGCATGAATTAGGTCAGGAGATTTCAAGATGAAAATCATTTCAATAGCAATCATGCTGGTAGCGAGTTTTTGTTGTGCGCAGGTACCGGAAGAGTTCAAGCCCTCGTCGACGAACGTTTGGGGAGCAGAGTATCCCCGCGTTGACAGTGCGGGACGAGTCGAAATCCGCATAAAAGCTCCGGACGCGAACAAGGTCAAGCTGAATTTCTGGAGCGGGCCGAAAGTCGACATGATGAAGCAGCCAGACGGCTTCTGGACGGTGACCACACCGCCGCTTGTCCCTGGCTTGCACTATTACACGCTGACGATTGACGGCGCCGAGGTCAGTGACCTCAATACTCACGCATTTTTCGGTGGAACCAAGGAGGCCAGTGCGGTTGAGGTTCCAGAGCCGGGCTCTACTTACTATTCCATTCAAGATGTACCCCACGGGCAGGTTCGGGAAGTTTGGTACCACTCGAAGGTGACCGGCACGTGGCGGCACGCCCTAGTCTACTTGCCGCCGAATTACGATGCGCGAACGACTGAGCGCTTTCCCGTGCTGTATCTCCAGCACGGCGCCGGCGAAGACGAAACCGGATGGATTCGCCAAGGGAATGCCAATTTCATTCTCGACAATCTGATCGCATCCGGAAATTGCACACCAATGATTGTGGTCATGGCGTATGGATACGCGCGGCGCGCGGGCCAAACTCCGCCCGATCTGACTGGAAAGCCTTTTGGTTCCCCGGAAATGATGAAGGCGATGCAGGACATGGCAGCGGCATTCGAAGACGACGTTACGCACGCGCTGATTGCTTATGTTGATTCGACTTTCAGGACGCTTTCCGATCGCGATCACCGTGCCATGGCCGGGCTCTCCATGGGAGGAATGCAGACGTTCCAGATCACGTTGAATCATCTTGACCTTTTCTCGTACATCGGAGGGTTCAGTGGGGCAGGAGGGATGCTGGTCCTCGGAGACAGGAGACTCGATCCCAAGTCTGATTACAACGGCGTATTCGCGGATCCCGCCGCATTCGCGAAAAAAGTGCATTTATTGTGGCTCGGCGTTGGGACACAGGAGCCCGAAAGGATGCGCGCGGGCCTGCTTCGGCTCCACGCTTATCTTCAGGAGGCGAACATTCAGCACGTCTTCTACGAATCACCGGGCACAGATCATGAATGGCAGACGTGGCGGCGTGACCTGAAGGACTTCGCGCCGAGACTTTTTCAGACCGGAGAGGCGAAATGAACAATCTGTCAACAGCCCTCCTCTCGTCTCTTATCGCGCTTGTGAGCTTTGCCGGCTTCGCGCAAGACACCTCCAACTTGCCCTACATGGATTCCAAGCTGTCGCCGGAACAGCGCGCGGCCGATCTGGTCCACCGCATGACCCTCCAGGAGAAGGCCTCCCAGCTGGTGAACCAGTCACGCGCTATCCCGCGCCTGAATGTCCCAGCTTATGACTGGTGGAGTGAGGCCTTGCATGGCGTAGCAGTTGACGGCACGACAGAGTTTCCGGAACCTGTCGGACTCGCCGCGACCTTCGATACACCCCGAATTCACGAGATGGCCACCGCCATCAGCATGGAAGCGCGAATCGTTCACATTCAGGCCTTACGCAAGGGAACCTTCCCGATTTTTCACGGTCTCGACTTCTGGTCGCCCAACGTGAATATTTTTCGCGATCCTCGCTGGGGACGCGGCCAGGAGACATACGGCGAAGATCCATTCCTCAGCGGCCGCATGGCAGTCGCCTTTGTCAGCGGGTTGCAGGGCGACGATGCTCGCTATTATCGGGCGATCTCGACGCCCAAGCATTTTGCCGTGCATAGCGGCCCTGAGCCGACGCGCCATTTCACCGACGTGGACGTCAGCAAGCACGACGAGTTAGACACGTATTTGCCCGCTTTTCGCGCCGCTGTTGTCGAGGGGCACGCCGGGTCCGTCATGTGTGCATACAATGCCATCAACGGGCAGCCCGCCTGTGCCAGCGAGTTTCTCTTACAGAAAACGCTTCGCGGCGCATGGAACTTCCAGGGCTATGTGGTTTCTGACTGCGATGCGGTCCGGAACATATTCCGGGATCACCACTACCGCCCAACTCAGCCGGAGGCGTCAGCGATCTCGCTCATCCGCGGCATGGACAATGAGTGTATCGACTTCGCCAAGGTGACGGACGACCACGATTACCACCCGTACATCGACGCGGTCCAACAAGGCTATCTGCCCGAGGGCGCGGTGGACACCGCGCTCGTTCGCCTCTTCACGGCGCGCATTCGTCTCGGCATGTTCGATCCGCCTGAGATGGATCCATATAGCAAGATCGACGAGAAGGTTCTCGATAGCGCAGATCATCGAGCTCTCGCGCGCCGCATGGCAAATGAGTCGATGGTCCTGTTGAAGAACGACGGCGTGCTACCGCTCAAAGCGGCCAAGCGCATTGCGATCGTCGGGCCGCTGGCGGATCAAACTGCGGTTCTGCTTGGAAACTATAATGGCACACCCACGCAGACGATAAGCGTACTCGAAGGAATGAAAGCGGAGTTTCCACAGGCAAAGATCACGTATGTTCCCGGAAGTCAGTTTCTCTCAAACCATGGCGATCCAGTGCCTTCATCCGCGCTAACCACGCCTGACGGCAAGCCGGGCTTTAAAGCAGAGTACGGCTCGCGTCCGGGCTTCGACTCCAAAACGACGCCGCTCGCGTCGCGAGTCGAACCGGGTGTGAACCTGAACGACTCCAACCTGCCCGAAGAAGCAAAGTCAACCAAAACGCTGTCGGTGCAATGGAGCGGCTTGCTGAATCCGATTGCTACTGGCGACTACCTCCTCGGCATCAAGGCCGATGGCTTCGCAACAGTCTCGGTAGAAGATAAGGTCGTGGCAGCAGGATGGGGAAACAATACCCATCTCGGTCAGGTTCATCTTGAGAAAGGGCATCCCGTCAAACTCGATGTAAGTTACGGCCGTTTTGACGAGGGCAAGCATGAAGCGCAACTGATCTGGGCCCCCGTAAACAGTGTCCCTGATCCCGCCGCCGTAACGGCTGTCAGGAATGCGGACGTGGTGGTCGCCGTCGTAGGCATCACAAGCCGTCTCGAAGGCGAGGAGATGCCGGTTGAGCAGCCGGGATTTTCAGGTGGAGACCGCACCACTCTGGATTTGCCCAAACCCGAAGAAGACCTGGTGCAAGCTGTCGCGGCGACGGGTAAGCCGCTCGTTGTCGTGCTCATGAATGGCAGTGCGCTCGGAGTGAATTGGGAGAAGGCCCATGCCAATGCCATCCTAGAAGCATGGTATGCGGGCGAGGAAGGCGGAGCCGCAATCGCTGAGACCCTGAGCGGCAAGAATAATCCCGGAGGACGCCTTCCTGTCACGTTCTACAAGGATGTTCATCAACTGCCTCATTTCGAAAACTATGCGATGAAAGGCCGCACCTACCGGTACTTCGATGGCGAGCCGCTGTGGCCATTCGGATACGGGCTGAGTTACACGACTTTCAGCTACAGCGATCTCACCCTGCCGAACGGACCAGTCACCGCAGGAAACTCGCTCGACGCTTCTGTCATTGTTGCAAATGTTGGAAAGATCGCGGGTGATGAAGTGGCGCAGCTTTATTTGAAGTTTCCGGATGTCCCAGGCGCACCCATCCGGGCGTTACGCGGCTTCCAGCGCATCCATTTAGAACCGGGGGCAAAGCAAACCGTCGAATTTCACCTGAGCCCGAGAGACCTAAGCATGGTGACGGAGGACGGTGACATCATCGAGGCCCAGGGCAAGTACACAGTCTCAGTGGGCGGCGGTCAGCCTAACACGGGAGTTCCGTCCGTCAGCGGCAGCTTCGAGATTAGCCAGCAGATTGTGTTGTCGGAATGAGATGCTGATGCTGGCGTTCAAAAAGAGCTCAAGCATCTGGCGGAGTGAAGTGGCTACTCCGGCGTGACTTCTAACCGTTCTCCAGAGCCAGTGCGGAGGGTCAAAAGATCTCAGGTGCGTGGATGATAATTTTTCAGGGCAGCGCCGCCATGCAAGAATGAATCGTTTCTCCTAGCACGAACATCAAAACACTATCAGCTTAGTTTGATTCACCGTAGTTGAAGTCGGTCCGCCAACCAGCGTTACCCCTTTTTACTCGCAGCGATTCTTCTCAGCAGAAATTCAAAACAATAGAAACAGGAAACACAATGGAACAAGGAACAGTGAAGTGGTTTAACGATGCCAAAGGCTTCGG
>Ga0136846_1236861_pt1 | contig 10314 bp, 7 predicted proteins | sample HopSoiMetagenom2_FD_96841 | JGI IMG/M metagenome (GOLD analysis project Ga0136846, IMG submission 96841) | Grasslands soil microbial communities from Hopland, California, USA - 2 Assembly 2016 (version 4) | ecosystem: Environmental > Terrestrial > Soil > Grasslands | place: USA: Hopland... | reverse complement strand
TCTGGCCGGTGCGGTCGAATGCCGGCTTCCTGGTCGAGGCGCTGGAGCATGAGGCGTTCGCCGAGGGCAATGTCGATACCGGCCTGATCGCGCGCGAAAGCGATGCGCTGATGCCGCCCGCCCTGCCGTCCGACGAGGCGCTAGCCGACGCCGCCGCCGCGCTGATCGGCGAGTTGCCGATGGCGGGGTTCCGCCTTAACGCGCCCTCGCGGCGGACCGACACCTTCCTGCTCGACGGCGCCACGATCGCGATCGAGCATGATGCTGCCGAAGCTGGATCGGAAGCGGCCGACAGTCTGCTGATCGCGGAGGGCGGGCAGGTCTGGCAATTGACCACCTGGCGCGCGGCGGGCGGCGCCGCGGGGACTGCGGGCGACGGTGCGATCCTGGCGCCGATGCCCGGCCGGGTGATCGCGGTCGACGTCGCCGCCGGCGACACGGTCACCAAAGGTCAGAAACTGCTGACGCTCGAAGCGATGAAGATGGAACACGGCCTGACCGCACCATTCGACGGTGTGGTGGCGGAGTTGAATGCGGCGGTGGGGTCGCAGGTTCAAGTCGATGCCTTGCTGGTCAGAATCAAGGGAGCCGCCTGATGGCAGGACGTCATTATGACGAATGGGCAGTCGGTGACCGACTGACCCACGACATCCGCCGAACTGTCACGGAGACCGATAATCTCCTCTTCTCGACGATGACACACAATCCTCAGCCGCTCCATCTCGACAGCGAAGCTGCCAAGGCGAGCGAATTCGGCCAGATTCTCGTCAACGGCACCTTCACCTTCGCCCTGATGATTGGTTTGTCGGTGGGCGACACCACGCTTGGCACGCTGGTCGCCAATCTCGGCTATGACAAGGTCGTGATGCCGAACCCGGTCTTCATCGGAGACACGTTAAGGGCCGAGACCGAGGTGGTCGCCCTCAAGGATAGCAAGTCCCGCCCGACCGCCGGGATCGTCACATTCCAGCACGTCCTGCTCAACCAGGGAGACCAGGTCGTCTGCCAGTGTCTGCGCCCTGCCCTGCTGCATCGAAAGTCGGCGTAAGGCTGCGCTCGCCGCTGTCCATACCCAGGATCGATGATCTTCGATCCAATCCACAATAGAGCCCTCGTCCAACCGGTCGACATAGTCCGCCAGGATGTCAGGGTTCACCCATTATCTCTTGCGTTTGCTCTCTAACCCGGTAGCCGCCGTGTCGGCCGCGCGATGCACGGTGGGACCCGCTGGGAGCGACCCTCTGTCACACCGTGATTGCGCGTGTAGATTGTTCTCTCGGGATGGACCGTGCCTGCTTTCAAAAACCCGCCTGCTGTAAAAACACGCATATGGCTTTTTCTCATCCTTACATGCCTGACCACCGCCCCTTTCTGGGCTCTCCAGATCGGCACCGGTGACTCAAGCGGTGGCCGCGGCGCTTACCCAATAGGCTCCATGTGGGGGCCCGGGTTAGCGGCCTTGCTCACCTGCTGGATCACCGGCCAGCCCGTGGCCTCGCTCGGGTGGAAGTGGGGGCAATCGCGTTGGCAGGCGCTCTCTTACCTGTTCCCCTTTGCCGTCTGTGTCGTCGCCTATGGGCTGGTGTACGCAGCCGGTTTCGGCGGCTTCCCTAACCCCAACACGGTCGACAGCCTGCGCAAGACGCTAAGCTGGCCAAATGCCGGGACCTGGACGGTGGTATCGGGCTGGTTCGTTCTCCTTGCCAGCACCGGCTTCGTCCGTGGCCTGGCGGCGTCTCTTGGCGAGGAGATCGGCTGGCGCGGTTTTCTCAACCCCCTCTTGTTCAACAGATTCGGCTTTACCCGCGGCGCTCTTCTCACCGGTCTCATCTGGGCGGTGTGGCACTTCCCGATCATTTTCTTCTCGAACTACGACAGCGCCACGCCGTTGTGGTTCTCTGTCCCCTGCTTCCTGGTGATTGTGCTCAGTCTGGCCGTGATCATGTCGTGGATCCGCATGCGCTCTGGCAGCTTGTGGACGGGCGCGATCGCGCACGCGAGCGTAAACCTGTTCAACCAGGCCTTCTTCGCGTCTCTTACCGAATCGCGTGGCGCGATAACCGCCTACACGATCGACGAGTCTGGGATCATGTTGCCGCTCGTCTTCCTAGTGGTTGCGATCTTCGTCTGGACGAAGCGTGGTTCGCTCACCGAAGGCGAAGCGTCCGATTAGATGAGCGCATCGGGCTGCCGCTCCGCGAAGCCGCGCAATAGTGAGTAAGCGATTTCGCGAGCATTCAAGCGGAGCGCGTCGTCAGGCATCTCCCCGGCCGTCCAGAATGACAGCGCGCCACGAAATGCCAACGCAAGCTGCCCCGGCAAGAGGCGCAACGCCTGTTCGCGGCTGGCCTCAGCCAGGCCCTCGCCGGCGCCCAACGCCAATGCCCATAGTGCCGCAGAGCGCGCGAACGCTTCACCAGGGGACGCGCCAGCCGTTCCGATCCATTCCATCACGGCGCGGTTCACCGCCGGCTCCTCCAATATCACCTCCACCGCCATATCGATGGCGAGCAATACGCGCTCGACGACGTCCGACGACGGCGATGCTGCCAAAAACCGCCGCGTCATGGTGTCGATGCGTATCTCGGACAGGGCGTGCATGAGGGCCGCCTTGCTGCCGAACTGATTGAACGGCGTTGCAAAACTGACTCCGGCTTCGGCGGCCAGCTCTCGCATCGAGAAATTTGCCTTGCCATCGCGAAGCAAGCGTTCTGCCGCAGCGATCACGCGCTGGCGGACGGGTTCCCCTCTCGCGTTGGGTGATCGCTTGCCCTTGTCGTGTGCCATATTACTATCTATATCATGATATACCTGTGGTGCAACTGGAGTTGATTTCATGTCCGTCGATACTTCCAAGACATTCCTCATCACTGGCGTCAGTTCCGGTCTGGGCCGCGCCTTTGCCGAAGGCGCGTTGAAGGCTGGTCATCATGTAATTGGTACCGTCCGCCGAGCGGGCGACGCCGAAGCCTTTACGGCACTCTCCTCCGATCGAGCCCATCCTCTGGTGCTGGACGTGACGGATTACGACGCCATCCCAGCGGCGGTGGCCGAGGCCGAGCGGCAGGTCGGCGCGATCGATATACTCGTCAACAATGCTGGCTATGGCCATGAGGGCGTGCTGGAAGAATCGTCGATGGATGATCTCCAACGCCAGTTCGCCGCCAACGTGTTCGGCCCGGTGGCGATGATCAAGGCCGTCCTGCCGGGCATGCGTGCGCGGCGCCAAGGCCATATCGTCAACGTCACCTCGATGGGTGGCTTTATCACCATGCCGGGCATCAGCTTCTACTGTGGCAGCAAGTTCGCTTTGGAAGGTATCTCCGAGGCGCTGGGCAAGGAGTTGGCGGGCTTGGGCATTCGCGTGACGGCGCTTGCACCTGGCCAGTTCCGCACCGATTGGGCCGGACGGTCGATGGACCGGACACCCCGCAGCATCGCCGATTACGATGCCGTGATGGACCCGATCCGCGCCGGGCGACAGGCCAAGAGCGGCAACCAGCCCGGTGACCCGGCCAGGGCAGCACAGGCCCTACTTGCGCTCGTCGCCGCCGAGCAACCGCCGGTACGGCTTTTCCTGGGCGAGGACGCGCTAAAACTGGTCGATCAGAAGTTCGATGCGATGAAAGCCGAGATCGCCGCCTGGGATACGCTTTCGCGGTCGACGGACTTCGCATCCTGAAACGAGGGCTGGCGCAATTTATTCACGGGCCCAAAGGGATCCAGGCTACCGGATTGACCTCGGGATCGGCACACCGCCGATACTCATCCGGCCGCTGGGACCTGTGCGAGACTGATTTTCTCGAAATTGCCCTCTGCGCGGGGACTTGGAGATGGCGCGACACGCGACGACGCCCCTTCCGGTCATTCAGTGCGCGATCGCCTTGGGCTCTTTGATGAACGCAATCCCATAGGCACTTTGGTCGGAGGTTCGCAGGCCTGTCACCTTACCTGCGCGGGAGCGCTCGAAGGTGACAGTGACCTGTTGGCCACTGGGGTAAACGCTGCTGGTGAAGACGGCGCCATAGGCAGGCCGTAGTGCCTGGGCCGGACCACGCGGCCCGCTCAGGGTCAGCCCATCCGCGCCCGATCGGATAACGAGGCAGGCCCCAGCCTCGGAAGAACAGTATCGGCCGGCATAATCGGCGCTCGTCGCTTGCCGGGGAGCGATAACCAGACGATAGGCGAACCGCTCGCCTTGAATGGTCTCACGAACGAGCGTGCCGCCCGAGAAATCGAAGATGTCGTCGGGAATCTGCCAACGGTCCGGACCTGCCGGCGCAGCAGGCCGACCATTCACCAGCAAAGCGCCGCTCGCATCGGACGCGACCCTGATAGGGATACCCGTCAGGAGATCGGCATAGGTGCCGACGGGGATCGGCCGCGACGGCACCGCCGGTGCGGTGGTCGTTGGCGGCAGAAGAATGTCCGCAATCCGTCGCCCGAATGGTCTGGCCGGAATGGCGTTGCCGTTGCACAACATCCGCACCGCCAGCTTCTGTTCAGGATAGCGGGCAACCCAGGAGTGATAGCCGCCGGTGATGCCCTCATGATAGATTTCCAGCCATCCCCGGTACCGCGAAACATACAATCCCAAGCCGTAGCCAATCGCGTGGCCGTCACGCAATGTACCTTTTTCCTGCATCTGCTCGGTAAAACCCGGTCCCAAGGTGCCTCGGTCGAGCGCGTCCTGCCACCGTGCGATATCGTCAATGGTCGTCAACAGGCCGCCATTGCCGAAGGCGTCCTCGATCACCGGGTCGTTGTACCAGCCGCGCGGGTCGCGGCCATAAGCGGCGGCGCGACCGGGGACGACCACTTGATAATCACTGCGCCACCGCGTGCTGGACATACCAAGCGGCGAGAATATCTTGGCCCGGCTGACCTCGTTGATGGATCGGCCGGTCACCCGCTCGACGATGATGACCAGCAGATTGTAATTGCTGTTGCTGTAGAGAAAGTGAGTTCCTGGTTTGAAGTTCAGCTGCCGCTGTCGGCTCACGATCGCGAGAACGTCAGCGTTGGTCGTCGTGCGCGAGTTCCTCGGCCAGCCCTGAAGCATTACCAGCGAACCCCAGTCACGGATGCCGCTAGTGTGGTGGAGCAGATCGGCAATCGTGATGACCGACCCGTAATCGGGCATTTCCGGCAGATATCGGCGGATGTCGTCGGAAAGCCCGATATGGTGCTCACGCGCGAGCAGAAGCACGGTCGCCGCGACGAATTGCTTGGACGCAGACCCGGCTTCGAAAACGGTATCGGGCGTAATCGGTGCGTTCAACTCGAGGCTGGCCATGCCGTAGCTGCGACGGAACAGGACTTTGCCATCGCGCGACGCCGCCACCACGCAGCCCGGCGACGTGCCGTCCAGTCCGGCGAAGATCGCGTCGATCTGCGCGTCCAGACCGTCATCAGGCGCAGCCGCGCCGGAGACAGGTGCCAGCAGCAGAGCAACAGCGAGGGCTGCAGAAACCGGTCCCCGGCCAAGCCCAAACCCGCTCAACATTCGATCACTCCCATCGCGCAGGCACGGTCGATCTCACAGCGACGTGCGACAGCATCGGTCAACCGGCATATCCTTTGGCAGCACCACAGTGGCCAGCGCCCGGCGCCTTGATGTGACCGATATTGCCTTCGATGCTGATCTTCGTACCGAACGGCTCGGACAACCGTCTCAGGCGCTGTAGGATGCGTCGACCCACAACGGCATCGGCCATTGCAGGTACCCCGTGGCTCGATCCTGAACTCGTCGTGCCCAAATCAAGTGGATAGAGCAGTATTTCGGCGAGTTTGCCGTTGGTGAAGCACGTCACCGGAATCACAGACTCGAAATATTCGGCGGCTGCAAAAACCTGCGCGTTTCTCGCGGTCAAAACCTCGGGCAACGTCGTGGAACGGGGATCGACGTTGAATTGCTCGAAGATGTCGCTTGGGCCGACATCAAGCGAATTGTTCATCATTGCGAAGTTGCCGAGCGAGTAGAAGATCGGCTTGCCCTTATAAATCTCAATGCCTCTCAGCACGTGAGGCCCATGCCCGATGAACATGTCCGCGCCGGCATCGATGACCTGGTGTGCCAGTTGAACGGCGAAGGTTGCCGGCATGTCGAGTTCGGCGCCGAATTCGTGATTATGCAGTGAGAACATTACGAAGTTGCCATTCTCCTTGGCCAGGCGCACGGCAAGGAGATTGGCCGCGATGTCGCGCGGATCGGCGTCATAATCGAGCTGCATCGGTACGGTCGCTGCGGAAGCCGCACGAAACTTGAGTTGACCGAGTTCCACCGGCTTGTCGCCACTCGTTCCTGTGAAGCGCTTCAGGACCGCGAGGTCGTCCGGATTGACGAGCCCGATCTGCTGCGTGCGAATGGCATTGACGCCGGGACGCCCATTGACCGCGCCGAGCGCATCGCTTGCCCGCGACATCGGCGTGAAGGTCGAGGTCGCGGCGACGACACCGACCCGCCCGAATGACAAATCGGCATAGCCGGGCTGCCGCGCCGCCGATACTGTCGGACCGGCACCAGCATGCGTGATACCTGCTCGATCGAGCAGGTCGAGTGTCGTCGTGAGACCTTCGACCCCCCAGTCCGTCGCGTGATTGTTGGCGTCGGTGACAACGTCGAAGCCCATTGCCTGCAAGTCGTCGATGATCTTCGGATCAGCCAACATCCACGTCCCGCCGGACTCTGCCTGGGGCGAGCCTTTGAATGTCCGCAGATCGAGAACCGTGGTCTCGAGATTCCCCACGGTGATGTCGGCCGAGCGCAGGATCTGAAGCATGTCGGGAGAGCGGCGCTCGATCGTCTTGAGCATCGGCCGCAGGTAGATGATGTCCCCGACCGCGGCGACGGTAAAGCTATCCTTCACCGGCTCACTCTTGATCTCAACGGGCTTGAGCTGGCGTGGTGACGACTGGGCGTGAGCCGACGTGCCACCCGCGAGCACGGCCGCAAGAACAGGCGTATAAAGCATCGCCCTCAGCATCGGCTATCGTCCTCGAAGGAAAAACTGTGATGTTCGCGACCGCTCCCGTTCTTACGATGGCGGCGCCATCGACCCGGAGCTTCGCAGCCAAGCAATGGCCCTGAGCGCCGCTAGTCATCAGGAACGATCGGCAGCAGGATCGAAGATTGCCCTGCCCCGCTGACCGCGACCTTTTGCGTCGCGGCGGCAAAGTCGCCGGGCTTCGCCAGGAATATGCTTGGTACATAGTTTTGCGGATTGCGATCATAGAGCGGGAACCAGCTGGACTGGATTTGCACGACGAGTCTGTGCCCAGCGCGAAAGACGTGATTTACGGCCGGAAGCGGAAACTCGTAGTTCAGCAGCCGATTGGCTTGAAGCGGCCGCCCCAAGTCGAGGCGCTCGCGATAGCGGCCTCGAAAGATGTCCATCGAGACCGGCAATTGGTAACCGCCCATCGCGTGGGAGCCGGCGACCTGCCCGGGATAGGCGTCGATCAGCTTGACGATCCAATCGCTGTCGGTGCCGCTTGTCGATGCGGTCAGCCGGGCGACCGGCGCCCCGGCCACTGTGATCGGTTTGGTCAGCGGCGGGGAAATGAATGTCAGGACATCCGGCCGCGCCGCGGCGTTACGCTGATCTTCGGTCAGCCAGGCGGTCCACCGCTCTCCTTCATAGACGATACCGGGGACCGGTCGCGCTACATAAGGAACCGGGCGCGAAGGGTCAGACACGTAATCTTCGGTCTTCGTCGGTCCCGCAGTCGGTTCGAACGCGAGCGTGCGGTCAGACCCAAGATAGAGCGGCCGAGTATCGCCGGCGGGCCATTTCGCCAGCCTCAGCCACTGGTTGGAGCCCGTCTGAAACGCGGTGACGGGAGCCACGTCCATCGGCAAATCTTTGAGATAGTGCGCCAGGAACGGCGAAAGCACATTCTGACGCCACCAACGCGCGGTATCCTGTCCCCAGTCAAGCGCACCGAGCCGCGAACCGTCGGAAAGGACCTGCCCGTGCGACCAGGGGCCGATGGTAAGAAACACGCGGTCATTGGCGTCATCCTTGGGCTTGAGCGCGCGGTAAACCGCCAGTGCGCCATAGATGTCTTCCTGATCCCACAGCGCATGAACGAGCATGACGGGGACCGTCAGCGGCCGCGCACCTAGCTGCCGGTCAACCGCTCGCGCTTGCCAATAGGAATCATAAGCGGGATGCTCGAGAATCTTCCGCCAATAGCCGATCCGGTCCATGTTGTTGGCGTCGGCGACAGCGCCCGCAGAACCAGCCTCGAGATAGGAACTATAAAGGTCGGCGTCGTTTTGCGGCAGGGTCGATGAGCTGTCGCGGGTCGCGATATTCCGCCACAGATAGGGCAACTCGATTTGACGAAACGCGCCGTTATGAAAGCGATCATCTCCGCGCCAGTCGTCGACCGCAGGGTTGATCGGCACCGCGACGCGCAACGCCGGATGCGGGTTGATGGTCGCCATCAAGGTTGTGAAGCCGTCATAGGACGTGCCGATGATGCCCACGCGACCGTTGGACTCGGGCAAGTGGGCGACCAACCAGGCGATCGTATCATAGGCGTCGGTTGATTCATCGACCGTCGTCGGATTGAGGGCTGTACCGGCAAGTTGTCGATAGAACTCGAACGTGCCCTGAGACCCAAATTTCCCCCGCACGTCTTGGACGACCCGGATGTATGCGCCCTGGGTGATGACATCGGGCATGTTGTCGAAGCCGTCCAGGGCCATGGCCAGGTCACGACTGGACCCTTGATTGGTCATGTTGTCTGCGTTGTAGGGCGTGCGGGTCAGCAGCACCGGAGCCTTCTGGGCGCCGGTCGGAATCAATATGACAGTATGAAGCCGAACGCCGTCCCGCATGGGGATCTCCGCCACGCGCCGTTCAAAATTGGCGCCGGGATCCGCCCGCGTTTGCAGTGCCATCCGCATGTCACCGGTCAGGCGTTGGGCATGCACGGGCACACCGACGGTCAAGCAGAGGAGGCACATGAGCGCCAGCCCGCAACGGCTTCCTTGCCAGTCAACCATGCCACACCCTTTGATTTTGCCTACCTCGGCACCGCCAACCATACGTCCAAGCCTGTGGCACCCGTATCTCGCTGGTCATCACCTGATCCATCACGCTCGTCAGACGCGCCGGGACATCAACTCGGCGGCCGCATCTAATGGATGCGACCGCCTCGCCGAGTGCAAGTCCGGCGTCAGAAGTGAACGCCGGCCCGCACGCCATATTGTCTCGGCGCAGCCACAACGATGTAGTCGGAGCCAGAACTGCTATAACCCTGGACATATCTCTGATTGGTCAGGTTTGTCCCGAATACAGAGACTTCCCAGTGCTTGTCCGGCGCGGTCCATTTCAATGTGGCGCTGAGCAGGTCCACCGGCTTCTGCTTGAAGCGATTGTCAGGATCGAAATAAGTCGTCGACGTGTGCTTGAGGTTGACGCTGCCGGTGACCTTGCTGCCGCCCACCGATATCGATCTCGCAATGCCCGCCTGGAAGCTCACTTTGGGGACCTGCACCAAGCGATTTCCGGTTGCGGAGCCAATGACCTGGGTGTTCTGCCCGTTGGGCAGTCTTGTCGACAGAACTGCGTTGGGGAAGTCGTCATATGTGCCGTCAATGACTTCCAGGCCCGCATTGATGTCGAAATCAGCGAGTCTTGCCCGCAGATCTACGTCCCCACCTGTCTCGCGTGCGTGCGCCGCATTGGTCAGGAAAGTCTTCACCAGCACCGGGTCAAAGGAGCGAAGAAGGATGCCCGAATATTCATAGTGGAAAATGGAGACATTGAGGTTGACCCTGCGATCGAACAGGGTCGTTTTGACGCCGCCCTCATAGGCGTCGAGAATCTCGGGCCTGGTCACGGGCAGACGCGGGTTGGCGGTGTTGAAGATGCCGGCTCGGAAACCTCTGTTATATGAGACATAGGCCATGACATCAGGCGTGATGTCCTGTTCGATCGCAGCGCGCCAGGTCAGCCGTCCTTGCCTGGAGCGCTGATCGGCCGTGTAGAGGTCTGGACCTCCGGTAATAAGCACCCCATTCCCGTCGATATGCAGGGTGTCGCGCGTGTAGCGCAGTCCGCCGGTGATGCGCGTCGATTTGGTAACGGCGACCGTAACCTGGGCGAAAGGCGCAATCGAACTCGTCGTGCTGGTATTGCGTTCGATAATGGGCACCGAGACATAGTTTGCGGTGCCGGAGACGTTGTCGCTTTTCAAATCCATGAAGAAGATGCCGACCAGCCACGTCACGGTCCGATTGGACGGTGAGGCGAGTTGCAGTTCGTTCGTCAGGACCCGCTCGCGCCCGCGGAAGCTGGA
>Ga0136846_1226052_pt1 | contig 10314 bp, 7 predicted proteins | sample HopSoiMetagenom2_FD_96841 | JGI IMG/M metagenome (GOLD analysis project Ga0136846, IMG submission 96841) | Grasslands soil microbial communities from Hopland, California, USA - 2 Assembly 2016 (version 4) | ecosystem: Environmental > Terrestrial > Soil > Grasslands | place: USA: Hopland... | reverse complement strand
GATGTAGAAGCTGCTCTTCCACAGCGGGCCCGTGCGCATCCCGTCGAAGAAGCTCTCGTCGCCGAGCACGGCTCCGCTGACCCGGCGCACGCCGCCGGCGCGCAGCTGGGCCACCAGGTGGTGGAGGTCGCCGCGGGTCAGCGTCGGGTCGCCGAAGCCCTTGAGCACGAGGTCGCCGTGCCAGACGCCGTCGATGAGCTCGCCTTCGCCGTACACGGTCGTGTCGATGCGGTAGGTCGGGCCGAGCACCGCGAGCGCCGTGTAGGTCACCGCCAGCTTCTCGTTGGAGGCCGGGACGAGCCCGACCTGCGTCCGGCGACGGAAGAGCACGTCGCCGTTCGTCAGATCGACGGCCAGGGCCGCCGTGACGCCGGCGTGGGGGACGGCAAGCGCTCTCGCCAGCCGGCTGGCGACGTCGGCGCGCCCCGCCGGCGACGCGGGCACGGCAACGCCGGCCAGGCAGGCCGCCAGGAGCGCGAGGCGGGCAAAGCGACGCACGGCGGCAGATTGTTGGCATTGCGTCGGCCGGCGTCAACCGGGACTGGTCGATCAGCAAGATGGGCCGGACGGCCCATGCCGCCGCGCGGAGGAGGTCGGATAATCGGTCCGTGACCGCAGACACGGATGCGCTGATCGGCACGGTCGAGGAGCTCGCGGCGGAGCCGGGCGACCGCGCCGCCATCGAGGAGGCCCTGACGGTCGGCTACGCGCAGGCCCTGTCGCTCGAGGCCGAGCGGCTCCGGCTCGACCGGCGCATCACCGCGCTGGCAGCCGGTCTCGTGTCGGAGGGCGGGAGCTCGCGGGTGGCGGAGCTGGCCGAGCTGGCGCGGAGGCGCGCGCGCGCCGACGGCGAGCTGGCGCGGCTGCGGGAAGCGCTTCTGGTGCTGAGGACGAGGTTGCGGTCGGCCTAGACGAGCCCGGTGCGAACGGCGTAGACGGCCGCCTGGATGCGGTTCTCGATCCCGAGCTTCATGAGGATGTTCGAGATGTGGTTCTTGACCGTCTTGGGGCTGATGTGCAGCTCGCTGGCGATATGCGCGTTGTCCTTGCCGTTGGCGATCAGCCGGAGCACGTCGAGCTCGCGCTCGGAGAGCTCGGCGCGCGGGCGACCCGTGTCGCCCGGGCTCGCCGCGCGGACGCGCTGGATCACCTTGGAGGCGATCGTCGGCGACATGAGTGAGTCGCCGGCGGCGGCGGCGTCGATGCCGCGCAGGAGCTCGCTGATCGACGCGTCCTTGAGCAGGTAGCCGGAGGCGCCGGCGAGGACGGCGTCGATGACGTCGCCGTCGTCGTCGGAGATGGTCAGGACGACGACGCGGCTGAGCGGCGCGAACCGGGTGATCTCGCGCGTCGCCTCCACGCCGTTCATGACCGGCATGTTGATGTCCATGAGCACGACGTCGGGCGCGTGCTCGCGCACGCGCGACACGGCCGCGGCCCCGTCAGAGGCCTCGGCGATGATCGCGACGCCCTGCTCCTCGAGCAGGGTGCGCAGCCCGGTGCGGAAGAGATCGTGGTCGTCGACGAGCAGGACCGTCGGCCCGCGCGCCTCGCTGCTCTCCGTTTCGTCCGCCGGCGCTGCCTGCGCCATTCCGTGTGCTCACCCCCGGTGGATGGTGATCGTCACGGTGCGTGTTCCCCAGGAACGCGCTTCTTCAACCGTGGGGAACCAGACGTCGATGCGGTTGCCCCGGATTGCGCCGCCCGTATCGGAGGCGACGGCATCGCCGTAACCGGGGATGCTCAGGCGGGTTCCGAGCGGCATGACGGCCGGGTCGACGGCGACGGTTCCGCGCCCCGTGAGCGTGCCGGTGGCGGTCGCCCCGCGGATCACGTACGCGGTCGCGACGACGGTGAGCGTGCCGGGCGCGAGCGGCGCCGGCGCCGGCCGTGCCGCGAGGTGCCGGACCGGCAGGTCGACCGGGCCGGTCACGCGATCGAGCGCCACGGCGACAGCCTCGGTCGATGCGCGGAGGATCGCGAGCGCGCGCCGGCGGGCGGCGATCGTCCGCGAGAGGCGAGCGACCTGACGGCGCAATTCGCCGCACTGACGGATCCACGCGCGGTCCTGGTCGGCCGCGCGGCGGAGCTCGTCGAGCCGGGTGATCGCGTCGCCCAGGGACCTGGCGCCGAGCAGCACCTCGAGCGGCGGCGTGTCGCCCTCGACGTAGAGGTCGCGGATGCGCCGGGCGAGGTTGCGCCGGGCGATGCCGAGCGACCGGCGCGCGACGCGAAGCTCGACGGCGGCCGACGACGCCTGCTGCCGTAAGGCCGCATCGCGGGCCTCGAGGGACGCGAGCGTAGCGACGATCCGCGCCGTCGCAGCGGGCGGCGGCGGGGCCGCCTCGGCGGTGAGCGCGAGGGTGGCCGCGGTGACCACGATCGCCACCGCAACACTCGGACCGGCGTGCCTGAACAGGCGCGGGACGGTAACAGGTTGCGCCGTTGCCGGACCGGCCAACCGGCCGTCGCCTGTCCGGACATCGCTCGTAACACGTGCAGATCGGCACTTTCGGCGGGCGGTAGCCGATTGCGAGCATCCGGCGACGTTGCTAGGGTCCGCCCCTCGTGACGGTGGTGCCCCTCCACGCGTCGCCGGATTTGGCGTCGCGACATCGGGTCACACAGCGGGTGAAGCGTGGCGTCGTCCTCGGCGTGGCACTGCTCGCAGTGGTCTTCTACGTCGCTCCGGCGGCGTCGGCGGAGCCTGCCTCGATCGTGTTCAAGAAGCAGCAGGCGGGCGAGGTGCTCCAGCAAGTGCAGCAGCTTGACTCGAGTTTGTCGCACGCAATCGACGCGTACAACCTCGCGACGAGCCGCCTCGCGCAGATCAAAGGCGACCTCCAGGCGAACCGCCGCCAGTACAAGATCGCGCGCGCGAACCTGCGCAAGGCGCAGCGGATCCTCCAGGGGCGGGTCGTCGCGCTGTACAAGAGCCCGGCGCAGGCGTCGACGCTCGACGTCGTCCTCGGATCCACGTCGCTGAGCGATGCGATCGACGGCGTCGACACGGCCAACCGCGTGCAGGATCAGGACACGACGGTGATGAAACGCGTCGCGCGCTACCGCGCGGCGGTGCAGAAGCACGGCCAGGCGCTGAAGAAGGCGAACGCCGAGCAGAAGCAGCTCGTCGCCGAGCGCGCGGCGGAGCAGTCGTCGATCGAGTCGCGGCTCTCCGAGCGCAAGCAGATGCTCTCGACGATCCAGGGGCAGATCCAGGAGATGCAGGCGGCCGAGGTACGGCACCAGGCGATCCTCAAGCGCGAGGCCGAGGCCCGGCTGCGCGCGCAGCAGGAGGCCGCCGTGCAGATCGTGCCGAGCCCCGTCACCGTCGCGAGCACCTCGCCGTCGACGACCGTGACTCCGTCGACCGACATCATCACCTCGGCCCCGCCGCCGCGCTACGGGGGCGTCGTCGGGATCGCGATGCAGTACCTCGGCATCCCCTACGTGTACGGCGGCTCCACGCCGTCGGGCTTCGACTGCTCCGGGTTCACGATGTACGTGTACGGGCAGATGGGCGTCTCGCTCCCGCATTACACGGTCGCCCAGTACGGCATGGGCACAGCGGTCGGCCGCGACGAGCTCCAGCCCGGCGACCTGGTCTTCTTCGACGGGCTCGGCCACGTCGGCCTCTACATCGGCAACAACGAGTTCATCCACGCCCCGCACACCGGCGACGTGGTCAAGATCTCGAGCATCACCGGCTGGTACGCGTCGACCTACGTCGGCGCCCGCCGCATCTAGCCCTGGCGCCTGCGGTTCCGCGGAACCGCCGCCCCATACCCCCACCCAGGGTGGGGAAGCCTGTCCCGCCGCCCTCGGCGTCGACGCTACCGGCGGATGTGCGCCGGCTTCGGGCCAACTCTGTGAAATCTGAGCCGGGGGCGTCTGCTCAGGCGGACTCGTAGAGCCGCTCGATGTCGCCGGCGAAGTGCTCCTCGCAGACGCTGCGCTTGATCTTCATCGTCGGCGTGATCTCGTCCTCGTCAGCGCTGAAGTCGCGGGGCAGGATGGCGAAGCGGCGCACCTGGCCGAACGTGGAACGGCCTTCGTTCGCGGCGTCGACGGCCTCCTGGACGAGCGTCCGCACCTGTTCGCTCGTCGCGAACGTGGACGGGCCTGCATCGATCCCCTGCTCGGCCGCCCAGGCGGCGACCTCCGGCTCGTCCAGGGTGATCAGCGCCGCGATGTAGGGCCGACGGTCGCCGACGACGACCGCGTGTGAGATGAACCGCGACGCCTTGAGCGCATTCTCGAGATCCTGCGGCGCGACGTTCTTGCCACCGGCGGTGATGAGGATGTCCTTCTTGCGGTCGGTGATCTTGACGAAGCCGTCCGCGTCGATCGTCGCGACGTCACCGGTGTGGAGCCAGCCCTCGTCGTCGAGGATGGCTCGGGTCGCCTCCTCGTCCTTCAGGTAGCCGGCGAAGACGGTCGGGCTCGAGATGAGCAGCTCGCCGTCGTCGGCGAGGCGGAGCTCGACGCGCGGCATCGCCGGGCCGACCGTGCCGAACCGAAACCGGTCAGGGCGGTTGACGGTGGCGGCGGTCGTGCACTCGGTCAGGCCGTAGCCCTCGAGGATGAGGATGTCGAGCATGTGGAAGAACTCCGCGACCGCGCGCGACAGCGGGGCGCCGCCGGAGACGGCCACCCGGAGCCGGCCGCCCAGGCGTGCCTTCACCTTGGCGAAGACGAGCCGGTCCGCGATGCGGTGCTTGGCGGCGAGGCCGCGCGGCACCGGCCGGCCCTGCTGCTTGAGGACGCTGACCTGGCGGCCGACGTCGAGGGCCCAGTCGATCAGGCGCGCGCGGGCTCCCGTCGCCTCGGCGAACTTCGCCTGGACGGCGGTGTGCACCTTCTCGTACACGCGGGGGACGCTCGGGAACACGGTCGGGCGGACGGCGGGCAGCGTCTCGACGACGCGCAGCGGATCGGGGCAGAACGCGATCGTGTAGCCCAGGTGCGGGCCGAGCAGATGCGCCAACCGGCCAAAGTTGTGCGCCAGCGGCAGGAACAGCAGCAGCGTGTCGCCGGTCATGAAGCTTCCCGCCTCCGCCGAGCTGCGGCACATCTCGTAGTAGTTGCGGTGCCGGATCATGCAGCCCTTGGGCGGCCCGGTCGTTCCCGACGTGTAGATGTAGGTGAAGAGCTCGTCCTCGCCGATCGCCGCCTCGGCGGCCGCGAGCGCGCCGGGATGCTCGCGCGCGAACCTCCGGCCGCGCTCCCGCAGCGCGTCCAGGTCGGCGAACGTCAGACGATGCTCGAGGTCGAGGCTCGCGAGCTTCGCGAGCTGCTCCTCGTCCTCGCAAAACGCGCCGACGGACTCGGAGTGCTCGACGATGTACACCGCGTCGGGCATCGAGCTCGACGGGTAGACCGCGGCTCCGATCGCCCCGATGAGCCCGAGTGCGAAGTCGAACACCACCCACTCGTAGGTCGTCCGCGCGATGATCGCGAACGTGTCCCCTTTCCTGACGCCGAGCTCGAGCAGGCCGTTGGCCACCTCGTCGACCGCACGCTCGGCTTCGCCCCAGGAGACGGGCTGCCAGCCGTCCCGGCGCTCGACCAGGTAGGCGGGCGTGTCCCGCCGGGCCGCGATCGCGTCGCGCCACAGGCGCCCGATCGTCCGCCGCTGCCCGGGCTCGGGCGCGGTGCGGTCGGGAGCGGCCTGCGTGTCGAGCGCCACGAGGAGAGCTTAATCAGTGGTGACCGCCGCATTCACGCTCCCGCCGGGCAGGAGTAACGTCCGCAAGCGCGTGATCACCTGCCCGGCATGCGGAACCGAGAACAACGCCGGCCGCAAGTTCTGCGGCGGCTGCGGGCAGCCGCTCGCGCTGACCTGCGCCGCGTGCGGCGCCGCGAACGAGCCGGGCATGCGGTTCTGCGGCGAGTGCGGCTCCCCGCTCGACGCCGCCGCGCCGGAACGGCCGGCCGCCGCCGCGCCGGCGGCGGAGCGCCGGCTCGTCTCGGTGCTGTTCGCCGACCTCGTCGGCTTCACGACGCTGTCGGAGTCGCGTGACGCGGAGGAGGTCCGCGAGCTCCTCTCGCGGTACTTCGACACGTGCAGGAGCCTGATCGGCCGCTACGGCGGCACGGTCGAGAAGTTCATCGGCGACGCCGTGATGGCCGTGTGGGGCGCGCCCGTCGCCACCGAGGACGATGCGGAGCGCGCCGTGCGGGCAGGACTCGACCTGGTCGCCGCGGTGGCGGTGCTCGGTGACGAGTTCGGGGCGCCCGGGCTCGCCGCGCGCGCCGGCGTGCTGACCGGCGAGGCGGCCGTCACGCTCGGCGCGGAGGGCGAGGGCATGGTTGCCGGGGACCTCGTCAACACGGCGTCGCGGATCCAGTCCGCCGCCGAGCCGGGCACGGTCCTGGTCGGCGATGCGACACGCCGTGCGACCGAGGCCGCAATCGTCTACGCCGGCATGGGGTCGCACGAGCTCAAGGGGAAGGCGGAGCCGGTGCACCTGTGGCGCGCGCGCCGCGTGGTCTCCGGGCTCCAGGGCGCCCTGAAATCGTCCGGGCTGGAGGCGCCGTTCGTAGGCCGCGAGCGCGAGCTTCGCCAGCTCAAGGAGCTCTTCCACGCGTGCGCAGACGAGGCAAAGCCGCACCTCGTCTCGGTCACGGGCATTGCCGGGATCGGCAAATCGCGGCTGGGCTGGGAGTTCTACAAGTACTTCGACGGGCTGGCCGACACCATCTACTGGCACCGCGGCCGCTGCCTCGCCTACGGCGAAGGGGTCACCTACTGGGCGCTCGCCGACATGATCCGCATGCGCTGCCTGATCGCCGAAGACGAGGACGATGCGACGGCCGCCGCGAAGCTGCACTCGACCGTCGAGGAGCACCTGCCCGACCCCGCCGACCGCGCCTTTGTCGAGCCGCGCCTCGCACAGCTCCTGGCCGTCGGCGACCAGAAGCCCGGCGACAAGCAGGATCTCTTCGCCGCCTGGCGCCTGTTCTTCGAGCGCCTCGCGGAGACGTACCCGACCGTGCTCGCCTTCGAGGACCTCCAGTGGGCCGATGCCAGCCTGCTCGACTTCATCGAGTACCTGATCGAGTGGGCGCGCGGCCACGCGATCTTCGTGCTGACGCTCGCGCGCCCGGAGCTCTCCGAGCGGCGGGCAGGGTGGGGCGCGGGCCACCGCCACTTCAGCTCGATCTACCTCGAGCCGCTCGCACCGGCGGCGATGGAGGAGCTCCTGACCGGGCTCGTCCCTGGCTTGCCGGACGAGATCCGCGCGCAGGTGCTCGCCCGCGCCGAGGGCGTTCCGCTTTACGCCGTCGAGACCGTGCGGATGCTCATCGACCGCGGCGCGCTCGTGCAGGAAGGCGATGTCTACCGGCCGGTCGGTCCGATCGAGTCGCTCGACGTCCCGGAGACGCTGCACGCGCTCATCGCGGCGCGCCTCGACGCCCTCGCGACCGAGGAGCGCCGCCTGCTCCAGGACGCGTCGGTGCTCGGCAAGACGTTCACAGCCGACGGTCTGGCGTCGATCTCCGGTAGCGAGCGGCCGGAAGGGCTGCTCCAGACGCTCGTGCGCAAGGAGATCCTCGGACTCCAGTCCGACCCGCGCTCGCCCGAGCACGGCCAGTACGGCTTCCTCCAGGATCTCGTCCGCCACGTCGCCTACGAAACGCTCTCGCGGCACGAGCGCCGTGTCCGGCATCTCGCAGCAGCCGAGTACATCGAGGCCACGTTCCCCGGCGAGAACGAGGTCGCCGAGGTGGCCGCCGCGCACTATCGGGCGGCATACGACGCAGCGCCGGACGCGGAGAACGCGGGCGCGGTCAAAGCGAAGGCGCGCTACGCCCTGGTTCGCGCAGCGGACCGCGCGGAGTCGCTCGGTGCGGCCGGAGAAGAGATGCGCTACTGCGCCGAGGCGGCACGGCTCGCCGACGACGAAGGGGAGCGCGCCGATCTGCTCGCGCGGTCCGGCGACGCGGCGATGCGCTCCGGCGACTACCGCGACGCCGAGCGGATGCTCGAGGAGGCGAGCGGGCTCTACGAGAGCCTCGGCGATCCGGGCGCATCCGCGCGCGTGCAGGTGAAGCTCGCCTCGATCGAGCGCTGGCAGGGGCGAAACGACGAAGCGCTCGCGCGGATCGAGCGTGTGTTCGACGGTCTCGGCGACGTCGAGGACGACGCGCTCGCCGAGGCGGCCATCTCGCGCGGGTCGCTGCTGCTCTTCGGCGGTCGTCCCGACGAGGCCCGTCAGTATCTCGATCTCGGGCTGCGCATCTCCGAGGCGCTGATGGTGCCGAGGACGATCTCCTGGGGGTTCAACGCCCGCTCGATCCTCGCCAGCGGCGAGCAACGTCCCCAGGAGGCGCTGGCATTGCTGAAGCAGGCGGCCGAGGTCGCCGTCGAGCATGCCGAATGGGAGCCCGCGAACGTCGCGTACTTCTCGCTCTCGGACCGCAGCTTCACGAGGGACCGGTACGAGGACGCGCTCGGCTACCTCGAAGAGGCACTCGCGCTCGCACGGCGCAACGGCGCGCGGCCCGGCGAGTGGGGCGTGTTCGCGGAGATGACCTACCCGCTCTACCAGCTCGGGCGCTGGGACGAGGTCTTCGAGCTCGCCGGGGAGATACCCGAGGACCGTCTGCGCGACACGGTTACGCTGAGCCTGCTCACGAGCCTGCTGGAAATCCGCCTGCACCGCGGCGAGCTCGAGGAAGCGCGGCGCTTTCTGGCGCTCTACGGCGACCTTCCGCACGCGCCCGACGTCCAGGACAGGTCGATCGGACTTACGTCGCTGGCCGTCATGCGACGAGCCGAGGGCGACCTGGGCGAGGCGCTCCGCCTCGGTGTGGAAGGCGCCGAGCTGTCCCGGGCCACGTTCGGCCCGGGATCCCAGTCCGGCAAGCAGGGCCTCATCGAGGCCATCGAGGCGGCGATCGGCCTCGGCCGCGTCGACCGCGCCGATGAGTTGCTGTGCGGAATCGAGGCGGTGCCGCCCGGCCTCCGCTCGCCGTATCTCCATGCGCAGAGCGAGCGCCTGCGTGCGCGCATCGCAAGCGAGGACGACACCGCGGACGCCCTCCTGCGTTCGGCCGCGGGAACGCTGGGGGAGCTGCGGGCTCCGTTCTGGCTTGCCGTCACGCAGCTCGAGCACGCTGAATGGCTCTCCGCACGCGGGCGCGTCGCCGAGGTCGAAGGGCTCGCGCGCGCAGCCGCCGCGGTCTTCGAGCGGCTGGACGCCGCGCCGTGGCTCGAACGCACAGGACGGTTGCAGGCGGCGGACGGCGCCGAGGCGGTCGCCTGAAAAACAGGCGGAGGAGCCTCGCTCCACGACTAGAATCTGTTGCACCTATGCGTACGATCTGGAACGGCTCCATCAGCTTCGGCCTCGTGAACATCCCGATCGGGCTGGCGCTCGCGACGCAGCGCTCGGACATCGCGTTCCGGACGCTCCACCGCGAGTGCGGCACGCCGATCAAGCAGAAGCGCTGGTGCCCCTTGCACGAGCGCGACGTCGAGCCGGAGGAGCTTGTCAAGGGCTGGGAATTCGTGAAGGGCGAGTACGTCTTCGTGGAGGAGGCCGATCTCGAGGCGGTGGCGTTGCAGCGCTCGCAGTCGATCGAGATCCTTCGCTTCGTCCAGCTGGACGAGGTCGACCCCGTCTACTTCGACCGCACCTACTACCTGGCGCCCGCGTCCAGTGACGCCGCCCGGCGGCCCTACGTTCTGCTGCTCCGCGCCATGGGCGAGAGCGGGATGGCTGCGATCGGCAAGTTCGTGCTCTGGGGCAAGGAGAACCTGTGCCTGATCCGTCCGCACGGCGACACCCTCGCGCTCGAGACGCTGTTCTTCGCCGAGGATGTCCGGTCGCGCGCGGAGATCGAGGAGGCCGTCGCCGAGACAGCGGTGCAGCCGGCCGAGCTCGAGCTGGCCCAGCAGGTGATCCAGAGCCTCGTCGGCGAGTTCGAGCCGGAGTCGTTCGAGAACCAGTACCGGCGCGAGCTGCGCGAGATGCTCGAGGCCAAGCTCGCGGGCCAGGAGATCAAGCGGCCGGAGCCGGTGCCGGAGACGCCCGTCGTCGACCTCATGGAGGCGCTGCGCCGCAGCGTCCAGCAGGTCTCCGAAGGCGAGAAGCCACGGGCCGCCGCGAAGAAGCGCGCGCCGCGCGCACGGGCCGCCGCCAAGAAGTAGCCCGGAAACGGCGACGCGCGGGCGAGGCCCGCGCGTCGAAAGGCTCACTCCGCCCGCGGACGGAGCCGGTTGTTACGGGGTCAGGCCGCCTGAACGGCGGTCGACGAGGCGCCCATCGCCTGGACCTGTGCCTGGAACAGGGTCTTGTCGATCTT
>Ga0136846_1217432_pt1 | contig 10314 bp, 10 predicted proteins | sample HopSoiMetagenom2_FD_96841 | JGI IMG/M metagenome (GOLD analysis project Ga0136846, IMG submission 96841) | Grasslands soil microbial communities from Hopland, California, USA - 2 Assembly 2016 (version 4) | ecosystem: Environmental > Terrestrial > Soil > Grasslands | place: USA: Hopland... | reverse complement strand
TCGGCCTTCTGCAGGCGCTGCACTTCCGCCGTCGGCTCGACCACCAGTTGCCCATCGGGGCCGCGCGCCAGCGCGCGCTGGATCACGGTGACGGTCTCCTGCCCGGTCTCGTCGACCACGCGGCCCAGCACCCAGGCCAGCCCGAGGAAGCCGCCCATCACCAGCGAGCCGACCACCACCTGCAGCAGGATCAGGCTCCAGATCAGCCGCCAGCGCAGCGAGAGCAGGCTCAGTGTCATGTCATGCCGCCATGCGGGCCGCGCAGATCAGGTAGCCCACACCGCGGATTGCATGGATCTCCACCTGCGCACCGGCCTTGTCGAGCTTGGAGCGCAGCCGCGACACATGCGTGTCGAGCGCGTTCGACTGGATCTCGTCCTTGTGCCCGTACACACGGTCTTGCATGGCCTCGCGCAGCACGGTGCGACCACGGTGTTCGAGCAGTGCCTCGAGCACCAGCAGCTCGCGTCGCGGCAGCGTGAGGCAAAGATCGCCCACATGGGCCTGCCGCGTGTGATGGTCGAAGCGCAGCTGCCCGAGCGTCATGACGAGGTTCGCGCGCACTGCTGGGCGCCGCGCCAGTGCGCGCACGCGCGCCATCAGTTCGTCCATCGAGAAGGGCTTGGCGAGATAGTCGTCCGCACCGCCGTCGAGGCTCAGCACGCGCTCGGCCACGTCGGTCATGGCCGTGAGCACCAGCACCGCGGTGGCGATGTGGTTCTGCCGCAGGAAGGCCACGAGCGAAAGGCCATCGCCATCGGGCAGGCCACGGTCGAGCACGATCACGTCGTGCTGCGCTGACAACGCTGTCTCCTCGGCCTCACGCAGCGAACTCGCCACGTCGACCACCGCCTGGTTCTGCCGCAGCGCCGAGGCCAGGGCTTGCGCCAGGTCGACTTCGTCTTCGACGAGCAGGATTCTCATGAGGGGTGCGGCAAGGGCTGTGTGCAAAAAAGAAGCGGGCCATTCTAGGAGAGGCCTCATTGCAGCTCATTGCAGAAAGCGCAATGTTCACGCAATGCAGCTGCATAAGCTGGAGCACTGCATGACCTCCCGCCCGGCAACTTCCTCCCTCCACCCTTTCGTACCCTGGTACGTGGCATTGGGCCAGCGGATCGCCACGCTCTGGGTGGTGAAGATGATCGGCACCACGGTCGGCATCTCGGGCTTCTTCGTCGTGTACTTCTGGGTGATGCACAACCCACCATCGGAGCCGATGGTGATGCCGCTCACGCGGCTCGATCACTGGGTGGGCGTGAGCGACGACGCGATGGTGCTCTACGGCTCGCTGTGGTTCTACATCTCGCTGGCGCCGGCCTTCGCGAAGGACAAGGCAGAGCTCTGGGCCTGTGCGCGCGACGCCGCCATCATGGCCGCCGTCGGCCTCGTGGTGTTCTGGCTCTTTCCTACGACGGTGCCGGTGTTTGCGGTCGACTGGGCGCAGTACCCGGCTCTGCAGTTTCTCAAGGCCACCGACGTGGGTGGCAATGCGTTTCCATCGCTGCACGTCGCGTTCGCGGTGCTGACGGCCGTACTGCTGGAGCGCCAGCTGCGCAGCGTGCAGGCGCCCACATGGCTGCGCGTACTGAACCTGCTGTGGGCCTTCGGCATCGTCTACTCGACGCTGGCAACGCGACAGCACGTGCTGCTCGACGTGCTCGGCGGCACGCTGCTCGCGGCCGCCGTGAGCTGGGCCGGTACCACACGCGACTGGCTGGTGTGGACCGAGGCCTGAGCCCCGGCACACCAGACAGTCAAGCAGCAGCGCTCGCGGCGACGGACCTGAAAACCTCCAGGGCCGTGTCAATTTCGCGCTCGCCTGTATGACGATGGGTGACGCAGCGCAGCTTGTGCCTGCCCCAAGTCCGGGCCAGCACGCCCAGCTTGCGCAGCGCGGCTTCCCACTGAGCCGCGTCGAGCCCGGTGGCGCTCACGTCGACCTGCACGATATTGGTCTGCGGCTCGTTGGCGGAAAGCCCACGGAGCTGGCCGATCCCGTGAGCGAGGCGGCGCGCGACCGCGTGATCGTCCGCGAGCCGGCCCACCATGGTGGTGATGGCAACCAGCCCCGCGGCCGCGGCGATCCCGACCTGGCGCTGGCTGCCCCCGAGCAGCTTTCTGTGCCACCTGGCACGCTGAATGGTGTCCGCCGGCCCGGCAAGCACGGCCCCCATGGGCGCGCTCAGGCCCTTGGACAGGCACAGCGAAACGGTATCGGCAAAGGCCGTGATCTCCGCAGCTGGCACGCCCAGTGCCACTGCCGCATTCATCAAACGTGCGCCGTCCAGGTGGACGGCAGCGCCCGCATCCCTGGCCACTGCAAACACCGCCTGCATGTGGGTGAGCGGCAGCACCGCCCCGCCGGCGTTGTTGTGGGAAGTTTCCAGACAGACGAGCCCGGTGCGCAGCTTGTTGCGGCCCGGCCCCAAGGCCTGCGCGAGCAAGCCCAGGTCCATGGCGCCGTCGACGCCGGCAATGCCCTGATAGAACGACCCGGTCAGCGCGGCCGCGCCGCGCTCGGTCACGTAGATGTGCGATGCCGCTTCGGCAAGCACGACTTCCTGCCGCCCGGCCTGGGCGAGGATGGCAAGGAGGTTGGCCATCGTTGCGCTCGGGACATACAGCGCGGCCTCCTTGCCCAGCAGTCGGGCGGCCTCGGCCTCCAGCTCCAGCGCGGTCGGGTCGCCGTCGAGCCCGTCGTCGCCGAGAGGAGCAGAGGCGATGCGGTCATACATCTGCTCTGTGGGCAGCGTCACCGTGTCGCTGCGAAGGTCCACCGGCGGATACATGCTGTCTTGGGTCATTCGGCAGTTGCGCCGGTCGCCTTCACGACCTCCGCCCATTTTTTTCTCTCGCTGCTCAGGAATGTATTGAACGCTTCCGGCGTTCCGGTCCGCACGTAGATGCCGCGCGCGGCGAGGTTGGCCCGGACATCCGCCGAATCGAGCACCCGGTTGATCTCCGTGTTCATGGTCCGGACGATGTTCTCCGGTGTCTTCGCAGGCACGACGACACCATAGAGCGTGTAGTACTCGAAGCCCTTGAAGCCGCTCTCGATGAAGGTGGGAACGTCAGGCAGCGATGGATCCCGCGCTCCCGAAGTCACGGCGAGCGCCCGCAGCTTGTGGTCCTTGATGAGCGGCAGCGCCGAAACGAGGGAGGAGATGTAGAAGTCGACCTGCCCGCCCAGCATGTCCGTCATGGCCGGGCCACCGCCCTTGTAAGGCACATGCAAAACGTTGGCTCCCGCCGTCACGCGCAGGTTCTCGGCCACCAGATGCCCGACGGTTCCGTTGCCGGACGATGCGTACGCAAGTTGCTTCTTCTTCGAGCCCGCCAGCAGCGAAGCAAGGCTGTCGTACGGACTGGAGGCATTCACCACCAGCACCGACACGCCCGTGCCGACCAGCGCAACCGGCGCGAGGTCCTTCGAGGGATCGAAGCTGAGCTTCTTGTAGAGGAACTGGTTGACCGCCAGGTTGCTGGTTTCGCCCAGCACGGCGGTGTAGCCGTCGGGCGGCGACTTCGCGCCGAACTCCAGGCCGATGTTGTTGCCGGCACCGGGCTTGGTGTCGACGACGACCTGCCACTTGGCCTGCTCGCCCAGCTTGGCCGCTAGCAGGCGGCAGACGGCATCCGTGCCCCCACCTGGGGGACTCGGCGAGACCAGGTGAATGGGACGCTCGGGCACCCACGCCGCGGCGGCCGCATGCGCTGCGGCGAGCGCGAGCCCCAAGGTGCATGCCAGGCTCCTGGCGCGCGCGAGACGATGGCGTCGGATGTCGTTCATGAGCGGGTGGTTCCGATCGGGCAGGTTGAATGAATTCAGCGAATCCTAGGCCCGCCATAAAATGAGTAAAGCGAGATATACAAATATCAACTGTGAGGATTTCTCATGAATCTCACGATGCTGGTCACCCTGCGCACCATCCTCGAGCAAGGCAGCTTCACCGCCGCGGCCGGCGTCGTGGGCTGCAGCCCGAGCGCGGTGAGCCTGCAGGTCAAGCAGCTGGAGCAGTATTTCGGCAAGCCGCTGTTCGACCGCTCCACCCGCGTGGTGGCGCCAACGGCCTTTGCCCATGAGGTAGTGAGCGCGGTGGGCGACTTCTCCCACCGGCTGCAGATGCTTCGCTCCCGCCCGGTGGTGGAAGTGGCGGGCCGCATCAGGGTCGGCGTGATCACCAGCATGCAGAGCGACGTGCTGCCGCAGGCGCTGCATGAGCTTCGCCGGAAGCATCCGTCGCTGGATGTGGTGGTTCCCCCGCTGAACGACAGCGACGAAATGATCTCCGAGCTGAAGGCGGCGCGGCTCGACGTCGCGTTGCTCGTCAGGCCGGAAGCCGGCGGCTCGCGCCGGCTGGTCTGGCGGGAGCTGCACCGCCAGCCCTACGTGTTGCTGGCGCCGCCGAATGCCTCCGGTAAAACCGTCAGGCAACTGCTGGAAGCCTACGACTGGATCGGCTACGACCTGTCTCTTTCGGGAGGACGCGTCGCCGCGCGATACGTGCGCAGCCTGAAACCCGATGCGCGCTGCGTGATGGAGCTGCGCTCGATGGACGCCATCGTTGCAATGGTCGCCCAGGGCCTGGGAGTTTCCGTCGTCCCGCAGCCCAGGCGTCCGCTGGTCGATGCCTATGCGGTGCGCGAAGTGGGCCTGGGAAGTCGTGCTCCGTTTCGCAAGCTCTCGCTGGTCTGGCGAAACTCGGACGAAGGCAGCCGCAATGTCGAGGCGGTTGCAGAGGCCTTCGCAACCGCCTTCGGCCTTCAGCGAAAGCCGTGAAAAGCCGGCATTACCAGAAGATCCAGAGGGCCAGGCCACCGAAGATGGCCCACTTCACGAGGTAGTACACGCGCTTGTCCCAAGCCTTCAGGCGCTTGCCGATCACGCGGATCTGGTAGATGTACTTGAAGGCGCGGTTGATACCGCCCGTCTTGTCGCCCGCGTCGTTGGGCGAGCTGGCGGCGGCCAGCAGGTTCTTCGCGAACCAGCGGTTCACGGCGCTGGCCCAGCGGTACTTCAGCGGGCGCTCGATGTCGCAGAACAGGATCACGCGGTCGTGGTCGGTCGTGTTCTCGGCGTAGTGGATGAAGGTTTCGTCGAACACCACGGCTTCACCGTCGCGCCAGTGATAGCGCTGGCCGTCCACGTCGATGTAGCAGCCTTCGACACCCGGCGTCCACAGGCCCAGGTGGTAGCGCAACGAACCGGCGAAGGGGTCGCGGTGGCGCACGAGGCGGCTGCCCGGCGGCAGCTCGGCGAACATCGCGGCCTTGATGGTGCCGATGCCCTTGAGCAGCTCTGTGGTGCGCGGGCACAGCACCGCGGCCGAGGGATGCGCCTCGTCGTACCACTTCAGGTAGAAGCGCTTCCAGCCGCTCTTGAAGAAGGAGTTGAAGCCCACGTCGTTGAACTGGCTCGACGCCTTGATGCTGCCGCCATTGCGCATGGCCAGCGCTTCTTCGCGGATGACTTCCCAGTTTTCTTCGAGCACGCGCATCTCGGGGAACTGCGCGGGCGACAGGTACGGCGTACCCGGCACCTTCGAGAAAAGGTACATGAAGACGTTCAGCGGAGCCAGGAAGGTCGAGTGATCAGAGAGCTGTCTGAAGAAGCGATGCCGCACCTGGCCGCGGAAATGAACGTAGAGCGCACTGAGCGCGAAGATGGCAAGAATGACCCACTTCATTTGGAAAGTGTCCTGTAAACAGCACCGGGTAGTGTAATTCTTTGCACCAAATTGGCCCTGCCCTGGTCCTTTGGCCGTGCGCCAGGCGAGGTTTCAGCTGCAGAGCATTGGCTGCGGCGTATCGGCCATGGCCAGCGGCAGCCGCACGGTGGCCAGCAGGCCGCCGTTCGCGGTTTCACCGAGCGCGACCTCGCCGCCGTGCCGGTCGACCACCGATTTGACGATGGCCAGCCCCAGCCCGCTGCCGCTCTGGTTCTGGTCGGGGTTGCGGAAGAAGCGGTCGAACACCCGCTCGCGCAACGCGGGCGGAATGCCGGGCCCCTCGTCTGCCACCGTCAGAAGTGCCTGGGTGCCCTCGCGCGCCACATGCACGACCACCGTGCTCCCCGGCGGGCTGTACTTGATGGCGTTGTTGATGAGGTTGTCGATCATCGAGACCAGGCTTTCGCGCTCGCCGAGCACCGGCACGCGGTCTTCGCTCACCAGTTCCAGCTCGACGTTGCGGGCGCTGGCCAGCCCTTCGATCATGGCCAGCCGGTCTTGCACCAGCGCGTCGAGCGACAGCATCACGGGTAGCGCGTTGTCCGAAACCGCGTCGCTGCGCATGAGCTGCAGCAGCTGCCCCACCAGCCGCGCCGCGCGGTCGTTGCTGCGCAGCAGATTGCCCATGAGCTCGCGCTGCTGTTCGTCGGTGCTCTGCTCTTTCAGCGCCTCCACATTCACTCGCATGGCCGCCAGCGGGGTGCGCAGCTCGTGCGCGGCGTCGGCGATCAGGCTGCGCTCGCGCGAAGTGCTGTCGCGCACCCGCTGCAGCAGGCTGTTGATGCTCTGCACCAGCGGCTGCAGTTCCTTGTGCGGCGGCGCGTACGACAGCGGCGTGAGGTCGGCCGGCCCGCGCTCAGCGGTTTCCTGGCTCACCCGGCGCCACGGCCGCAGCGCAAGGCGCACCGACAGCCACGCGGGAAACACCAGAAAAGGCAAGCTGATGACCAGCGGCAGCAGGTAGTAGCCGCGGTACATCACGGTGACCGTCAACCGCCAGACGCTGGGCTCGGCCAGCATCACGCGAACGTCCGAGGTGGGCGAGGCCAGCGTGCGCGCGCGCCACTCGCGGTTGCCCGCCTTCACGGTCTCGACGCGGTTCGGCACGGTATTCAGAATGACAGGCACGGCCGCCGTCGAGCGATAGATCAATTTGTCGCCCTGCCAGACCTGCAGCACCGGCGAGGTGTCCGAAGCGGCGTCGCCGTCGCCCATGGTTTCGAGCAGCGCAGCCTCGAAGGCGGCCAGGGTTTCCTGTTGCTTGTCGGGCTGGTCGGCCGTGTTCTTCGCGATTGCAATCACCGACTGGAAGATCTTGTCGAACTTCAGCAGCTCGGGGTCGTCGTAGGAGTCGTACAGCAGCAACGCGATGGCCATGGTCCACAGCAAGGCGACCACGCCCATCTGCGCCAGCAGCAGGCGCCGCATCAGGGAAGGTTGTTTCCAGTTCTTCCAGCGCTGCGCCAGCGCCTGCCTCATTTCTGCGTGCTCCGCACGAGCGACTGCACGTCGATCACGTAGCCGATGCCGCGCACCGTTCGGATGTAGCCCTGGCCGATCTTCTTGCGCAGGTTGGAGATATGCACTTCGAGTGAATTGCTGCCGTTGGCCTGGCCACCGGGCAGCACCTGCTCTTCCATCACGCGGCGCGTGACCACGCGGCCGGTGCGCTTGAGCAGCAAGGCCAGCAGGTCGAACTCGCAGCGCGAAAGCTCCACCGGCTCGCCATCGACGATCACGCCGCGCGTGGGCTCGTGCAGCGCCAGGCCGCGCATGCGGATGGTCTCGTCGTTGAAGCCGTAGCTGCGCCGCGCGAGCGCCCGCACGCGCGACAGCAGCTCGGCCAGCGCAAAGGGCTTGACGAGATAGTCGTCCGCGCCGTCGTCCAGGCTGCGCAGCCGGTCGGTCAGCGCGTCGCGAGCGCTCAGCACCAGCACCGGCAATATCTGCCGGTCGCGGCGCAGGCGGAACAGCAGGTCGAGCCCGTCGCCGTCGGGCAGGCCGAGGTCGAGCAGCACCATGTCGAAGGTGCCGCCGTCGAGGGTGCGCAAGGCGTCGTCGAGTCTGCGGACCCACACCACATCCATGCCTTGATTGGCCAGCGCGATGCGCACGCCGTTGCCCAGGTCAAGGTCGTCCTCAACAAGCAAGAGATTCATGAGCCTCCACGTGAACGAACCACTCCGTTTCCGGAATGTGGCCGGAGTATCAGCGACACGCCGGTGAAGCACTTCAGGAAATCTTCATGAATGCCGAAGCAGCCCTTCAGGTGGGGCCCGGACACTGGAGCGACTCCTCACCACACGGAAACGGAACACCGACGTGAATCGATCGCCCACCCTCCTGGCCCCTCGCGACCAGCCGGATCGCAACCGCCTCCGGCGGCGGGACATCCTCCATGCCATGGCACTGACCAGTGCTGCAGGGCTCGCCGCCTGCGGTGGTGGCGGCGGCCGCGGCGGCGTTGGCATCGGGCCCGGCATTGGCACGGATGCCAGTCCTGCTGCTCCCGCCGCTGCAGGCCCAGGTGCCAACCCGGATGCCCCCCCGAACACCAACCCAGGTGTTGGCGATGGAAGCCCAAGGAACGACAGTGGCGAAGGCAAAGTCTCCGTCATCGACCGCCGTATCAAGGTCTCGAGCTCGCCCGAAGTCTCGCTGCAGGTGCGCGACTGGCAGCCGCCCCGCAGCACCGGCCCGGTCTTTGTATTTCTGCCCGGGCTTGGCGCCAACGCGCGCAGCTTCGACGGCCTCGCACCCGCACTGGCCGCCAAGTCGCGCGTGATCGCGATCAGCCGCCGCGGCTACGGCCTCTCGGACAAGCCGCTGCCCGTGAAGACCGCCACGCAGTACTACGAGGTGGACACGCTCGTGGCCGACCTGAAGGCCGTGCTTGACGCCCTCGGCGTACGGCGCGCGGTGCTGGGCGGCCATTCGATCGCAGGCAACGAGCTCACGCGCTTCGCGGGCCTGTATCCCGAACGGACGCAGGGCCTGATCTATCTCGACACGACCTTCGATTACACGGTGGGCGCAGACAGTGGCGGCGAGGACGTACCGACGAACTCACTGCTCGAAGAACCCAAACCGAAGCCGGAGAACGGCCGCTCGCTGCAGGCTGCCATCGCCTTCTCCCGCCGCAATTCGAAGAACTGGTGGCCTGTGCTGGAAGCGAACCTGCGCGACAGCCTCGACATCCATGCCGACGGAAGCGTGAGTCTCAACACACCCAGCGAAGTGAATGACGCCATGGAAACAGCCGCCCACTCGTTCTCGCCCGACTACAAGGCCGTGCGCGCACCTTCGCTGGTCGTGACCGCCCTGCCTGCGGACACCCGCGACATGTTCCCGTGGCTGGAACTGCCGCTCGATGCCAAGACGCAGAAAGATGCCTCGGACTACGTGCGCATGATCCGTAGCGCGGCCATCACGAATTCGAACCAGCTCGTGGCGGCGCTCAACACCCCGAACCGGCTGACCCTCGACAACAGCAACCACACCGACTTCTTCATGGAGCGCGAGGCCGATGTGCTGCGTGCCATCCAGTTCATGACATGGGCTTGAGCCATGCCGATGCCTTTCAAGCGCGCAGCAGCTTGATCAACGCAGCGAGCTCCTCGCCGCCGAGCCCTGCCGCATCGGCCCGCTGGAAGAGTCCCGCGGCGAAGGCCGGAAACTCGGTGTTGATGCCCGACGCCTGCGCCGCCTGCAGGATGCGCTGCGTTGCCTCGACCGAGATGCGCATCGGGCTCTGCGAGATGCTGAAATCGCCCGACTGGATGACGGAGCCCTCGTGCTGAAGAAAGCCCGCGAAGGTCGGCATGATGCCCGCAACGATGCGACCGTACTCGGCCACGTCGAAGCCTTCGTGCTCGGCAATGCGCGCGCCGTGGATGAAACCCAGCATCGTGCCGTAGATGGTGGAGAGCGTAGCGAGGTCCATGGCCGCCGCGGCGCTCGCCTTCTCGCCCAGGTAGACGATGCCGCCGGCCAGCACCTTCAGCCACGGCTCGGCCTCGTCGAACACGTGCTTTGCGCCGGACACCAGCAGCGGCGTATCGGGACGGCCCATCTGGTCCGGCGCGGCCTGGATCGCGCCTTCGAGATACGCAGCGCCGTGGCGGTGAGCCCAGACCTCTGCATCGCGCGCGTCCTGCGGGCTGCCGGTGGTCAGCTGTATCAGCAGGCGGCCGTCCATGGCGGCCGCGACTCCGTCGAGCGCGAGGATCGCATCGGCGCCCCGGTAGTCGTAGACGCACATCACCGCAACGCGGCTCGCGCGCAACGCCTCGCTTGCGTCGCGCGCCAGCACGGCGCCCTTCGCGACCAGCGCATCGGCCTTGCCGGGCGTGCGGTTCCACACCGTGACTTCGTAGCCCTGATCGAGATAGAGCTGAGCAATGGTGAAACCCATCGAGCCCAGGCCCAGAACGGAAACTCGCTTGTTGTTCATGAGGATTCGATTTCTGTTTGTGAAGACAATTGAATCGTAGAAATTTCGCTTCTATATGGTCAAGTACCTACAATAAAGTCAGGTACTTACCAAAACGTATGTATTGGGTATTTACGGGGCATTCCACGGATA
>Ga0136846_1216301_pt1 | contig 10314 bp, 9 predicted proteins | sample HopSoiMetagenom2_FD_96841 | JGI IMG/M metagenome (GOLD analysis project Ga0136846, IMG submission 96841) | Grasslands soil microbial communities from Hopland, California, USA - 2 Assembly 2016 (version 4) | ecosystem: Environmental > Terrestrial > Soil > Grasslands | place: USA: Hopland... | reverse complement strand
GGATGGCTGCAATATCGTCGCGGTGCGCGACGGAAATCAAGCGGTGTGGATAATCTGTGAGTCCACGAGCGCGACGAGAAGGCTTAGCATCATTGATAAAGATGCTATGCAAAGCGCTGCCGCCGCACGCATCATTCCGGCTTGATGTTGGCGGCCCGGATGACCTTCGCCCATTTATCCTGCTCTTGAGCGAGAAGCGTTCCGAACCGGGCGGGCGTTCCCACCATCGGCATGGCGCCGAGGCGATCGAGGCTCGCCAGAATCTTTGGGTCGGCGAGAGCTCTGTTGATCTCCGCATTGAGCTTGTCGATGATTTCCACGGGCGTGTTGGCGGGCGCACCAAGGCCGAACCAAGCGCTCGCCTCATAACCGGGAAGAAATTCAGCGAGCGCCGGCACTCCGGGCACGAGGTCCGTCCGGGTTGCGGCCGTGATGGCGAGCGGCCGCAATTGACCGTTCTTGATGTACTCCTTCGAGGACAAGGAGCTGGCGAAGTAGACCTGCACCTGCCCGGCGAGCAGATCGGTCAGGACCGCGGCGGCGCTGCGATACGGCACGTGCACCATGTCGATGCCGCTCATGATCTTGAACAGCTCGCCGGCGACATGAGGATTACCGCCAATCCCGACCGAACCCATGTTGAGCTTGCCGGGGTTGGCCTTGGCGTAAGCGATCAGCTCCGGAACGCTGTTCACCGGCAGCGAAGGATTCACCACGAGCACATTCGGGGAGCTGATCATGGATGCGACCGGCGTAATATCGCGGAGAAAATTGTAGCTGAGCTTGTTGTCGTAGAGCGTCGCGTTGATGACGTGCGACGGCGCGATCACCAAGAGCGTATAGCCGTCGGGCGCCGACCGGACGACGGCCTCGGTGCCGATCTGTCCGGCCCCGCCGGCCCTGATCTCGACGACAAACGATTGCCCGAGCCGCTCCGTCAGCCATTGCGCGAGCAGTCGGGTGATGATGTCCGGCGCGCCGGCCGAACCGAAAGGGGTGATGATGCGCACCGTTCGCGAGGGATACACCTCCGCGCCTGCGGCGCGCGGCCAAGCCGCCGCGGCGGCCGCGCCCACAGCCAATTGCAGAAATCCACGACGCGGACATGTCACGGCGCTTGTCCTATTCCACATCAAGCGATCCGCGCCGTTGCGGTCTTTGGTTTGGCGACAGGGATACGTGAATGGGCCTTCGGCGTGATGCCGCAGCCGATGGCGTCCGTCAGATGCAGAACGCCGTCAGTGAGGTTCAGGCCCTCCCAGGGATCTTCCGTCAGCGCATCGAACTCGCTCAGCTCCGACGCGTACCAGATGCCAGGCAAAGCGGCCGCAAGCTGCATGGCGTGAGCCGCCAGCAGCATCGGGCCGACGTGCGCTCCCATGCGATATTTCACGCCACCGGCGTCGCAGATTTGCGCGGCCGCGTATGTCTTTCGTAAGCCGCCGAGCTTGGTGATCTTCAGGCTGATCGCGTCGACGATGCGTTCCCGCACCAGGATCATGACCTGATCGAGCGAGTAGGCCGCTTCGTCGGCCTCGATGGTGATCGGAACGGCTTCGGTGACAGCTTTCAGTCCCGCGAGATCGGCAACCTTGACCGGTTGCTCGGCCAGATCGATGCCATACGGCGCCATCAGGTTGAGAGCGCGGATCGCATCCTTGGTCGCGTAAGACTGGTTGGCGTCGATGGTCAGGTGAGCCTTCGGTCCGAGCTCGGCCCGGATGGCCGCAACCCGCTCGACGTCCTCAGTGATGTCGCCGTGCACCTTGATCTTGAAATACTGGACGCCTTGATTGGCCAGCGCCCGCGCATTCTTGGCCATGTCGGCCGGCGACTTGATTGGCAGAATCCGCAAGGACGGGAATTCCCGGACGGCCGGGCCGCCGAACAGATCGCAGACCGGAATGCCGAGCCGGCGCGCCATCAGATCGTGCAGAGCGCAATCGATGCCGCTTTTGGCGAGATTGTTGCCGAGCATGACGCGGTCGAGATCATCCAGGATGCCGGCGATGTTGCGCGAGTCGCGTCCAACGAGGGGCTTGCACAGTGCATCGAGCGCGCCTTTGACGGCCGCATGCGGCGCGCCGTAGTGGTTCATCGTGGCAGCGTAGCCGTAGCCAACGGTGCCGTCTTCCGCCCGGATGCTAACGGTCCAGCCTTGCGTCGCCGGGCTTGCTGCCAGGGCGAATTTCCAGTCTTTGTCCTTTCTCGGCAGGATCGTTTCCTCGACGAGTGTCTCGACGATCTTCATCCGGATCCCTCTCTTGTTCTTTGTTCTCTGGACACTGAGCTAGTGGACCAGATCGTCCTGACGTTGCGCGGCGCCGTGATGCTGCGGCTCGCGGAGCCCCACCCGCTCCATCCGGGGCAAAAGCTCGTCCCGGATTCCCGGAAAGTCATTGACGTAATTGATCATGCCCAGCGCCAATCCATCGAGACCCACGCCGTGCAGGCGCTGCATCATTTCCACTGCATCGTCATAGCTGCCGACCAGAGGAAAGCCCGCGCCGCTGATGAGCCGGGCCTTCATCTTCTTCTCATCGTCGGTCGTGAACCACGACTTGACCCGCTGACCACGAAGATTGAGCGCGTACTCGGCCGACTCCCAGTCGCCCTGCTCGTAGACGATGTAGTGATGATAATCCTCCGCCTCCTTGCGGGTGCGCCGGACCATCAGGTGACAGCTTGCGAAAATGTTGCGCAACTGTCCGGGCGGCGCGGCATCGCGAAACGCCTTGAGCTTGGGCTGCAGCTCTTCGTGCTTGCCCGGGACCGTGGTGAACAGACAATCGGCGTTGCGCGCGGCGAAATCGCTGCCGGTCTTTGAGTTGCCGGCGCTGACCAGAATAGGCCGGCTGCCCCACCATGGCTTCGGCTTCGCCATCACCGCCTTCAGTTTGTAGTGGTGACCATCGAAGTCGAACGGCTTGTCCTCGGACCAGATGCGCTTGACGATGGTCAGCCACTCCTCGCTGTAGTCATAGCGCCCGTCATGGTCGCCCAGCTCGACGCCCATCATGCCGAATTCGATCGGATTCCAACCTGAGACGACGTTGAGCCCGAACCGCCCGTGACCGATGTGATCGGCCGTCACCATCTGCTTGGCGGCAAACACCGGATTGACGAACGCGACATGGAGCGTGCCGAACGTCGTAATGTCTTTCGTCGAAGCGAGCAGCCCGCAGGCCCAGGTGAGCGTCTCGAATGTCGTGCCCTGGGTATCGCTTTCGCCCTGGTAGCCGTGCCAGCGGCCGATCGGCAGCAGAAATTCCAGGCCGGCTTCATCGGCGAGCCGCGCCGCTTTGACATTGTTGTCCCAGGACGCATCCCATCGCTCGGGAGCTTTGGTCAGGCTGAGCCCGCCCAGGCAATTCATTCCGAACAGCCCGAGCTTGAACTTGTTCTTGTTGTAGATTCGAGTCTCGTCCCTGTGGCTTGCCATAGCGACTTCCTGGTGGAGCGAACAGAATTGCAGCGCGGGTGGGTCTCTTGTCCTGGTCAGTCTATGAACGAGCGGCAGGGGAGTCTATCGGGCGAAGCACCGCGCGGCGTGCGCCTTTCAAAACAAGGCGTGCATGACCGTCCAAGCGTCGTCTAGAATGCGGCGGTATCTGAAAGTGAGTGACGGAATGAGTGCGAACGCCAATCAAGCCCCCGTTCTAGTTGTCGGCGGCGGCATCGGCGGGCTATCGACGGCGCTGGCGTTGGCGCGCAAGGGCGTCCCGGTGCAGGTGCTGGAACAGGCCCCTGAGTTCAAGGAGATCGGCGCCGGCATCCAGCTCGGACCCAACGTATTCCGCATGTTCGAAGTGCTCGGATTGACTGAGCAGATGTTTCACTGGTGCGCGTTTCCGGAAGGCCTGGAGTTTCGCGACTCGATCACTGCCGAAACCATCGTCGACCTCAAGATCGACAAGCGCTTTCACGACAAATACCGCGCGCCCTACGGCGTCATTCACCGCGCCGACATGCTCAACGTCATTCTCGACGCCTGCAAGAAATCGAACCTGATCAAGCTCGCTGTCTCACAGAAAGTCGTGTCGATCGACGACAGCGGCACGGGAGTCACAGTGACGACCGAGAGCGGCGAGACCTATCAGGGCTCGGCGCTGGTCGGCTGCGACGGCCTGTGGTCGACGGTGCGCGAGAAGATCGTCGGCGACGGCAAGCCGACTGTCTCCGGCCATATCGCTTATCGCGCGGTGCTGCCGACGTCGGACTGGCCTGCGGAGTATCGCCTCCCCAAGATGGTCTGCTGGTGCGGAGAGAAGACCCACCTCGTCCATTATCCGCTTCGCCGCGGCGAGCTGTTCAATCTTGTCGTGGTGTTCCACTCCGACCGCTACGAGGAAGGCTGGGACACCTTTGGCGATCCGGCCGAGTTGCACGAGCGCTTCAAGGACAAATGTGAACCGGTCCGCACGCTGCTGCAGAAGGTCAACGCCTGGAAGATGTGGGTGCTGTGCGACCGCCCCGCGATCAAGAACTGGACCAAGGGCCGCGTCACGCTGTTGGGCGATGCCGCGCATCCGATGCTTCAGTATCTGGCGCAGGGCGGCAACACCGCGATGGAAGACGCGGTCTGCCTCGCCAACCAGGTCGAGGCGACCGGCCGCGACTACGAGGCGGCATTCAAGAAATACCAGGAGCTGCGATATCTTCGCACCGCGCGTGTGCAGCTGATGGCGCGCGTCTACGGCGAGGTCTATCACGCCAGCGGCGTCAATCGCGAGTTGCGCAACAAGTTGTTGCGCGAATGGACCGAACAAGGCGGCGTCGATATGTCCTGGCTCTACGGCGACCAGCCCGAGCTGCCCTATGTCGACAATGTGCCGATGCCGCCGGCGACCCGACTCGCATCCTAGTCAGCAATCAACACCCACTCGGAAGGAAACCGCTCATGGCGAAACTTGACGATTTGATCGAAGACCTCGTGACCGCGAACCACGTGCTGGCCAAGTACGGCATCGTCGATTCATTCGGCCACGTCAGCATCCGCCATCCGGACCGGCCGGACCGCTTCTTCCTGTCGTGCTCGCGCGCGCCCGAGCGGGTCAAGCGGGACGACATCGTGGAGTTCAATCTCGACTGCGAGCCGATCGACGCCAAGGGCAAGCACCTCTACACCGAGCGTCCGATCCACGGCGGCGCCTATCAGGCGCGACCCGACGTGATGTCGGTGATCCACAACCACAGCCCGGGCGTGATCCCCTATGGCATCACCGGCCATAAGATGAGACCGGTGATGCACATGTGCGCTTCCATCGGCCACGAGGTTCCGATCTGGGACCAGCACAAGAAATTCGGCGACACCGATCTCTTGGTTCGCACCATGGCCCAGGGCCACGACCTTGCGAAGAAGCTCGGCAAGGGCGCGACGTGCCTTATGCGCGGGCATGGCTGCGTCGTGGTCGGGCCTTATCTCCGCCGCACCGTCTACACCGCGATCTATCTGGAGCTGAACGCCAAGCTGCAGATGCAGGCCGAGGCGATGAGCAAGAAGGTGCAGTTCCTCACCAAGGGCGAGGTCGCCAAGGTCGTCGAGACCACGTCGCTGCCCAACGTCAACCGTGCCTGGGAGAACTGGTGCCGCGCGGTCGATCGGCCGTATCGGGACTAGGGCGTGGACTCAACTGCAGTTCTAGTTTGAATATTCCCAGAAATCGTCCGGAATAGAGCTTCCCATGGCTGCCCGCATAGCATCCCGAAAAAGTTTCGCTGCGGGCATTGGACGAAAAGCTATTGTGCGATCGACGATGAGTCCCTCGTCGTTTTCTTCGATAATATCGAAACTTTCCAGCTCGTGGCCCTGAATTTTTCCCTTCCATCTCAGCAGAGTTCTTCGGTCGTCCAGCTTCCACTCACCCGTATAGGCACCTTCTCGTAGCGTGGTCGAGGTCGCGAAAATCTTTGCAACGACCGCACGACCTTCCGCGGCTTTTATCAACACGGGACTGTGAAAAACAACATTTGGAGCGAGAAGCTTTTCGTAGTCAGCCACGGTGGCGTGGCCGGACTCACGAAGCTTTCGAAGTGCATGCATGACGGATGACTCCTTCGATGGGTTAATGACCCTATGCCTGCTTCTTGGTAATGTTTGCTGCGCCCGACACCAATGAATGCGAGGGACGCGGGCATACTAGCGGTTCAAGCCGAGGTTGTCAGACATGAAACTTCCCCGCCGGAAATTCCTGCGTCTGGCTGCGGGCGCGGCAACGCTGCCGGCTCTCCCGCGCGCGACGTGGGCGCAGTCCTATCCGGCGCGGCCGGTGCGCATCATCGTTCCGTTCCCTCCGGGCCAGGCCACCGACACGGTCGCGCGCCTCATCGGACAATCGCTGTCGGAGCGGCTGAGCCAAGGCTTCGTGATCGAGAACCGGACCGGTGCGGGAGGCAACATCGGCACCGAGGCGGCCGTGCATGCGCCCCCGGACGGCTACACGCTGGTGCAGAACGGCCTATCGGCCGCGTTCAACGCCACGCTTTACCCGAAACTCAACTTCGATCTCGTCAAGGATCTCGCTCCGGTCGCCAGCATTGGCGGCGGTCCCTATGTGATCGTGATCAATCCATCGGTCCCCGCCAACACGGTCCCGGAATTCATCGCCTATGCCAAAGCCAATCCGGGCAAGCTCAATATGGGATCGTCCGGCAACGGGTCCGTATCCCATGTCTTTGGCGAACTCTTCAAAATGATGACCGGTATCGAACTGGTTCATGTTCCGAATCGCGGCGGCTACATTAACGATCTGCTTGGCGGACAGACGCAGGTGGTGTTTGGCACCTTGGCCTCCTCCGCCGCTCTGATCGATGCAGGCAAGCTGCGTGCGCTTGCGGTGACGACCGCTGCGCGCTCGGCGGCGCTGCCGAACGTACCGGCCATCGGCGAATCCGTGCCGGGCTATGACGGGAGCCAATGGTATGGCTTCTGTGCTCCCAGGAGCACGCCCGCTGCGATCGTCGATAAGCTCAACGGCGAAATCAATGCAGCGCTGGGTGATCCCAAGCTGAAAGCACGGCTCGCCGAGCTGGGTGTCGACCCAGCGCCGATGACGCCCGCCGGGTTTGGAAAATTCATGGCGGACGAAATCGAGAAGTGGGCCAAGGTCATCCGAACGGCCAAGCTCAAGGTGGAATAAATCCGGCGCGGACAGCGTTCGCGATTTGAGGCCTTTACTGCACCATCACGGTCGTACCGACCGATACACGTTTATAGAGATCCGCCACGTCCACGTTCCTCAACCGGAAACAACCGGACGATTCCGCCTCGCCAACCGAATCCGGATCGCTCGATCCATGAATCCGATAGAGCGTGCTGCCGAGATATAGCGCGTGTGTACCGAGCGGATTGTCTGGATCGCCGCCCTTCATGTGCGCCGGCAAACCCTTTTGCCGCGCGCGCATCTCCGGCGGCGGCGTCCAGCCTGGAAATTCTTTTTTCGCGGTGATCTTATGCATGCCCTTCCACTGGAAGCCGACCTTGCCGACACCGATGCCGTACCGCAGCGCCATGCCGCCTGGCTGGACGAGATAGAGCCGCCGCTCCGCCGTGTTGATGACGATAGTGCCTGGCGGATACTTGGTCGCATAACTCACGGTGGTACGGCTGAAGTCGGTGCCGTCGAGCCCGAGAACGTTGTACATGCCCTTCCTCGTCGAGCCGCCGCGCAGCATGTCCTGCCGCTCGTTGTCGGACTGGGCTTGCGCGATACCGACAGAGCCGATCAGTGCGGCGATCGAAATGAAGGCAACAACGCAACGTGTCAGCACAAGTTCTGTCCGTCGGTTGGTAATGGTGGGCGCTGTTGCGATTGAGCCTACGGTCTCCCCCGTGTGAAGGCAATTGCCTCAACCACGACAAGTCGAAGCGTTGCGGTCTGGGTCAGCCGCGCGACGGGACAGCCCGTCCCACAAGCCGGCCCGCCACCCAGGTAACCAAGCCGAGGGTCGGCAAGACTCCCGTGAGCGCCATAAGGACGAACATCAAAGAGGTGTCAGCATCGATAATGAGCGAAGCAAGACCAGGCCAAATCATCGCGATCGGAGGCCAGAGCAACACCGCTTGGATAATGCCAATGCCCTGGCCACTATCGTAGGCGCTGGAAATCATTTCCGGCGCCAGACCAAACAAAACGACATTTGGGACAGACATCACAACGACAGAAAACCACATCGCAAGCCGGGCGGCGCCAAGGTTCGGCCTGATGCGGCAAACCACGTACAGCGGTACAAAGGCCCAGTTCATCAAGGCAAAGTCGACAGGCAACGAATAAACAAACGATCCAAAATGAAATCCCCGGGCGGGAGGCTGAACCAGACCAAACCGATACGTGAGATACAGGATCGCGGCAAAGATGCTTGGACCAATTGAAATGATCGCGAGTGCAATGAGCGGAATATTCGTCCAAGCCAGCGACTGGCCGCTCACGGCTGCCGCGCTACGCCCTTTGCAATAGCCATACACCACCGCAAGCAGCATCACTATCAGAGCCAAATAGCGAGGCCACTCAATCATCATCGGACACGCCCGAACTACAGCGGCCCGAAATTCGGCGGCGGCACGCGGCGCTGCGACGCCGCCTCGTAGGCCGAGGCTATTCGCAGCAGCACGTCCTCCTTGCCGGGCTCGGCGCGGAACACGAGCGAGAACGGCAGGCCCGGCGCCGGGATCGTGGTCGGCTTGTCGGACGCCTGCGACACGTAGCGCTTGCCGTCCGGCGTCAGCTTGTAAACCGGGTCGTAGACCGTGGTGACGTAGCCCGCCGGGATCAGCACCTCGGTCAGGCCGGCGTTCGGACCGGACAGCGACTCCGGCCGCAGGTTGCTGGCGATGTCGTACTGATAGGCATGACCGATCAATCCCGGCGGCCACGGCGTGTGCAGCCGCACCAGCGCGTCGAGCTTGTTTTCCAGGATCACCATCATGTCGACGCGGCGCAACAGCTCGCGCAGCATGATGCGTTCGTTGACGCCCTGCCGGCTGCCGTGCGGATTGCGCGGATCGGCGACCTCCTCCCAGTTCTTGAACGCGGAGCGCTGGTCGTCGCCCCAGAATTTCGAGCGCGCGTTGAGCTGCGCCCAATCGGTCAGCGTCTCGGCAAAGCCTTTGGCCTTCCAATCGCCAGCGCGACGCGACAGATATTGCGAGATATGGAAGCGGAACGCGTTCGCCATCTCCTGATTCTGGATGGTGGCGAGATCGAGATTCCGCGGCGGCGCGATCCGGCCTTCGGCCATCTCGACGCAATAATCGATCGGCTGCATCTTGCCGGTGCCGAAAATCTTTCCCGGCGCGAACTCGGTCGGCACCACGGCGGCGGCGAAATCCGGGAACACCGGCGTGCCGTCGCCTTTCACCCGGAACAACAGGTCCGGCATGAACACCGGCACGAGCCGGGCCAGCGCCTTGCGGAAGTCGACCGTCATCGTCTCGACGTTGGGCTCGGGTGTCCACAACGGATCGGTGGATTCCACCAGTGCCGCGCCGAGATGACCGCCGAGGATTGTCTTGATCTCTTTTTTCGCCGCATCGACGATCGGCTGCTCGGTCTTGGAATCCTTCGGATAGACCATCGACTCGCGGATGACGCCGAGCCGCACGCCCTTCAGCGCGCCGGCCGCGCCGCTGGCCTTGGCATGGCCCGCATAGGACGACAGCACCGAGGAGCGCGGCACCGTGGTGAACGGATCGCGCGGATCGTAGTAGCCCCGCTCCGGGTCCTTCAGGGCGTCGAGAATCTTGGCGCAGTCGCCGACCTTGCGGGCGTGGATGCCCGAGCGATCGCAATAGATGTCGGCGCCGATCGCTCCGCCGTCAAAGCCGATCATCGCCTTGTGCGGCAGAATGAGCGCGATGGCGTTGTGGTTGGACGGACCGCGGCACGACGCCCGCGTCTCCTCGCCGAGGCTTGCCATCACCAGGTTGGCGCTGACCGAGACGCCCGAACCGGAGCTTGAGCCGAGCGAAGCCGAGCGCGTGGTGTCGTAAGGGTTCGACGGATTGCCGGCCCAGGTGCTGCGCTGATAGCCGAGCGTCGACGGCAGCACCTTGTCGGGCTTATTTCGCCCGCCCGGATCGCCGGCACGGCCGTTGTATTCGGTGTTCACCGCCTTGGCGAAGATGATCGCGCCCTTGTTGCGAAGCTGCTCGACCAGCACATGGTCGCGCGCCGGGAAGTCGATGTCGTAAGCGGCGTCGCCGCCGCCGGTGGAACGCATGTCCTTGGTGTCGAACGGGTCCTTGAACGAGAACACCACGCCGTACATCGGCATCTTGTCGAGATCGGGATTTTTGCCGAACGCCTTGTCGAGCTC
>Ga0136846_1241290_pt1 | contig 10315 bp, 12 predicted proteins | sample HopSoiMetagenom2_FD_96841 | JGI IMG/M metagenome (GOLD analysis project Ga0136846, IMG submission 96841) | Grasslands soil microbial communities from Hopland, California, USA - 2 Assembly 2016 (version 4) | ecosystem: Environmental > Terrestrial > Soil > Grasslands | place: USA: Hopland... | reverse complement strand
CAGGGCCATCCACTTCGCCAGCACGTCGTCGGAGTCGGGCAGGCGCGACGAGCCGTCGGGCGCGGTCTCGTCCGGGAAGGCCACGCAGTACTCGCTCAGCAGCTCACTGGTCTGCGGCAGGAAGGCGACGATCGGCCTGTGCGGATAGACGAGGTACGCGTACGGCGCGCCCGCACGCGTGCCCTGCGTCCCGCCCCGGTCCGGTCCGGAGGCGAGCGCGCCCCAGACCCGTATGAAGCCGAGGTCCCGGTACATCTCCCATTCCTCGTCGTTGACGCAGGAGCGCAGCAGTTCGCGGGCGCGCGCCTCGGCCCGGCGCTCGCGGCCGGCGTCGAAGCCGCCGCCGACGCGCGCGCGGCGCGCCCGGTGGCGCCTCCAGGCCTCGGCGACGGACGGCGCGACGAGGTCCCACAGCAGCGCGATGATGACGATCGCGGTGGCGCCGAGCGCGAGCAGCATGCTGACGTCGCCTCCGCGCCCGCCCGGTCAGGCGCCGCCCGCGGCGCGAGGGAAGAAGATGACGCGGTCGGCGTCACGCGGGACGTCCGCGAACGAGCGCACCATCTGCGCCTGTCGCCGGCCATCGCGAGCGTGCGTGGGCACGGCCGCCCACAGGCCGAGGTCGAGCTGGCGGCCGAACTCGCGCACGAGACGCTCCTCGTCCTCGCGGACCTCCACATCGCCCTCCGCGAGCAGCACCTCACCGTGCCCGGGCTTCATGCGCAGCAGCCTCATGCGAGGCGATCGATTATGGCAAAGGGCACGTGCGCGATCGCCACCCCAGCGGGTGGTCGGGCGTACGATCGCGCCGGCCGTCCGCTCGGCCCCGGTTCCTCATACCCGCGCCCGCCTCAGGAGGCCGAGCACGTCGACGGGAGCGACACCGGCGCCCAGGCCGCGGAGGCCGTCGCGCACGGCGTCGGCGGCCGCTGCCTTCGCGGCTCGCGCGGCCGCCTCGATCGTCGCACCATGCGCGAGATGCGCCGCGAGGGTCGAGGAATGGGTGCAGCCGGAGCCGTGGGCGGTCCCACCGGGATGGCGTTCGCCGGACAGCTCGATGAGGTGCTCGCCGTCGAACAGGACGTCGGTCGCCTCGTCGCGGTGCCCGCCGGTGACGACGGTCGCCCGCGGGCCGAGCCTCTGCACCGCCGCGGCGAGCGCCGCGGGAGCCAGCTCGCCGACCGTGTCACCGACGAGCGCGCGCGCCTCAGGAAGGTTGGGGGTGGCGACCGTGGCGCGCGGGAGGATCAACTCCACCAGCGCACGCTCCGCGTCCGCCTCCAAGAGCCGCGCCCCGGACTCGGCGACCATGACAGGGTCGACGACGACCGGGACGTGCGGCGGCACGACTTCGAGGGCCGCCGCCACCGCGCGCACGGTCGCCTCGGTGCCGAGCATCCCGACCTTCACCGCGTCGACGCCGAGGTCCTCGACGACCGCTCGCACCTGCGCGACGACCATGGGCGCCGAGACCACCTCGACCGCGGTCACCGCAACCGTGTTCTGGGCGGTGACGGCGGTGATCGCCGTGGTGCCGTGCACGCCGGCGGCCGCGAACGCCTTGAGGTCGGCCTGGATGCCGGCGCCGCCACCCGAATCAGAGCCCGCGATCGCCAGGCAGACGGGCAGCGGGCGTCGCGCGGACATGGCCGCAGAATAGGCGCGGTCGGCCGCGCATCGACGAGGCGGACGACACGTCGTTCGCGGCGCCGCGGGTACGGACGGCAACGCGGCGCGGCTCGCTCCCGACGGGGGGGTCGGCGAGACGCCGGGGTGTCGCCGAGGACAAAGGCACGACATGAGCGAGCAGCAGCATCCGGCCGCAGGGCGAGCGGCCGGGGCGCGCGAGGAGCGCGGGGCGCCGAGGACCGGCACGACGGATCGGGGAGTTCGGGCTCGCCAGCCGAGGACGTCGGCCATGCGAGGCGAGTTGTCGGCGGCGGGCCGGAGCCGGGCGAGGCCGACAACGGCGACGCGGAGGATCAGTCGGTCACGACGGTCATCCGGCGACGACGTAGCGCCCGCCCGGCGAGCGACGCAGCGCGCCGAGCAGCTCCAGCTCGGTGAGTCCCAACACCACGTCGTTGGCGTCCGCCGGCACGGCACAGAGGGCGGCGACCGTGTCGCGGCCGGAGCCGACCGCTTCTAGGAGGGTCACGAGGCGCGGCTCGAGTCCCGCGAATCGGCGGGTCGGGGCTGCCCCGTCGCGACGTGCGTTCCCGCGATGGCCCGGTCCGAGCACGGCGTCGAGCACGTCGGCCGCATCGCGGACGACCAACGCGCCGTCCCGCAGCAGCCCGTTCGTCCCGACCGAGCCCCAGGCCAGCGGCGAGCCGGGCACCGCGCCGATGTCCCGCCCCAGGTCGGCGGCGAACTCGGCGGTGATGAGCGACCCCGACCGATCCGCCGCCTCGACCACGACGGTCATCGCCGACAGGGCCGCGATGATCCGGTTACGCGCCGGAAAGCACCAGCGGTGGGGCCGGAAGGCCGGCGGGAGCTCCGAGACGACGGCATGCCGTTCGACGAGCGCGCGGTACACGTCGCGGCAGCGCGACGGGGTGGCGCGCTCCGCGCCGCCGCCCAGCACCGCGAGCGTCGGGCCGCCCGCCTCCAGCGCTCCGGCATGGGCGGCGCTGTCCACGCCGAGCGCCATGCCGCTGACCACGGTGACGCCGGCCGCCGCGATGTCGCGCCCGAGCGCTCGCGCGATCTCGAGGGCTTCCGGCGACGCGCGGCGCGTCCCCACGACCGCGACGGCCGGCGGCCCGGCGCCGAGCGGTCCCCCGACGAGGCGGTCCAGCGCCGCGAGGTCGCCGGCGACATGCAAGACGGCCGGCGCGTCATCGAGGTCCGCCAGCCGCGCCGGATAGTTCTCGTCGTGCCGGCAGACCAGGGCGACGCCGACGGCCGCCGCCGCCCGGCGCAGCTCATCGGCGTCCACTGCGCGGTGCTCGGCGGCGATCGCGCGCTCGGCCGGGCCGGCCAAGGTGGCGAGCAACTGCTCGTCGCCGAGCGCGAGCACCTCGCGCAGGCGTCCGACGGATCCGCGTCCGTCGCGGCGCGCGAGCTCGAGGTGTCCGGCCAGCCGCGCGATCAGCCACGTGCGGCGCAGGCACGCGCCGCACGCCCTGCCCCGCGCTCGTCGCATCGCCGTCACGCCGCCTGCTCCACGTCCGCGTCCTGGCGGTAGCCGAGGGCGGCGACGACGTGCGCGCGGCGAACGCGTTCGCTACCCGCGAGGTCGGCGATCGTTCGCGCGACGCGCAGCGTGCGGTCGCGGCCGCGCGCGCTCAGCTGCCCGCGCTCGTAGGCCTCCCGCAGCGGCCGCTCGGCGTCGGGCGCCAGAACCACGGTCTCCCGCAGCACGCGGGCGTCCATCTGTCCGTTCGTGCGGGCCGCCGTGCCCGCGAGCCGTGCCTCCTGGCGCGCTCGCGCCTCGAGGACGCGGTGGCGCTCGCGCTCCGATGTGCTCGGGGACGCGCGGGCGAGGTCGGCGGCCGCAGGGCGCTGCACGTGGATGAGCAGGTCGATGCGGTCGAGCAGCGGCCCGCTGAGGCGCCGGCGGTGGCGAGCGAGGTCGGCCTCCGTGCAGCGGCAGCGGCGCGTCGGCGCGTGGCCGCACGGACAGGGGTTCGTCGCGGCGACGAGCATGAAGCGCGTCGGGAAGATCGCCGTCCGTTGTCCGCGGACGATCCCCACACGCCCGTCCTCGAGGGGCTGACGGAGCGCCTCGAGCGTCGTCCGCGGGTATTCGCTGAGCTCGTCCAGGAACAGCACGCCGTGGTGGGCCAGGCTCGCCTCGCCGGGCAGCGGAGGCGCCCCGCCGCCGACCAGTCCGGACGCGCTGATCGTGTGGTGCGGAGCCCGGAAGGGTCTGCGTTCGACGAGACCGCCGGTCGTGTGCAAGCCGGCGATGCTGTGGATGCGGGTGACCTCGAGCGCCTCGTCGCGGTGCAGCGGCGGGAGGATCGTCGGCAGTCGCCGGGCGAGCATCGTCTTGCCGATCCCCGGCGGCCCGCTCAGCAGCAGGTTGTGACCGCCGGCCGCGGCGATGGTCAGCGCGGCGAGGACGTCGGCGTGGCCGCGAACGTCGGCGAGATCGAGCACGGCGGGTTCGTCCGCGCGCGCCGATCGGGCCCGAGTCGGCGCGACGGCCTCGGCCTCGCCGCGCAGCACGGCCGCCGCGTCCCCGAGCGTGAGCGCGCCCAGGACCTCCACGCCGTCCACGAGCGCAGCCTCCTCGAGGCGCTCGACGGGCACGAGCAGCTGCCGCAGTCCCCACCGCGCCGCGCCTTCGGCGGCGGCCAGCGCGCCCCGGCACGGTCGCAACTCTCCGCCCAGCGACAGCTCGCCGAACACGGCCACGTGCTCGAGCGGAGCCGGGGGCACCTGGCCGGACGCAGCGAGGATCCCGAGGGCGATCGGCAGGTCGAAGTGCGGGCCCGCCTTGCGCAGGGACGCCGGCGCGAGGTTGACGGTCAGCCGCCGGGCGGGGAACTCCAGCCCGGCGTTGAGGATCGCGGCGTGCACGCGCTCGCGCGCCTCGCGCACGGCCCGGTCGGCCAGCCCGACCACGGTGAAGTTGGGAAGGCCGGAGCGGAGGTCGACCTCGACGGTGACCCGGCGCGGCTCGAGTCCTTCGAGGGCGACAGTCGTGACGCGGGCGAGCATGGCGAAGAAGATCGCCGGGAACGTGCAACGAGGCGCCCCCGCGACTGTCAAGACCTTGCGCAATCGCTGCGGCGCCGCGGCGGCGGGCGGGCGAGACGCCGGAGAATCGTCACACACCCCTGCTGCGCCGCCACGTCCTCCGCGCGATCGTGGGGCCATGGCGACCGACACGCGACGGCGGCTGGGCCGGGCCGGTGAGCAGCTGGCGCTCGAGCACCTCGAGCGACTGGGCTACGAGCTGGTGGCGCGCAATCACCGCACGCGTCACGGCGAGCTCGACCTGGTCGTGTTCGACCGGACGACGCTGGTCTTCGTCGAGGTCAAGACGCGCCGCGCGAGCGCCGCGACCGGGCAGCCGTGGCAGGGCCTGCACGCGGCCAAGCAACGTCAGGTGCGCGCCATCGCGGCCGCGTTCCTGCGCGACGTGGTCGACCGCCCGAGCGCCACAGCCGTGCGCTTCGACGCGATCGGCGTCACGGTCGACGCGCACGGGCGGCTGCTCGCCCTCGATCACCTCGAGGACGCGTTCTGAGAGATGGGTACGGCGACGTCACCGGGCCGCGGCCGACGCGGTGTGCGGTCAGAGCGTCAGCTGCTGGTAGGCCGCGCTCTGGAACGAGAGGCGGTGCAGCGGCGAGACGCCGAGACGCTGGATCGCGGCCCGGTGGTCCGGTGTCGAGTATCCGACGTGCGAGCGGAAGTCCCAGCCCGGGTGCAGGACGTCGGCGCGGTGCATGAAGCGGTCCCGGGTGACCTTGGCGATGATCGACGCCCCGGCGATGGCGGCACTGCGCGCGTCGCCGTCGACGACGGCCCGCTGCTCGTAGCCGATGTCCCCGACGCGGAAGCCATCGACGAGGCAGACGGTCCCGGGCACGGCGACGCGCAGCAGCGCGTCGCGCAGTGCCGCGAGGTTCGTGCGATGAAGGCCGCGCCCGTCGATGCCGCGCACACAGCGCGAGACGACCGCGACCTTCGTGGCGGTGCGCAGGACGACCGGGTAGAGCGCTTCGCGGGTCTGTGCGTCGTGCTGCTTGGAGTCGTTGAGCTGGCCCAGGGCGCGGACTTCGCGGGGACCGAGCGCGTCGACGTCGAGGAGGACGGCGGCGGCGACGAGCGGACCGGCGAGACATCCGCGCCCCGCCTCGTCCGCGCCGGCGACCCAGCGCGAGCCGATGGCACGGTCGTGCTGGAAGAGCCTTCGGCCCGGGCGTTTCGTCCGGGGGCGCGGCTTGCCGGCGGTCGGCGCAGCCGCGCGGCCGAGATCGCCGGCCGCGGCGTGTCCGGCGGGCTCAGAGGATGCCGATGCGGTCGGGCGGCCAGTAGGTGGCGAAGGCGGGGCCGATGATCCAGCCACGAGGGACGGGTCCCCAGAACCGGCTGTCGTCGGACTCCCCACGGTTGTCCCCCATCATGAACCAATGCCCGGCGGGAACCTTGATCGGCACCGGCAGGTTGCAACCGCGGCCGAGGTCGCCCTGACAGGTGTCGGAGATGTAGGAGTCCGGCTCGCGCTTGCCGTTGCGGTAGACGTGCCCGCTGCGGATCGCGATCGTGTCGCCGGGTTGGCCCACCACGCGCTTGATGAAGTTGACGTCCGAGCGCTGTGACGTCGGGCGATCGCAGGCCTCGCCCTCGCGGCGGCTGGGGTCCCCGCAGGTATCGGTCTCCGAGCCGGCCGGCGGGTGGAAGACGACGATGTTGCCCACCTTGGGCTCGCCGAAGCGGTTGCTCAGGCGGTTGACGAGCACGCGCTGACCGACCTCGAGCGTCGGGACCATCGACTCGCTCGGGATGCGGTACGGCTTGACGAGGAACGCCTGGATGCCCAGCGCGAGCCCGAGCGCGACCACGACGATGACGACGAGCTCGACCAGCGAGCCGCCGGTGGACCGCTGTTTGCGCGCGCTCACGCCCTGTCGGAGTCGGCCGGGGCGTCGCCGCCCTCGGCCGCCGGCGCCTCGGCCGCTGCGGCCTCGGTCGCGGGCGCCAGCTCCGCGGGCTCGGTCGCGGTCTCGGCCGGCACATCCGCGGCGTCCGCGGACTCGGCCGGGGGAGCCTGCTCGTCCGTGCCCTGCGACGACTCGGCGGGCGGGGCCTGCGCGTCCGGGGCCCGCGCCGGCTCAGCGGCCGTCGCCTCCGCATCCGCCTCGGCGCCCGCCGCCGGCTCGGACGCAGGCGCGACGTCCGTGGACTGGGCGACGTCGCCGACCGGCGACTGCGCGTCCGCAGCCTCGGCCGCGAGGTCCGCCGCACCGCCGGCGTCGACCACCTCGTCGGCCGTCGTGCCGGTCTCGTCGGTCGCCTCGGCGCTCGCCTGCTCGGCTTCCAGCGCGGCGATCGGGTCGGCGAGGACGCCGGCCTGGACGCGCGCCTCGGGCCCGGTGTAGCGGCGCTCGCGCACTCGAGCGCGCTTGCCGATGCGGTCGCGCAGGTAGTAGAGCTTGGCGCGCCGCACGTCGCCGCGGGCCGCCACTTCGATGAGCTCGATCTTCGGCGAATGCAGCGGGAACGTGCGCTCGACGCCGACCCCGAAGCTCTGCTTGCGGACGGTGAACGTCTCGCGGACGCCGTGGCCCTGGCGCTTGATGACGACGCCCTCGAACACCTGGGTGCGCCGCCGCGTGCCCTCGATGACCTGGAAGTGGACGCGGAGGCGGTCCCCGGCCTGGAACTGGGGGACCCGACGCAGCTGGAGCCGCTCGAGGCTGTCGATGACGGTGCTCATGGCAGAGACGGCGCGGGTGCTGAGTGGTGGGGTGCGGGGCCCGCGCGGACGGTCAGGATAGCGAACCCGAACCGCCGCCCGCCGAGGCCCCGCGCTCGTGGCTGCGCAGGCGCCGCCAGGTGCCGATCTCGGCGTGGTGACCCGACAGCAGGACCTCGGGCACCTTCCAGCCGCGGTACTCGGCCGGGCGTGTGTAGTGCGGGTACTCGGGATCGCCGCCGAGCGCCGCGCTGAACGACTCCTCGACCGCCGACTCCTCGTGCCCCAGCGCGCCGGGCTGCTTGCGCAGCACCGCGTCGGCGACGACCATGGCCGCCAGCTCGCCGCCGGACAGCACGTAGCGCCCGATCGACAGCGTGTCCGAGCAGAAGTGCTGGACGATGCGCTCGTCGAAGCCCTCGTACCGGCCACACAGGAGCGTGATCGCCGGCTCGGCGGCCAGCTCGTCGACGTAGCGGTCGTCGAGCATGCGCCCGCCCGGCGTCAGCGCGATCACACGCCGCCGCCGCCGGAGCTCGACGGGGTCGACGCCGTAGAACGCCTGCAGCGCCGCGTCCATCACATCGACCCGCAACACCATTCCGGCGCCGCCGCCGAACGGCGTGTCGTCGACCTGCCGGCCGCTGAGCGGTGAGTGCTCGCGCGGGTTCAGCGTGCGCAGTTCGTGCCCGAGGGCCAGCGCGTTGCGCACGTGCCGCTGCCCTCCGAACCAGTCGAACCACTCGGGGAACAGGGTGACGACGTCGACCTGCACTTCAGGCGGCGGGCGGACGCCGCTCGTCGGGCTCGGCCATGTCGGCGGGCAGGGTCTCGCCAAGGAACGCGAGGTCGACGTCCACCGTGCCCTCCTTGAGGTCGACGCTGCGCACGCAGTCGCGGACGAGCGGCACGAGCAGCGCCTCGGCGTGCGGCCGCTCGACCTCCAGCACCTCCACGGAGGGCAGCGGCACGAGCCGGCCGACCAGCCCGACGTCGCGTGCGCCGTCGACGACCCGCAGCCCGGCCAGGTCCTCGGCGTACCACTCGTCTTGGCCGAGCGGCGGCGCGTCCGCGCGGGCGACCAGCAGGTCCTGCCCGCGCAGCGCCTCCGCGGACTCGCGGGCATCGACGCCCGCCAGCCGCAGAATGGGCCGATCGTCGGTCCCGGCCCGCCGCACGATCTCCGCGTCGCGCTCGCCGACGTGCACGATCCCGCCGACCGCCAGCAGGGCGGGCCGCGCCCGGGTCACGTAGAAGGAGCCGTCGAGGCCGTGCGGCCGGCCGACGCGCCCGCCGACCAGCCAGCCGGACCGGTCCGGAGATGCAGGCCCGCGCGCCGGCATGTCAATCGACGATGTCGACGACGACGCGCTTGCGCTCCCGGACGGCGGCCGCCTTGACGACCGTGCGCAGCGCGTTGGCGGTGCGCCCGCCGCGGCCGATGATCTTCCCGTAGTCGTCGTCGGCCACCGCGAGCTCGAGCACGACCGTGCCGTCGTCCTCCTCGAACTGCTCGACCGACACCTCGTCGGGGTGCTCGACGAGTATGCGGGCCAGCGCCTCGAGGAGGTCGCGCATGCCGCGGCTAGTGGCGCCCGCCGACCTCGATGCCCTGCGCCCGCAGCAGGCTGCGGACCTGGTCCGTCGGCTGTGCGCCCTTGGCCAGCCAGTCGCGGATCCGTTCCTCGTCGAGCCGGATCGTCGAAGGCGACGTCTGCGGGTTGTAATGCCCGACGGTCTCGATGAAGCGACCGTCGCGCGGCGAGCGCTGGTCGGCGACGACGACCCGCCAGACGGGGTCCTTCCTGGCGCCCACGCGCGTGAGCCGGAGTCGAACTGCCAAGGTCTCGAGTTTCCCCTGAAGTCGTGGTTGACGGGGCCGGAGCCCGCGCGCGCAGGTTAGCGGGCCTGCCGCATGAGCGCCCCGATGTCGGGCATCTTCCCCCGCCCGAGCTGGCGCATCATCTTGCGCATCTGGTCGAACTGCTTGACCAGCTGGTTGACCTGCTGCACCGTGGTGCCCGAGCCCTTGGCGATGCGCAGCCGCCGCGAGCCCTTGATGAGCTCCGGACGCCGGCGCTCCTCCGGCGTCATCGAGAGGATGATCGCCTGTACGCGGTCGAGCTCGCGCTCGTCGACCTTGAGGTTGCGCAGCTGGTGGCCGCCGAGGCCGGGCAGCATGCCGAGCAGGTTGGTCAGCGGGCCCATCTTGCGGATCTGCTTCATCTGGGCCAGGAAGTCCTCGAGCGTGAACTCGTTGCGGCGCAGCTTGCGCTCGAGGTCCTTGGCCTGATGCTCGTCGAACTGCCGTTCGGCCGTCTCGATGAGCGACATGACGTCGCCCATGCCGAGGATCCGCTGCGCCATCCGGTCGGGGTGGAAGCGCTCGAAGCGGTCGAGCTTCTCCCCGGTGGAGGCGAACAGGATCGGCTTGCCGGTGACGGCCTTGACGGACAGCGCGGCGCCGCCGCGTGCATCGCCGTCGAGCTTGCTCATCACGACGCCGTCGAAGTCCACGGCCGCGGCGAACTGCTCGGCCACGTTGACCGCGTCCTGGCCCGTCATCGCGTCGACCACGAGCAGGACGGCCGTCGGCCGCACCGCGCCGCGGATGTCGACAAGCTCGCGCATAAGCTGCTGGTCGATGTGCAGCCGGCCCGAGGTGTCGACGATCAGGACGTCCTTGCCGTCCATCTTCGCCCGGTCCAGCGCCCAGCGCGCGATGTCGACCGGGTTGCGGTCGGTGCCCTGTTCGTAGACGGTGGCGCCGACCTGCTGGCCGACCGTGCGCAGCTGGTCGACGGCGGCCGGGCGATAGACGTCGCACGCAGCCACGGCGACCGAGGACTGGTGCTCGTTCTGCAGCCAGCGTGCGAGCTTCGCCGTGGCCGTCGTCTTGCCCGAGCCCTGCAGACCGGCCATCAGGATCACCGT
>Ga0136846_1222476_pt1 | contig 10316 bp, 5 predicted proteins | sample HopSoiMetagenom2_FD_96841 | JGI IMG/M metagenome (GOLD analysis project Ga0136846, IMG submission 96841) | Grasslands soil microbial communities from Hopland, California, USA - 2 Assembly 2016 (version 4) | ecosystem: Environmental > Terrestrial > Soil > Grasslands | place: USA: Hopland... | reverse complement strand
CTACTTGCCGCCGCCTGAGATGCCGTCGGGGCTGACGACGCTCTTCCCGCTGCCCTGGATGCCGTCGGGGCTGATGATGGCGTTCTTCCCGCCGCCTGAGATGCCCTCGGGGCTGACGTTCTTCCCGCTGCCCTCGATGCCATTGGGTGTGACGATGTTCTTCCCGCTGCCCGAGATGCCGTCGGGGCTGATGACGTTCTTGCCGGTGCCCCCGACGCCTTGCGGGCTGACGGCGGCCGCGACCGTGCTGTCGTGGTGCGGAGCCGATGCGGCGCTCGCCACCGCGGGGGTGAGTGCGACGGTGCCGAGCGCGGCCGCGAGGGCTGCGATGGTGACGGCGGCACGCGGCCGCCGGGATCGGGTCATGGGTGCGGTTCCTCCCCTGTCGGCGATCGGATAGACGAACTCTTATATAGTAGGCCGCGTTTCCCCTGATGCACCCGGACGCAGGGCTACCACGACAGGCAGCTGTACGTCCGGAGCTCCGTCATGCTGTAGCGCTCCTCGAACTCCTTCTTGCCGCGTGCGGCTTCGACGAGCTGGCTACCCATCTCACTCCCGGTGCGGATCCGGCGTGCACTGCACGAACGACGCACACAGCAATAGCGAAGGTGCGGCGGGCATATCAGTGCACTCAGGCTGGAACGCGGGAATTCATCCCGTTCCGCAACGGGGAGGGACTTATGGCCGTCCTACGAGACCGGGACCGGCGGGCTCCGGCCGGGACCAGGGTCAGTCCGCAACGCTGGAAGGCGGTGCGGTCCGCCGTGGCCGAGGCCGGCGACCGGTTCGGGGCCCTGGTGCTGTCCCGCGACCCCGCGGCGATGGCCACCGCCGACTGGACCGTCGCCGACACCGCGGCGCACGTGGCCGGGATCGCGTGGCAGTACACGTCGCTGGTGGTGTCGTACGACGCCGAGCGGCCCATCGAGGGGGTGCGGGAGCTGCTGCTGAGCACCACCGTCGACAACATCCACACCGGGTTGAACGCCCAGATCCTGCGCAACTTCCCGCAGCGCGACCCGGTGGCGCTGGTGGCGACGCTGCGGTCCTCGATCGCGAAGCTGCTGGAGCTGACCGAGGACGCCGATCCGCGGTCGACCGTCACCTGGCTCGGTGGAGCGAGCCTGCCGCGGGCCGGGCTGCTGGCGCATCTGACCAACGAGATGCTGGTGCACGGCCGGGACATCGCCCGGGCCACCGGCACGCCCTGGTCGATCCCGCAGGAGCAGGCCGCCCTGTTCTTCGACCTGTTCATCGTCGAGATCATCCGCAACGGCGTCGGCGTCCTGCTGGACGACGGCCCGCCGCCGCGGCCGGGCCGGATCGCCGTGGAGTTCCGGTCCGCGCACACCGCGCCGGTGGCCATCGTCGTCACCGACGGGGTGGTGTCGGTGGCGGAGCCGGGCGGGGACGTGGACGTGCGGATCCGCTTCCAGCCCGCGGCGCTGGACTTGATGCTGTTCCACCGGGTCGGGCGCATCCGGACCGTGCTGGGCGGCGGAGTGCGCGTGTCGGGTCGCCGGCCCTGGCTGTTGCCGGAGTTCTTGAAGAAGGTTCGCCTGCCCTGAGGTGGCTGTCCCGGGCTTCGGTACTGGACGGCACGCATAGTGCGTCGTCGTGGGTTGACTTATGCCCGTAAGGCGCTGTTGTCCTCAGATATGCGATCACTGCGACAGGTAACAGTGGATACCCGAGCAAGTCGGGAGAAGTATCTCTGAGGCCCCCCGGCGCATGCTGTGGGTAGAGCTGGACCTATTTGTCAATGGCAGAGCCATGACTTCGTCGTGTTCCCCCGTTTCGTCCCGGCTGGTTCCGAATCTCCGCCCCAGGGAGCCCCTGTGACCGGCGCGGATGTTCCAAGCCGCGATCCACCGATGGAGAAGAGGAGTAGGGAATGGCGTTCTCCGAACGTCTCCGCAGACTGGTTCCCGGCATCACGGCGCTGATGCTCGGGATCGTCATGGTCTTCATTTCGAACGCACCGGTCCGAGCCGGCGGCGGCGACACGGTCGCGAAGGGCTTCTCCTTCCAGGAGATGCCGATCGCCTACCCGTCCGGCTACGACAGCCTGCCGCATCAGAGCATCCGCCAGGTGAATCCGGCCTATTACAAGATCCGCTCCTGGATCTCCTCGGTCGGCGCCGGCGTGGCGATCAACGACCTGGCCGGACACGGCAGGGCCGACGGGATGTGCATCGTCGACACCCGGACCGACAAGGTGGTGGTGACCTACACGCCGACCGCCGCGGCGGCCGACCGGTTCACGCCGTTCACCCTGGAACCGGCGCCCCTGCCGTACGACACCGGCTCGATGGCGCCGATGGGCTGCACCCCCGGCGACTTCAACGGCGACGGCCGGATGGACCTGCTGGTCACCTACTGGGGCCGCACGCCGGTCCTGTTCCTGGCCAAGTCCGAGGCCGCCGCGCCGGCGCCCGGCGCGTACAAGCCGGTGGAGGTCGTCCCCGCGGCGAGCCCCGACGGCAGGTACCACGGCCCGCAGTGGAACACCAACGCCGTCGGCGTCGCCGACTTCGCCGGCCACGGCCACCCCGACATCATCGTCGGCAACTACTTCCCGGACTCGGCGGTCCTGGACACGCACGGGCAGAAGAACGTCCAGATGCCCAACAGCCTGTCCAGCGCCAACAACGGCGGCGGCGCGCACGTGCTGCGCTGGGTGGACGCCACCTCGGGCGCCGACCCCTCGGTCACCTTCGTCGAGGACAAGGACGCCATCCCGTTCGCCAACTCCGCCGGCTGGACCCTGGCCATCGCCTCGGCCGACCTCACCGGCTCCGGGCTGCCCGACGCCTACATCGCCAACGACTTCGGGCACGCCTTCATGCTGCACAACGTCTCCGACGGCCAGCGCATCAAGTTCGCCACCGTCTTCGGCAAGCGCACGCCGACCACACCGAAGTCCTTCGTGATGGGCAACGGCTCGTTCAAGGGCATGGGCGTGGACTTCGCCGACCTGTTCGGCCGCGGCCGGTTCGACGCGATGGTCTCGAACATCACCACCGCCTGGGGCCTGGAGGAGAGCAACTTCCTGTGGGTCAACCAGGCGGACAGCGGCGCCGAGATGAAGAAGGACCTGGACTCCGGCTACGCGCCGTTCAAGCAGGAGGCCGAGCAGTACGGCGTGGCGTGGACCGGCTGGTGCTGGGACACCAAGATGGCCGACTTCGCCAACAGCGGCAGGCCGGACATCCTGCAGACCGACGGCTTCGTCAAGGGCGACATCGACCGGTGGCCGTGGTTGCAGGAGATGGCGATGATGAACGACGACCTGCTGTCCAACCCGGCGATGTGGCCGAACGTCGGACCCGGTGACGACATCGCCGGCGACCAGTTCATGGCCTTCTACGCCCGCAACGGCGAGGGCAAGTTCGTCGACATCAGCAAGCAGCTGGGGCTGGCCGTGCCGATCCCGACCCGCGGCGTCGCCATCGGCGACACCACCGGCACCGGCCGTCTGGACTTCGCGGTCGCCCGCCAGTTCGGCGCGCCGGCCTTCTACTCCAACACCGCGCCCACCCTGGGCGACTACCTGGACCTGAACCTGGTCCGCCCGGCCGCCGACGGCCAGGCGAACACCGGTCTGCAGGGTCCGGGCACCCCGGCCTACGGCGCGACCGTGACCGTGACCGCCGGCGGCAAGACGCAGGTCTCCCAGCTCGACGGCGGCAGCGGCCACACCGGCAAGCGCAGCTTCGACGTGCACTTCGGCTTCGGCGACTACATGGGCCCGGTCCAGGTGCACCTGCAGTGGCGCGACACCCAGGGCCGGCTCCAGGCCCAGGACATGCAACTCCCCGAGGGCAGCCACACCCTGATGCTCTCCGGCAACGCGCAGGAGGTTCCGGCGAAATGACGTCCACGATCAATCCGAGCACCGGGAGCCCGGCCTCGCCGGCGCCGCCCGGGCCGGCCCCGGCGGCGCCCGCGGCCAAGCGGGGCAACACCGATCCCCGCTACCTCGCGCTGCGCAACTTCGCGATCTCGATCAGCGTCTTCAACATCTTCGGCTACACGCTGCTGGGCTTCGAGCAGCCGTGGCTGTGGCCGTTCATCTCGGTGCTGTACGCCTACTTCCTGGAGATCTCCTTCGAGGTGATCAGCGCCTGGGCGCAGCGCCGGCCCCGCCGCTTCGCCGGCCGCGGTGCGCGCGGGATGTACGAGTTCCTGCTGCCCGCCCACATCACGGCGCTGGCCTGCAACATGCTGCTGTACGGCAACAACCAGATCTGGCCGATCCTGTTCGCCGTCGGCGTCGGCGTGACCGGCAAGCACGCGCTGCAGGCCCCGGTCCAGGGCCGGATGCGGCACTTCATGAACCCGTCGAACTTCGGCATCACCATGACGCTGCTGGTCTTCGGCGGGACCTGGATGAGCATCGCGCCGCCGTACGAGTTCACCGAGAAGGCGAACACCTTCTTCCGTGTCATGATCATCGTGGTCATCGCCACCGCCGGCACCGTCATCAACGCCCTGCTGACGAAGAAGACGCTGCTGATCGTCGGCTGGATGGGCGGATTCTTCCTGCAGGCCGTCGTGCGGCACTGGATCTGGGACGTCGCGCTGTTCAACGCGCTGGGCCCGATGACCGGCGTGGCCTTCATCCTGTTCAGCAACTACATGATCAGCGACCCGGGCACCACACCGTCCCGGCCGCGCAACGGCTTCATGTTCGGGGCCTCGGTGGCCACCGTCTACGGGATCATGATGGTCTTCAACGTCGTCTACACCCTGTTCTTCGCCACCTCCTTCGTCTGCGCCGCGCGCGGCGCCGGCTGGTGGGTGGCGCACCTGATGAAGAAGCGCAGGCAGGCCGGCGCGCTGCCGCCGGCCCCGCTGCCCTACGGCCGGCCGGCGCCGGCCGAGGCCGGGACGGCGGCGGCATGAACGACCGGATCGCCGTCGTCGGCGTGGCGTGCCGCTATCCCGACGCCGACTCCCCGCAGCGCCTGTGGGAGAACGTGCTGGCCGGGCGCCGGGCCTTCCGGCGGCTGCCGGACGAGCGGATGCGCGCGCAGGACTATTACTCCCCGGACCCCGCGGCCCCGGACCGGTTCTACTCGGCCAAGGCCGCGGTCATCGAGGGGTTCGAATTCGACCGGGTGCGGTACCGGATCGCCGGCAGCACCTTCCGGTCCACCGACATGACCCACTGGCTGGCGCTGGACACGGCCGCGCGGGCGCTGGCCGACGCCGGGTTCCCCGACGGCGAGGGGCTGAACAACCGGGCCACCGGCGTCATCATCGGCAACACCCTGACCGGCGAGTTCTCCCGGGCCAACGTCATGCGGCTGCGCTGGCCGTATGTCCGGCGCACGGTCGGGGCGGCGCTGCGCGAGCAGGGCTGGGACGACGCCGGGATCGGCGCGTTCCTGGAGCGGTTGGAGGAGCGCTACAAGGCGCCGTTCCCGGCCATCGACGAGGACACCCTGGCCGGCGGCCTGGCCAACACCATCGCCGGCCGGATCTGCAACCACTTCGACTTCGCCGGCGGCGGCTTCACCGTCGACGGGGCCTGCTCCTCCTCGCTGCTGTCGGTGGCGACCGCGTGCGACGCGCTGGCCGCCGGCCGGCTCGACGCCGCCGTCGCCGGCGGCGTGGACCTGAGCATCGACCCCTTCGAGGTGATCGGGTTCGCCAAGACCGGGGCGCTGGCCACCGGCGAGATGCGGGTCTACGACAAGAACTCCAACGGCTTCTGGCCCGGCGAGGGCTGCGGCATGCTGGTGCTGATGCGGGACGAGGACGCGGTGGACCGCGGCCTGTTCCGCTACGCGACCATCGCCGGCTGGGGCTACTCCTCGGACGGCAAGGGCGGCATGACCCGGCCGGAGGCCGCCGGCCACCGGCTGGCCATCGAGCGCGCGTACGCCGCGGCCGGGTTCGGGATCGACAGCGTCGGCTACCTGGAGGGCCACGGCACCGGTACCGCCGTCGGCGACGCCACGGAGCTGCGGGCCTTCTCCGAGGCCCGGCGCGCCGCCGACCCGGACGCCGCCCCGGCGGCGATCAGCACCGTGAAGGGCAACTTCGGGCACACCAAGGCCGCCGCCGGCGTGGCCGGCCTGATCAAGGCGATCCTGGCGGTCCGCCACCAGGTGATCCCGCCGGCCACCGGCCACGTCGACACCCATCCGGAGCTGGCCGGGGAGCGGCCCGCGCTGCGGGTGCCGGACACCGCCGAGCTGTGGCCGGACGGCGCGCCGGTGCGCGCCGGCGTGTCGTCGATGGGCTTCGGCGGCATCAACGCGCACGTCATCGTCGAACACGCCGACGGCCCCCGGCGCACCGCCATCGGCGCGTCCACCCGGGAGCTGGTCCGCTCGCGCCAGGACGCCGAACTGCTGCTGGTCGACGCCGTCGGCGTCGCCGAGCTGCGCGGCCGGATCGCGCAGGTGGCCGCGCTGTGCGGACGGCTGTCCTACGCCGAGGTCGCGGACCTGGCGGCCACGCTCCAGGCCGGCATCGCCGACCGGCCGCTGCGCGCGGCGGTGGTCGCCGCCTCGCCGGAGGAGGCCGAGCGCCGCTTCGGCAAGCTCCTGACGCTGCTGGACCAGGGCTCGCGAGCGGTGCTGGATCCGGCCGGCGGCGTCTTCCTCGGCAGCTCGGCCACCCTGCCCCGGATCGGTTTCCTGTTCCCCGGCCAGGGTGCGGGGCGCCGCGGCGACGGCGGGGCGCTGCGCCGCCGCTTCGCCGAGATCGACGAGCTCTACCGGGACGGCGGCCTGCCGGCCGGCGGCGACCTGGTGGCCACCGAGGTCGCGCAGCCGCGCATCGTCACCTCCTCGGTCGCGGGCCTGCGGGTGCTGGACCGCCTGGGCATCCGGGCCTCCGGCGCCGCGGGCCACAGCCTGGGCGAGCTCACCGCGCTGCACTGGGCCGGCGCGCTGGACGAGGCCGCGCTGCTGCGCTCGGCCGCGGCCCGCGGCCGCATCATGGCCCGGGCCTCGGCCGGGGACGGCGCCATGGCGTCGATCTCGGCGCCGGCCGACGCGGTCGAGCCGCTGCTGGCCGGCGAGCCGGTGGTGATCGCCGGCTACAACGGCCCGGCCCAGACCGTGGTGTCCGGCCCGGCCGGCGCCGTGGAGCGGGTCGGCGCCCGGGCCGCCGCCCGGGGTCTGCCGGTCGCCCCCATCGCGGTGTCCCACGCCTTCCACTCCGCGCTGGTCGCCCCGGCCGCCGAGGAGTTCGGGTCCTGGCTGGCCGGGCAGACCTTCAGCCCCCTGAGACGGCGCGTGGTCTCCACCGTGACCGGCGCCGAGCCGCCGGCCGATGTGGACCTGCCGGCGCTGCTGGCCCGCCAGATCCGCGAGCCGGTCCGGTTCGGCGACGCGGTGGCCGCCCTGGCCGCCGACGCCGACCTGCTCATCGAGGTCGGTCCGGGCCGGATCCTGCGCGGCCTGGCCGCGGACATCGCGCCGGGGGTGCCGGCGGTGTCGATGGAGACCGACAGCCCGTCGCTGGCCGGCCTGCTGCGGACCGTCGCCGCCGCCTATGTGCTCGGGGCGCCGGTGCGGCACGGCGAGCTGTTCGCCGGCCGCTTCAGCCGGCCGCTGCCGCTGGACAAGGAGTTCAGCTTCTTCGCCAGCCCCTGCGAGACGGCTCCGGAGGACATTCCGGCCGCCGTCCTCGGCTCCGGCGGCGGCTCCGGGATCGGCTCGGGGATCGGCTCCGGGTCGCGGATCGAACTGGCCGCGGCCGAGGGGTCCGCGCAGGGCCAGAGCGTCCTGCAGGTCCTGACCCGGCTGGCGGCCGAACGCGCCGAGCTCCCGGCAGAAGCGGTGCGCCCGGACAGCAACCCGCTGGACGAGCTGCACCTGAGCTCGATCACGGTCGGCCAGATCGTCAACCAGGCCTGCCGCGAGCTGGGCCTGGTGCCGCCGGCGACCACGTCGGCGTTCGCCACGTCCACGATGGCCGAACTCGCCGCGATGCTGGAGGAACTCGGCGGTACCGGCCAGGAGCAGGACGCCGAGCGGCCGGCCGCCGCGGCCGGCGTCGGCCCCTGGGTCCGGGCCTTCGCCGTGGACCTGGTCCCGGCCGAGGCCGGGCCGCCGGCGCCCGGCCCGGACGGCGGCGCGCCGGGGGAGTGGCGGCTCTTCGCGCCGGAGCGGCACCCGCTGGCCACCGCGCTGCACGAGGCGCTGCGGCAGGCGGGCCTGGGCGACGGAGTCCTGCTGTGCCTGCCCCGGCAGGCCGGCGAGGACGACGCGCAGCTGATGCTGCGCGCCGCCCGCGCCGCGCTGTCGGCCTCCGATCCGGTGCGCTTCGTCGTGGTCGGGGAACGGCGCGGCGCCGCGGGGCTGGCCAAGACCCTGCACCTGGAGGCGCCGAAGATCGCGACGACCGTCGTGACCCTGCCCCTGCCGGTCGGCATGCCGGCCGAGCGCGCCGACGGCGCGGTGCGCCGGATCGTCGCCGACGTGGCCGCCACCGACGGGTTCAGCGAGGTGCACTACGACTCGGCGGGACAGCGGCGCGTGCCGGTCCTCAGAGCCCTGCCACCCGTGCCCGCGCAGCCCGGCCCGAGCCCGCTCGGCCCGGCCGACGTCCTGCTGGTCACCGGCGGCGGCAAGGGCATCACCGCGGAGTGCGCGCTGTCGCTGGGGGTCGAGACCGGCGTGGCCGTGGGCCTGCTGGGCCGCTCCGATCCGGCCGAGGACGCGGAGCTGGCGGCGAACCTGGAGCGGATGGCGGCGGCCGGGGTGCGGTTCCACTACGCGCGCGCCGACGTCACCTCCGCCGACGAGGTGAAGGCCGCGGTCGAGGAGGTCCGGCGCACCCTGGGCCCGGTGACCGCGGTGCTGCACGGCGCCGGGCGCAACGTGCCGGCGGCCCTGGTGAACCTGGACGAGGCCGCGTTCCGCCGCACCCTGGCGCCGAAGATCGCAGGGCTCGAAGCCGTGCTGTCCGCGGTGGACCCCGCCGCGCTGCGGCTGCTGGTCACCTTCGGCAGCATCATCGGCCGCGCGGGCCTGCGCGGCCAGGCCGACTACGCGGTGGCCAACGACTGGATGACCGATCTCACCCACCGGGTGGCCGAGGAGTTCCCGGACTGCAAGTGCCTGGCCCTGGAGTGGTCCGTGTGGTCCGGCGCCGGCATGGGCGAGCGGCTCGGCGTGCTGGAATCGCTGGTGCGCGAAGGCATCGAGCCGATCCCGGCCGAGGCCGGCGTGGCGCTGCTGCACCGGATGCTCGCCGACCCGCAGGCCCCCACCTCCGTCGTCGTCATGGGACGCGCGCAGGGCCTGCCGACGATCACCCTGGAGCACGGCGAGGTCCCGCTGCTGCGGTTCCTGGACCGGGTCCAGGTCCACTATCCGGGCGTCGAGCTGGTCGCCGACTGCGACCTGTCCGGTGACGGCGACCTGTATCTGCCCGACCACCACCTGGACGGCGACCTGCTGTTCCCGGCGGTGTTCGGCATGGAGGCGATGGCGCAGGCCGCGACCGCCCTCACCGGCCGCGCCGAGGCGCCGGTCCTGGAGGACGTGGAGTTCCTGCGGCCGATCGTCGTCCCGCCGCAGGGCTCGACGACGCTGCGGGTCGCGGTGCTGGCCGACGGGGCGGACACGGTCACGGCCGTGATCCGCAGCGCCGACACCGGTTTCCAGGCCGACCACTTCCGCGCCCGGCTGCACTACGGGGCCGTGGAGCCCGAAGCCGGCCCGGCTCCGGAGACCGGCGGCGAGCGTCTGCCCGTGGACCCGGCCACGGACCTCTACGGTCCGGTGCTGTTCCAGGGCGCGCGGTTCCAGCGGCTGCTGGGCTACCGCGCCCTGGCCGCCGAGCACTGCGTCGCGGACATCGCGAACCAGCCGACCGCGCCGTGGTTCGCGCCGTTCCTGGCCGCCGACCTGGTGCTCGCCGACCCCGGGACCCGCGACGCCATGATGCACTCGATCCAGTGCTGCGTGCCGGACGCCACGCTGCTGCCGGCCGGGATCGAGAAGCTGTATCTGGCCGACCCGGAGCGGGTGCGGTCGCAGGACGCGGTGACGCTGCACGGCCGGGAGCGCAGCCGCGACGGCGACACCTACGTCTGGGACGTCGACGTCCGCGACGGCGCCGGCAGCCTGGTCGAGCGCTGGGCGGGCCTGACCCTGCGCGCGGTGCGCAAGCAGGACGGCTCCGGACCGTGGACGCCGACGCTGCTCGGTCCCTACGTCGAGCGCCGCACGCCGGCCGTGCTGCCGGCGGCGCTGCGCGTCGTGATCCGTCCGGACGGCCCCGGCGAGGACGGGGGCCTGGCGACCCGGCGCCGGCAGACCGCGGAGGCTGTCGGCTGGATG
>Ga0136846_1217242_pt1 | contig 10317 bp, 12 predicted proteins | sample HopSoiMetagenom2_FD_96841 | JGI IMG/M metagenome (GOLD analysis project Ga0136846, IMG submission 96841) | Grasslands soil microbial communities from Hopland, California, USA - 2 Assembly 2016 (version 4) | ecosystem: Environmental > Terrestrial > Soil > Grasslands | place: USA: Hopland... | reverse complement strand
TTTACAATTTGCCTCATAAATTTGTGATAAATCGATATGTGCCTCAGCCGACAAGCCTGATCACCTTCGACGGCGAGAGACGAAAAGCGGGACGAGCCCGTCCGTGTCGATAAATTCAAAGCCCTGCGAGACATCGCGGGGCTTTGGCTTTTGGCTCAGGGCGGGCGAATTGCTAAGCCAACCGAATATTAACCATACTGCAAGAGGTTGCAGGGAATCGTTAACTTTGGACGAGCACGATTCTCATGACCGAAGCCAACAGCTTGTCTGATATGTGCGACACGCATCACGATCGGCCCGGAGAGACGAGGTTCGTTTCCGAGCCGCATCCGGCCGTTCCGGACCCGGTCATGCTGGAGAAAATCGGCAGGGGCCTGCACGAACTGTATGACGGCGTCCCTAAATCGGCGCTGCCGATCTATTTCGGACCGGTCCTCGGCGAACTTTATCTGACGCCGCTGCCACGCCGGCGCGCTTCTTAGCGGTCGCCTCTGAGCCGATCTGCACGAGCGGCGAGAAGATCCTGCCACAGTTGCGACAATCGCAGGATCAGCTGCACCATCTGGTTCGAGATCATGTTGAAGGCGAGGAGGGCGCCGACGGTGAGATCGTTGTTGATGACAGCGTATGCTCCAAAGAGCAGGGAGCAGCGCTGTCGTCAGCTTGCTCACGTATTGGATGGCCTGCTGGCCGCCCGCACCCAAAAGCTGGGCCTCGAACCCGGTGCGCACGTATGAGGCAAGGCGCTCTTCTCATTGCGCCCGCGTTTGCGGCTCGACGGCGGATTTCACCGTCTGCATGCCGACACAAGAAATTGCTGGCTCGCCGCGCCGCGATTGAATTTCTCCTTCACTTTTTTCGCGCAACGGTGGACGCACGAGAAAGCCAATCGCGAGATCGAGCGGGATCGAGGCAAGCTGCTGCTCGCGTCTTTCTTCATCAGATATTCGCACTTGTCACGCCGATCTTCTTCCAGGTCGTCGTCGACAAAGTGCTCACGCACAAGGGCTACTCGACGTTGTACGTGCTGGTTGCCGGGCTCGTGCTGATCGGGCTCTTCGATGCGGTATTGCAGTATTTGCGCCTGACCGGTCAAGAACGCGCGGATGTTCTCAAGCTCGCGCATGCGCGCGACCGTTTGGCCCGCAGCCCGCGTCTGAAATAGGCAAGGGCAGACGTAAGAGGTGCCTGAACAGTCGCTGGCCAAGTTCGACATCGATGCGATTGGTCGTGTGGGAGAGAGCGCGGAAACCGAAGGGCTTGGGGTCATAGCCTTCGCTGCGGAAACGGCGGGTGACCAGTGCCCGGTTCGTCTTAAGCCGATTTCCCGGGGCGATCGCGGCCTTTTTAGACAAGGTTACAAAAGCGCATGCTTTAGTTGCGCCGATATAGCGCATCAGAAATGCTTCCGAGGCCAACGTGACCGCGCCCGTGTCGAACCCGCGTCAGCGCGACCGTTCTCGGGCTAGGCGGTCAGCGCGGCGGCGCGACCGTAGGCGAAATCGTGCCGGAGCACTCGCCGAAGCCGACGCGATAACCTTGACATTGTGCTGCCCCGCGCAGGATCAAAGTGTCGCCATCTTCAAGGAAGGTGCGTTGCGCGCCACCTTCGAGGGTCAGCGGCTCCGTGCCGTTCCAGGAAAGCTCCAGCAAACTGCCGCGCTCGTGCTTTTCCGGCCCGCTGATCGTGCCGGAGCCAAGGAGGTCGCCGACACGCATGGCGCAGCCGCAGAAGGCATGATGGGCGAGCTGCTGGGCGCTCGACCAGTACATGTACTTGAAATTCGTGCGTGAGATGATCGTCTCGGGCCGACCCGAGCGCAGGCAGACTTCAAGGGCGATGTCGTAATTCTGCGGGCCCTTGCGGGAGAGGTAGGGCAGGGGTATCGGGTGCTGCTCCGGTCCGTCGACTAGAAAGGGCGCCAGTGCTTCGCGCGTGACCACCCAAGGGCTGATCGAGGTGGCAAAGGCCTTCGCCTGGAACGGCCCTAGCGGCGGTTGCTCCCAGGGCTGAATGTCGCGCGCGCTCCAATCGTTGAGCAGCACGAAGCCGAAAATCATCTCCTCGGCTTGAGCCATGCTGATCGGCATGCCCATCTGGTTCGGCTGACCGACCACCACGCCCATCTCCAGCTCGAAATCCAGCCGCCGCGATGCGCCTTCAGTTGGCGCGTTCGCCTGCGGCGGCTTCATCTGCCCGTTCGGGCGGCGCACCGGCGTGCCGGAGACGACGACCGTGCTGGCACGACCATTGTAGCCGATCGGCATATGCAGCCAGTTCGGCATCAGCGGCTCGCCATGCGGCCGAAACATTTTTCCGACATTGCTCGCGTGTTCGCGCGAGGAATAGAAGTCGGTGAAGCCGGCGACTTCGATCGGTAGGTGGAGCGTGGCTCGATGGCGCGGCACTAACGCGGTTTCGCGCAAAGTCTTGTCATCGCGCAAGGTCGCGACGTCGTGGCGCAAAAGCTCGCTGATTTTTGCGCGAGACTGCGACCATACCTTCTGCCCAAGCGCCATATAGGCGTTGATCGATCTGCGATCGAAGACGCACGCATGCCCTCCCGGCGCGAGCAGACCGCGACGTTCCAGTTCGGCGAGATCGAGAACAAAGTCGCCGATTGCGACGCCGACCCGCTTTTGCGGCGAATTCTCTGTCGAGAACACGCCGAAAGGCAGGTTCTGGATCGGGAAATCCGAATCCGGCGCGACTTCGATGAAAGAGCGTAGATTCGGATCGTTGAGATTGCTTGCCATGCCAGAACTTACGGCCGCGTCGGATCGAAGCGCTTTTCAAGCCCCTGCCAGCAATCGGCATAGTCACTCTGCAGCGTCTCGAGCTCGGCCGCGTAGGGCGTCACATGCTGGGGAAAGCGTGTCTCGAACATGAAGGCCATCGTGCCCGTGAGTTTCACCGGCTTCAATTCGACATTGCTGGCATGTTCAAACGCCTGCGCATCGGGTCCATGCGGCAGCATGCAATTGTGCAGCGAGATGCCGCCCGGCACGAAACCCTGGGGCTTGGCATCATAGACGCCGTAAACGAGTCCCATGAACTCCGACATGATGTTCATGTGATACCACGGCGGTCGGAACGTGTTCTCCGCGACAAGCCAGCGCTCGGGGAAGATGACGAAATCGATATTCGCCGTGCCGGGCGTCTCCGACGGCGCGGTCAGCACCGTAAAGATCGAGGGGTCAGCGTGATCGTAAAGAATGGGGCCGACAGGCGAGTAGCGCCGCAGATCATATTTGTATGGTGCATAATTGCCGTGCCAGGCGACGACATCGAGCGGCGAATGCTGCAATGTGGTGCAATAGAGCTGGCCGCCCCATTTGACGTAAAGTTCGGTCGCAACATCACGGTCTTCATAAGCCGCGACTGGGGTCATGAAGTCGCGTGAATTCGCCAGACAATTGGCGCCGATTGGGCCCCGCTCCGGCAGCGTAAATGCACCACCGTAATTCTCGCAGAGATATCCGCGCGCCGGTCCGTCCACCAAGTCCAGCCGGAACTTTACGCCACGGGGGATCACGACGATCTCCCCCGGCTCCGGGTCGATGGCGCCGAACTCCGTGAAGAAATGCACTTTGCCTTGCTGCAGCACGAACAGCATCTCGGCGTCGGCGTTGTAGAAAACCTCGTCCTGCATCGAGCGCGTGATAAGATAGACGTGTGCGCCCATTCCGGTCTGCGTGTTGGCGTCGCCCGCGGTTGTCATCGTGCGCACACCTTCGAGGAAGGATTGCGGCTCGCTCGGTAGCGGCGCCGGCCCCCAGCGCAATTGGCCGATGGGCATTTCGCTGCCGGGGCAGGGCGCCGTCTTCCACAAGCCGATATCGGTTTTGCGGAAACGGCCGCTGTGCTTCACCGACGGACGAATGCGATAGAGCCACGAACGCTCGTTCGCCGCCCGCGGCGCGGTAAAGGGTGAGCCGGAGAGCTGCTCGGCATAAAGACCGTAGGAGCACTTCTGCGGCGAGTTGCGGCCGATCGGCAGGGCACCCGGAAGCGCTTCCGTTTCAAAGGAATTGCCGAAACCCGTCATGTAGCCGGGCGTGATGGTTCCGACGGCGCGTGCATCGGCGACGGTCTGTGGCGAGGCATAATTCACAAGCGCTCTCCTAAGGTTCGAAGTCAGGTTGCTGTTCCGGCGCGGCATCCTTGAAGGCCGCTAGCGCAAGGCATGCGGCTTCGGCTTCGAGCAGGCGCCGGAATTTCGAGACGTCCACCTTGAAGCGACGCGCGTTGTAAAGCTGCGGCACCAGACAGATATCAGCGATGGTAGGCGCGGCACCAAAGCAGAACGGGCCGCGCTCGATGAGGATCAACCGCTCGCAGGCATCGAGGCCTTCCTTGTTGATGTCAGCCGCCCATTGCGTCACGACATCTTCTGACAATTTCGCCGCGCGCAGCCGGTTGAGCACGCCGAGATTCTGGATCGGATGCGTATCGCAGGCGAGCACCATGGCGAAGGCGCGTACACGCGCACGCGGAGTCGGATTTTTGGGCAGAAGGGGCGGCTCTGGATGCGTTTCGTCGAGCCATTCGATGATGGCCAAGGATTGCGAGATGATGCCGCCGTGATCGGTCTCAAGCGTCGGCACCAGACCTTGCGGATTGAGGTGCAGGTAATCGGGCGCGCGCTGCTCGCCCTTGCGTAAGTGATGATACTGGTGTTCCGCCGTCAGCCCCTTAAGGTTCAACGCGATGCGGACGCGGTAGCTCGCCGCGCTGCGGAAATAGCCGTGCAGTTTCATTGCGCGGCACTCGCTTTGTTTAGCAGCGTCTGCGCGGCTTCTTCGAGCGCCTCTTTCAACACTGTGAGATCACCGATGTGATTGGTGAGGAGGAGAACGAGCGCTGCATCAAGGGCCGCGCTGGCTTCGTCGCTCAAGCCGCGATGCGCCTCGACGATCATGCGGTAGGCCGCGTCCGGATTGGCAAAGTTCGACGAGGTGGATAAAGCTGGCATGGTAACTCACTGCCAGCCGCAGGCACGCCGAAGCGCTTCGGCAATGGCCGATGCTTGGGCCTGCTTGAATCGCGCGGCGATATACCCATCCGGGCGCAAGAGATAGGCGCTGCCAGGCGCGCAGTCATATCGCGCCGCGAACGTACCGGCTGCATCGCGCAGGTTGTCCGTCCCATTGTCGATTTGAATACGCGTTAACTCCGGCGGGCATTCCGCCGAGCTTCCATTCACATATTCCAGCAATGTGAAACCTCGTCCTTGGCTTGCGAAGATTTCGCTTAGGAAGACATTGCGTCCGGATTTGTCCTGCAGCGGTGCGTCTTGCATCGACGCACCGGGCCTTGGTCCGCCTGTCCATTCACTGGCATCGGGCGTTGACAGTGGCGTCTCGTATGCCGTCGGCGTCGACAGCCGCCCGGCATTGACTATGCGCTTGGCGAAATCGTGCTTGCGGGCGAGGCGCAGTGCGGCTTTGCGCAGCCTTTGTTCGTGCCGCGAATGCGGCGCGATAAAATCAGTCGAGCGCGTGGAATGGCCGATATTGTCGTCGGCCGCGGCAATGCGCTCGATATCGTAAGTGTCGAGCAGCGATGCCGCCGCTTTTCCGGCAAGCACGAAGTCGAGTTTCCAGGCGATATTTTCCGCGTCCTCGAGACCGGAATTAGCGCCGCGCGCGCCGAACGGCGACACTTGGTGCGCCGAGTCGCCGGCAAAAATTACCCGCCCATGGGTGAAGCGCTGCATGCGCCGGCACTGGAACTTATAGAGGGAGATCCATTCGAACTCGAAATCACCGTGGCTGATCATTCGCTCGATGCGGGGCCGCACATTTTCCGGGCGCTTCTCGGTTTCGGGATCGGCATCCCGCCCGAGCTGCAGATCGATGCGCCAGACATCATCCGGCTGTTTGTGCAGAAGCGCGGATTGTCCGGAATGGAACGGTGGATCGAACCAGAACCACCGTTCGGTTGGGAATTCCGCGTTCATGCGCACGTCGGCGATGAGGAACTGATCCTCGAATGTCTCGCCAACGAACTCGGCCCCGACCAACCCGCGCAGGCTGGAGCGCGCACCATCGCAGGCGATCACATAATCTGCGGCAAGCGAGTAGGGGCCTTCCGGCGTCTCGATCGTCAGCCGCACATGATCGTTGGCCGGCTGCAGGCCGACGACTTTGTTGCGCCAGCGCAAATCGATCTCCGGCATGGCGGCAACGCGTTCGCACAAGAATTTCTCGGCGTAATATTGCTGCAGATTGATGAAGGCCGGCATTTTGTGCCCGCCTTCGGGCAGGAGATCGAAGCGGTATACGAGCTCGTCGCCCAAGAACACTTTACCGATCTGCCAGACGATCCCCTTTTCAAGCATGCGCTCGCCGACGCCAAGTCTATCCCAATATTCGAGCGAGCGTTTGGAAAAACAGATCGCGCGCGAGCCCTCGCCGATGCGATCGGCATCATCGAGCAGAACGACGTTGCGGCCGCGCTGCGCGAGATCGATTGCGGCGGAAAGGCCCACCGGCCCGGCGCCGACGACGATCAGCGGATGGCGCGCGGTTTCGGGCCTATCCTGATCGGCGCAGCGGCGATAGCCAAATTGGAACAGGCCGGAACGCGGCTCAGGCGCCATTTTCCACCCCGTGTGCTGGCCCCGCTCGAGCGGTGCGGGATAGTTGCATTTAGCAACTATTCGGACATTATTGAGCGGGCGAAAACAAGTCAAGCGAAGCCATGGCCATCCGCAGGAAAGTCAAAGCCGCAAAGCCCTTTAGGCTGCACGGGTTTTTGCCTTACCAGCTGGCGGTGCTGGCTGACTACACAAGTTCCCGTTTCGCCGAAGTTTACTCGGGCAAATTCGGCCTCAGCATTCCCGAATGGCGCGTGCTCGCGACGGTCGGGGAGCGTGACATGATGCGGGCGAAAGACATCGAGGCCGAGCGGCACCTGCACAAGACCGTGGTCAGCAGGGCCATTGCCAAGCTCCGCGCGCGCGGCCTCGTCGACCTCGAAAACAACGCGGACGACCGCCGCGAGTCGTTTCTGCTTCTCACCGCCGCGGGGCGAAAGCTCTATTCGGAGATCATCCCGCTCGCGCGCGTCTATTCGGACGAGATCGTCGCCTCGCTCAGTGCGAGCGACCGCGCGGGATTGGAGCGCGGGCTTAATCGTCTGATGCAGCGCGTCGACGCAGAGCGGCAACGCTCCTGACTCACTCCCGCGCCAGCGCGATGCGCAAAAGCCGCTCCTTCAGGCACTCGATGCCGCCGATCATCCCGAAGCCGGCGACTTTCCCGGCATAGGAGTAGGTGATCGTCTTATTGCTATGAACGAAGCTGCCGGCCAGGCCGATAATCTCGCCGGATCGCGCCGCGTTCAAAAGCCGCTCCAACTCCTCGATAACGACCTTACTCGTTTCGGCCGCTGCGGGAACATAAGTCCCGTGCAGGCTAATGACATTCTCCGACATGATCCGCTCCCCATCCGACGCGGAAACACGGGTCCATAATAGCAAAGCCTGTGCCGAAGTCTGTCACTTGCTTGTCACGCCAACGAAAGAAAGGCGCCTGGCGGGTGCCTTTCCCACTGAAAACGCACCTGCGACTTAGCGGCGGGTGCTAGTGCCTCCGACGCCGCCCGCGCTCGATGTTCCTGTTGCCGAGCCGAGCGTGCCGATGCCGCCACTCGAGCTCTGATTCATATTCGTGTCCGAATCGCTCCAGGACTGATTGTGTTGCTTCACGCGCAGATTATTCTGCACGTGCGTCACACCGGAGACGCTTTCAGCGATATCCTCAGCGCGGCGGCGCTGATCGCGGCTGGTGACGGTGCCGGTCAGCGTCACCTCAGTACCGGAGACGGTCACTTCTATCTCCGACGCATCGACGCGCCAGTCGTCGGTGAGGCGGTCGCTGACATCCTCGCGGATGCGATCCCCGGAGCGCGTGTAATTGCGGGGACCCCGGCCGCGATGGTGATCTTGTCGTCGTCGTCGTTCGGCGTCCTCGTCGCCGAACCAGGAGGCGACCTCGTCCGACGCGCGGTCGAAGAAGCCGCGCTCGTCGCCGTAGCCTCGCTGATAGGCACGGCTGTGGCGGTTCAGCTCCCAGTCGCGCCGATCATCGGCGTCGCTGTTCCAGAACGCGCCACCCCGCTCGCGACCATAGGCGCGGCCAGCGGGGTGATTCCAGTGGTCGTACTCGTAGGAGCGATTGCTGCCGAACGGATTGTTTTGGCGGAAGAAATCGCGCTCGCCGCGCTCGCCATAGCTGTCGCGCCGCACGTCGCGGGAAAAATCCTGGCCGTAATCGCCGGGGCCACCGCCGCGATCGGAACCCCAATCACCGCCCTGATAGCCCCGGCTGCGGCCGAAATCGCTTCCCGAGTTCCGCTCGTCGCGGCCGCCAACCTCGCCCCGGCCGTAATCCCGCCCGGCGCTGCGGCCGTAGTACTCGTCGGCTTCATAACCCCGATGACTACGTTCGCCCGGCCGATAATCGTCGCGATAACGCGCTTCTTCGCGCCAGTTTCTGCCTGCCATTGGATGCCTCACTTATCGGGTATCCCCCTCCGCTTCGTGGGGAAACGGGGTGGGTGACGGCGAGGTTTCGCCGGAACTCAGGATTGGCGGCCATTTGTGAAGGCGGAAAAATGTTCCCGTCTTGTTCTTGCGCCGCGGCACCGCTTGCGCTAGGCTGAGCTCAGCCGGGCTCGCGCAGAGAGACGCGTTATGGTGGTGAGTGTCGCCACAGTTGCCTTCGAGGAGATCGAGGGAAAGGCGGTCGACAAACAGGTGCAGATCCTGCCGGGCAACGTCGTCTTCAACATCGTCGGGCTCGGCGACAAGGCGGTCACCGAATCGCGCGAACGGGTCCGCTCGGCCCTCGTCGCCTCCGGTCTGGCGATGCCGCATTACTGTGAACCTCGCGCCGGCCGACATGCCGAAATAGAGCAGCCATTACGACCTGCCGGTGGCGCTCGCCGTCATGGCGGCGATCGGCGCCATGACGGCCGATGCGCTCGCGAACTCGCGCTCGACGGCACGCTGACGCCGCTCGCCGGCGTGCTGCCTGCTGCCGTCGCCGCCAATGCCCGCGGCCACGGCCTTATCTGTCCGGAGAGCTGAGGGCCGGAAGCGCGTGGGCGTCGAGCGAGATCGATGTCATCGCGCCGCGCTCGCTGATCCAGCTCGCCAACATTTTATAGGCACGCAGATATTGGCGCGGCCCGAGCCCGCCGTGCGCGCCATCGGGCCGGCCATGCCTGATTTGCGTGACATCAAGGGCCATGAGAGCGCCAAGCGCGCGCTCGAAATCGCCGCCGCCGGCGGCCACAACCTGCTGATGAACGGGCCGCCTGGCGCCGGCAAGAGCATGCTCGCCGCAAGGCTGCCATCGATCCTGCCGCCGCTGTCGCCGCGCGAACTGTTGGACGTGTCGATGATCCATTCCGTCGCCGGCGCGTTTGCCGGCGGCGAGCTCACCGAGAACTCGGGCAATTCGTTCGGGGAACAGCACGCCGTGATGGGCGCGCGACACTTCGCCCGGCCGCGCATGCAGGCCGCCGCCGACCAAAGCCGCCATCGCAGCGGAATGATGCGGCGCGCGGAACGGACGCCGGTCGGCCGCAAGCGCTCGATTGTCGCTTTGATCGAGGATATCGCTCGGCCCGACACCGCCGGCTCCAATCTCGTGCGCGATGCGGCCGAAAGCATGCGGCTCTCGGCGCGCGGCTTCCATTGCGTGCTGAAACTCGCGCGCACGATCCCAGATCTCGCGGGCTCTCCGCTGGTGCAGCACGAAGACCTCGCCGGCGGCGTGAGATAGCTTACGCTGGATTCCTCGCGCGGTGAAACTTGCGCGCATGTCGCTTATCTTCCCGTCTGGCCGGTTCCAGGCGAGCATCTCGCCGGAACAGCGATCGTATCACCCGCGCACGACCACCACCGCGATAGCCGCGTAAGTGGCGCTCACGCCACCTCCAGCTTTACTGCCGGTGGCGTTGTCGCGCCTTGCGCTTTCGTTAGCGCCTCCTAGCGGCGTACAATCCGTGCGCTCTCGAAGCGGACATTGGCTTGCGCGTTCATTGGCTGCGTAGCCGCTGTTTCCGTCGCCGAGCCGGCTAATCCGCTCGTTGGTTCGAACATCAGCGAGGGTGCAACGTCAGGACCTAACCCGAGTTGCTTCACCGCCTCGGTCGCGTCGAACCGGAAACTGCCCTTCGTACGCGCGTGCCCTTTATGGCCTGTTTGAGCGGTGGACCCGGAGGGCGCCAAGGCAAAGAAGTTGATGACGCCTATCTGCTGCTTCTGGCCAGCCTTGCCCTGAAGATAGACGTTGTACAAT
>Ga0136846_1223847_pt1 | contig 10318 bp, 10 predicted proteins | sample HopSoiMetagenom2_FD_96841 | JGI IMG/M metagenome (GOLD analysis project Ga0136846, IMG submission 96841) | Grasslands soil microbial communities from Hopland, California, USA - 2 Assembly 2016 (version 4) | ecosystem: Environmental > Terrestrial > Soil > Grasslands | place: USA: Hopland... | reverse complement strand
GCCAACCGCCGCAGCATGCTGGCCGGCGCCTACGACGATCCGGGGGAGCTGCAGCGCGTCATCGTCCACGTCACCGACCGGCCGGGTGTGCTGGCCGGCATCACCCAGGCGCTGGGTGCCGAGCGGATCAACATCGAGGACATGGAGCTCGAGCACATCTCGCCCGAGCGCGGCGGCACGGTCACCCTGCTCGTCTCGGGATCGACGCAGGCGGCGCGCGCGGCCGAGCTGCTCGAGGGCCAGGGCTACGGCGTCGTGGTCTCGCCCGTGATCGAGGAGTAGCCGACCCCGAGAGGTCCGTCCGACCGCTTCGGTATCGTTTGCTCGTTGGCTGAAGTGACAACAGCGGACATGTCCATCCGGGAGCTGCAAGAGGAGCTCGCGGCCCTCGCGTCGCACCTCTATGCGGGTACGTGCCGCTTCCTCGAGCTAGTGGGCGAGCTCGACCAACGAGGCGACTGGGACGAGTACGGCGGCGGCTCGTGTGCCGACTGGCTGGCGTGGCGGTGCGCGCTGCTGCCGCGTACGGCGCGCGAGCAGGTGCGCGTGGCTCGCAGCCTCCCGGAGCTGCCGCGGATCCACGCCGCGTTCGCTCGGGGTGAGCTCTCGTACTCGAAGGTGCGCGCGATCACGCGGATTGCCGACTCGGATTCGGAAGAAGAGCTACTCGGCCTTGCGCGCTGCCTGACAGCCGCGCAGCTCGAGCGTGCCGTGCGGGCCTATCGCCGCGTGACGGTGGAGGAATCGGAAGCGCTGCACTTCGGCGCCTACCTGACGGCCTGGGTCGACGACGACGGCTGCGTGATCATCAAGGGCCGGCTCGCGCCCGAGGACGGGGCGCTGTTTCTGCGGGCGCTGCATGTCTTCCAGGGTCGGGTCCGCTGGGAGCGCGGTTCCGCGGAACCGCCGAGGACGGACGCCGAGGCGCTCGTGGACATCGCCGATACCGCACTCAGCGCCACGGCGCCGACGTCGGGCGACCGCCATCAGGTCATGATCCACATCGACCACGAGACGCTGGCCGGCACCGACGGCGACGGGCAGTGCGCGCTCGAGGACGGGCCTGCGCTTGCGCCCGAGACCGCACGGCGCCTCGCCTGCGACGCGAGCGTCGTGACGATCAGCGAGCGAAACGGCGAGCCGGTGCGCATCGGGCGCAAGACCAGGACGATCCCACCCGCCGTGCGCCGCGCCTTACGCGCGCGCGACCACGGCTGCCGGTTCCCCGGCTGCGAGAACCACCGCTGGGTCGATGCGCACCATGTCCAGCACTGGGCGCGCGGCGGGCCGACGAAGCTCGCGAATCTAGTCCTGCTCTGCCGGCGCCATCACCGCATGCTCCACGAGGGCGGCTACAGCATCGACGAGCGGCTGCGCTTCTACAGCCCGTGGGGCTACGAGATCCCCGCCGTCGCGCAGCCGCCACCCGGCGACCCGGACGCGCTCACCTCGCGAGACGACGTGGGCCCGGAGACCTGCGCAAGCGGCGAAGGCGGTCTGGACATGGACCTAGACATGGCGCTCGACGCGATTCGCTCCTACAAGGAGCGCGCGTTGGTCGCGTGACCGACGGCCGTGCCGACGCCCGCGCCCTCGAGCACCCGGCGGATCCCGCGAATCGCCTGCCCGATCCGCTGCTCGTTCTCGACGAGCGCGAAGCGGACGTGGCCGTCACCGCCCGGGCCGAAGCCGGCGCCCGGGCTGACCGACACACCGGCCTCCCGGAGCAGGCGGAGCGCGAACGCATGCGAGCCGAGCGGCCGGAACGCGTCCGGGATCGGCGCCCAGACGAACATCGTGCCGCGCGGGCGCGGCACCTCCCAGCCGATGCGCGCGAGGCCGTCACAGAGGGCGTCGCGGCGCGAGCGGTAGAGCTCGCACACCTCGACGGGGTACTCGTCGTCGCGCATCGCCACCGTCGCGGCGATCTGGATCGGCTGAAACGTGCCGTAGTCGAGGTACGACTTCAGCCGGCCGAGGCCCGCCACGACCTCGGCATTGCCCACGAGGAAGCCGACGCGCCAGCCGGGCATCGAGTAGCCCTTCGTCAGCGTGTAGAGCTCGACGGCGACGTCCTTGGCCCCCTCCGCAGCGAGGATGGACGGCGGCTTGTGGCCGTCGAACGCGATGTCGGCGTAGGCGAAGTCGTGGACGACGACCAGTTCCCGCGCCCGCGCGAAGTCGACGAGCGCCTGCATGAAGTCGGCCTCGACGATCGTGGTCGTCGGGTTGTGCGGGAACGAGGTGATCACGACGCGGGGGCGCGGCCGCGTGGCCTGGTAGGCGCCGTCGAGGTTCGCGAGCACGTCCTCCTCGGGCCCCATCGCCACCTGGGCGACGGTAGCGCCCGCGAAGGCGGGCGCGAACATGTGGATCGGGTAGCTCGGCGCCGGCACGAGCGCCGTGTCGCCCGGCCCGAGCAGCGCGAACATGAGGTGCGAGAACCCCTCCTTCGCACCGATCGTCGCGCAGATCTCGTTCTCGAAATCGAGCCGCACGTCGAAGCGGCGGTCGTAGAGATGGGCGACGGCCTCCCGCAGCTTCGGGATGCCCTTGGTCATCGAGTAGCGGTGGTTGCGCGGCTTCGCCGCCGCCTCCGTGAGCTTGTCGACCGCCACCTGGGGCGACGGGATGTCCGGGTTGCCGAAGCCGAGGTCGATGACGTCCACCCCGTCCCGGCGCAGCTGCCGCTTGAGGGCGTCGATCTCCGCGAACGCGTAGGGCGGCAAATCGGGGATTCGGCGAAGTGGGATCACGCGGGAATAATTGCTGCTCGACGGTCGCTTTACTTTTTACTGTGCTGACGCTACCTTCCGAAACAGTGAAGCGCGCAGACCGGTCAGCCCATCTCACGTGCTGCTGTCTGTGTGCGTCCATTCCCGCCTCTCGGGTCGCCGGCTAGCCCTTCCTCACAGCCAATGACCCGGGATCCGACATCGGTTGGAAGGACTCGCCCTACGCGCGAACGGGAGCCCGTGACCTGGGAGCTCGTGCTCAAGCGCAACTCCGTCGAGCGGCTGAAGCGCGAGAAGGCGCCGCTCGGGATCGTGGACGAGCTGCCCGCACTGATCGCCGCCGGCTACGAGAACGTCGACGAGGAGGACATCGTCCGGCTCAAGTGGTGGGGGCTCTACCACGACAAGCCGAAGATCGGGACGTTCATGCTGCGCATCAAGCTGCCCGCGGGGCGCGCGACGCCGGCGCAGCTGCGTGCGATCGGCGAGCTCTCCAACCGGTACGGGCGCGGCGCGGGCGAGTTCTCCACGCGCCAGACGGTGCAGCTGCACTACCTCGAGCTCGCCGCGCTCCCGGACGTCCTCGCCGGAATCGAGGCCGTCGGCCTGACGAGCGCCGGCGGCTGCGGCGACGCCGTCCGCAACATCACGGGCTGCCCCGTAGGCGGGCTCGCGCACGACGAGCTGTTCGACGCCACCCCGGTGATCGAGGAGGCGGTTCAGTTCTTCTACGGGAACCCCGAATACTCGGACCTCCCGCGCAAGCACAAGATCACGATCGCCGCCTGCGCCCACCGCTGCAACGCGCCGGAGATCAACTGCATCTCCCTCATCGGCGTGCTGCGCGACGGAGAGCCGGGGTTCGCGGTGCTCGTCGGCGGCGGCCTCTCCTCGGTTCCGCGCCTCGCGCGCGACCTCGGCGTGTTCGTCCGGCTCGACGAGGCGCTCCCGGTGATGCGCGCGCTGCTCGACGCGTGGAAGGAGGACCCGAACTACCGGATCTCGCGCGTGAAGGCGCGCATGAAGTTCATGGTCGACGACCTGGGCCCGGAGGGGATGCGCGCCGAGGTCGAGAAGCGGCTCGGCTACCGGCTGCCCGACTACGAGTTGGCGCCCCCGCCTCCGTTCACCGACCACATCGGCGTGCACGACCAGCACGATCCCGACCTCGTCTACGTCGGCGTCCCGGCGCACCTTGGGCTCACGAGCGGCGACCAGCTGATCGCCGTCGCCGACCTGGCCGAGCGGCTCGGCGGCGACGTGCGGGTCACCCGCCAGCAGAACTTCGTGCTGACCGACCTCCCGCGCGAGCGCATCGCCGAGGCGCTCGCGGCACTCGCCGAGATCGGCTATCCGCTCGAAGCCGGTACCGCGCGCGCCACCGCGATCGCGTGCACAGGCGAGCCGCACTGCAACTTCTCGGTCACCGAGACAAAGACGCGCATGGACGAGCTGCTCGTCGACCTCGAGGGCCGCTTCGGCGCGCAGATCGCCGGGCTCCGCCTGCATCTGGACGGATGCCCACACGCCTGCGCACACCACTGGATCGGCGACCTCGGCTTCCAGGGCACAACCCTGCGCGACGCCGACGGGCGCAAGCGGCAGGCCTACGACATCTACCTGCGCGGCGGGCTCGGCGCGGACGCGGCGATCGCGCGACCGGTCTTCCGGCGCGTCGCGACCGACACGCTCAACGAGGCGGTCGCGGGGCTGGTCGGCGGCTGGCTCGAACGCCGCGCCGGCGACGAGGGCTTCCGCGCCTTCTGCGACCGCCATTCCGACGACGACCTGGGTGCACTGGCCGGGCTCGAGCCCGCCGTCACACGAAAGGAGGCTGCGTGAGCGTCGAGCTGATCGACGAGCTCGAGGCGGGGGACCTGTCCGTCGAGTTCGAGGGCGTCCACCCGCAGGACCTGCTCGAGTGGGCCTTCGAGCGGTTCGCCCCGGCGATCGCCATCTCGACGGCCTTCCAGATCGACGGCGTCGCCCTGATCGACATGGCCGCCGAGCTCGACGAGTCCGTGCGCGTGTTCTCGGTCGACACCGGGCGCCTGCCCCCCGAGACCCACGAGCTGATCGAGCAGCTGCGCGAGCGGTATCCGCGCATGCAGCTCGAGCTGCTGGCGCCCGACCCCGCGCACCTCCAGCGGCTGGTCGCGCGCAACGGGCCCAACCTCTTCTACCGCTCGGTCGAGCAGCGCCTGCTCTGCTGCAACGTGCGCAAGGTGCAGCCGCTCACGCGGCACCTGCACGGGCTCGACGCGTGGATCACGGGGCTCCGCCGCGACCAGTGGGCGAGCCGCGCCGAGATCCGCAAGGTCGAGATCGATCACGACCACGGCGCGATCGTGAAGCTCAATCCGCTGGCCGAATGGACGGAGGGGGAGGTCTGGGACTACGTCCGCGAGCGCGGCGTGCCCACCCACCCGCTCTACGAGCGCGGCTACTCCTCGATCGGCTGCGCACCGTGCACACGGGCCACGCAGCCCGACGAGCCGGCCCGCGACGGACGCTGGTGGTGGGAGTCGAACGCGCCGAAGGAGTGCGGCATCCACTGCGCAATCGAGACCGGCGGGATGGAGCACGAGCTGCACGCGATTCTCGGGAATGAGCACGACGATGACTGACCTGCGGCCCGACGAGCAGGAGGTCGCACGGGCCGAGGCGCAGGCCGTGCTGGCCGTCGCCGCCGACCCGGACTACCGGGGCGAGCTCGCGGCGTTGATCGCCGCCGCCGACGAAGGCTCGCTCGGCGACGAGGAGGCCCGAACGCTCGAGCGGCTGCTCGAGCTCGCCCTCCAGGCCGGCCGCATCCGCGCGGTGTACGGCCCGGGTGGCGAGCAGGCGGCGCTCCGCCTCTACCGCCGGCTGCCGCGCGGCGCCGAGGTCGGCGCCAGCGCACGCTCGGTGACGGAGGCGCTCGGCGGCCTGAGCGGGCGGCGGCTCGAATCGATCTCGCTCGACGCCGTCGGCCCCGGGGCGTACACGCTGAGCGTCGCCGTCGACGGCGCCACGCTCTCGATCCGCCTCGACCGCCAGGGCGCCCGGGTGGGGAGCGTCGCCACGTGAGCCGCTACTACATGGCGTGCCTGAACCTCGCCGGCCGCGAGTGCCTCGTCGTCGGCGGCGGCGCGGTCGGCACCGAGAAGGCCCGCGGCCTGCTCGAGTGCGGGGCGCGCGTGACGGTCGTCGCGCCCGAGGTCGACCCGGCCCTGCTCGATCTGCCGCTCGAGTGGCAGCGCGGCCGCTACGCATCCTGGGACCTCGACGGTAAGTGGCTCGTGGTCACCGCGACGCCCTACCGCGACGTGAACCTGGCGGTGCACGAGGACGCCGAGCGCTACGGGATCTTCTGCAACGTCGCCGACGAGCCTGACCTCTGCAGCTTCATCCTGCCCGCCGTCCACCGGGTCGATCCGATCACCGTCGCCGTGTCGACGAGCGGTGCGTCGCCGGCGCTCGCGCAGCGCCTGCGCACCGAGATCGCAGCAGTGGTGCGGCCAGAGCACGCCGAGCTCGCGCGCGAGCTTCAGGCTCTGCGGCCGTGGGCGAAGGAGAACCTCGCCACCTACGAGGAGCGGCGCGACTACTTCGCCCGGCTCGTCGAGGCGGCGTTCGAGTGACCGTCTGGCTCGTCGGCGCCGGCCCGGGCGATCCCGGGCTGATCACGGCGCGGGGGCTCGAGCTCATCCGTGCGTGCGACGTCCTGGTCTACGACCGGCTCGTCGCGCGGGAGCTCGTCGCGGAAGCGGCCGGCCTGCGCATGTCCCGCGACGGGATCTCACAGGACGAGCTGAACCGCCTGCTGGTCGCGCTCGGCCGCGACGGCCGCGAGGTCGTGCGCCTGAAGGGCGGCGACCCGTTCGTCTACGGCCGCGGCGGCGAGGAGGCGATCGCGCTCGCCGATGCCGGGATACCGTTCGGCGTCGTGCCCGGAGTGTCCACACTGGCGGCCGGCCCCGCGGCCGCGGGGATCCCGCTCACGCACCGCGGCGTCTCCGGCGGCGTGCGCGTGCTCACCGGCCAGGGCGAGTCGGAGGGCGAGACGATCGTGGTCTTCATGGGACTCGAGGCGGTCGCAAAGGTGTGCGAGCGCCTCCGCTCGGAGGGAGTGCCGCTCTCCACGCCGGCGGCCATCGTCTCGCGCGCGACCCTGCCCGACCAGCGCGTTGTCGTCGGGACGCTCGGAACGCTGGCGGACGCCGCAGACGGGGTGGCCGGGCCGGCACTGATCGTCGTCGGCGAGGTCGTCAGGGTGCGCGATCGCCTGCTCGCACTCGCGGAGGCCGCGTGAGCAGAACGCTGTTCGAGAAGATCTGGGAGCGCCACCTCGTGGCCGAGCCGCCCGGCGAGCCGGCGCTCCTCTATGTCGACCTGCACCTGATCCACGAGGTGACGTCGGCGCAGGCGTTCGAGGGCCTGCGCCTGGCCGGTCGCCGCGTGCGCCGGCCGGACCGCTCGCTCGCCACGATGGACCACAACGTCCCGACCGCCGACGAGCCGCCGGACGAGCTGGCGCAGCAGCAGCTCGAGGCGCTGCGCCGCAACTGCGAGGAGTTCGGCGTGCCGCTCTACGCGACCGGTAGCGGGCGCGAGGGCATCGTCCACGTGATCGGCCCGGAGCTCGGCATCACGCAGCCCGGGATGACGATCGTCTGCGGGGACAGCCACACCTCGACGCACGGCGCGCTCGGGGCGCTCGCGATCGGGATCGGCACGTCGGAGGTCGAGCACGTGCTCGCGACGCAGACGCTGCCGCAGCAGCGGCCGAAGACGATGCGCGTCACGTTCGAGGGCGAGCTGCCGGGCGGCGTGACCGCGAAGGATGCGATCCTCGCGCTGATCGGGCAGGCGGGTGTCTCCGGCGGCGTCGGCCACGTGGTCGAGTACACCGGCGACATCGTCCGCGGCTTCTCGATGGAGGAGCGCCTGACCGTCTGCAACATGTCGATCGAGTGGGGCGCCCGGGCCGGGCTCGTCGCGCCGGACGAGACGACGTTCGGGTACCTCGAGGGCCGCCCGGGCGTGCCGCGCGACTGGGAGCGCGCGCTCGACGAGTGGCGCGCGCTGCCGACCGACGAGGGCGCTGCCTTCGACCGTGAGCTCACCGTCGACGTCTCCTCGCTCGCGCCGCAGGTCACGTGGGGAACAAACCCGCAGATGGTCGCGCCCGTGTTCGGCGAGGTGCCGGACCCGGCCGATTGCGCCGACCCGGAGGAGCGCGGCGCGATCGAGCGCGCGCTCGCCTACATGGCGCTCGAGCCCGGCACGCGAATCGAGGACATCCACGTTGACCGCGTCTTCATCGGGTCGTGCACGAACGCGCGGATCGAGGACCTGCGGGCCGCAGCCGCCGTCCTTCGCGACCAGAGGGTGCACCCGTCCGTGCACGCGATGGTCGTCCCCGGCTCTGCGCTGGTGAAGCGCCAGGCGGAGGAGGAGGGGCTCGATCGGATCTTCACGGCGGCCGGCTTCGAATGGCGGCGCGCCGGCTGCTCGATGTGCCTGGGCATGAACCCGGACATCCTGGCGCCGGGCGAGCGCTGCGCCTCGACCTCCAACCGGAACTTTGAGGGCCGCCAGTGCGCCGGCGGGCGGACACATCTCGTGTCGCCGGCCGTTGCCGCCGCGACGGCCGTGGCCGGCCACTTCGTCGACCCGAGGGCGCTGTGAGGGCCTTCCGGCGCTTGACGAGCTCGGCCGCGATCGTCGACCGCGTCGATGTCGACACGGACCAGATCATCCCGAAGCAGTTCCTGAAGCGCATCGAGCGGACCGGCTACGGCCAGTTCCTGTTCTTCGACTGGATGAAGGACCCGGAGTTCGAGCTGCGCCGCCCGGAGTGCGTCACGGCCGAGATACTCATCGCCGGCCGGAACTTCGGCTGCGGCTCGTCGCGCGAGCACGCGGCGTGGGCGCTGCAGGACTACGGCTTCGGCGCCGTGATCGCACCGAGCTTCGGCGACATCTTCCGCAACAACGCATTGAAGGTCGGGCTCCTGCCGGTGCAACTGGCGGGCGAAGACGTGCGCGCGCTGATGGAGGGATGCGCCGGCGGCGCGGAGATCACCGTCGACCTGGAGCGCCAGGTCGTCGTCGATCCGGACGGCCGCGAGCTTCGCTTCGAGATCGACCCGTTCTCGCGCGAGTGCCTGCTCGAGGGGCTCGATGAGATCGCTTTGACGCTGCGGCGCGCGGATGAGATCGACCGCTACGAAGGCGCGACTGCCGGCCGCGTCGACACGCTGTCGCTCTAGACGCCGGCCGGATACGAGCCGAACACGCGCAGCTGCCGGACGCGGTCGCGGCACTCGGCGAGCGCGCCCTGCGTCTCCGGGTCCAGCGGGTGCCCGGCGAGCACGGCGTCGAAGCGGTACCGCCACGGCGACTTCGGGATCGGCCGCGAGACGAGCTGCACGAGGTCGATCTCGTGCCGGCCGAACGGCTCGATCGCCTGGTGAAGCGCGCCTGCACGGTGATCAGTCACGAACGAGAACGCCGTTCGCCAGTCCATGTGGACGCGGTCGATACGCGTGTGCGTCGCCAGCGAGACGAACCGCGTGTACGCCTCCGGATGATCGCCCACGTCCCGCGCGACCGCGTGCAGCGGGTGCAGGCGCAGCGCGCGCTCGCCCACGATCGCAGCCTCGCCGGGCTCGCTGGACTCGGCGACCTCCGCGGCGGCCGCCGCCGTCGTCGAGGTGGCGATCGCCTGCACGCCCGGGATCGATCGCAGGAGCTCACGGCATTGCTCGAGGGCAACCGGGTGCGATTTCACGACGCGGACCGCGTCGAGCGTGAGCGGCTCGCGGGCGACGAGGTGGTGCCGGATGGGAATCGACGTCTCGGCGACGATCGAGACGGCCGTCTCGTAGAGCAGGTCGTGCGTCTCGTTCACCGGCCCCGCGAGCGAGCTCTCGATCGGCAGCACGCCGTACGACACCTCGCCCTCGACGGTCGCGCGGATCACGTCCGCGAACGTGTCCACGCCGACCAGCGCGGAAGCGAACGGGAAGAGACGCTCAGCCGCTGCGGCGCTGTGCGCGCCGGCGCCGCCCGCGTATGCGACCGAGGTCATCTCCAGCGGAGCGGCATGTCGAGGCCACACTTCGCACAATAGGTTCGTGCGGCCCACTTGTGCTCGGCGCGCTCGCGCAGAACCGGCCGCTCGCAACTGCAGAGATCGGCCTTGGCATCGGTCTGGGGTGCGGATCCGTTCACACTGTACAGAGTAAAGTCATGGCGTCAGACGGTCAAGCACGGCCTCCGTGAAGGACGCCGTCGTGGCGCTCCCTCCGAGGTCCTGCGTCGGCGCCGTCTCGAGCGCCGCGTCGACCGCCTGATCGACGGCGTCCGCCAGGCCGGGCTCACCCGCGCCGTGGCGGAGCAGCAATCCAACCGAGCGCAGCATGGCGGCCGGGTTGGCGATCCCGCGGCCCGCGATGTCCGGTGCCGAGCCGTGCACCGGCTCGAAGACGCCCAGCCCGCCGTCGGCGAGGCTCGCCGAGGCCGCGAGGCCGAGACCGCCGCTGGTGCCGGCGGCGACGTCCGAGAGGATGTCGCCGAAGGTGTTCTCGGTCACG
>Ga0136846_1223222_pt1 | contig 10318 bp, 5 predicted proteins | sample HopSoiMetagenom2_FD_96841 | JGI IMG/M metagenome (GOLD analysis project Ga0136846, IMG submission 96841) | Grasslands soil microbial communities from Hopland, California, USA - 2 Assembly 2016 (version 4) | ecosystem: Environmental > Terrestrial > Soil > Grasslands | place: USA: Hopland... | reverse complement strand
TGGCTGGTGAACAATGGCTACAACAAGGAGTTGGCCGAAAAGGCCGTCGCCGACGGCCGCGCTGACCTTGTTGCGTTCGGCAAGCTGTTCATCGCCAATCCTGACCTTGTCAGCCGTTTGAAGCAGAATGTCGAGCTGAACGCCCCGGACTCGGCGACATTCTATGGCGGCACGGCCAAGGGCTATACAGATTATCCGACGGCGGCCTAAAGCCGTTCCCGGAGCGGTTCGGCTATGAAACGACGAGCCGCTCCACAAGACGGCATACGGCCGAACAAACTGCAACCTGACGCCCGCTGAGGCGGCAAGCCCCCTCAGCGCGTCATGAGGGCGTTGCGGTGGCCGTAGATTTGCCGCAGCCTGGTGTCGATGATCCTGCCAACGGCCTGCGGGCTGTGAAAAGTCTCCATGAAAGTCTTCGCAGCGCCCCCGACCGCGATCGCCATGTCGCGGTTATCGGCGAGCGAGGTCATGATGCGCGCTGCCTCGTCGATGTCAGGATCGGCCCATTGCTGGCCGCCGACGAAATAGGGGTACTGATCCGGTTCGACGTCTATCAATCTGTAGGGGACAGGAAAGCCGGTTTTGTCGCTGACGAAATCCCGGCTTCCTGAAAAGTCCGTGGCGATCACCGCCTTACCGAAAGCCATCGCCTCGGCGATGCCCAAGCCAAAGCCCTCCGAGCGGTGCAAGGAGACGAACACGTCGCAGGATGCCGTCAGGCCGTACATCTCGGCGCGTGTCAGGACCCTGTCGATCAGCACGATCCTGTCGTCGTCCTGCGCGAGGCGCCGGATCGAGGCCAGGATATCGTCCCTCTGCGCGCTTTGCCCCATCGTCTTGATGACGAGAGACACATTGCGCTTCCTGTCGGCTCCGAATGCCCGCAGATAGGCTTCGAGCACCGCCCCGGGATTTTTGCGGGCGGGATAGGACGAGAAGTCGAAGGCAAACAGAAACGCCGTCGCATCGTTCGGGATGCCGAACCGGTCCCTGTCAGGCCGCATGTCGGACGGCACCGAAACGGAGACCGGGATGTTGATCACCTGGCGATCGATGCCGGCGATGAACGCATCGCCGACAAAGGTCGTGGGCGCCCAGATTTCGTCGACATGTTTGAGCCCGTCCAGCCATTGCGGATGGATGCGGGGCAGTTCCCAGAACGGACGGATGATGTTGTAGCGGTTGTGGAGCACGCTGGTGCCCACGCCGCGGATGGTGGACATCAACATGTCGGCATTGACGCAAAAAACGTTGACCGATTTCGACGGCGTGTCGGTAAGCCTGTTCTGGAGCGTTCGGTCCTTCTGCGAGGAACGCACCTGCTCATCGAAGTTCACGACCTCATAAGCGACCTCGACACTCTCGATCGAGCGGGCCAGCGATCGCATTGCCTCGCCCACGCCCATTTCCGCGAATGGGTAGCCGATGAGCGAGACGCCTTGGCCAAGCGGCACCGATCCGCCGCCAAAAGCCGCGGGCCAGGCGCGCCTGAACAAAGCTTCCAGGACCCGTTTGCGCGCGGCCGGCGGGATGCGCCGGTAAAGCCATTTGATTCTGGGCTGGGCTTTCATCAGCACGCGATAGCCGAGCCGTGCCACGCCCGCCGTGAGGGTCGAATGGCTCGTGCGTGTCCGGGCCTGAGCGCCAAGGTCGGAAAGTCTCTCCGAAACGGGTTGCACGAACGCCGCGGGAATTCGGGCGTCCACCGCCCCGTCCCTGACAAACCAGTCGGCGTAGCTCAGCTGCGACTCGCTTCCGCGCAAATCGAAATAGGCCTGCAGATCGGGCCGTAACTCCCATAGCGCGTGCATGAATCTGGTGATCGCGCCGCCCGCATTGGGAACGAGGTCCGCAGGCTGGTTGAGATAGGCGGGCAAATCCGCGAACGGGTCTCCCGAAAATGGCTCGAGCCGTTCGCGAAAAAGGCGCCTGGCGGCGTTCGGAATGCCGGTGCCGTCGGTGAAAGTTCCAAAGCCGTAAGGAATCTCCGCGAATTTGCGCAGCCCAAATGTCTCGAGGCGGGCATGGTAGTCGTCGAAAAGCCGCTGCAGCTCGGGCGTGCTGTCGGGCCGCCAACGCCTTTGGTGCTTCGACAGGACCGATCTGTCGCCGGGCACCACGCCGCTGAAATGGAAGAAGGCGAGCGGTACACCGTCGACCGCGTAAGCCTCGCCTCGCTGCTCGATGGAGCGGGTGTCGAGGTTCCAATAGGCGACATTGTAGGCCGGATTGCGCAGTATGTGCGTTTCGGAGCCATAGGCCGGCCAGAGGTCGACGAACTTCTGGTCGACGAAAAGGCCGTCGGCAACCCGGTTGGAAACGCATTCGGTGCGTAGACGTGTTTCCCACCACTTCAGCAATTGAAGCGTCTGCGGCGTATTGGCCAAAGCCATGAAGCCGAGATTGTAGACGCCCGCCTGCATGAATGTCAGGTCGTTCGGGCTGTCCGGCTGCAGGTTCGGCGCAAGCGCGTGCGGCGTAAGCACCGCCGATGCACCGCGGTCGAGAGCATCGAACAGCTCGTCGAAACGGCGATAGGCTATGATGTCCGGATCCAGATAGATGACGCGATCATAGCCTTGCGCAAACAGCCGGCGAAACACCGTCGGCTTGATCGCCGTGTTCAGCTCCATGACATCGTAGCGGAAGCTGAAGGCCCGGCGCTCCGGCAAATCGAGATCGTCGAAGAAGATGCTGTCGTCAAACTCGGGAAAATCGTCGCCGGTCAGATCCTCCCGCCGGGAGTCGGCGATGGCGATCACGCGATCAATTCCAGGATGATGTACTGCAAGCGACGACGCGAGCGCCCGCGCGTAGTGCAGATAATTCCAGGACGATATCGTGAAAAATGCCGTCTTTGGCGGGTCTGACGGCGCGGCTGTCGCCCAGGTCACCAAGGCGTCAACGGCGGCGTGATCCAAAACTGTCGGAGGCGAGCAGACTTCCTGCTCGAATTGCCACAAAGGCCATGTCTCCGTCGGCATTACGAGGCAGAAGGCATCGCGGTCCGCAGCCCAGCGCCGGTGCATCAGATCTCGCGCCTTTTCAGTCATAAAGTACCCGCGAATTCTGTCGCGCTCCGCCAGGTCCACTGTCGACTGGCGCGACAGAAGTCGCCGGATGGGCTCTTCAGCCCCGCTCCGATTGACAATCCGCAGCGCCTCGATCTCGGCCAGCGTGGGAGTCACATTGACGTAATGTTCAGGTCGTCGAAGGATAGAGCTGTCGAGCTCGCGGTCCACCAGCCAGAAGAAATCATCGACGATGTCGCCATTTCTAAGCAATGGCGAGTGAAACGGCCTGAGGATCACATCGCCAATATCAGGACAAGCAACCAGTTCGTGGTATATTTCACTATAGTAAAGAAGACGCTCCGGTTCCGGATTGGCTAAAAACTCGACGAAGCCCCCATGGAAGCGGTGATTGCGGATTTGTTGACAGTATGCCTTCACCGCCATTTGGTTGTGGGCGCCCACATACGCAATGATCTCTGTTCGGAAGCCGAGCCGAGCAAGCAGGGTAGCGATCTGGCACGTGAAGGACGGATAGTAGAACAAGAGCTCCGAGGAGAGGATAATATCGCCAGGAAAATCCAGTTTTGACTCAAAAACAGATATATCAAGGCCACGTTTTAAATGCCAAAATAGCGGCTCTGCATTTCCACTGTTTATATAGCCTTTCTTGCCAAGCGAGTTGTACTCGTGATATCCTTCTTCCCTGAAATCCGAAGGAACAAACAAGTTCCTTGAACCAAGTATATTGGCATTCATCTGAATGGCGTGCTGCAGATAGGACGTTGCAGTCTTTGGATGCCCTATGTGGAGTATAGCTCGCTTGCTCATCAGCAATCAATTTTCATGAAGGCTCTCGCAAGCGCTACTAATTAACAGAAAGACTAGGCCTATTGCTGGCCAATGGAACAGGAAAGCCCAGCATTGCTGCCCCTCGCGCCGTCTTCTGAACCACCAAGCCCAACTCCTCTACCATCGCTTCGCGCACGGGGCCAGCAGGTCGCGTCCAACCAACTCTCCCGCGGCCTTGATTTCCGAGACAAGAACACGAAAGCATCAGTCGCTCATCCGCCGCCCGGTTTTCCCAAACGCGTTCACTCGCCGCGAAACCGAGGAATGACCGCGTATCCTCCTGCCATGGCCTCGCTGCCAGAACCAGCGCGGCTGCAACAAATCCTCACAGACCAGAACCAGGATCCGCCCCCGCCTCTCCTCTGCACGGCATCGCGATCAACCTTCAAGATGCATAACGCCTGTTTGAACAATTTGTTCTTGGGTCCCACTGCGGATCGTAGGCCCATGGCGGCATTTCGTCCGGCGCGGAGGACCGCAAACGGCTGCGACGTGCAGTCTTTTGTTAATGCGCGGAAACGGCTGTTGAAGCATAGGAGCGGCGCCGATATAGGGCTGGTGCCAAGTCGCGTGGGGTCAGGGCAGTGCAAACCGAAACATTGTCGGCCCCTGGGCAAGAGCAGCCAGCAGAGTGTGCCCCGCGCACCGTGGCCAGGGACCTGGCCATCGCTATCCTGCTTGGGCTGGTCGCCTTCCTGGTCTTCAACGCCAATATGCGCTCGATCGCGGCGGGCGACACATATGGCGCACGCTATCTGCCGTTCTCGATCTGGCGCAATCACACGGTGCTTCTCGACCCCATCGTCGACATGGCCGCGCAGGGCCGGGAGATCCCGACGGTTCAAGGCAATGGCACCAACGCATACTGGATGCTGAAGGGGCGCGACGGCCATTTCGTCTCGCAATATCCGGTCGCGGTTCCCGTGGTGATCGCGCCGCTTTACCTGCCCGCTGTCAGCTATCTGGCGGCCAGGGACTGGAACCCGCTGCTGCTCGACAAGGTCGCGCGGATCATGGAGAAACTCTGCGCGTCCCTGATGGCGGCTGCATCGGTCGCGCTTTTCTACCTCGTGCTGCGGCGGCGCAGCACGCCCAGGATTGCCGGGCTTCTCACCCTGCTGTACGCCTTCGGGACAACGACATGGGTGATCAGCAGCCAGGCGCTTTGGATGCACGGACTGGCACAGCTGCTCATCGTCGCGACGATGCTGCTGGTCACCGGACGATGCAGTCCAGCCCGCGCGGCGGCTGCCGGCTTCTTTTGCGCCCTCATCGCCGTCAACCGCCAGCCGGACGCCATTCTGGCGGCAGGTCTCGGGCTCTACGGCCTGTGGTGGGCCGGGCGCAGGATACCGCTGTTCGTGATCTCGGGTCTGATCCCGGTGGCGCTGATCGTCGCTTACAATCTGGAGCTTGTGGGCAACATCGCCGGCGCCTATGCGCTGGTCGATCGAACCGACAGCTACAGCGACAGCGTGACCGAAGGCATCGCCGGCCTGCTGTTCAGCCCGATGCGCGGTCTCTTCGTCTTCTCGCCGTTCCTGCTGTTCGTGCCGCTTTTCCTGATGCCGGTTCTGCGCGAGCCGAGGATGCGCGGCCTCACCACCCTGATGGCCGCTGCGGTGGCCGTGCAGGTGTTCCTCTATGCTTTCATCGACTGGCGGCAGGGCGCATCCTGGGGGCCGCGATGGCTGACCGACATGGTGCCTATGCTGATATGGATGCTGCCGCCGGTGCTGGCGGCGCTGTCATCAAGAGGCCGAGCGGTTTTCGCGCTGGCCTGCGGCGTGGCGATCGCCATCCAGACGATCGGCGCCTTCTGGTACACGGGCAAGTCGGACAGGGTGCTTATCGCCGCAAAGGGCGCGGAGCGCACACGCCCGGCGTGGGACATCCGCAATGCCGCCTTCATCGCCGAGTTGAAGCATCCGCCGGCTCCCATGGATCTCTTCACCGATCTCAAGGGCGGCGTCGACCAGATCAACATTGTCGAGGCCGCGCCGACGGACAATCCGACAGGCGCTGCCGTGCGACAGGTCGAGGTCTTGGGCTGGGCGCTTGCCGACAGAAAAACTCCGGCTGACGTCGCGATCTCGATCGACGGCCAACAGCTGGCCGGAACGGGCCAGTTCTTCGAACGCAGCGATGTCGTGCAAGCGCTCGGGGCGGCAAGCCCGGCGGGCTGGCGCATCGCCTTCCCGGCCAATCAGCTCAAACCGGGCAACTATCTAGCGACGGCGCTCGTTCGCGGCCAGGCAGGGGGTCCGCAGCGCGTTCTCATGGAACGCAAGTTCACGCTGGCGCCGGATCCGGTTTTGGCGAAAGCCGCGCAGCAGGCGGCGCAGGCTTTGACTGGACGCCTGCAAGCGCCGGGCTATTGGCTGACGTCGTTCACCAGTGGCATCGAGTTCGATAAGCCGCATCCGGAATTGAACACATATCTCAACGCGGTGATGCTCGACGTGTTGGCTCCCGTCACGGCGCAGACCGGGCTCGACGGCACGACGTCAAGGGTGCGCGATTACCTCAGCGGCCAGATCGAGACGGGCGGCCTCGTCCGCTATCATGGCCGGCCCGACGCCCCGACGATCGGCACGCTGGGCTGCGCCATCACCCCGGACGCGGACGACACGGCCCTTGTCTGGAGAACAGCTCCCGGCAAGCAGACGGAGCTGCTGTCGGCCGCGCTGGCAACACTCGATCAGTACAAACGACCCGACGGGCTTTACCGGACCTGGCTCGCGCCGCGAGACCGCTACCAGTGCCTCGATCCGGGCAAGGACCCGAACCCGGCCGATCTCGGCATCCAGATGCATGTCTACATGCTGCTGGCCGACAAGGATCCGGCCGCGTCCCAGGCCCTGTGCGAAGCGATGGCGCGCAAGTTGGATGATGACGACGTCTGGGTCTACTACGCCAAGGCGCCGCTTCTTGTCGCCCTGCGGGTCGCGGATGTGCGCAAGGCCGGCTGCGGGCTGAACGTACCGCCGTCGCGGCTACAGACCAGCGTGCCCAGCCAGGATGTCTGGGGTCGAATGGTCGAGCTGCTGCGGCAAATGGAAAGCGGCGCCGGCACGGCTGGGATTCGCGTGGAGGCGGCCGATCTTCTGGACGGGATCGCCGCGGAGAATTTTTCCTTGCTCAATCGCGCGCCACCGCTTTTCTATCACAACGATCTCAGCGCCTCGGTGAGGCGATTCTACTGGTCACAGGAGCTCGGATATGCACTTTGGCTAAGGCTTTACTTCGCAAGCCAGTCCATGCAGACACTATCATCGTGCCGCTCGGACGGCGCCGAGCCGAAATGTGGTGGAACATGACCCCGCTGGAACCAGCCGTTGCAATCCGCTCCAGGCCGACGCCGTCGTGGCCCCGCCTGTTGTCCAGCATCCGTTTCGACGAAGTCTGCGCACTTCAGGGCACGCCGCTGATTGGTGTAATCCTCTCGATCGGCGCCCTGACCGAGACCAACATGCTGGACGCGGCAATAATCGTGGCCGGCAATGTCTGCCTCGTGTCGCATGTCTTCCTTTTCAACGACTGGTCCGGCATCGACGGCGACCTCAACGATCCCAGGCGGGCAGCAAGGACTTTTGCCGCAAAAGGCTTGTCGCGAACCGAGGTCGGCTATCTTGCGATATCGCTGCTGGCGATCGGCCTGCTGCTGTTCGCCATGGTCGGCCCCACACCTTTTCTCATCGGACTGACAGTCGCCAGCCTGAGCGCCCTCTACTCGGCGCCCGGCCTCCATCTCAAAGGCGCGCCGCTGTTCAACTCGGGTCTTCATATCTCGGGCGGCGCGCTGCATTTTCTGCTCGGCTACTCGGCCTTTTCCGCGATCGATGCGCGGGGCCTGCTTATCAGCTTGTTCTTCGCGCTTGTCTTTACCGCCGGTCATTTCACCCATGAAGCACGCGACCACGAAGGCGATGCGGTCAACGGCATCCGCACCAATGCGGTCGCCTTCGGCAAGACGCAAGGCTTCATTGCCGGCCTGGTCCTTTTCACCGCGGCCTATGGCCTGCTTGTCGCGCTCGCGTTCTTCGGCCTTGTTCCGCGCGTGTTGACATTTGCCGCGCTGCTCTATCCGTTGCATCTGCTGGCATCGTGGCGGGCGCTGCGCGCTGGCCTCACCTTCGAGAGCCTTGTCAACCTGCAGCGCTGCTACCGGGCGCTTTGTGCAATCGTAGGGATCGTGACGGTAGCGGCGACACTGGCGTCGCTGTGGGGATCATGACCCTGGAAGACAGCCAGGCCCCGATGCTTTCCATAATCGTCCCTGTCTTCAACGAGGCGGCAACCCTTGCCAGCGTGCTCGCAATTGTCAGCGAGGCGCTTGCGTCCGTCGACAAGGAAATCATCGTCGTCGATGACGGTTCGACCGATGGAACTCGCGAGTGGCTGCGCGCCAATTTTCCGGACGGACCGCGCTGCGGCAGCAGCATGATTGTCGATGCGAACAACAATCTCGCCATCACCGACGATGGGCCGCCGGCCAGGACGACCGTTCGGCCAATCTATCACGAACGAAACAGCGGCAAGGGCGCGGCGGTGCGAACCGGACTTGCGGCTGCAAGCGGAGATGTCATCGTCATCCAGGACGCCGACCTCGAATATGACCCGGCCGACTGGACCGCCATGTACGATCTCATCGCCAGGCGCAAAGTGGCCGACGTGGTCTACGGCTCGCGCTTTTATGGCCGGCCGCACCGCTCCTTGTACTTCCACCACTATCTGGCGAACAGGTTCATCTCGATGATGTTCAACCTGCTCTACAACCAGACGCTCACCGACATCGAATGCTGCTACAAAATGTTCACCCGCGCGGTCAAAGAGCGGCTGCGCCTGACCTGCGACGATTTCGGCTGCGAAATCCAGATGAGCGCCCAGATCGCGCGCGCCGGCGGCTTGCGCATCTATGAGGTCGGCATCAGCTACTACGGCCGCACCTACGACGAGGGCAAGAAGATCGGCTGGCGTGATGGATTGAAGGCGCTCTGGTACTTGATCCGGTTCCGCGTTTCGTCCTGAAGCTAATTGCCGATCTTCGACGGATCCTGGGTGACAACCGGCGGCGGCTTCTTGCCATAGGGCGCAAGGTCCTCGCCGAGTTCGACTTGCGTGCCCTGCCCTTTCTTGGCGATGTGAAGCTCCCATTGAAAGCCCCTGATCCACGGAGGCCTCGCCAAAATGACCTGCAAACCGGCGCTCGAAAGCAGGCCCGCCAGCCATGTCCGATCGAAGATCGTCGCATTGGTCGGGTCGAACTCGTTGATGTAGAGCGCATTCTGGAAATCCTGCATCATCGGGAAATTCCGCTTCTCGAACAAGAACCAGGTCGAGACAAGAATTCCGCGATCATCGAGGACGCGCGCCGCTTCCTTGACATAGTGCTCGGTCTGCCGCTGCGTAGTGTGAGTGAAGACCGACCAGGCGATCATCAGCGTCGCAGCGCCATCCTCAATCGGGAATGGGGCAAAACGAGGCAGGGACGGATCGGGATTGAACCCCGGATTGAAGACGTTGTGATGCGCGAAGATGAAATCGGGGTTCGCCGGCGTCAGGTTCTCCTGGCACCATTTCACCATGCCGTGGTGCAGGTCGATGCCCCGGTATGTAGTCGGCCGCGGCGATTGCTGCATCATCTGCCTGGCAAGCCGACCACAGCCTGAGCCGAAGTCGAACACATAGTCATAGGCGCCGTCCGGCATATCGGCAAAAATGGGCGCGCCGCTTAGATTGTCGAACATGGCTGGATCGGTCGGGCCGACCAATTGCCGCATTTCAAACGGCGGAATGGGAAGCGACGGCGGAACGGAACTTCCGCCGTCACCTTCGGCGCCCGCATGCGCTCGCCGCACCAACAGGTTCTTCACCGACCATGACGGCATGGGAATCAACCTCCAGTTCTCAAGAGCAGCTCGCAGAACCGCAATGTCTCTTCGTTTCGACGCAATTCCGGACGGAGAACCGCTGCACACTTTTCCTGGAATTGCTCCAGGGATGGCGACGCGGCTCTAGGACACAGCCCAGGATTGAACACCATTTCGGGCATCGAATCTCTCGATCGCCTTGCGAACCGCTGCACAGAATTTTTCCAGAAGTTCCGGTTCGCTCCCGAGTCGACGGCGCAGCGAGAAGGGCATTTCCAGTTGTGCGCCCTTCCCCGTCAGTCCTCGGTTGACGATGTTGGTATCCTGGATACCGGGAAACGGATGATTGTCCTTTTGCGTTTCGAAGCCGGCCTCCTGCAGACGCTCGACTATCTCTGAGACCAATGCGGCGTCCTTGCCGCCCATGTAGACTGTGGAGGGATCGTCCCGGTCCTGACGACCGTGGATGGTGACGACCGTGGACTTCGTCCGCAACAGTTTGAGCGCGGTCACCTCGTCGAAGTTTCTGGACGTTATGTGAAGCTCCCGGTTGCTTTCCGGCATCAGGCCTTCAAAGCA
>Ga0136846_1222869_pt1 | contig 10318 bp, 8 predicted proteins | sample HopSoiMetagenom2_FD_96841 | JGI IMG/M metagenome (GOLD analysis project Ga0136846, IMG submission 96841) | Grasslands soil microbial communities from Hopland, California, USA - 2 Assembly 2016 (version 4) | ecosystem: Environmental > Terrestrial > Soil > Grasslands | place: USA: Hopland... | reverse complement strand
TTGATGCTGGAGAAGAGGTTCGAGATCAGGGTTCCGGCTCCCCCGTCCTGCAGGGTCGAGCCGAACAGCGGGCCGACCACGTGGCCGACCCCACCGACCACCGCGAGCGCGACGGCGGTGATGGAGGACAGCGGGTCGAATCCTCCTGCCAGGGAGACGAACGGGTTCTGGAAGGCCAGGACGATGCCCGCGGCGCCGGCGATGGCCGCCGACAGGACGAAGCCGTACAGTTTCGCCCCGACGACGCTGATGCCGAGCGAGGTGGCCGCGCGCTCGTTCGTGCGGACGGCGATCAGCCGGCGCCCGGCCCGGCCGCGCCGCACATTGCACACGACGAGCGCGGCCAGCACGAAGACGGCGAGGGCGAAGAGCGTGTAGTGCGCTGGATTGAGCGCCGGATCGATGTCGAACCCCAGGATCCTCAGCGGCCCGACCGCGAAACCGGTGGCGCCGCCGGTGTAGGAGCTGTTGCCGAACAGCACCGACTGGAGCGCGAGCCCCATACCGAGCGTGATCACTGCGAGGTTCACACCCCTGGTCCGCAGAGCCGGCAGCGCGAAGACCACCCCGGCCACAGCCGCGCCGACCGTCCCGAGGATCAGCGCCGCGAGGAACGGCCAGTGCCGCTCGGCGACGAGTTCGGCGGCGAACCACGCGCCCATGCCACCGATGGCGCACTGGGCCAGCGAGAGCTGCCCGGTGTAGCCGGTGAGGACGACAACCGACAGGAGCATGGTCGCGGCGACCAGCGAGACCGTGAGCGCCGTGTTCGTGTTCTGCGAGAACACCGACAGGATCAGGAGGGCGGCGATCACGGCGGCCGGGATCAGCGTCAGGGGCCTGATCCGCCCGGCGCCGAGCCGGGGCATCCGGTCGATCACCGTGCCGCGCAACGGCAGCCCGCGTCCGCGGATCACCAGGACGACCGCGATGATCAGGAAGGGTGCGACGTCCTCGAGTCCCTGCTGGTTCCAGTACCGCGCGTTGACGACGCCGACGATCTCCGACCGGATCACGCCGATGCCGAGTCCGCCGAGCAGGACCAGGGGGTAGGAGGAGAATCCGCCGAACACGGCCGCGGCGAGCGCGACGATGACGATCAGCGTCAGCGTGGTGACCTGGAGCCCGGCGTACGCGCTGACCACGATTCCGGCGAAGGCGGCGAGCGCTGCGCCGACCGCCCAGTTGATCGCCGCGAGCAGGTCCGGGGACCAGCCCAGGCTGGAGGCGGCGCGCTGGTTCTCCGCCGCCGCGCTGGTGGCCAGGCCGAAGCGGGTGAACCTGCCGACGGCCCAGAGCACGGCGGTCACCGCGGTCGCGATGCCGAGCAGCCACAGCCGGTCCTCGGGCACGGTGAGGCTGCCCTTGGCGTTGAGCACGCCCTGCGGCAGGAGGTTGCCGACGGTGACGAGCTGGCTGCCGTACCGCAGGGTCGCCGCCGCGTTCAGCACGATCAGCACCCCTAGCGTGGCGATCACCCGGGTCAGCGGCGCGGCCGTGCGCAGCGGGCGCATCACCAGCAGGTGGATCAGCGCGCCGATCGCCGCCGCGCACAGCAGCGTCGCGAACAGGGCCGGCACGGTGCCCCAGCCGTCGCGGGCCCGGAATTCCTCGGCATAGAGGTAGGCGCCGACCATGGCGATCGCTCCATGCGCGAAGTTCACCACGCCGGAGCCCCGGTATATCAGCACAACGCCCTGAGCGAGCAGGGCGTACGCGGCCCCCGAGCCGAGCCCGAGGACGGCGAACTGGATCCAGTTCATCGGTGTGTGCGCTCCTGTTCGCTGCTCACGGGACCGGATTGCCCGGTCGCCAGATAGGAGGTCTCGATCTCGCCGAGCCGCCCGCTGAGCTCGGCCGCGGTTCCGCTCATGCGCATCCGGCCGCGGCGCAGCACGTACACCCGGTCGGCGATCTGGAGCGCCTTGCTGACGTGCTGTTCGACGAGCAGCACGCCGACGCCCTGGTCGGCTGCCGCGCGTACGGCGTCGAGCAGCCGCCGGACGGCCAGCGGCGCCAGACCGAGCGAGAGTTCGTCGGCCAGCAGGAGCGTGGGGCGGCGGGCCAGCGCCCTGGCGAGCGTCAGCATCTGCTGCTCGCCGCCGGACAGCAGACCCGCCCGCACGTCGAGGCGCGCCCTGAGTTCGGGGAACAGTTCGAGCGCCGGCTCGATGTCCCGGCAGCCGACGCGCAGGTTCTCCCGCGCCGTGAGCCGCATGAAGACCGAGCGCTCCTCGGTGACCAGGCTCAGGCCGCGGCGGGCGCGCGCGTGCAGCGGGGCCTTCGTCGCCTCTCCGCTCCAGCGCACGGTGCCGCCGAGCGGCGGCAGGTCACCGCTCAGCGTGAGCAGGGTGGTGCTCTTGCCCGCCCCGTTGGGGCCGAGCAGCGCCACCACCTCCCCGGCGTTCACCCGGAGATCGAGGTCGCGCACGACCACGACCGAGCCATACCCGGCTTCCAGCCCCTCGGCTTCGACAAGCACGGCCATGTGCGCTCCCACCTGAAACGATGAACTGAGCTGAATCAGTTAAATAAATAAGTCATACCCCGCGCTGTCAAGCCCTGGCGCCGACGATCACCGCCCGGCGCCCGCACGCCGGACCACGCCCTTGCGCCTGAGGCTGAAATAGCGTAATTATCTAACTGATGACAGAGAACTCGCGCCCGACCGTCGGCCTGTACTTCGACCTGCGCAACCCGGCACCGTGGCGGCAGGACCCCGCGCGGCTGCACGCGTTCACCCTGGAGGCGTGCGAGGAGGCCGAGCATCTGGGCGCGCACTCCGTCTGGTTCACCGAGCACCACCGCTTCGACGACGGCTACCTCGCGCAGCCGCTGACCTTCGCCGCCGCGGCCGCCGCGCGCACCAGGCGGATCAGGCTCGGCACGGCGGTCGTCGTGGCGCCGCTGCATCACCCGGTCGAGCTCGCCGAGCAGGCCGCGCTGGTCGACCTGGTGTCCGGCGGACGTCTGGAGCTCGGTCTCGGCGCCGGATACCGGGTACCCGAGTACGAGCTGTACGGCGTCTCCGGCGAACGCCGCCGCACGGTGACCGACCAGCGGGCCCGCCAGTTGCGCGCGTTGTGGGCGGACGGCGGGATCACGCCGCGGCCGGTCCAGGACCGGCTGCCGCTGTGGATGGGCTACCTCGGCCCGCAGGGCGCGCGCCGGGCCGGACTGCTCGGCGAGGGACTGCTCGCCACCGACGCGCAGCTGTGGGAACCGTATCGGGCGGGGCTCATCGAGGCGGGCCACGATCCGGCGATCGCACGGATGGGCGGCGGCATCCAGGGCTGGGTGACCGAGGACCCGGAGGCCGACTGGCCAGTCGTCGCCCGGCATCTGGGCTACCAGGTCGACTCCTACCGGCGGCATATGGTGGAAGGCACCGACCAGCCGGTACCGCGCCCGGTCGATCCGGAACGGCTGCGCGCCCGCGACCCGCGCGGATCGCTCGACTACTTCTTCCTCGACACTCCTGAGGGCATGGCCCGGCGCATCCGCCGGCACATCGCGGGAGCGCCGGTGCGGACGGTCTTCCTGTGGGCCTCGCTCGCGGGCATGCCGGAGAAGCTGGTCGAGCGGCACATCCAGACCGTGTGCACCCGGCTGCTGCCGCTGCTTCGGGCGGACACCCCGAACAGCACGGACGACACCGACGGAGGACCGCGATGTACGACCTGACGCCCGACCTCGTCGTCACCGCCCACGGCCCGGTCCGGCTCGTCGAGCTGAACCGGCCAGAGCAGCTCAACGCGATGAGCGAGGACCTGCACGCGGCGCTGGCGCGGGTCTGGGATCTGCTCGCCGCGGACGACGCGGCCGGCGCGGTCGTGCTGACCGGACGGGGCCGGGCCTTCTCGGCCGGCGGAAACTTCGACGTGATGACTCGGGTCCAGCAAGACGCCGCGTTCCGGGACCGGAACGTCGAGGAGGCCCGCCGCATCATGACCGGCATGCTGCGCTGCCCGCTGCCGATCATCGCGGCGGTCAACGGGCCCGCGGTCGGACTCGGCTCCAGTCTGGCCCTGCTCAGCGACCTCGTCCTGATGGCGCAGGACGCTTACATCTCAGACCCGCACGTGGCGGTCGGCCTGGTCGCCGGCGACGGCGGCGCACTGCTGCTGCCGCTGATCATCGGCCCGGCCCGGGCGAAGGAGCTGCTGTTCCTCGGCGACCGGGTCGGCGCCGAGCAGGCCGTGCGCGTCGGGATCGCCAACCGCGCGGTCCCCGGCGGCGAGCTGCTGGACGAGGCGATGGAACTCGCCCGCCGACTCGCCGCGCTCCCGGCGCGGGCGCTGCGGGAGACGAAGCGGGCCGTGAACCTGCACCTGGAACAGGCGCTCGCCACCGTGATGGAGACCGCCCTGCTCGCGGAGCGGGAGAGCATGCACTCCCCGGAGCACATCGCGATCGTCGAGGGCATCATCGGCGCCCGCGAGAAGCGCTGATCCCGTCCACCGTCCCCCACGCATCGTCAGGAGAGCGCCCTCATGCCGTCGACCGCGCTGGCCGGAATCCGGGTCCTCGACCTTTCCCGCGTGCTCGCGGGCCCCCTGGCCGCGCAGATGCTCGGGGATCTGGGCGCGGAGGTCATCAAGGTCGAGCGGCCCGGCATCGGCGACGACGCGCGGACCTACGGGCCGCCGTTCCTCGCGGACCGGTCCGGCCGGCCCACGGACACGGCCGCCTTCTACCTCGCCTGCAATCGCAACAAGCGGTCGATCACTGTGGATCTGTCCACCGCGCGGGGCCAGGAGATCGTCCGGCGGCTCGTCGCGCAGTGCGACGTGGTGGTGGAGAACTTCCGCACCGGAACGCTGGCGAAGTACGGGCTCGACTATGCGGGGCTGCGCGAGGTCAACCCGCGCCTGGTCTACCTGTCGATCACCGGCTTCGGCCAGACCGGACCGTACGCGGACCGGCCGGGATACGACGGGATCTTCCAGGCCATGAGCGGGATGATGAGTGCCTCCGGCCATCCCGAGGAGCCGATGAAGGCCGGCATCAGCATCGTCGACATCCTCACCAGCTTGTACGCGACCACCGCCGTCCTGGCGGCGCTGCGGCACCGAGACCAGGGCGGCGGGCGCGGCGAGGGCCAGCACATTGACCTCTCATTGCTCGACTGCGGGCTCGCTTCGCTCTCGCACTTCGCGATGAACTACCTGGTCTCCGGCGAGGTCCCGCGGCGCCGGGGCAACGGGGGTTTCGGCGGCGTCCCGTCGCAGGCTTTCCGGTGCGCCGATCAGCGATCGCTGTTCCTGGTGGCCGGGAACGACCGGCAGTTCCGGGCGTTCTGCGCGGCGGCCGGGCGCGGTGACCTGCCGCGGGACCCGCGGTTCGCCGACACCCCGGGGCGGATCTCCCATCGCGAGGCCCTGCTGGCCATCCTCCAGGAGGTCTTCCTGAGCAAGACGCGTGAGGAGTGGCTGTCCCTGCTCGACGAGTACGACGTGCCCGCCGGGCCGGTCAATGAACTGCCACAGGTCATCGCCGACCCGCAGGTGCGCCATCGCGAAATGATCATCGAGGTCGAACACGAGGAGGCAGGCACGGTTCCGATGCCCGCCAACCCGATCCGGCTCTCGGCCACGCCGGTGCACGGCTACGCTGCCCCGCCGCGGCTGGGCGAGCACACGGAGGAAGTGCTCGGTCAGCTGGCAGGGCTGACGGCGGAGCAGGTGGCCGAACTGCGCGAGCGCGGCGTGGTGTGACAGCGGCCCCCTGGCAGGGGCCGCCTCCATACTCTCCAGTTGCTCAGATGCCGAGCCGGTCCAGCAGCCTCTCGTAGTACGCGCCCGGCCCGCCGAAGAGGAGTTGGGCGGACTTGGCGCGCCGGAAGTACAGGTGCGCGGGGTGCTCCCAGGTGAAGCCGATTCCGCCGTGCACCTGGATGTTCTCCGCCGCGGCGAACATGAACGCGCGCGAGCAGACCGCGTGCGCCGCGGCAGCCGCGGCCGGGAAGCCCGCGTCGCCCTGCGCGGCCAGCCGGGCCGCCTCGCGGGAGGCGGCCTGCGCCAGCTCGACTTGGACGAGCATGTCGGCGCACTTGTGCTTGACCGCCTGGAATGAGCCGATGGCGCGGCCGAACTGGAACCGCGTGGCCGCGTACCGCGTGCTCATCTCCAGACAGCGGCGAGCCGCGCCCGCCTGCTCGGCCGCGAGTCCCGTCGTCGCGATGTCGAGGACACGGCCGATGAGCGACGCGCCGTCCCCGTCGGTCCCGATGAGAGTGGCGGGCACGTCGTCGAAGCTCAGCCGGGCCATCGCCCGGGTGAGGTCCAGGGTCGTCATCGGTTCGGCGGTGAGTCCGGCCGCACCGCGATCGACGGCGAACAGCGACGTCCCGGCGTGAGTGCGGGCGAGGACCAGGACGAGGTCGCTGGTCGCGCCATCGATGACAAAGCTCTTACTGCCGTGAAGGGCCCAGCCGCCCGCGTCGGCGTCCAGCACGGCCCGGGTCGCCACGTGCGCGGCGTCCCATGCCCCGTCCTCCTCCGCGACGGCGAGGGTGGCCGTGGCCGTACCCTCGGCGATGCCGGGCAGGTGCCGGGCGCAGGCCCGCTCGTCTCCCGAGGCGAGCAGCGTCTGCGCGGCGAGCACGATCGTCGAGAAGAACGGGGCGCACAACAGGGCCCCGCCCATCTCCTCCAGGACCACGCCCAGCTCCACCGGCCCGAAACCCTCACCGCCGTACTCCTCGGGGATCGCCAGGGCGGGAAGCCGCAACTGCTCGGCCATCAGTGCCCACAGGGCGGGATCGAAGCGCGGCTCGCTCGCGATGGATTTGCGCAGTGCCTCCTCGGAGGCCTTGTCCGCGAGGAACTCGCGCACGGCCGCACGCAGCTCCTCCAGGTCGCTGTCATCGGTTCCCTGTGACACGTCGGCTCCCGTCATGCGATGCCTCCCGAGCGGCGCAGCTCACGGAACGGCGACTTCGAGTCCACGCCCGGCTCCTTGGGCAGCCCCAGGACCCGCTCGCCCAGGATGTTCTTCATGATCTCCTCAGTGCCGCCGAGGATGCGCAGCGCCGGCGTGGCCAGCAGCAGCTCGGCCCAGGCGAACGTGCCCCACGCGCCGGTGTCCGCGATGACCGCGGGCCCCAGCACGTCGGCGACGAAATGGGCGGCCCTGGTGAGGTTCTGGCCGTACATCAGCTTGGAGACGGACAGCTCCGGTCCGGGCGGCACCCCGGCCCGCAGCCCTCTGGCGGTGCGTGCGTTGAGGAAGCCGGTGGCCATGACGTCCGCGAGGAGCTCGCCGAGGCGTGCACGCACAGCGCGGTCGTCCAGGGTTCCGGTCGCGCGCAGCACAGCGGCGAGCCGGTCGGGATCCAGCGCCCCGGCCACCGGTCCGGCGCCCTCGCTGCCGACGGTGGCCCGCTCGTTCATCAGCGTGGTCAGGGCGACGGTCCAGCCGCCGTCGATCTCGCCGAGCCGGTGGTCGTCCGACACCGGCACATCCGTGAGGAAGACCTCGTTGAAGTCCGCGCCGCCGGTCATCTGGCGCAGCGGCCGGACCTGCACCCCGGGCGCGGACATCTCCACGAGGAACGCGGTGATCCCCCGGTGCTTGGGCGCGTCCGGGTCCGTCCTGGCCAGGGCGATCCCGATGGCGCTGTGCTGGGCCATCGAGGTCCAGACCTTCTGCCCGTTCAGGATCCAGTGCCCGCCGTCGCGCACGGCCCTGGTCTCGACGCTAGCGAGGTCGGAACCGGCGCCCGGTTCGCTGAAGAGCTGACAGGCGATGACCTCGCCCCGGTACATGGCGGGCAGCCAGCGTTCCTTGACGTGCTGCCGGGCGTGGGCGAGGATCGTCGGCCCGATCATGCCGAGGCCGACGACGTCGATCGCGCCGGTGTCGGGAACGTCGTACTCGGTCTCGATCGCGTCGTACACGAGATCGTGGAGCGGTGTCAGGCCGCGCCCGCCGTATTCGGCCGGCCCGGTGATCCAGCCGAGCCCCGCGTCGTAGCGGGTGCGCTGCCAGTCCTTCGCCCGCTGCACCTCGCGCGCCTCGACCTCGGGCGCAGCGGCGCTGAAGTAGGCCATCCGGTCCTCGCCGCGGCCCCAGCGGAATCCGGCGTCGTCGGCGTGTTCGCTGCGGCGCACGGCGTACGCTTGGAGAAATTCACGGACCTCCGCCGCGAAGTCCTTCATACCGTCCATGTCGTATCCCGCGGATCCCATGTCAGAGGGAAAGGATCGTCACGGCGGAGACGCCCGGTGCGCCGTACAGGTGGGCATAGCCGACCCGCGGCGTGCCGGGCACCTGCCTGGCTCCGGCGTCGCCCCGCAACTGGCGGACGAGTTCGTGGACCTGGCGCAGTCCCGAAGCGCCGATCGGCTCGCCGTTGCCGAGCAGGCCGCCGTCGGTGTTCACCGGCAGCGCGCCGCCGATCTCGGTCGCGCCCTCGGCGATCAGCCGCTCCTGCTCGCCGTCCTTGCAGAAACCGTTCTCCGCCATATGGATGATCTCCGATCCGGCGTCGGTGTCCTGCAACTGGGCGACGTCCACGTCCTCGGGGCCGATCCCGGCGCGTTCGTACGCGGCCCACGAGGCGTCCACGGTCGGGCTGGGGGCGCTCTCGCCCCCGGGCACGGAAGGGCTCTGCACCTCGAACGCGCCCAGCCGGCGCGTGCTGAACCCGGTGCCGCGTATCCGGACCGGCTTGCCGGCATACCGGTCCGCCTGGTCGGCGCGGCACAGCACGATCGCCGCGGCGCCCTCGTCGGGACCGCAGTACATGTACTGCCTCAGCGGGTAGTTGAGCACTGGCGAGGCGAGGATCTCCTCGACGGACAACGGGGTCCGGCGCCAGGCCTTGTCGTTCCCGGAGGCGTTGCGGAAGTTCTTGGCGGCGACCCGGGCGAGCGTCTCGTGCGAGATGCCGTGGTCGTGCATGTAACGGTTGATCTTCATGCCGAAGAAATGGGTCGTCAGGAACAGACCGGTCTGGCCGTACCACGACGGTATTCCGGCGACGGAGGGGTCGGCGGCGAACGCGCCGCGCGGGTGCTTGTCGAAGCCGATCGCGATGGTGAGGTCGTGTTCGCCGGTCTCTATCGCGCGGGCCGCGGCGGCCAGCGAGACCCCGGCGGTGGCGCAACCGTTGAAAACGCCGCGCAGCGGGAGCCCGGTCAGGCCCAGGCGTCCGACGATCGCGTCGGGGTTGGCGACCTCCAGGCTGCCGACGTAGCCGGCCTGGATCTGCGGCCAGGTCACTCCGGCATCGGCGAGTGCGAGGCGAACCGCGTCGGCGCCCATGTCGATCGCCGACTTGCCGGGGAACCGGCCGAACGGGTGCAGGCCCACTCCGATGACCACGGCTTCCATCACGCCTCCCGGGTTTCGTGCTGTCCGTGCTCGTGCTCTGGTTCCGGACCGAAGGCGAAGGTCAGCACTTCGGTGCCGTCGGGATCGACCGAGTACGGCACCAGCGTCATCCGCATCGGCTGGCCGATCGTCAGCCGGTTCACGTCGGGCTCGGTCAGCCGCGCCTCGACGCGCAGTCCGCCGGGCAGCTCGACATAGCCGACCGTGTACGGCTCGAAGGTCTGCGCGGTATCGGAACCGTCGTAGGGCGGGGACGGCGGTCGGAAGTCCTGGGTGGTGAAGGTCCACAGGGTCCCGCGGTCCGCCAGCAGCTTCTCGCGGCAGTCCGATCCACCGCAGCGCACGCAGTGCGTGTCGGCCGGGAAGCTGATCATGCCGCAGTCCGCGCACTCGGCCGCCTTCAGCCGGGGCCGCTCGCTGGGCCAGGTGAACAGTCCGTCCGCCACCGGGCGCTGCCGTGCCTGAGTTGTCATCGTGGCTGGTCCTTTCGCAGGTCGGCGACGTACGGCGCGTGAGCGAGCAGCCCGCCGTCCACGCAGATCGTCTGTCCGGTGATGAAGGCGGATTCCTCCGAGGCGAGGAAGACGACCGCCGCGGCCACGTCCTCAGGTCTGCCGAGCCGCGGTGTGAGGTGGTGGCGCAGCATCGTCTCGCGGACCGCGCCGTACGCCGATCCCTGGCTCGCCTCGGTCACGATGAAGCCGGGGGCGATGGCGTTGCAGCGTACGCCCTGCTTGCCGTATTGGGTCGCGACGTACTGGGTGAGGCTGTTCAGGGCGGCCTTCGAGGCACCGTACGCCGGATGGCTGAGGTCGCCGGACAGCCCGGAGCCCGAGGACGTGATCACGATCGAGCCGCCGCCGCGGGCGAGCAGATGCGGTATCGCCGCCTGGATCGCGACCATCGTGCCGCGCAGGTTGATCCGCATCGTGTCGTCCCACACAGCCGGATCGGCGTCGGCCACCGGCAGGTCGAAGCG
>Ga0136846_1208764_pt1 | contig 10318 bp, 6 predicted proteins | sample HopSoiMetagenom2_FD_96841 | JGI IMG/M metagenome (GOLD analysis project Ga0136846, IMG submission 96841) | Grasslands soil microbial communities from Hopland, California, USA - 2 Assembly 2016 (version 4) | ecosystem: Environmental > Terrestrial > Soil > Grasslands | place: USA: Hopland... | reverse complement strand
TATTTGTTTCGCCGTTTTCCCCTGCCTCGCGCAACCGGTACTGATGAACGTGGCTGCCACCCCTTACGATCACCAAATGACCCGGATCCAGCCAATTCTGACATCCAAAGCTGAGAGTGCAAAGGACGGACTCTCCCTGGCTTTAGTCAATCATTGGATCCAGGATCTTCGCGGAATCCCATACGGGTTCAGCTCCGAATGGAAGACGCCCGAGGAGGTCGAAACCGCCCCGGCCGCGGATTGCAAAGGGAAGGCCGTCGCGCTCTATCAGAAGATGCACGCGCACGGCGCCAGCAATGTCCGCCTCGTCATTGGCCGGAGAACGCCTATGAGCCGAAAGACGCATGCCTGGCTCGAGTGGACCGCTGAGGGCGCCACTTACGTGTTGGACCCCACGATCAATTGGGCGGCTTACCGCTCAGATACACTTTCGAACGACAGTTACCGGCCCCTATATGCGTATGCCGGAGCTCGGAAGTATCGTGCGGTCGAAGCAGACAGCCTCGTGGCGAAGAACTAGTGGCGAAGGATTGAGTCCTGCGAGCGGCAGGCCTCCAACGGACCTGTGAGTATAGTGGCCGACGCATTTACAGAGGGGCCGAAGTCCCGCCAGTCCCTCGGGTGAACAAATCACGAGCTCGCTGACTCGCATTTTGGGCTTCATCGCAGCGCGCCAGCTTGGTGGGTTATCCCCGAAGGCGGATCCGGGTGCACTAAAGCGAGGGACAGGATTTCCCTTGCAGTTCGGTCGGGAAGGCGGTTCACTGAGGGAGGTGGCAGCGGTCTAGTTATCCCGTCTAAAGCGGGAAAGATTTGTATTGCCAGAAAGGGGCCGGGTCACTATTATCCCTATCGAAACTATGGAAATTATAAGACCGTCCCTCTTGCTTTCCGTCCCCCGTTCCACCCTGCTGGGTGCCGCTGCCATCGGGCTCTGCTCGCTTGGCCAGCCCGTATCCGCAGCGGAATTGGTCCTCCAAAAAGTGCCGCCGCTCACTGTAGAACAAGCGCCGGCGTACCCCGAAAACCTCGCCCGCTATCCGCTCGGCGCCCAGGTTGAGATCACCCCTAAAAGTGATCCAGCCGCCGAAGCTGCGCTGCTCGCCGGTGATCCCACCGCGGGATATAGTCTGCCTAACGGGTCGACAACGGTGCTCGTCTCCCTTGGCAAGGTCGAGAACATCGACAGCATCTCATTCCTTGATCAGGGTGCGAAAGGCCATCTGACGATCGCCGCGTCCAACGCCAAAGTCCCGGCCGATAGTCCCCAGTGGAATAACATCGCGGAACAAGACCTAACCGGTGATGCGGTGAAGATCAAAGTCGGCCCCAGCGAAGCCAAATACCTCCGGTTGACGTTCAACATCAATGAATCCGGTCGCGTCGCGGATCTCGGCATTTATTCTACGCCGACCGTGGCCGCGTTCACCATGCCCCATTCCCGTAAAGGGGAGTCCAAATCCGAGAGCGTGGCGATGGTGAGTTACAATGTCACCGACCTCCATGCTCGGGCTCGCGCGGTTTACGTTAGTTCCGGCGAAGATGTGAAGCAGGCTAACAACATGATCGATGACCAGCCCGGCACTGTTTACAACTTTGCGCCCCCAGACGCAGCGCCCACCGCCGTTGTTGATCTTGGAAAAATTACCAAGCTGCGCCGCATTTCAGCGCTCTATTCCCCGGGTCACGGAACGCTCGATTTTTACATCCTGCAAACGCTGCCCGGCGGCCCGCAAGCCACGTCAGCTAGGAGCCTCCAACTGGACGAGGCAACGCTTTCCGGCATGCAGCGCGTCGGTTCTGTCAGTGATCAGGGCACCGGACGTGCCGCGGTTGATTTCCCGGAAACGACCGGTCGTTATATTCTGTTGAAGTGGACCCCGGCCGAACCGGGCGCGACGTTCTCGGTTGCCGAAATAGCAGCCTTCGGAAATGAGAAGCGCGAAAACCTCGTCGCCGCCAATACCGCTAACGAAAACAGCGCAGAGGCGGAAAGTGACGGCAAGGGCAGCTTCGAAGGCAAAGACTTTAAAGACTTTAAAGACATGCCGGAAGAAGGGCCTCCTGCAGAAGGACCCGGAAGCGAATTGCCTCCTCCTCCTTCTTTCGTGTTTACCCCGATTGTGACACCGGCAAGTCCGTAACCGTTTCGATTTCAAAGCCCGCTTTCGGTTTCGCCGAAAGCGGGCTTTTTGCTTTCTATCCCGGCTTGCGCGCCTCGCTGCCGCTATAACTTGTCGCGAATGAGGCGAAACACCGCCGTGTTCTCCAATAATCCCTGCAACGTTTCAGTCCCCGGTCCGCTGCCAAACGCAGCGACGTCCTCGACCGTGTTCAACGCGGATTTGGTCGAGACAGCAGCGGGTTCCACAACAGCAGGTCCTGCGGCCGGCGGTTGATCCTCTTCGTCTTCCGCAGCGGCCTTGGCGGCCTTGGTAGCGCCGTAGGAAGCGACCCCGTTAGGCCCGGTGGCCCAGGTAAGCCACGGCTGTCCAGCGGAGTTCAATCCCAGCAGCGCCAGTCCGCTATCCTTCCGGAATGGAAACCCGTTCAGGCTTAGTCCCCCGATACCTACATCCCCGCACGCGAGGATCATCGATTTGGGCCCGGCATAACGACGTGCGGTCGCCAGTGCCCGATCGAGTTCGATCGTCTCACTAAAAGTTCGCTCGGCGTGGTTGGCCTGGGCCGCTTTTCTCATCAGGCCGGCATCCACGACCAACAGATAGCCGCCCGGATTGTACTGAAGCAGTTCGATCGCGCGGCGGACCATGTCGGCCAGGCTGGGTTGGTCGCTTCTCTCTTCGATCTGGGTGGCGAAGGCCAGCTCGTTAGGCGCGAATGCGCCAAACAACTTCGCCCGGCGCCAGGCCGGAATTCCCTCCAGCTCCGCTTTCGTTTTCACCAGATCGTAACCGTTGCGCCGCAGCTCCAGCAAAAGATCTCGCCCATCCTGCCGTTGCCCGCCTTTCGTGGCCGGCAAAAAATAACTAGCGCCTCCTCCCATCAGCAGGTCGATGTTGGAAAGATCGGTTAGGGTACGCGCGATGGTCTCGTGATCTGAATCGTCGTTAAGGTGGGCATAGAAAGCAGCTGTCGTAGGGTCGCTCAGCTGTGCATTGGTGACGAGCCCGGTCGCGCGGCCGTGCTGTCGGCCGAGATCGAGAAGCGTCGTAATCGGGCGGCCTTCGGCATTTATCGATAGCGCCCGATTCTTCACCTTGATTCCAGTGGCCAACGCCGTTGCCGCTGCGGCCTGGTCGGGTGCCGCGAAGTCTTTCGAGTAGTTCGCCAGCAGAGCGAGGTGCGGCATCGAGTCGAGCGACAGCCGTGCATCCGCGCCTCCGGCGTAGACCCGAGTCGCGGCTAACCGATGGGGCGTTAGTCCTTCTCCGATGAAAAGAACAATGCCGAATGGTTTTTGTACAACCCAGTGCTGGAAATACAAAATTCCGAGGCCGGCGAACGCCAGCAGGCAGCATAACGCCAGCAATTGGTTACGCCATTTCATGAGCGGCGATCTGACTGTGACTGGTTTTGCTTGTCAACGAAAGAACCGCTTGTCGCGATTGCATTCACCGCCAAAGTTTGACAATGGCCGGTCCCGTGATGCTTCTCATTCGCGATGGATGGGGTATCAATCCGGGAGGCCACGAGAAGCGGGTGGAGAACGGCGACGCCACGTTGCTCGGACGGACGCCATTCCACGATCAGCTTTACCAGGATTATCCGGTGGGCAGAGTCAGCGCCAGCGGACTTGATGTCGGCCTGCCGGAAGGCCAGATGGGGAACTCCGAAGTTGGCCACCTGAACCTGGGTGCCGGCCGGATCGTTTATCAGGATCTGACCCGGATCAACAAGGCGATCACTCAGGGCGAACTGGCGCGCAATAATGTGTTACAGCAGGCGTTTCAACGCGCGAAGGGCCGCCGCCTCCATCTTCTGGGGCTGGTGTCCGATGGGGGTGTCCACAGCCACTATCTTCACCTTGTGGCCTTGGCGGAGGCGGCCCGGTCTTCCGGCCTAACCGACATCTTTGTTCACGCCTTTACCGACGGTCGCGACAGCTCGCCAACCGGCGGCGCCGGCTTTGTTGAAGACTGCGAAGCGCGTTTGAAGCCTGCCGGCGCGAAGATCGTGACAATTGTCGGCCGCTACTTTGCGATGGATCGGGATCGTCGCTGGGATCGGACAAAAAAAGCGTGGGACGCGATCGTGTTAGGCCGCGGTGAAGTCTGTGATTTAACGCCCGCGGAGGCGTTGCTTCAGAAGTACACCCAGGGCATCACCGACGAGTTCATGCCGCCGATGATTTTCTCGCATGCCGCAGAGCAGCGTGTGCGCGACGACGATCTTGTTATTTTCTTCAATTTTCGCGCGGACCGGGCGCGCCAGCTTTCGCAAGCTTTCCTGCTGCCCGAGTTTGACGGGTTCGACCGCGAAGTATGGCCACGGGTGCAATACGTCACCATGACCCAGTACGATGCAACATACCGCTGTCCGTTTGTGTTTGGTCCTGAAGAACTGAAGCATATTCTTGGGGAAGTCGTTAGTGCAGCTGGCAAGTCTCAACTGCGCATCGCTGAGACAGAAAAGTATGCGCACGTGACCTACTTCTTTAACGGCGGAATCGAGAAACCTTTTCCGAAGGAAGATCGGAAGATCGTGCCGTCACCGAAAGTGGCCACCTACGATCTGCAACCGGAGATGAGTGCCAAGGGCGTAACGGATGAAGTTCTTTCGGAAATGGCGAATTACGACCTGATTGTTCTGAACTTCGCCAATCCGGACATGGTCGGGCACACCGGGGTCGTTGCCGCTGGAATCAAGGCTGTCGAAACGATCGATGGATGTGTTTCTCGAATTATCGCGGAGCTGTTGCGTCTGAAAGGAAAATGTCTGGTGACTGCGGACCACGGAAATTGCGAACAGATGCGGAATCCGGACGGCTCGCCTAACACTGCGCACACCACGAATCTGGTCCACTGCGTGTATGTGGCACAAGACGCTGACCGATTCCGGTGCCGCGACGGCATCCTTGCGGACATCGCACCAACATTGCTGTTCCTACTGGGAATGCCTCAGCCACCGGAGATGACCGGCAAAAACCTGCTGGTGCCAAAGTAGAACGACCGCTGCCGATTCAGGGACAGTACGGATTACCTGAGCGTTCTGCTATGACGTCATCGAAAGTGATGCCTAACTGCCGGTTCAATCGACGAGTGCCGGCGGCAGCGATTCGCTGCAGAACGCGAAGGGAGTGGTCTTTCGCTACGTCCTGCCAAACCGGTTTCCGAACCAATGTGAGATGCTCTTCCGACTGGACCAGCGCGCCCCAGCCGACCGGAATCTCCGCTTCATCGAACACTTCCGGAGTTAGAACCAGAAAGAGCAGATTGGCGCACCGGTAGCGCATCAGACGCTCGAACTTGCCGCAGTCGTACAAGCGATTTTGGAGCGCTTGAAGTTCTTTCAGTACCCGTCCGTAATTGTGATGGCCGATCGCCCCGAAATTATGTGAATCGAATTCAGGAAACAGTGAATCAGAGATTCTCAACGAGGGATAATGGATGCGCAGATGCTTCTCGAGTGTTTGTCTTCGGCGACACAGCGTTTGCAGACGCGACTGCGTGACCGACGTGCAGCAGTTATCCCGGCGTAGATCGCATCTCGCCTGTTTGCATTCAAAAACTGCGGTGACGCCGCGATCGTTTGATGTCCGATAAGCGACCACGTCAGCGCGATAGCGACACTTTGGAAGTGTGACTTCAACCGCGCAGGCGGTGAAGCCCTGGGCCTGCGCCCATAACAATGTCAGCCGTTTTAGCTGCCGGTGGGCCGCTGTTTCACCGCTCGGTTGGCCTAACTGCGCGCCCATTCCGCTATCTCCCGCGCCCAATACGTGACGATGATGTCGGCGCCTGCCCGCTTTAACGAAGTCATGAGCTCCAAGACGGCGGTTCGCTCATCCACAACGCCTTTCTCTGCTGCGGCCTTGACCATGGCGTACTCACCACTCACGTGATAAACCGCCATTGGTTTCCCGAATCGTTCGCGAGCACGGTACAGGATGTCGAGGTACGGCAGCGCCGGTTTGATCATGATGATGTCCGCGCCCTCGTCCACATCGAGAGCGATTTCCCGCAAAGCTTCCTCGGCATTGGCCGGATCCATTTGATAGGTTCGCCGATCGCCGAATTGCGGGGGACTCTCGGCCGCGTCACGAAACGGTCCATAAAAAACCGAAGCGAATTTCGCCGCGTAACTGATGATTCCAGTATTCTCGAATCCGTTCGTATCCAGAGCGTCCCGAATCGCACCGATCCGTCCATCCATCATGTCGCTAGGCGCAACCATGTCCGCGCCGACGCGCGCGTGAGACAGCGCCGTCCTGGTTAACAACTCTACCGACTCATCGTTCAGGACATGGAAGTGTTCGCCGTCCAAACGCGTTACACCGCAATGTCCATGGCTCATGTATTCGCACAGACAAACATCTGTGATGACCACCAGTTCGGGACATTTTTTCTTGATCGCGCCCACCGCTTTTTGAATCACGCCATCCTCGGCATATGCGCCGCTGGCCTGCTCATCTTTTTGTTTCGGTATACCGAATAGTAGGATCGCCTGGAGCCCGCCGTCTTGAGCGCGGCTTGCTTCGTCGGCAATTTCATCCGGCGAAAACTGAAACACTCCAGGCATGCTCGAAATCGCCCGGCGTTCTGAAATTTTCTCGCTGACGAACAGGGGCAGGATGACGTCCGCTGGGCCTACGGTTGTCTCGCGAACCAGATTTCGAAGCGAAGCAGTTCGCCTCAAACGCCGCGGCCGGTGAATGAGTTTCCGCACGGCACGAGCGTAAGTGTTTGAGGAAAAGGTCGCAAGTTTGCAGGAGCGCGGTTTGCTGGCGCAATGTGTTATGCTGATCGCCCGTGAAGCGGCATCGCTATTTGCTGATCGATGTAAGTAACTCGTTCACCAAGCTCGCGTTTTCATCCGCGAGTCGGTTGTCGCGCCCGATGCGCGTGGCGACTCGCGATTTCACGGCGGACTACTTGCGCACGATTTTAGCCGACAAGATTCCGGAGACGGTGGTCGTGTCATCGGTGGTTCCGAAACGAAATCGCGCAATCGAGATCGCCACCCGGAGGTCCCGCCTTTTGTGGTTGAGCGCCAGGATTAACCTCGGTGTGGGTGTGGAGTATCCTTCGCCTGAAACAATCGGTGCGGACCGCCTGGCCAATGCGGCTGCCGTTGCTGTTCTTTATGGTTGCCCCGCGATCGTTGTCGATTTCGGCACGGCGGTGACGTTCGACGTGGTGTCGAAGCAACGGCGATACATCGGTGGAGTGATTGCGCCCGGTCTCGAGGCGATGACCAGCTTTCTTTATCAGCGCACTGCGCTCCTCCCGAAACTCTCATTGAAAGAGCCGAAGACCGCTGTCGGAAAATCGACGGCCGATGCGATGATGGCCGGCGCAGTCTACGGCTATCGTGGATTGGTTCGGGAAATTTTATCCGGGATCAAGGCGGAACGGTTTCGTCGTGAGCGAGTTAAAGTTGTGGCGACCGGCGGGTACGCGCAATTGATTGCGCGACGGCTGCCAGACATCCAGGCGGTGGATCCGAACCTGACGTTGGAAGGCCTTCGAATCGTTGCCGGGTTGAATTCGGCGTGAGGCGCGACGGCAGTTGGTCTGTGGTCGGCGTAAAATTCGTCAACATCTGCATGTGCGCACTAAGCCAACCGCGCGTAAAAATGGAGTACTTTGGGACCGAGCAAACCCCTGCCGTTTCGGGCCTTTAATTGGCCATCTGAGCCGCTTCCGTCGGTATCCCGGCTCGATTCCTGCTCGTCTTCTTTTTCCCAGCTTTTGCTTCGAAATTTAGGCTTGTCATCACCTTCGACGAAAGTTGTAATGATATTTCGATGAAGATCAGGAAAATCGCGGCTATTTCGGTGTTGGTGCTCAGTTCTTTTGCGGCGAACAACGTAGCCCCTTCCAAAGCCGAACTTGAAGCGATGTATGACAAGGCATTCCGCGAATTCGATGCCACCAATTTTCCTGAAGCGTTGAAGCAGCTCGATGCGATTGACGCGCGTCAACCTGACCTGGCGGAGTCTCAAAATCTTCGCGGTGTCATCTTCATGCGGGAAGGAATTTACGACAAGGCAGAGGCGGCTTTGCATGAAGCGCTGCGAATCGATCCAAAGTTTTGGAACGCGCGATTCAATTTGGCCGAAATTCCATTCCTGAAAAAAGATTGGCCCGAAGCGCGCACTCGTTTTCAAGAACTTCTGTCCAATAATGTTTCTGATCTGCAAGGTGAAGCGGCGCAGCTGATCCAGTACAAAATTTTGCTGACCTATCTGATGGAAGGCAAAGAGAACATGGTCGATTCAATCCTGGCGAAATTCGAATTATCGCCGGAGACCCCCGCTGTTCATTACGCTAACGCCGCGATCGCGCTTCAGCACAAGAATAACAAGGAAGCCAAAGACTGGATGGCTGCGGCGGAGAAAAATTTTACTCCACAGCTGAACAAGCTATTTGCTGAATCGCTTTTCGAAGTGGGCTGGCTGCAAAAACAGGCTGGCCAATCACGCGCCGCATTGGAGATCACCACGCCGCAGGAGCGCGCCGCCAAGTTGAAAGCGTTCGCGCGTTCGCGATTCGATCAGGCGCAGCAGGCATTTCAACAGCGAGACATTGATACCGCGCGGAAGTTTGTCGAAGAAGCGGATGGCGCGGATCCTAACCAGGCTCCAATCCTGACCCTCAAGGGCGAGGTCCTATTGGAACAGAAGGATTTCGATGGTGCGGAAGCCGCATTCAAGAAAGCGGCGAAGATCGATCCGAAGTTCCGGGAAGCGCAGTACAATCTCGCGCAGATTCCATTTAAGAAGAAAGATTATCGCAAGGCGCGCGACCGGTTTGAGGCGCTGTTCAACCAGACGCCCGGCGGGGACAAAAATCAGGCGTCGCAGATGATCAAGTTCAAGATCTTCATGACGTTGTTGCTGGAGGGTCAGGACAGCAAAGCGCAGAAGATGATGGAACAATTCCAGTTCACCGGCGACACACCGGCGCTCTACTACGCGCAGGCGGCCTGGGAGTTCAAACACAACAATCCGGTTAAGGCTAACGACTGGATTGCATCGGCTAAGAAAATTTATTCGGCGTCGTTGAACGGCGTGTTTGCGGATTCTTTTTATGATGTCGGTTGGCTGCAAAGCCCGGTCACTGGCGGATCGCCGGGACCTGCATCTGAAGCCGCGGCAGTAGTTGCCTCAGCGCAGACCGAAGCCAGCCCCGCGATCGAACCAAGTCCGATCCCGGACACGGCCACGGGCAGCAAACAAGCGAAGAAGACAGAAACGTTGGCACTCGCATCGCCGGTCCCGAATCCCGCAAGCTCGATCGGCAATGGTTTAAACGCGCCTAACCAAGGTGCTGCGGTTGCTTCTGCGCCGGCCATAACAAATTCGAAGGAATCGGGTGCGGCGGGAACACCAGCCATGCCGTCAGAAATTCCGGCGGTCGCGGTGCCCTCGCTTTCACCGACAGTTGAAACACCCGTCGCCGCTGCCTCGCCATCAGCTTCAGTCGTTGCGTCTGCGGCTATCGACGAGCGTAACGCGCCGAAGGCCACAGCGACTGCCCCTTTGACCGATCTCACGGCGGCCTCTCCCGCTTCGACTGGCGCGGCAGCTAAACAGCCAGTGATCACTGCTGCGGCCTCTCCGGCCGCAACCGCCATCGCGCCTGCGCACCTTTCCTCCGAACTTCCCAAGCCGAGCTTCGCCGAAACCGTAGGCCGATTTGTTGATGCGAGAGTTCTCCTGATCGCCGGACTCGTCCTCGCAGCGATCGCTATCTTCGTTTTTGTTCCCGATATGCGCCGACGCCTCGCCAATGTGCAGGTTTACCGCGCGCCTCTTCCTGCTACCGGACCGCGATTCGCCAATGGCAACGGTAATGGAAATGGAAACGGTCACGGATCGCCTACATCGAACGGTGACGCGAAAACGCGATTGATTGGCGGTCCGCGCCAAGTGTCCTTGCAGCTGAAAGCGTCGGAGCCTTCGTTGCGCCGAAGTGTTCGCCCGGTGGGCAAAACGACCCGCCCCGTGGTTGCGGTGCCAGCTCCGGAAACCGAGGCGGCCCCGTCACCTGCGGAAGTGGTCGCGCATGAGCCGCAGCCAGTTCATGAACCGCAGGTCGCGCCGGTTCCGGTGCCAGCTGTTGTCACACCGGAACCAGAACTCGCATTCGCCACGGCTGCGCAGCCAGTGGCCGAGTCCGTTGAACTGGTG